>Ga0265328_10000029_pt1 | contig 111054 bp, 101 predicted proteins | sample 41624metaG_FD_202086 | JGI IMG/M metagenome (GOLD analysis project Ga0265328, IMG submission 202086) | Rhizosphere microbial communities from Carex aquatilis grown in University of Washington, Seatle, WA, United States - 4-16-24 metaG | ecosystem: Host-associated > Plants > Roots >...
AGTCGACGGCTGGCAAAGCCTCGCCGAAAAGCCTGCCGATCAAATCATTGACCTTGCTGCTTGATCGGATAGCATCATGCAGCCCGGAGACGCCTCAACGAATCCCAACACAATCCGCGCCGGCACCCCATTGCCTCTGATTTAGCTCGCGCTAATTGTCACTGGCGGAGCCGTGGTCGGCTGATCGCGTTTGAAGAACGAAATTCCGGGCGGGCTGCAATGATGGCGATGAGGCGCACAGGTGAAAAATAATACGCCTTATCCCTCCCCGGATCAGAGATCGCCAGTTCTCGCTAAAATCCGCAATCTAAAAATGGCCGAGTCCTCGCACCGCTATGTGCGTGGATCAACCGTCAAATTTTACGAATGGCTCGAGCATCTGCGCGCCGGCGCCATGCCCGATGGACCGCCGGCATGGATATGTGGCGACTGTCACATGGGAAACCTGGGTCCGGTGGCCAACGCGGCGGGTCAGATCGAAATTCAAATTCGCGACCTTGACCAAACCGTCGTCGGCAATCCCGCGCACGACCTCGTGCGACTTGGACTCTCTCTCGCTTCCGCGGCCCGCGGATCGGATTTGCCCGGCGTCACCACCGCGAAAATGCTTGAACGAATGATGGAAGGATACGCAAAAGCCTTTGAGCCCGACTTTCACGAGGAGATCGACGTCGAGCAACCGAAATCAATTCGCTCCGCGATAGGTCAGTCCGTAACGGCGAGCTGGAAAACCCTCGCCAATGAGCGGATCGAAGACGCCAAGCCTACCATCCCCCTGGGCAAGCGTTTTTGGCCGGTTTCCGCTCAGGAAAAACAAGAAATATCCAGTCTGTTTGATCAGGAACAGATGCGCCGAATCGCGACGATGCTCCGATCTCGCGACGACGACTCGTCGGTTGAAGTGATGGATGCGGCTTATTGGGTTAAAGGGTGCAGTTCGCTTGGCCGTCTTCGCTACGCCGTGCTTTTGGGACTCGACGCCAAGAACAAGGAGAAGCGAGCCTATTGTTTGATGGATATCAAAGAGGCGATCGACGCGGCGGCGCCTCGGGCCGTTGGCGTTAAAATGCCGTCCGAACAAGCCCAGCGCGTGGTCGAGGGGGCGCGCCATCTCTCGCCACACATAGGAAAGCGCATGCTGGCGACAAAGATGATGGGGAAATCGGTCTTTGTCAGGGAGTTGCTGCCACAGGACCTAAAACTGAAGATTAAGCAGCTTTCGCGTGACGAGGCCATGCGGATCGCGGAATATTTGGCGGCCGTCGTCGGCAAGGCGCATAGTCGCCAGATGGACGCCGAAACGCGCAAGGGCTGGCAGGCGCAACTCAATCGCAATCGCTCCAAACAGCTCGACGCGCCTACCTGGCTGTGGACGAGCATTGTGGAACTGCTGGCCATTCACGAGTCCGCCTATCTTGAGCATTGCCGCAAATACGCTCTTGAGGAAGAAAACCAGCGGCAGCCCTGGGCGGCATAGGCGGCCGGCGAACCAAAGGAGGCGACCCTCGGCGAAAGGGGTTTCCAGCCGCGCCGGAAAGTCGGATAAACACCGTTCCGATTCTGCTTAACCTAAGCGCGCCATGCTCGTTCGCCTTTCCATCCGCGACATCGTGCTGATCGACGCGCTCGACCTCGATTTTTCGGGCGGGCTGACGACGCTCACCGGCGAGACCGGCGCCGGCAAGTCGATCCTGCTCGACGCCTTCGTGCTGGCGCTGGGCGGGCGAGGCGACGCCTCGCTGGTACGCGCCGGCCAGCCGCAGGGCGAGGTGCGCGCGTCATTCGAGACGCGCGCCGATCATCCGGCGAGCCTCGCGGCGCGTGAGATCGGAATCGAAAGTGAGGGCGAACTGATCCTGCGCCGCGTGCAGACGGCGGACGGCCGCACTCGCGCTTTCGTCAACGACACGCCGGTTAGCGCCCAGGCCCTGCGGGCCATCGGCCAGGAGCTGGTCGAGATTCACTGCCAGCACGACGAGCGCGCCATGGTCGATCCCGCCGCGCATCGGGCGTTGGTCGACGCGCATGGCGGGCTGCTGCGCCAGGTGGAGGCGCTGCGGGCGCTCTATGGCGCGATGCAGGACGCGAAGCGCGCGCTCAAGGACGAGGAGGAGCGCCTCGCCAAGGCGAGGGCCGACGCCGACTATCTGCGCCACGCCCACGCCGAGCTTGTGGAGCTCTCGCCGCAGGAGGGCGAAGAGGAGCGCCTCGCCGAGCGGCGTCTCGCGATGCAGCGGGCAGAAAAGGTCGCGGGCGATTTGCGCGACACGCTCGGCGCTTTCGAGGGCGACAATTCCATCGTCTGGTCGCTGACGCAGGCGGCGCGGCGGCTGGAGCGCCGCGCGGCGCAAGCGGCCGAACTGCTCGACCCGCCGCTGCGCGCGCTCTCCAGCGCGCTCGACGCGCTTGGGATCGCCCAGCAGTCGCTGGAGGCGGCGTTAGAGGAGGCCAATTTTGACCCCAAAGAGCTGGAGGCGATCGAGGAGCGGCTGTTCGCGCTGCGAGGCCTTGCGCGAAAGCACCGCACCAGCGTCGACGCCCTGCCCGCGCTGGCGCGGCAGATCGCCGAAGGCATAGCGCTGATCGACGCCGGCGAGGCGCGGCTCGCACGGCTCGAGGACGAGGCGGAAGACGCTGTCCGCGCCTATCGCGTCGCGGCGCTGGAGCTTTCGCACGCAAGGCGCGGGGCGGCCAAGAAGCTCGACTCGCTGGTCGACGCGGAGTTGAAGCCCTTGAAGCTGGAGGGCGCGCATTTTCACACCACCATCGCCAGCGACCCGGAGTCGGGCGGCCCCGAAGGGTTCGACCGGGTAGAGTTCTGGGTGCAGACCAATCCCGGCTCGCGCCCCGGCCCTTTGACCAAGGTCGCCTCGGGCGGCGAGCTGGCGCGGTTTCTGCTGGCGCTGAAAGTGGTGCTGGCGGATCGCGGGTCGGCTCCGACGCTGGTTTTCGACGAGATAGACACGGGCGTCGGCGGCGCGGTGGCCGATGCGATCGGGCAGCGGCTGTCCAGGCTCGCGGAGCGTGTGCAGGTGCTGGCGGTGACCCATGCGCCGCAGGTGGCGGCGCGGGCGACGGCGCATCTGCGCATCGCGAAAGCTGCGGCGGGCGAGAAGACGGCTGCGGAAAAGCGCGTCGCCACCAGCGTCACGCCGCTGGCCCATGCCGAGCGCCGCGAGGAGATCGCCCGGATGCTCGCCGGCGCGACGATCACCGACGAGGCCCGCGCAGCGGCGGCAAGGCTGCTGAAAGGCGCGGGGTGACGCTGGTCTCCTGCGTCATTCAATGTTCATCAGTTTGCGCTCAAACCGCCATGAAACAGGATAGCGCCGTGCCGAACCACAAAATCGTCACCGCCCGACGATCCGACACGGCGTCGACCGCCGCCGGCGGCGCGGCCTGGCTCACGCAAGATTTCGTCGCCAAGGCCGCGACTATCGGGGTGATCGCCGGCGGCGTCGCTCTGTTCGAAGCGGCGCTGATCCCCGGCCTGGCGATCGGCGCCGCCGCCGTGCTGGCGCCCAAGCCTTTGTCCAAGCTGGGTCGGCGGCTGCGACCGCTGCTGGGCTCAGCCGCCCGCCGGCGGACCTTGCCGGGCGCCAAAGCGCCGCCGGCAGCTGCTTCCGGCCTGGCGTTTAGACGGACCTTGGCCAAGACGGTCACCTTTCGGATCATCGTCACGAGCCTGGACGTCACCTGGAACTATCTGGTGCTGGGCGAACTCGCCGCGGCGGTGAGCCTGTCGGCCATCTCCTTCGTCGTCGGCCCGGTGTTTTATTTTGTCCACGAAGCGACGTGGAATTATTCGGGCCTTTCCGTCAGTCGCAAAGCCGGCCCCAACGGAGCCGCCGCCAATCTCTCGCCGGACGCGGAGGCGCCGCTGGTTGGCCTCGGAGGGTTCACGATCAATCGGGCCCTGGCCAAAACGATCACCTTTCGCACCATCGCCACGACGATGGATTTCGCCACGAACTATGTGGTGGTCCGCGACCTGTCGCAGGCGGCGGCGCTGACCGCCTTCGGCTTCGTGGTCGGCCCCTTTGTTTATCTCGGCCACGAGATGGCTTGGGACCATTTTGGCGCGCCCAGCGAGCGCCTCCTCGATCAGCCGACGAAGCCCGCGCGGGCGGCGGCGAGGCTGTTGAAGGGAGCCGCGTGAAGCGGGTCCGGCGGCGCCAAATCGAACGGAACGCGATTCCGCGTTCTTTGCTTCAGCGCGGCGCGACGGCGAGCGATTGATTGTGAGTCTTAGGCCTAAGCGATGTGGCCTTTCCTATGAACGTCCCGTATTTATGGGAACATTCATCGGTTAGATGCACGCCGTCGCTCGTATAGCATTGCTCGTTTCCCCGGTATCGTTCAATAAAATCATCGTATTCTATCATTTGTAACTCAGGATGATCTCTCCATAGCGCCGATCTATATCTATCATTTGCCGAAAACTCGCAGTCATCATAGAAGCATCTGAGTATGCCGCGCTTAATTCTGCTATACAAATTTGGAGATTTGAACCCCGCTTCGTTAACACGAGGAATTGAAATAATCTCCTCGTCATCTACGTCCGAAAAATAATCCACAAGCTTTCTTGTATATTCGACATAACTGTTCTCGCCAACGTGCTGGATCTCGTCGTTGACGCCGGTCATAAATATAACCTTGTCCGGCTTGCCTCCACAATATTCATAGAGTTTTTCCCTGGGTAGTTTGTCGCGCAACTCGGAATACAATAGCCGCGAGTTGCGCCCGGGAAAGCAGAGGTTGCAGGCATGAACGCCTCTTCCCTGAATCCTCTCCGACAAGGCGCGCGGCAATTCGGGGAACAATCTCCCGCCACAGGCCCAGGATTCCCCGACGACGAGCATCTTGTAATCGTCAGCGCCGCCATTGACCGTTATGCAGTCGAGCGTTGGCTCGTCCGACCGCTTAACGCCATAAAACAACATGCCGCTGGAAACCGCCAAAAAGACGCCCACACGCAACGCCTCTCGGAGCATTATGAACCCTTATCTTTACCGGCCGCGCCGAAGCGAGGAATCGATAGCACAAATCGCACGGGAGCGAACACAGCTGGCTCTCCGATCAGAAAAGCCTCCTTAATCGCCTATCCAACGGACTCGAGGCCGTCACAAAGCGGGCTGCGCGCCGCGGATAACCGCCACGGCCTCCATGCTCGCCGGCGCAGGCGCGCGAAGCAGACGCCGGCGGGAAACCCACGCGGATCGCCATCGATTGATCGGACGATCGAACTGGCTCCAGATCACATAGGATGCGGCGAAGATCAGGACCAACGCCTCCGAGCAGAGCACGAATCGATCAATGTAAGATCCTTCGCCCGTTTTGAACGCTCCAAGAATGGACCAGTGCAGCAGATAGAAAATATACGACAGATCGCCGAACATTTTGTCCGTTGAGCCGGTCTTCTGGCGTGTGGTGTAAAGCGCCCAGGGCGTCATCATCAGCGCAATAAGGACGTTTGTCGTGCTGCCGAAGGCCAGCAGCGGAGCTCTATGCGGCTCGTCCAGCATGATGTCCTTGACGAGCACCCCGGCGGACAACACCAGCACCGCGAGCGTCGCGGATAGCGTGCCGTAGGCCCAACCTCGGCTCGGCTTTAGCTGATAACGGGCGGCGGCGGCGCCGATCGCGAAAAAGTAGAGAAACGGCGCCACCGTGGTCGCCCCGCCGAGCTTTTGCGAGAACAGCGAACCCAGAGCGAATAGCAACACGACGAATATGTTTTTCGAAATAAGGAAGACCAGGATCGGAGCGATCAGATAGAACTGCATCTCCATATCCAAGGACCAGCCGGGTATGTTCACTTGGTACGGCAGCGAATTATAACCAAAGATCATGATATTCGAGAAAATCTGATGCGGCAGGCTTCCGGCGAATTCCGGCGCGCCGCCGCGCGCGCACAGCAGCGCCCACGAAATCGCCGAGCACAGGGCGAAGACAGGCACGACACGCCAAATTCGCGACACAAGATAGGTATAATAGGCTCGCGAGGTCTTTGAATAAATCTCGGCCCACATGACGGCGACCCAATATCCGCTGAGGACGAAGAAGATCAGCACGGCGGACATGCCGAGGTTGAAGTTGGTCGTGTGGTGCAAAAAGACCGCCAACGCCAACATCAATCTGAACGCCCCCGGCGAGGCGAATTTATCTGATCCGACCGGCATGTTCGCTCCTGGGGCACACACTGAGACGCTCTGGTCTCCACGTCTGCACTTTATTCTGAAATGGGTGGAAAAAATCGCGGCATTACGTCACGCTCCGAGCGCGGCCGCGGCCTGTCGGAAGCGGAAATTCGAACTGACCCGCTCCCTGGAAGACGCCGCTCTTGCGCGGCGCCCGACGGATTGCGCTATAACCGCCGCAAAAAGGCGGCGCTTTTGGCTTTATCCCCCTCCCCCTCCCCTTCCCCACTCTCCGGGCGGCGCGTCGCGCTCGTGCATCCGGCCTGGCACAGCTGCGGCACCTATCGCGTCGTGCTCGGCCAGATCGCCGCCTATCGCGCCCTGGGGGCGGAGGTTTTCCCTGTCGCGGTCAGCAGCGATCCGGGTTTTACGCCGGGACGGGACTTGATCTGGCGTGCGTTCACCGCTGCGACGTCGGAGCTGAACGACGGCCCGCGCTTTTTCGGCGGCGCGCCGTTTCGCGCCGTGCTTTCGCCGCGCTTTCTCAAAGATGTGCTGTGGCCTTATCTGCACGGCGATCAGGCGATCATCCGCTCCGGCCTCGCCGAGCGCGCGCTGCTCTCGCCGGGACTGGAGGATTTCGCCTTCGACCTTGTCCACTGCAATCACTTCTTCCTGATGCCCGTCGCCAAGCGCCTCGCGCGCGGGCGAGCAAAAATCCTGCTCGACAGCCATGATCTTCAGGCGCGCCAATTCGCGCTGATGAACGAGCACATGCCCCGGTTGAAGCCGCATGTGACTTATGACGCGATGCTGGCGCAGGAGCTGGCGCTGATGCGCGAGGCGGACCTGTTGATCCACCTCAATGCGCGCGAGGAGGACGAGTTTCGCGCGGCTTTGCCGGAAAAGACCCACGCGCTGCTCTATCCCGCCGTGCCGCCGGCGCCGACCGGGCCGGGCGGCGAGGACATTGTGATCGTCTCGAGCAACAACTCCGCCAATGTCGACAGCGTGATCTGGTTTTTGCGCGAAGTCGCGCCCAGGGCGCCAGGGGTGACGGTCAAGATCGCCGGCAATGTCGACGCCGGCGTGCGTGCGCGCGACGGCGCGCTGTTCGAGCGCTACAGGGGCTGGTTCCTGGGCCGCGTCGAAGATCCCGGCGCGGTCTACGCCGGTGCGCGGATGGCGCTGCTGCCGACGGCGGGCGGCCACGGCCTGTCGATCAAGACCGTGGAGGCCATGGCCAGCGGCCTGCCGCTGATCGCGACGCGCCTCGCGCTGCGCGGCATGGGCGAGAGCGCGCTGACACTGGAGGGCGTCGTCGTCGCCGACGCGCCAGAGGATTTCGCGCGCGCGCTGACGGAGGCGGCGCGGGCGCCGGTTTGGAGCGAGGCGCGACGCCAGGGGAGCGCCGCCAAGGCCTATTACGACGCGCATTTCTCGGCGGCGGCTTACGAACGGAATCTGGAGAGGCTGGTCGCGCCGCTGCTGGCTTGAGGATTTCTCCTTTTTTCGCGGACGCACGGCGGGGTCGGAGAGCGATTTGAGTAGAAGTACTCGATTGATTGTTCCGCGCTATCCGTGCCTCAATGCCCGCGTGTCCCGTGGCGCATGTCCGGAGCAACGCCTTGGCGGCGTCGATGTCCCCATCTCGCGACCTCGCCGATGCTGTCCGCGGTCAATGCGCCACTGGGCGCGCCGGGCCGCTGTATTTTGCGCCGCCGCGCCACTGGTGATCGCAATGATCAGTATAGAATAATGCGCCACTTTTGCCTGGCTCGCGCCAGACGAGATGCTCATGGGCGCGACTTGATCCGCCCATAATCGCGGGCTCCTCGCCAGCTATAAATTCTACTTGGAAAGGGAGGCGCAGACGGTGCGCGACATGATCGTCGCCGACCTCCGCTGCTTCATCGATCTCGGGTCGGGTCGACAAGCGGCGGACGCGCTGCTGGTGTTGCGAAGCTTCCTCTCCGACCACCCGGAAGCCCGACTTGTTCCGCGCCAACCGCGGTCACATGGCGCGTAGCGCGAACAACGTTCCAAAAGCCGGCTGAACTTGCGCCGGCTCGCTCCCCGCCGCGAAATTCCCAAAGCAGAGAAACGACGGAATGACCGACGGCGAAGCGAGCGCTCGCCGTCGGCCGCGTCACTGGAATCAAGTGTTGTCGTTATCGTGGTGATGGTGATGATGATGGTGGTGATGGTGATGATGGTGGTGATGATGGTGGTGGTGGCGTCCCTTCGCCGGCGCAGCCTCTTCCGGCGCGGCGGCGGCCGGCGCTGCCGGCGCGGCGGTTTGCGCCATGGAGGCGATAGGGGCGAAAGCGACAGCCGCGGTCACAAACATAGCCATGAGAATTTTATTCACCATTTTTACCTCCTTCGAGATTCGTCCAACCCGCGACAAGCGCGACAAACGCAAGATCGCGAAGCGCGCCTATACTTATCGCGCGGGGCGAATTATACGCGAGACTCGGAAAGTACCTAGGAGGGGCTCGGAAAAAGTCGATAGACTTTGGACTGTGAACCTGCTCCAACTTTTCGTTTGCGAGCGGCGCCAGCGGCGCGCCGAATAGGGAGACGCCCATGCTCGAAGTCGCCGTCCAGATGGACCCTTTGGAGAAGATCAACTTCGCCGGCGACTCGACCTTCGCTATAATGCTGGAGGCGGCGAGGCGCGGCCATCGGCTGTGGTTCTATACGCCCAATCACATGTCGCTGGAGGCCGGCGGCGTCACCGCGCGCGCCCAAGAGATCGCCGTCCGCGACGAGCCCGGCCATTATTACGAACTCGGCGAGACGCGTCAGCTCGATCTCTCGAAGGTCGACGTGGTGTTGCTGCGGCAAGACCCGCCCTTCGACCTCGCCTATATCTCCTCGACCCATTTCCTGGAGCGCGTAGCCGCGCATACGCTGGTCGTCAACGATCCGGCGAGCGTGCGCAACGCCCCGGAAAAGCTGTTCGTGATGGAGTTCGCGGATTTAATGCCGCCAACGCTGATCACCCGCGACCGCGCGGCGATCGAGCGCTTTCGCGAGAGCCATGGCGAGGTGGTGATGAAGCCGCTGTTTGGGCACGGCGGCGCCAGCGTGTTCAAACTGGCGCCGCGCGACCCGAATTTCGGCTCGCTGTTCGATCTTTTCTCGACGATTTTCCGCGAGCCCTGGGTGGTGCAGCGCTTCCTGCCGGCGGTGGCGCAGGGCGACAAGCGCATACTGCTGGTCGACGGCGAGCCGCTCGGCGCGGTCAATCGCGTGCCGGCCGAGGACGACATCCGCGCCAATATGGTGCGCGGCGGCGCGGCGGCGGCTACGGAGCTGACCGACCGTGAGCGGGAAATCTGCGCCAGGCTCGGACCGCATCTCAAGCAGCGCGGGCTGCTGTTCGTCGGCCTAGACGTGATCGACGGCTGGTTGACCGAAATCAACGTCACCTCGCCGACCGGCCTGCGCGCGCTAAAACGCATCGGCGGACCAGATCTCGCGCCGAAGATCATGGACGCAATAGAGGCGCGGCTTAAAATTTTGCGCGGCGGGATATGAATGACATGACTGTGCCCATCGGGCCGCCGTCTCGACCCTTTGCGGCGCTGGACCCCGCGAGCCCCCCCGATCTTGTCGCGCTGCGCGCGGAGATGCTGGAGCGCATCGCCCAGGCCTGCGGCGGCGCCGCCACGCCGGAGGAGTGCCGCGCTTCCGTCGTGGAGATGCTGCGCGCCGCGCTCGACCAGGGCCGCGCCATCGCCAAGGCGAGGTTAGAGGCCGGCGGGCGCGGTCTCGCCTGCGCGCAATTTCTGTCGCAGCTCGAGGACGAGATCATTCGCGCGCTGTATCATTATGTTGTCGCCCACGTTCATGTGACGGAGAAGCCAACCTTCGGCGAACGCCTGACGCTCGTCGCGGTCGGCGGCTACGGGCGCGGCGCGCTGGCGCCCGGCTCCGACATCGATATGTTGTTTCTGCTTCCCTATAAGCAGACTCCCTGGGGCGAGAGCGTCGTCGAGGCGATGCTCTATATGATGTGGGATCTGCGCCAGAAGGTCGGGCACGCCACCCGCTCCGTCGCGGAATGTCTGCGCCAGGCCAAGGCCGACATGACCATCCGCACGACGCTGCTGGAGGCGCGGTTCATTCTCGGCAGCCAGGAATTGTTCGACGAATTGATCGAGAGCTTCGATCGCGAGATTGTACGCGCCGACGCGCGCGAATTCGTCACCGCGAAGCTCGACGAACGCAATGCGCGGGTGCAGCGCGCCGGCGCTTCGCGCTATCTTGTCGAGCCCAACGTCAAGGAGGGCAAGGGCGGCTTTCGCGACCTCAACACGCTGTTCTGGATCGGCAAATATGTCTACCACGTCCGCGAGGCGAAGGAACTCGTCGCGGCGGGCCTATTCACTTCGGCGGAATACAGTCTGTTCGAGCGCTGCGACGAGTTTTTGTGGCGTGTGCGCTGCCATCTGCATTTTTCGACGGGCCGCGCCGAGGAGCGGCTCTCCTTCGATGTTCAACCGGTCCTGGCGGCGCGGCTCGGCTATCATGATCGGGGCGGCCTATCGCGCGTCGAACGCTTCATGAAACATTATTTCCTCGTCGCCAAGGACGTCGGCGATCTGACCGCCATCGTCTGCGCGGCGCTGGAGGAGCGTCAGGCCAAGCCGCGCGCCATTCTCGACCGCTTTTTCGGGCGGCTGCGGCGCCGCTCCAAGGCGGGACTCCCGGAGGGTTTCACGATCGACCACGATCGCGTCAGCGTGCGCGACGAAGACGCCTTCGCCCGCGATCCCGTCAACATCATCCGGCTGTTCTGGACGGCGGACCGCTTCAGCCTGCCGCTGCATCCCGACGCTTTGCGCGCGGTGACGCGCAATCTGCGCCGCATCGACGCCGATCTGCGCGCCAATCCCGAGGCCAATCGGCTGTTTCTGGAGCTGCTGCTCTCGCGCAACATCACTGAGATCGTGCTGCGGCGCATGAACGAGACCGGCGCGCTCGGGCGTTTCATCCCGGAGTTCGGGCGCATCGTCGCGATGATGCAATTCAACATGTATCATCACTATACGGTCGACGAACATCTGCTGCGCGCTGTCGGCGGCCTGTGCGACCTGGAGGCCGGACGCCTGCCCGAGCATCAAAAGCTCGTCGCCGAAATCCTGCCCACCATCGTCAACCGCAAGGTGCTTTATCTCGGGCTGCTGCTGCACGACATCGCCAAGGGCCGCAAGGAGGATCACTCCATCGCCGGCATGAAGACGGCGCTTGGCCTTTGTCCGCGCCTCGGCTTCACGCCGGGCGAGACGCAAACAGTCGCCTGGCTGGTCGAACAACATCTGCTGATGTCCAGCGTCGCGCAGAGCCGCGACCTCACCGACGCGCGCACGATCGAGAAATTCGCCGCCGTGGTGCAGACGATTGAGCGCCTGAAGATGCTGTTCGTGCTGACGGTCTGCGATATCAACGCGGTCGGCCCCAACGTGCTCGACGCCTGGAAATCGCAGTTGCTGCGCCAACTCTATTGGGAGACGGAAATCGTCCTGGGCGGCGGCCACTCCGCCGTCGACCGCAGGCTCCGCGTCGCCCAGGCGAAGGAACAGCTGCGCGCTGCGCTAAAGGATTGGAGCCACGAGGAGTTCGAGCTTTACGCCAAACGCCACTATCCCGCCTATTGGCTGAAGATGGACCTCGCGCATAAGATTTATCACGCGCAACTGCTGCGCCAGCTCGCAGACGCGCGCGCGCCGCTCGTCGCCGCCGTCGCGCTCGACAAGACGCGCGGCGCCATCGAGCTGACGGTGATCGCCCCGGATCACCGCCGCCTGCTCTCGACCGTAGCCGGCGCCTGCGCGGCCTGCGGCGCCAACATCGTCGATGCGCATATTTTCACCACGGCGGATGGGCTCGCGCTCGACACCATCGTGTGTTCGCGCGCCTTTTCCTTCGACGACGATGAGTTGCGCCGCGGCGACCGCATTGCCGCTTTCGCCAAAAAAGCGCTGCGCGGCGAAGCGAAGATCGCCGACGCGATCATGGCGAGGACCGCCAAAACCTCGCAGACCACCGCTTTTTCTATCGCGCCGGAAGTCGTCATCGACAACAGCCTGTCGAGCGATTGCACGGTGCTCGAAGTTTCGGGACTCGACCGCGAGGGCTTGCTGTTCGACATCACTAACGCCATCTCGAAACTCAACCTCAATATCGTTTCGGCGCATATCACGACTTTCGGCGAGCGGGCGGTGGACGCGATCTATGTCAAGGATTTAACTGGCGAAAAAATCGTCTCGCCGTCGCGCCAGGCGACCATCAAACGGCAATTGCTGGAGATATTCTCGGACCCGAACGAAAAGCGCGGAGCCAAGGGCGCCAATCTCGCCGGCGCCGACCGGACTTGATTTATTGCGATCCAGCCCTGATATCGGGGGCGCAAAGGACAATGGAATTGAATGATGAGCGAAGACACCAATAACGACACGCCGCAACAGGCTCCCGCCCCGACCGAAACCCCCGCCGCGCCGCCGCACGAGCCGCCGCCGCCTGGGAGCGATCCCTCGGCCGAACTCGAAGCGCTGCGCGCCGAACACGCGGCGGTCAAGGACCGGCTGCTGCGCGCGCTCGCCGAGATGGAGAATCTGCGCCGCCGCACCGAGCGCGAAATCGCCGACGCAAAAACCTACGGCGTGGCGAGCTTCGCCCGCGAGGCGATCGCGCTCGCCGATAATCTGCGCCGCGCGCTGGACAATTTCCCCCCCGAGGCGCGCGCCGAGATGGCCCCGCATGTCTCCGCGCTGGTCGAGGGCGTCGAACTCACCGAGCGGGACTTCCTCTCGCGGCTGGCGCGTTTCGGCGTCAGGAAGATCGAGGCGCAGGGCGCCCGCTTCGACCCCAATCAGCACGAAGCGCTATACGAGATCCCCGACGAGAGCCAGCCCGCCGGAACGGTGGCGCAGGTGGTCGAGCCCGGCTATTCGATCGGCGAGCGCGTGCTGCGCCCGGCCAAAGTCGGCGTGACGCGCGGCGGGCCGAAGGCGTAGCGCGGCTTCACTTCGCCTCTTCGTCCGGGCGGTATTCCAGAATATCGCCCGGCTGACAGTCGAGAATTTCGCAGATTTTCTCCAGCGTGTCGAAGCGCACGCCCTTCACTTTGCCCGATTTCAGCAGGCTGACATTCTGCTCGGCGATGCCGATATGCGCGGCGAGATCGCGCGAGCGCATCTTGCGCTTGGCCAGCATCACATCGAGATTGACGATAATCGGCATGGTCCTCACACAATCCGCGCGTGATCGTCGGCGATTTCGGCGGCGGTCTTTTGAATATGCGCCAGCGCCAGCAGTCCGAACAGCAGCAGCAGCGTCGAAAGATCCTCGGGCTGCGCGAAAACATTGACGATGCGGAGCTTCTGATCAGCCGGAAAATGCATGGTCATGATGACCGACACCAGCGGCCGCACCACGATTCCAAGCAGCTGCGCCGCCAGGCCCCAGAGCGCGAGCCGCCGCAGCCACAGCACTGAGCGCGGCGAGAAAATATCGCCTTGCAGATAGGCCGAAAACAACCGCCAGGCACAGTAGCAGGCGTAGGCGGCGAGCAGCCAGATGAAAAAATGCAAGCCGAAAGCCGCCGCCTGCTGCCAGGGCTCCAGCCCCGAAAGGTCGCGTTGCAAGAAGCGGCCATAGACATTCTTGATCGCGTCCAAATCGCCCCAAAAGCTGACGTTGATGTAAAGCGTCCAGAGCGCATAACCGAGCGCGGCGAACCGCACGCTCTGGCAAATCCATTCGATCTTGCCGCGCAGAGCTGGCGGGGCGGCGGGGGTGTCGAAACTGTTGGCGTCAAGCATGTGATGTTCCTTTCCCAAAGTCGCGTAGGCGTCATCATGAAGAACCACGGTCTTCCTTCTCCCACTTGTGAGAGAAGGCGGCCCGGCGCAGCCGGGTCGGATGACGGTTCATGGGAAGAGTCAACCCAGTCGCCGCCTCCCTCATCCGTCATGCTCCGCATGGCGCCTTCTCCCGCGGGGGGAGAAGGAAGAACGCGCCCTATGAAGCAGACGCGCGCGCGGCGGTCAGGAACCGCTCCCGCATCGCCTCGACACTCGTTCCAAAACTCGCCTCGAACGCCGGTTTGAACCGCTCGCCGGTCGTCAGGCGGTCGAGCAGGCTTTTAAACCCTTGGCGGTTTTGCGCGCGCAAGAAACTCACGAACTGGCCCGCTTGCCGATAGGCCATGTGCACGCGCAACCGCTGGTCCTCGTTTTCCACACGCGGCGGCGGCTTAAGGCCGAGATTGCCGAAGAAATAGGCCACGTCCGGCGTCTCTATCACATGGCCCTCCGCGATCTCGCGCTCCGCCTCCTCAATCGAGACGCGCTGCGCGCCGCCGCCGTTCGAGACCGTTACCGCCAACCCTTCGACGAACCAGACCGGAATCTGGAAATAATCGACGGCGGAGAGATGGCCCCAAAGATGTTCGTGCGAGAGCTCATGGACGAGATCGGCTTCAAGATATTCGGGCTCCTCGCGCCACAGCGTCGGCGACATGGCGACGCGATCGAAATAAGTGACGCCGCGCGGTTTGGGACTGCCAAGACCGTTGCCGGCCGCATAGGCGTCGTCGTCGAGATAGGCCGCGACGACGAAGGGTTTCGCGAGAGGCCCGCCCTGCTCCGCCTCGACCCGCGCCATCGCCCCGGGCAAGAGCTTCGCCAGCGCTTCGGCGTAGCCCTTGGCGGTGGCCTCGTAATGCACGCGCGCGTCCTGCGCCAGCGCGGGCAGATCATGCGGATCGTGCAAAGCGGCGGAGACGGGTCCGCAGCCGGCGGCAAGAAGCGCCGCGCAAGCGGCGAGAGCGATGCGAGCAATAAGACGCTTGCGCATGAACGACCTCCAGAATGATGGAATCATCTTGACTTAATAAGTTTTTAATGTCAAACATTAAATTATTAATGCAAGTCGCTGCATGGCGGACTTTCCGCCCGTCTTGCCGCTAACCGACGCGCGCGCCCCCCGCCTGCGCGAACGCCCCGACTCGCTCAATTTGAAGGACAGCCCATGAAAATCAGCCCTCTCGCCGGCGCCGCCGCCAGTTTGCTTTACGTCGGCGCGGCCAGCGCCGGCGATCTTCCCGCGCGCGCCGCCCCCTTTATCGCGCCGCCGCCAGCGTTTTTGTTCGAGGGATTTTACGCCGGCGCGCAGATCGGCGGGGCCGGCTTCGGCGACCGCGCGCAATCGCAGTTCGCGCCCAATAATGCGGTTCTAAACCAGAGCACGAGCCATGGCGCCAGCCTGATTGGCGGCGTTCGCGCCGGCTACGACTGGCATGCCGGCCCCGTGGTCTTCGGCCTCGTCGGCGACGTTTCCGGCGCGCGCGCCGCGACCAACAACGCCGACGCCTTCTTCGGCTATGGCGTCAGAAACACCGTCGACGCGCAGGGGTCGTTTCGCGGGCGCGTCGGCTACGCCTTTGAGCGCGCGCTGTTTTACGTCACCGTCGGTTTGAACGTCGCGCATCAGCAGCGCAACTATCAGGCGCCGCTCGGCTCCCAGAGCTATCAGTTCGCGGTGATCGACCCGGATCTTGGCGCCGGCGTCGACTATGAGCTCGACCCACATTGGCGCGTGGGGCTGGAATATAAATCCTTCGGCGGAGCGTCGCGCGTCGAAGCCGTCAATTTCGCGCAACCGGCGCTCGCGACGCGCCACCAGTTTGGCCAAGGCTCGGCGACGGTGGGAGTGAGCTATCGCTTCGACCCGTAACAGGCGCCGCCGTGTGCTATAGATCGGAGGCGGTTTGGGCCGCCTCCTGGTTACTCATGCTTATAGAGCCGCCATGCGCCGAATATTTCTCATCGCGCTTTTCCTCCCGCTCGTCGCCTGCAACGGCGCGCCCATCGCGACGCAATGGAAGCTGCGCAATTTCAACGTCGGCACGGCCGATCTCGCCCAATTGCGCGTCGCGCTGCGCGGCCCCGATTGGACGACGCCGACGCCGGAAAACACCGTCGTCGAGGTGCGCTATTGGCGCGATGGCGGCGACGAAACGCAAGCCCGCAGCCTCGCCTTGCATTTGCACCGCGCCGCGCATTCTTCCGACCGCGAGGCGCTGGCGGCGCAGAGCGCCGCGCCGACTCTGACGATCGTCGAACTTACGCCGCAAAGTCTGGCCGCCGCGCGCGCGGCGCAACAGGAAGCGGCGCGTCTTCGGGCCGAGGGCGCCAAGACGCGCGGCAAGCTCGAACTCTCCGGCGCGCTGGCCTGCCGGCGTGACGACATTCCGCCCGGCCCCATCGCGATCGACGTGTTCATCCACGCCGACGACGAGACCGGCTGGCTGCCGTTTTACGCCGATTACGACGTGCGCGGCGGCGAGCAGGATCAGGCAGTGCTGGACAAGGCGCTCCCGCCTTGCGCGGAGAAAGGCAAGAAGGGGTGAGTCGAGGGCGCTCGCTATCCCGTCAAGCGCCTGTTATGAAACTCCTGCTGATCTAGCCAAACTCGGATCGCCGCCATGAGTTTCGATCGTCTGAAACCCGCTTTCTACGCCATTCCCGGCTGCGCTTTCGTGCTGCGCTTCGACGACGAAGGGCGGGCGGAGCCCGGCGACGCCGACGACGTGGCGCACATCGGCGCGCCGGGGGAAGGTTTCGTCTGGCTGCATCTCGATCTTAACGATCTGAACGTGCACGCCCTGCTCAAACGGTTGACCGCCCTGAACGACGACGCGCGCAAGACGCTGTCAGGGCCGATCGACCATCAATTCATCGACCATTCCAACAATATCGTCTGCGGCGCCTTCGTCGATCACGAGCGCAGCATCGCCGGAAGATTGCCACAGACGGATTATCTGCGTTTCGCCTTCGGCGAGCAGTTTCTCGTCAGCGCGCGCGAGCGCCCGCTCGACGCCGTCGAGTCCACGCTAATCGCGCTCAACGCCGGGCGGCTCGCCAGCTCCCCGCTCGAGCTTTTCGAGACCATCGTCGGCCATTTGTGCGACGAATTGGGCAGAATAATTTTCGAGTTGACGACGAAGCTCGATCAGATCGAGGAGCGCATCGTCACGGATGGTCACGGGCTCGACGAGCGCGCGACGCTCGGCCCGACGCGACGCCAGGCGCTGCGCCTCGCCCGCCAAGTCGGCGGCTTGCGCTCGCCGTTGCGGCGGCTGGAGGCAGTCGTCAGCAACCCCGAGCAAGACGAACTTAAGGAAGTGGGCGCGCGGCTGGCCCACCGCGCCGAGATTCTCGCCCATGATCTCTCAGAGGTGCAAGACCGCGCCAGGTTGCTGCAGGACGAACTCAGCGCGATCAACAGTCTCGTCACTAATGACCGCCTCTACATTCTGACCATGGTGACGACACTATTGCTGCCGGCGACCTTCGTGACCGGCTTTTTCGGCATGAACACGAAAAGCCTGCCCTTTACGGAAACGGAATACGGCACAGCCTACGCCGGCGCGCTTTGCGTCGCAGCGTCGATGCTCGTGCTTTATCTAATGCGCCGCCTCGGCCTCACGCGCCCGCGCTACCTAAGCGACGTGCAAAAGCCGCCGCCGCCCAAGGTCTGACGCGCGCCTGCGGCTTTTCTTTTGACGCGTTTTCTTTATGCGAACCGGCGTCCACTTCGCTAGAAATCGCTAGTCCCCGAACACGCGTGCGAAAATCGCGTCGACGTGCTTAAAATGGTAGGAGAGGTCGAATAGTTCGTCGAGCTCCTTCGGCGACAGTTTCGCGCTCACCTCCTTATCGGCGCCGAGCAGCGCGCGGAACGCGCCTTCGCCCCGCCACACCGGCATGGCGTTGCGCTGCACCAGCGCATAGGCGTCCTCGCGCGAGACGCCCTTTTGCGTCAGAGCCAGCAGGACGCGCTGCGAATGCACGAGGCCGCCAAGCCGGTCGAGATTCTTCTTCATGTTCTCCGGATAGATCAAGAGATTCTCGATCACCCCCGTCAGTCGCGCCAGCGCAAAATCCAGCGTCACCGTCGCGTCGGGACCGATCATCCGCTCGACCGAAGAATGCGAAATATCGCGTTCGTGCCACAGCGCGACATTCTCCAGCGCCGGAATCGCCATGCCGCGCACCAGGCGCGCGAGGCCGGTGAGGTTTTCGCTCAGCACCGGATTGCGCTTGTGCGGCATGGCGGAAGAACCCTTCTGCCCGGCAGAGAAAAACTCCTCGGCCTCCAGCACTTCGGTGCGCTGCAGATGACGGATTTCCGTGGCCAGCCGCTCGACGCTGGAAGCGACGACGGCGAGCGTCGCGAAAAACGCCGCATGACGGTCGCGCGGGATCACCTGCGTCGACACGGGCTCCACCGCGAGGCCGAGCTTTTGCGCGACATGCTCTTCGACGCGCGGGTCGATGTTGGCGAAAGTGCCGACGGCGCCGGAAATGGCGCAAACCGCGATTTCTTTCCGCGCCGCGACCAGCCGCTCCTTGGCGCGGAAAAATTCGGCGTAGGCCTGCGCGAGCTTTAGACCGAAGGTCGTGGGCTCGGCGTGAACGCCATGCGAGCGGCCGATGGTCGGCGTGTATTTGTGCTCGAAGGCGCGTTTCTTGATCGCCGCGAGCAATGCGTCGACATCGGCGATCAAGAGATCGGCGGCGCGCGACAGCTGCACCGAGAGACAAGTGTCGAGCACGTCGGAACTGGTCATGCCCTGATGCACGAAGCGCGAGTCGGCGCCGATGAACTCCGCAAGATGCGTCAGAAAGGCGATGACGTCGTGCTTGGTGACGCGCTCGATCTCGTCGATGCGCGTAACATCGAAAGTGACGTCGCCCGCCTTTTCCCAGATCGCCTTCGCGCTCTCCTTCGGGATAACGCCGATCTCGGCGAGCGCGTCGCAGGCGTGCGCTTCTATCTCGAACCAGATTTTGAAGCGCGTCTGCGGCTCCCAAATGTCGGTCATCGCCTTGCGGGAATAGCGCGGGATCATGTCGGGGCCTTTGCTTTTAGGGAAGGCGCGGCCCTAACACGCGAAACGCGCGGCGTCCATATGGGCGGAGACTTGGGGGGCGGCGGAGACTTAATCCTCAAAAAACGATGCAAGCTTTAAAAAGCGTCGAAGACGCCGGGCGCCGATCCCTCGCGCGCCCAGCGGCTCGATCCGGCTTAAGACTTCGTGTTTTGCGGGCAGCCGCATTTGGCGTCGCAGGCCTTCTTTTCTTCTTCGTTCGCGGACTGATCGGTCATGTTGTGCTGCTTGCCGCGGATATAGGCGTCGTCGCATTTCATCGCGCACACCGCCTGCGCGTCCTCGTTGTTGATGTCGCAGGTCGCCTGGGTCGCCGGGCTCCGCAGACCCGCCGCGCCGTCATAGGCGAAGCTGGGCGCAATCATTCCACCGAACATCAAGGCTGCCGCCACCAGAACATTCATCTTCATCTCGTCGTTTCCTCGGTTGTTTTATTTTTTTGGGAGCCCTGTCCCGGCCACAATTAGGCCATGTATCACAATTGCGTGTCAATAGAGGGATGTATTATATGCTGCGACATTCGCGCGCCCTACGCCAAGCTCCCCTTCACCGTCTCGATCAATTGCTTGAGCGTGAAGGGTTTTGGCAGAAAGCCGAAATCGCCTTCGGGAAGGTTCTTGGCGAAAGCTTCCTCGGCGTATCCGGAGACGAAAATCACCTTAGCCTTTACGCCGCGTTTGCGCAGCTCCTTGAACATGGTCGGCCCGTCCATTTCCGGCATCACCACATCGGAGACGATGAGGTCGATCTTGCCCTGTTCGCGCGCCACAACGTCAAGCGCCTCCAGCCCCGAGGCGGCCTCCAACACCGTGTAGCCGCGCGAACTCAGCGCCCTGACGCCGAACGCCCGCACGGTGTCCTCGTCCTCGACCAGCAGCACGACGCCATGGCCGGTGTAATCCGCCGTGGACTTGACAGTTTCGGTCTTGACGGCGACATCGCTCGCTTGCGGCACGTAGCGCGGCAGCAACACGCGGAAGGTCGCGCCCTTGCCGACTTCGCTGTCGACGAAGACGAAACCGCCGGATTGCTTGACGATGCCGAACACCATCGAGAGGCCGAGCCCAGTGCCCTTGCCAACCTCCTTGGTGGTGAAGAAGGGCTCGAAAATCTTCTCCTTCAACTCCGGCGAAATGCCGGGGCCATTGTCCTCCACCTCGACCAACACATAATCGGCCGGCGTCAGCGGGGCCTCGTTCAACGCCGCGCAATCGGCGGCGGCGACGTTGCGCGTGCGCAGCTGCACCTTGCCGCCGCGCTCCGCCATGGCGTCGCGCGCATTGACCACGAGATTGATGATGACCTGCTCGAACTGGTTGATGTCGGCTTTGACATACCAAAGGTCGCGGCCGTGCCGCAGGTCGAGCTCCACTTTTTCGCCCAGCAGCCGGCGAAGCAGGATCTGCAACTCCGACAAAGCGTCGCCGATCTGCAGGACTTCCGGGCGTAGCGTCTGGCGGCGCGAAAAGGCCAGCAGCTGGCGGGTCAGGCCGGCGGCGCGGTTCGCCGTCTGCTTGATCTGCATGATGTCCTGGAATGACGGATCGGTTGGACGATGGCTCGCCAGCAGCAGATCGGAATAGCCGATGATCGCCGTCAGCATGTTGTTGAAGTCGTGCGCGACGCCGCCGGCGAGCTGCCCCACCGCCTGCATCTTCTGCGACTGCGCGAATTCTTCCTGCAGCTTGCGTTCGGCGGTTGTGTCCAGCGCATAAATCATCGCCGCCTTCTTGCCGGCGTTCTCATCGGGCGAAACGAAGAAGCGCACCGACCGCGCGGTCATAGGATCGCTGGAGGCGATCCGCCCCGTCTCGCCAACGCCGGGGCCTTCATCGAACACCACGTCAACCGGCTTAATGTCGCCACGGCTGTCGAGCGCGGCCTCGATGGCGCTCTTGAGAGCGGCGCGGTCGCGCTCGCTCATATCGTTCAGCAACAGCCAGGAGGGAGCCCCTTCGCCGCCCTGCCCGCCCGCCAGCACGCGCGGCAACAGTTGCGCAAATGCCGCGTTGGAACGCAGCACGCGGCCATTCTCGTCGAGCGTCGCGATGGCCATTGGCGTCGAATTGAAGAAACGCGCGAACTTCACTTCCGCTGCGCGGAGATCCTCCTCCGGCTGCTCGCCCGGCGCGCGGTTGAGCGCCAGAGTGCGCGAGGCGCCCGGCGCGCCGTCCTGGCCAAAGGCGACGCGATGCAGCAGCCGTACCGGCAGCGAGCGGCCGCTCTTGCACTTGAAATCGAGGTCGATCTGCTGCGTGCGGACTTCGCCCGGCCCGCCGGACCCTGCGGCGAGCAGCGCCGAGCCGTTATTGGCGACGATGTCGTAGAGCGTCAGCCCGCCCGACCCCGCCTGGGTGAGATCATAGCCGAGCCAACCGGCCAGCGTCTTGTTCATATAGGGGATGGCGCCGTTCGGCGTCGCCGAGAAAAAGCCGGCCGGCGCGTGATCGAGAAAGTCGATCGCATGCTGCAGCTCCTGGAAAACATTCTCCTGACGTTGCCGGTCCGCCGTTACATCGGCGACCGCCCAGAGCGTCGTCTTGCCGCCATGACGCTCGAGCGGCTGCACCCTTATGCGATACCAACCAGCTGTCGCGCCGCCGGTTAAGGAGGGCGACAGGCGCAGGTCCTCGACATGGCGCTGGCCGCCTCGCGCCGCCTGGGCGAGCCGATAAATCGCCTCGGAGACCTCGGGCGGGCCGGAGAACAGCCGCTCGACCGGCAAAATGCCGCTCACGTCCCGCGCGCCGCACAGCTCCATATAGGCTTCGTTGGCGTAGAGGATCTGCAATTCGCCCTCGGTCGCCAGCAGCCCCTCTCCCCAGGTGTCGGAGATCAATTTGGTCACGTCGTTGCGCGCGGCGCGGCTGGCGAATTGCAACAGCCCGACGGCGTAAGCGAAGAGCGAGAAAACCCCGGCCACGGCGAACACCGCCAGCGCCGCCATGGTCACGCGCCGCGCCGACCCCGGCGCAAAGAAATACACCGCCATGACGCCCACGAGCGCAGCGGCGAGAAGCAGAACGAGCCAAGCGACGCCGGGGCGTTCTGTTCGGTCATATGCTGACGACGCCGCCTTCTCGGTCATATTTGGCATCTCGCAAGAGCTTCGCGGCTGAGCGAGGGCCGCGTTTTTAAAAGAATCATCGTCGAACAATGATCCCATGCGCGGCCCAAGGCAACGTCGCCACGGGCGATTGGCGACTGCGAAATTCGCCCTCTGCGCGAGCGGCGTTAACCATTGCTTAACCTTTTTCGATGCGCATGCGAAGAAAGCTGTTAATTTATCTGCCGTCCGGAGGCGCAGCTCGAACAAGAGACTAGAGTTTCATGCCACAAAGCATCACCCAATCGCAGCTGCTCCCCTATCTCCCCTATCTTTTGGCGATTGGAGCCTTTCTGATCGCCGCGGTGATGATCGTTTCCATTTTCCGACTAGTGTTCGGGCGGCGCATTCGGGCGCCCGGAGCACGCAACCGCCCTCGACGCCTGGATATCGTCGACGCCTTCGAGCTCGACCGCGAGCGGCAGCTGATTATCGTCAGGCGCGACAACACCGAGCATCTCCTGCTCATCGGCGGCCCGAACGACCTGCTGGTCGAAGGCGGCATCAACCGGGGCGAGGCCGCCGTCGCGCGGCCCGAAACACGGCCCGTCGCGCCGGTCGCGCCCGGGTGGCCGCCTGCGCCTGGCCCCGCCGAACCGCCGCCTGAGCCGCCGCAAAGGCAGCCTTTGCGCGAGGCGCCCACGCCAGCGTCCGCGGTCGATAGTCTCAAACGCCGCCCGCAAACGCCGCCGCAGCGCCCACAAGAGTCGCCACGCCCTCAAGAACCGCAACGCCCCCAGGAGCCGCCGCGCGCCCAGGAACCGCCGAGAGTTCAAGAAGCTGCGAGAGCTCAGGAGCCTCGCAAGGCGGAAGAGCCGCCGCGCGCGCCGCCCCGCGCCCCCGCTCCGCCACAGCTGGCGCCGACCGGCCCGTTGCCGCCGAATCTGTTCAACCCGCCCCAGCTTCGGCCGCAAGCGCCGGACGGCGAGGCGCCGCCCGCCGCCGCGCCATCCGGAGCGCAGTCCCCGCGCACGGGGGCGCCGATCTTCACGCCTCGCCCCGGCGCGCCGCGCCCGCCGGCCCCGCCCTTCCTGGCGCGCACGCAAAAAGTCGCGCCGCCGCCGCCGCCGCAAAAGAAGGATGCGCCGGAGCCCGCCGCCCCGCCCGCAGAGCCGTTCCAACCGCCGCTGGAGCCAAAGCTGGAGTTTCCCCCCGCGTCGCCGCGTCGCCCCGTCGCGCCACCGCCCGACGTCGCGGAAAAGCCGGCGCCCTCGGCGCCGTCGCAAGAGCCGCTCGATACATTGGAGTCTTTGGAAGCGGAGATGGCGCGCCTGCTGGGCCGGCCTGAGCCCTAAAAAAAGCTGCCGTCGCGTTCGGTCCGAACGCGACGGCTTTTTCTCGTCGACCCAGGCGCGAAATCAATCGTCGCGATAGACTTTTTCCCGCCGCTCGTGGCGCTCCTGCGCCTCGATGGACAAAGTGGCGATGGGTCTGGCGTCGAGACGCTTCAACGAGATCGGCTCGCCCGTCTCCTCGCAAAAGCCGTAGCCGCCTTCGTCGATGCGCGCGAGCGCCGCCTCGATCTTGGCGATCAGCTTGCGTTGCCGGTCGCGCGACCGCAGCTCGATGGAGCGGTCCGTCTCCGATGACGCCCGATCCGCGATGTCGGGATGGTTTTCATTGTCGCTTTGCAAAGTGGCCAGAGTCTCCCGGCTCTCCTCGAGGATCTCCTCCTTCCAGGCAATCAGCTTGCGTTTGAAATACTCGCGCTGCCGTTCGTTCATGAACGGCTCGTCTTCGCACGGCTTGTAACTAGCTTCGAGTTCGACCGACATAGCCGCGAATCCCCCCGTTGGGTCATAGGCGACGCCTATATAGCCGCGACGGTAGTCTCTTACAATTGGGATTACCACGGATTGCCAAGCGGAGCGGCAACGGCTAGGCGCACGCAGTTTGGCTGACACGCCCGATAAGGCTCAAATCCCCGCCGACTTGGAGACCAAGGGAAAGCCTTCTATCAGCATCGGCGGCGCGCTCGCGGCGCCGCCGTCGGCGAAGGCGCTCCAGCTGCGCAGCGCGGGGCCGAGTGCGCCGATCCGCGCGAAAACCTCGGCAAGGCTGGCGTTAAAGCGCATATTGCGGGCGGGCGCGACGACCCGTCCGTTCTCGACGACGAAATTGCCGTCGCGGGTGAGGCCGGTGAGCAGCAGCGAGCGCGGGTCGAGCATATTCGCATACCACAACCGCGTGACCAGCAGGCCGCGCCTTGTCGCGCGGATCATCTCCGCGATCGGCGTCTCCCCGCCTTGCACGCAAAAACTGCGCGGATGCGGAATCGCCTCCGCTCCCGTTTTTTGCGCATAGGCGCGGTCGCGGTAGAGCGAGGCGACGACGCCTCTGTCGACCCACAGCCGCGCCCGCTGCGCCACGCCCTCGAAGCCGATCGGGCTTTCTGGCGCGAGCGGATCAGCGGGATCGGAGGAAAGCGTCAGCTTCTCGTCGAACAAGGGCCCGCCGCCGCATTTTCCGGAGAAAAAGCCGCGCCCTTCGTCGGTTACGCGGGCGTCCAGCGCGCGCAGCAGCCAGCGCGCCAGCTCAGCCGTCGCCGCCGGCTCGAAGATCACCGTGTAACGGCCGGGATCGAGATCGCGCGGGGTCTCGTCAAAGGCGGCCTTGTCGCACGCTCGGCGCGCCGCCCCCGCGGCGTCGAGCCGTTCAGCGCGAAACTCATTCGCGCCAGCCCAGCCCGACCAGTCGTCGGCGCGGTTGCGCGCGGTTACCGAGATTTCGATCTCGCTGCGCCGGTCGTAGGCGAACAGGCCCGCGCTGCTCGCCAACGCCAGGAAACGGCGGCCGCTGGCGGCGCAGCCGAACGTCTCGACGCCGCGCAGCAAGCCTTGCTCGATCGCCGCGCCCGCGCATGCCGCCAGCGCGTCCATCCGCAGCGCCCCCGTCGCCTCGCAATAGCGGCGCGAGGCGTCGTAATTTTGCGGCCCCAACGGCGGGACATAATCGAGATCCTCCGGCAAAGCGCGCGCAATCAGCTCCGAGCGTTCGAGGGCGCGCAGCGCCGCGTCTTCGTCGAGCGAGGCGATTTCGACGGAGCCGACCCTCCGCCCGATATGCGACAAGACGCGCAAGGAGACATCGGCGAGCGTCCGACTGGTTGTGGCGGCGCCGTGCGCAAAACGCAGATTCTGCTCCTCGCCGCCCCGCATGACGATCTCGCAGCCGTCGGCGCGCGAGCGGGCCAGCAGCCGCCGGGTGATAGGCTCTATGTCTTGCGCGGAAAGAAACACGCGGCCTCGGTTTGATAAGCGCCCGCCGGAGGGCTTTGCCTAATATGACTTAAGGCCAGGCCGCAAGCCACAGCTCTCAAAAGCGAAGTCCCGCCCCCAAAATTAATTTGAAATCCTCGCCTTCCGCTCCACCTAACCCGGCAAGACCCGCGGAGGATGCGTCGCGAGGGCGACGGCCCCCCAAGCACGCGGGCGTAGCGCCCATCGCCCCGAAAGCTGCGGGCGCCGCCGCCGGAGCCGACTGCTCATCCTTGACCGCGGGCCGCGTCGTAAGCGTGGCGCGCGCCTTCGCGCCGGCATGGCGCTTGGAGCTGGGCGCGCGGCGACGCAACCGAAAGGAAGCTCACAATGATCGAGAGACATTGGAACGCGGATCTGCTGGCGAAATTCTTCGGCCTCGTGTTCGTCGCCGTCGGGATCGCCGGCTTCTTCGAGAATCCGCTCGTCTCGGAAACGGGCATTTTCCGCGTCAACGAGGCGCATAATCTCGTCCACATCGTTACGGGCGCGCTGTTCTTCGCCTGCGCCTATCTCGGCTGGTCCGCTCGGGCGATCCGAGGAATCGCAGTGCTTTACACGGCCGTCGCGATCATCGGCTTCGCGATCCCCGACAATATGCTGTTCGGCGTCGTCGCGATGAACGAGCCCGACCGCTGGCTGCACGCCGCTCTCGCGGGGATGCTGCTGCTCGTCGGGTTCGTGACGCCCGCGCACGAGGAAATGCGCCACGCGCGGATGTGAGCGACGAGATGAGCGGATCCGGGGAGCGAGTCCTGGCGGGGACTCGCTCCTTTTTCGCGCGCCAGAGGACGCGGTGGTAGACCCGACGGCGACATAAAGCCTCTCTCAATCCGTGAGATGCGACCCGCCACGACGGCGCAGACGATTTCCCAAAATCCCATCGCCAGACTGAAAATGGCGTGATCGCGCGGCGCGCGGGCTCAAAACGGATCCGGCGTGGACAAAATTCACCGAATCCGACAATCTCAGGCTCGACTAGGCGGCTTATCCGCTGGATGTTGGACGGACGACGCCAAAACGCGAGCTTCCCGCCTTGCCGATCCTGGTCGCCATCGGCTGGCGACACGAATCGTCCACTAGGCGTCGACACGACAACATTCGCAGTGACATCCGGGATTTCAGATCGGGACAAACACATGACCCTCGTCGAACGCCTCCGCGCGCGGCTCGCCGCGCCACCCGGGCGGGCGGAAGCGGACGCCGCCCGTCGCTTCCCGCTCCCCGCCAATGTCGAACTGATCCGCTTCGGCGCGGTCCTGTTGTTTCTTCCCGATGCGCTCTTCGCCATCACGCTCCGCTTCATGCCGGCGATCGCCGTGCTCGGCGGCTGCCTGCTCGCCTGGGTAATCCTTTGGCGTTCCCCGCCGCGCAAAGACGACTCGCTGCTGGCGGCGCCGATCGACGCAGCGACGCTTCTAGGCTGCGCCGCGCTGGCGCTGGCGCTTTGTCTTTTGGGCGGCGAGACTCATGTCTTTTTCGCCAACTTCGACTGGCTTACGCGCGACAGCGTGCTGTCGGATCTCGTCAACCACGGGATGATCGACTTCTATCGCGTCGAAGATCGCGACTATGTGCTGCGCGCGCCGCTCGGCATGTATCTTACGCCGGCGATGGTCGGCCGCCTGTTCGGACTGCACGCCGCGCATCTGGCCCTGCTCGCGCAAAACGCCGCGCTAGTCGCGATCATTTTGTATTTTGTGGCGCTGATCAGCCCAGGACGCAAGATTATAGCGCTGCTGATCTTCACGGCCTTCAGCGGGCTCGACATCTTGCCGGCGCTGGTCGTCAATCTCGGGCGCTGGTGGCAAACGCATCAATTCACCTTCGATAGGCAGCTTGAATGGTGGAACGGCGCGATCCAGTATTCGAGCCATATCACGCTGTTGTTCTGGGTGCCGAACCATATGACGCCGGGCTGGTGGTTCGCTTTACTGGCGCTGCTTTATGTGCGGCGGGAGATCGATCTTGCGTCTCTCGTCGCCTCATTCGCCCCGCTGTTGCTTTGGTCGCCGCTGGCGATGCTCGGAGCCGCGCCTTTTCTCGTGCTGTTTGGCGTCGAGCAATTGCCGGTGAAAATTTTTACTACGCGCTTTTTCGCCGCTGCGGCGTCGGGTCTCGCCTTTCTGCCGGTGGCGATATATCTGACGCTAGACGCGGGCGAGGTGTCGCACGGCTTCTTGCTCCTGCTCCCCGGTTTCGTTGCGCTTTGGGCCTTATTTCTGATCGTCGAAATTCCCCACGCGGCGATTGTCGCGTTGCAACGGCGTCTTATCCCGGCCAGCGATCAACGTATACTCGCGTTGGCCATTGTCGCGCTGGTCTTCATACCGATCTACAGCCTCGGGCCGAACGATGATTTCGCCATGCGCGCATCGATAATGCCGCTGTTTCTGCTCGCCTTCGCTTTCACCCGGGTCGCCATGCTGACGCCGCGCGACAATGGCTTGATGGCGACCGCGATCTCGGTGATCGTGCTTGTGTCGGCGGAAACGCCCATCGCGGAGATCATCAGATCTTTCTCGCCGGCCTTCGCGATCAGCGACTGCAATTTACTGACCGCCTCGGAACGCGGCGGCGGCGGCTCATTGCCGACGAATTATCTCGCGCCAGTCAGCGCGGTTCCCGCCTGGCTGATTGCGACGGACGGGCCGCGCTTGACGGTCGAGCCGCGCAAATGCTGGCCGGATCATCCCTTTCTGAAAGAAAAGTGAGGGAATAGGATCATGCGCGCAATTCTCTCCGTCGACCTGTGGCCTTTCACGCCGCCGCGTCGGTGCTCAAAATACGCACGCCGCGAAAGCGCGCCGCCGGCGCGCCATGCGAGACGGGCGCGAGCTGCATCGGCTCCGCCTTGCCGCAGGTGAAGACGCCCTGGAGCTCATAGGTCGAGGCGTCGCCAAGTCCGTCGAGCCCGCGCCAAAACTCCAGCGTGCGGCCCTGATAGGCGGCGCCCTGAACCATCTCGCCGAGCGCGCCGTTTTTGATCTCGAAGAACAATTGGCCGCCGAACTGGAAATTGTCGCGCTGCTGATCGATGCTCCAGCTGCCGGCGCCGACGATGTAAAGTCCGTCCTCGACGTCGGCGATAAGATCGTTCAGTGAACAGCGCCGTGGATTGGGCGCCAGCGAAATATTGGGCATGCGCTGAATCGGAAAGGCGCAGGGACTGTCGGCGTAGGCGCATCCGTTGGAGCGCGGCAGACCGATAAGATGCGCCTGTCCCAGCGCCATCTGAAAATTCTCGAACACACCCTTTTCGATAATAGTGAAATTCGCCGCCGACGCCGGCGCGCCGTCGTCATCGAAGCCGATGGTGGCGAGTCCCCCTTCTTGCGTGCGGTCGGCGAGAATAGTCGTCAGCTCCGAGCCAAAGCGCAGGCCGCCGAGCATGTCGGGCTTGATGAAAGTCGTGCCGGCGAAATTCGCTTCCCAGCCGAGCGCGCGGTCGAGTTCGGTGGAGTGTCCAACCGTCTCGTGAATGGTCAAGAACAAATTGCTGGGAGCGATCACCACATCGCACAGCCCCGGCTGAACGGGTTTCGCGCGCAGCTTTCGCCGCGCCTCCTCGGCGCCTCGGCGCGCCTCCTCGATCAAGCCGCAACCCGTCACATAGTCCCATCCGGCGCCGCGCGCGGGCGCGAGACTGTCGCGCGTCGCAAAGCGCCCGGAGGTCTTGTCGACGGCGGTGATTTCGAACTGCGGCTGCACGCGCATACGCGTCTGCGCGATGCGCGCGCCATTGCTGCTGGCGAACAGCCGCTCCTCGCGCGCCGCCAAAAATGTGGTGAGACAAAAATCAGCGCCGGCGTCGCGGGCGGCGGCGTTCACGCTGAGCAGAAATTCGGCCTTATCGGCGACGCTAACCGCAAAAGGATCGACGCCAAGCTGCATCTCCCAACACGCCTCGACTCCCGGCAGAGCCTCGACGACAATCGGCCGCGGCTGGATCGGCGCGACCGCTCGCGAATTGGCTAGCGCCGTCTCCACGCCCGTCAGAATCGCCGCGCGCGAAAAAGTCGAGGCGCCGTAAAACCCCCAGCAGCCGCCGCGCAGCACGCGCAGGCCAAAGCCCGCCGCCGCGCTCTGTCCGGCCCGCTCCAGCCGATCCTCGCGCGCTTGGAGAAATTCGCGCTGCGTTTCGCCGAGCCTGATGTCGACGTAATCCGCGCCGGCGGCTCGGGCCGCATTGATGGCCAGGTCGGCGAGATCGAACAATGCGGCCCGATCGAGCGCGAAGGCGCACGACGCGGCGTCCGGAAACTCCCTGCGCTCACCCATGAAGATGGCTCCCGCGCCGCCGGGTCGAAAACAAAGGCGCCGCTTATGCTCCGCGCGCGTCAAAACCCGGTCGATTTTTGCCGCCGCCGCGCTTAAACCATAACCCTATCGCGCCCGCGCGATCCACCCGCAAGGATAGACTCTTGTCCACTTATGATTTCACAGCGCAGCGGCTGTTTGTCGAAGCGCCGCTTCATGCCGGCGCGCGCGTCGCTCCCGCGCCGGCGGCGCAGAATTATCTTTTGAACGTGCTGCGTTTGCGCGCCGGCGACCCGCTGCTGCTGTTCAACGGAAGCGACGGCGAGTGGCGCGCGCGGATCGAACTGGCCTCGCGCCGCGCGGCGACCCTGGTCGTCGAAGAACAGCTGCGCGCACAGGGTGGCGCTGGCGATTTGGACTACGCCTTCGCGCCGCTCAAACAGGCGCGTCTCGACTATATGGTGCAGAAAGCCGCCGAAATGGGCGTCGCGCGGCTTATCCCGGTGCTGACCCGGCGCACGCAAGTGCGGCGCGTCAATCCGGAGCGCCTGCGCGCCAATGCGATCGAGGCCGCCGAACAATGCGGCTTGCTGAACGTGCCGGAAATCGCCGAAACGCAATCTCTCGACGACTGGCTTGCGTCGCTGCCCGCCGGCCGACTGTTGATTTTTTGCGACGAGGACGCCAAGGTCGCCGATCCCGTCGCCGCGTTGCGGAGCACGGCGTCGGGCGAGGCGCGACAGCTCGCCGCGCCCGTCAGTTTGTTGATCGGCCCCGAGGGCGGCTTCGACGACGTGGAGCGCGCGCAAATTCTGCGCAGGCAGGGTGTTTTGCGGCTGTCGCTGGGTCCGCGCATCCTGCGCGCCGACACGGCGGCGGTGGCGGCATTGGCGCTCGTCCAATCGGTTCTCGGCGATTGGTTGTGAACAAGCCGGCCGCGACGACACGATGCTGCCATGATGTTTGAGTCTAGTGCGACTGGCAACAAAGCGGCAGGGCGGCGGCATCGCGGCCTCCAGCGTATGAGTAGATGCCGGCGTATGCGTTTTCTTGGGGATAATAATCCCTGACTTAAGGGAATCTTTGCCACATCGTGGAAGAGTTCCGGGCGGCTGACGATCACGCCATCCCGCCCATGAGAACCACAAGGTCGACGCACGCATGATCGTTTATTCACGGCGTTTTCGCTTGCCGCTCGAGAGAGAGACCCGTTGTCTTTTCGCGCGGGCATGGCTCTTGGGCGTCGCCGCGCTGGTCGCTTGCGCGCCGGCCCACGCCGAGAGTCCCAGCGCCGCGGCCGGCGGCCGCTGCGCCAGACTGGGCCCAGATTTCGTGGCGATTTCCGGCGCTCAGGGCTGTGTGCGGGTCGGCGGCCATGTGCGCGCCGAAGCGCCGCGCACCGAGGTTCCGCGCCTGTTCGCCCCGCGCCAGCTCGCGTTGCCCGGCGGTTACGCTACGGCGGGGACGGACGGCGTGCGCCCAGCGTCCGAGAACTTCCACATTCGCGCGGGCGCCTCCAATGGCGCGGATCTCTATCAGCGCTAAAGCGCTTTATGCTGCCGGCCGGCGACGTTTCCTTCTCCCGCTTGCGGGAGAAGGAACATTATAGCGCGCATTCCTCGAAGGCAGGCTCGACCGACTCCCGCCACGGCCCGTAAAACGCGGCGAGCCGCCGCGCCGCCAGCGTCTTGCCGCTCTGCGCTATGGCCTCTAAAGGCTCCAGATAAATCGTCTCGTCGGCGCCGGCGGCGTTCCGCCGCGCGCGCCGTTTCAGCCCCGCGCGGGCGAGAGCCAACATATCCAGCGCAATCTCGCGCACGGGGCGGCCCTGGATAACGGCCGCCAGCGCCTTCACCGGAACCTCATCGCGCAAATCCTGGCGTTCTCGCGCGCTCCAGCCGCGAATAAGTTCGCCGGCGCCGTCGAGCGCCGCGCTGTCATAGAACAGCCCGGCGAACAGCGCCGGCAGCGCGGCGATATGGGCGCGCGGGCCGGCGTCGGCGCCGCGCATTTCGAGATAGGTTTTCAGCCGCACTTCGGGGAAAATCGTCGAGAGATGATTGGCCCAATCGGCGATCGTCGCGCGTTCGCCCGGCAACTGGGGCAGCTTTCCGTCCAGAAGATCGCGAAAGCTCGCGCCGGCGACATCGTAATAAATCTCGCCGCGCTTCACAAAATACATCGGGGCGTCGAGCGCGTAATCGACATAGCGCTCGAAACCCATGCCGTCCTCGAAGGCGAAGGGCAGCATGCCCGTGCGGTCGGGGTCGGTGTCGCGCCATATGTTCGAGCGCTGCGACAACGCGCCGGTCGGCTTGCCGTCAAGAAAGGGCGAATTGGCGAACAGCGCCGTGACGATCGGCTGAAGCGCAAGGCCGACGCGCAGCTTGCGCACCATGTCGGCTTCGCTGGTGAAATCGAGGTTGACCTGAATGGTCGCGGTTCGAAACATCATGTCGAGGCCGAGCGACCCGACCTTGGGCATATAGGCAGACATGATCCCGTAACGCTGTTTGGGCATGATCGGCGTTTGCGCGCGCGACCACTTCGGGCTGGCGCCAAGATCGAGGAAACCGATCCCCAGCGGCGCGGCGATGCGCTCAAGCGCCTCGAAATGCGCGTCGCATTCGGCCTTGGCGGCGTGAACGTCTTCGAGCGGCGCGCCGGACAGTTCGAACTGCCCGCCCGGCTCCAGCGATATGGCGCCGCCGCCTTGAGGGTCATAGAGCCCGATCAAGGCGTCGCGATCGAAGATTGGCGTCCAGCCCTGCGCAGTTTGCAGCCCCTCGATCAGCGCGCGAACGCCGCTGGGGGCATAGGGAACGGGCGCGTGCGCCGCCTTATAGAAGGGGATTTTTTCGTGTTCGGTGCCAATGCGCAGGGTTGAGGCCGGTTTGACGCCGGCCTCGATCCAGGCGACGAGCTCGCGGCGCGACGAGATGGGCGTTGTGTCGTTAGCGTCGCGGGCCATTCTTCGCTTTCATGCCAAATGGAGGGGTGGTCGGCGCGCGGCGCCGAAGGGGAGGCGTCCCGATTGCCGCAAAAGCCTCCCGCGCGCAAGCCCAGGCAGTTTCGGGGCCAAACAAACTAGACGCGGCGTCGCGTGATTTCCCTTGTATCTTTTGGCGCCGCAACCATAATCGCGACCGGTGCGGCGGCAGGCTTCGCCGCAATTCTCGAAAGGACAGGCCTTGGCGGAACAAACGACGCGCGTTTATTTCACCCGCAAATCCGTCGAAGCCATCATGGCCGCCAATGTAGCCGAACAGCACGGGCTGAAGCGCACGCTGGGCTGGGCGTCTCTGTTGTCGCTCGGCATCGGCGGGATCATCGGGGCCGGCATTTTCGTGCTCACCGGCACGGTCGCGGCCAATGTCGCGGGGCCGGGCGTGATGGTTTCGTTCCTGCTCTCGGGTATCGCCTGCGCCTTTGTCGCTTTGTGCTACGCCGAACTCGCCTCGCTGATTCCCGTCTCGGGCAGCACTTACACCTATACTTACGCGACGCTCGGCGAGATTTTCGCCTGGATCATCGGCTGGGATCTGGTGCTCGAATATGGCGCCGGCGCCGCGACGGTCGCGGTCGGCTGGTCCGGCTATTTTGACAAGGTTCTGCAAGGCTTTGGCGTTCACCTTCCGCCCGAACTCACCCACGCCTATTTCGCCGGGGCGGCCCATGCCGGCGAGGCTGCGCCGCACGGGCTGTTCAATCTGCCGGCCGCCGGCATAATCCTGATGCTGACGGCGCTGCTGGCGCGCGGCACGCAGGAAAGCGCGAACTTCAACAACGTCATCGTCGTGATCAAAGTGACTGTCGTGCTGGCGGTGATTGTTTTCGGCGCGTCCTATGTCGATCTCGCCAACTGGACGCCGCTGGCGCCGGAAAACGCCGGCGAGACGCATTTTTTCCGCTGGGCGTGGGAGAGAATCACAAGTTTCGGCGGCGCGCATACCGAGCCGGACTTCAACTGGGATTTCAGCTGGTTCGGCCATTACGGCTGGACCGGCGCGCTGCGCGGCGCGGCGCTCGTCTTCTTCGCCTATATCGGTTTCGATGGCGTATCGACCGCCGCGCAGGAAGCGCGACTGCCGCAGCGCGACGTGCCCATCGGCATTCTCGGCTCGCTGATCATTTGCACGATCCTCTATATCGGCGTCTCGGCGGTCGCCACGGGCATCGTCTCCTATCATCAGCTCGGCGTGCCCGATCCGATCGCCGTGGCGATGGACCACACCGGCCTGCCCTTCATCACCTGGGTTGTGAAATTCGGCGCCCTCGCCGGGCTCACCACGGCCATGCTGACATTGCTCTTTGGCCAGACCCGCGTGTTCTACGCGATGGCGCAGGACGGACTGCTGCCGCCGCTGTTCGCCAGATTGCACGACAAATATCGCACGCCGGCGATCAGCCAATGGCTGGTCGGCGCGCTGACAGCCTTGACGGCAGGCCTGTTGCCCATCGACATCCTCGATGAAATGGTCAGCATCGGCACGCTCGCCGCCTTCGCGCTGGTGTGCTTCGCCGTGCTGCACCTGCGCCGCCACAGCCCGCTCATCGCGCGTCCGTTTCGCGCGCCGGGGATTCCCTGGCTGCCCATTCTCGGCATTTTGTCCTGTTTCGCGCTGATGCTGGCGCTGCCGGGCGAGACTTGGATTCGCCTCGTCGTCTGGATGGCGATTGGGCTACTGATCTACTTCTTCTATGGCGTGCGGCACGCGCGGCGGTGAGGCTTTCGCCGGCGATCGTCTGGTTTCGAGGCGATTTGCGCCTTTCCGACAATCCCGCGCTGAGCGCGGCGGCGGCTTCCGGGGCGCCGCTGATCGCGCTTTACGTGCTGGACGGGTCGGCGATGGGCGCGTGGCGCCCCGGCGGGGCGAGCCTCTGGCGCCTGCATCATTCGCTTGCCTCGCTCGCGCGCGATCTCGCCTCACGGGGCGTGGAGCTGGTGTTGCGGCGCGGCGCGGCCGCCCTCGCGCTCGAAGAGCTGATCGCGCGAACGGGCGCGCGCGCCGTTTATTGGAACCGGCTTTACGAACCCTGGGCCGCATGCCGCGACGGCGAGATCAAGGCGCGGCTGCGTGGGCGAGACCTGCGCATCGAGAGCTTCAACGCCTCGCTGCTGTTCGAACCCGCGATGCTGGGCAAGGCCTATCGCGTGTTCACGCCATTCTGGCGCGCCTGTCTCGCCGCGCCGGCGCCGTCGGCGCCCCTGCCCGCGCCCGAGCGCCTCATCGCCGCGGAGCCAGTCGTCGGCGAGCGGCTGGAGGATTGGCGGCTCTTGCCGACGCGGCCCGACTGGGCCGAGGGTTTTCGCGAAATCTGGCGCGCCGGCGAGAGCGCCGCGCAGGAGAGGCTGCGGGAATTCGCCGCGACGGGCGCGGCGGATTACGGCGCGGCGCGCGATGCGCTGGGACGGGAAGGCGTCTCACGCCTCTCGTCGCATCTGCATTTTGGCGAAATCTCCCCGCGCCAGATCTGGCGCGGGATCACGATCCGCGTCGGCGAGCGCAGCGCGCCCTTTCTGCGCCAGCTCGGCTGGCGCGAGTTCTGCCATCATCTGCTGTTCGCCAATCCCGATCTGCCGGAGCGCCCGCTCGATCCGCGCTTCGAGCGGTTCCCCTGGCGGGACGACGCCGAGGCGCTCGACAACTGGAAGAAGGGTCGGACCGGCTATCCGCTCGTCGACGCCGCGATGCGGGAATTGTGGCGAACGGGCTACATTCACAATCGCGCGCGCATGGTCGCGGCGTCCTTCCTCGTCAAACATCTGCTGCTGCCATGGCAAGCGGGCGAGGCATGGTTTTGGGATACGCTCGTCGACGCCGATCTCGCCGATAACGCTTGCGGCTGGCAATGGGTCGCCGGTTGCGGCGCCGACGCCGCGCCCTATTTTCGCGTGTTCAATCCCGTTTCGCAGGGCGAGAAATTCGATCCCGACGGCGCTTTTGTGCGCCGCCATGTCCCGGAACTCGCCAAGCTCGACCCCAAATTCATCCACCGTCCATTTGACGCGCCGCCGGCGGTTTTGCGCGCGGCGGGAGTGGTTTTGGGCGAGACTTACCCCCACCCCATCGTCGATCACGCTTTCGCGAGGAAGCGGGCGCTGGAGGCGTACGCGGCGTGTCGCGAGTTGTGAACTGTTCAAGCCCCCACAAAATGCTTCGACAGTTTCAGCCCCTGGCCTTGATAATTGGATAGCCCCGCCGCGCCATAGAGCGCATCCGGCGGCTCAGCCATCGGCTCGTAGACGAGGCGCCCGATGAACTGCCCGTCTTCGAGGATGAAAGGCACTTCGCGGCTGCGCACTTCGAGCACGGCGCGGCTGCCAGGCTCCCCTTCGGCCGTCGCGCCAAAACCCGGGTCGAAGAAGCCGGCGTAATGCACGCGGAACTCGCCGATTGCGGCGTCCATCGGGGCCATTTCGGCGGCGAGACCCGCTGGAATGCACAACCGTTCCTGCGAGGCGAGAATATAAAAATCGCCGGGATCGAGGATGAGCCGCCGGTCGGCGCGCGCCGGCAACACGTCCCAGAAATCGGCGACGCTGTATGCGCCGACGCGGTCGACGTCGATCACATCCGTATGCTTTTGCGCGCGATAGCCGACGACGCCAGCGTGCAATGGCGCGGAGAGATCGACGCGCAGCACCACGCCGTCGCGCAGATTGAGCGGCCCGTCCACCAGCTTCGCGCGCGCATGAATCGCCGCGAGTTCGGCGTCGGAAAGCGCGAAACTCGTCTGTTGCGGCGCGAGCGGATCGTGCTGACGAAAGCGCAGCTGATTGAGCCGCGAGCCGACGCGCGCGCGCACCGAAAAGCTGCGCGGCGAGACTTCGGCGTAGAGCGGCCCTTCATAACCCGGCTCCGCTAGATCGAAACGCTCGCCGCGATCAGTGATGAGCCGCGTAAAAATATCAAGCCGTCCTGTCGAGCTTTTGGGATTGGCCGCGCCCGACAAATTTTCGGGCAGAGCCAGCCGCTCCATCAGCGGAACGACGTAAAAGCATCCGCGCTCCAGCACGGCGCCGTCGTCGGCGAGCGAAATCTCGTCGGACTTTAACTCGCGAAGCAACGCCGCGACGCTTCGCGCCTTGCCGGGCAGAAAACTCGCGCGCACACGAAAAGCCCTGGGCCCGAGCCGCAGATCGAGACTCGCCGGCTGAATCTGATCCGCCGCCAAAGGCGCGCTGGCGCTGACCAAACCGCTCTCGACCAGCGCGGCGATCTGGCCGCTGGAAAGCACGCCCGCGCGCTGCGCCGCCGCTTGGGCCTCCGGCTGACCAGCCTCGATCATTTTGGGCAAATCCTCGTGTTCGCGGGCGCGATCAGGCGCGCCGCTATGGCGGCGCCGTTCCTAGCACGAAAACAGCGGGAATGCTTGCGGTCAGGCTCGATTGCGCAAGGATTTACGCGGATAGGGCCGCACCGCTTCGGCGCCGAGCGGCGCCCGGGTTCTGCGCTGCAAGCCGAAAGGGGAAATCGGCATGAGGTCCGCGTCCGTCTCGGCGAATTCCGCACGATCCTCGGCCTCAGCTTGGCGCGTGCGATCGAGGAAATCATGCCCCGCCCAGGTAAGCCCCCTGAAACGCAGGCTGATGGTGGGCTCGATCGGCACGATGTCGATGAAGCCGGCGTTGCGCAGCAATGCGAAATGGAACTTTATTTGGTCGAGACTATAGCCGGGAATCGTGATCTCTTCCCCGCCGCGTTTGAGAAGCACGCCTGAGCCCGGAGGGATGGGCATCGCTTCCATCAAAAAAAGCATTTCGCGGACCAGAGTCATGTCTCGTCTCATAACGCCCCCCACGCTCTCCATCGACTGAAACTCGCCGTCGACGAGTCCGGGCCTTTTCGCCCGGCCAGGAACATCAGACAAATTAGACGGAAAAGATTTCAAAAAAATTTAGCCTGTCGCTTTGGAAAAGAATTGCTGGCGCGCAAGTTGCGCGGCGCTGCAGCGAAGACGTTGCCGACATTCGGCCGCGTTTAGTGGCGGCGTCGCGTCTCGCGCCCTATCTTCCTCGCAGAGACTGGTTCGCTCGGGGAGACCTTCAATGACTGCAACCGATGTCGCGCATAAGACGATCGCGCTTAAAATCGCGCCGTCGCAGGAGAGCGTCGGCGCCGGAGTAGCGGTGCTGCGCTCATTGCCGACGCCCGCGCTTCAGGCGGTCGGGCCTTTCGTATTTTTGGACCACTTCGGTCCGGGAAAGCCGCCGCCGGGCGGCGTGCCGGCGCATCCGCACGCCGGGATAGAGGTGATTTCCTATCTGCTTTCGGGCGAGAACGCTCACCGCGATTCATTCGGCAATCAAAGCACGGTCCTCGCCGGCGGCGCGCAATGGATCAGCTCCGGGCGCGGAATGTTGCATGCCGAAATCTTGCGCGGCGGCGCGGACGGGATGATGAACAGCGTGCAGCTGTGGACCCGCCAACCCCGCGAATTCGACGATCAACCACCGCAGTATGGCGCGGTCGCAGCGAGCGATGTCCCTCAGGTCGCCATTCCCGGCGCGCGCATAAAACTGCTTTGCGGCGAAATGCCGCTGTATTTCGCGGAGCCGGGGCCGATCCGGCTGCACGGGCCGGCGCAGCTTATCCACGTAACGCTGGCGCCGGGCGCGTCAGTGACGCTGCCGTTGGAGCCGTCGCATGAGATCGCCGTCTACGTGCTGGCGGGCGCAGCCAGCGTCGGCGGCGAAGAGCTTTCGCGCGCCGAATTGGGCTTGCTGCATCCGGCTCCCTCGGTAACGCTGGAGAATTCCGGCGACGCGCCGCTGGACGCCCTACTGATGGGCGGCGAACGCGCGCCGCGTCCGCTGGTGTTTCGCGGACCTTACGTCTTCAATTCGAGCGAGGCGATCGAGCAGGCCTATGCCGACTATGTGGAAGGCCGCATGGGAAGGCTGGACGGCGCGCCGTTTTGACAGGCGCCCGCGCCTCGACGCCGATCGAGGCGCGGGTTGAATTTTAGAACGCGATCCAAATTCTAGAACGCGATCCACGTGTAGAGGAACAGCGTGTTATTGTCGGTCGCCGTGTGCGAACGCCAGCTGCTGCCGTTGTAATAGGTTCCAAGCCCGTCGAAGTTGCTCGTCCCGCCATAGAGCTGCAGGTAATGCGTGTAGGACAGGCCGATCTTGGCGTTGGCCCAGGGATAGAGGCCCGGACTGCCCTTGCTGAAGGGCATATAGGCGATATCGAAGATCAGCCCCTTGCCGTCCGGCGAGCCATAGGCGGAGGGGCCGGACAGGCCCAAGAGAGCATTGCCGTAAAGCGTGCCGTCGGCGGATCCATGCACGCTGAAATAGCCGACCGTGCCGCTGATCGTGTGATCCCAGACATAGGCCGCCGAGGCTTTGAAGCTCGTCAAATAATTGACTGGATTCGACGAAGCGTTGCCGGTGACGGGCGGCAGGCCGTAAGGATTGACTATTCCCAAGGCGTTGATCGCCTGGGCGGCGACGCCCTGCGCATAGGTCGCCTGGAGGTTCTGCATCTCGCTGATACGCGTGACCTTCAACGTCAGCGCGTGGACATCGTTGATATATTGATACTGCGCGTCGAAGCCGATGTCTCGGTATGAGTCGACGCCATAACCCATCACCCGCCCGGGCAGCACTTGCGGATAGAATCCGAAAGCGCCGATCATCAGCGAATGCTCGCCCCAATTGGGCTCCAAGGCGACGCGCCAATAAGGCGACGCGCCGGAAAGCGAACTCGAGGCGCAGGCCGAACTATAGGGTTGGTTCGGCAGATAGTTCTGCGCCGCCCAGGCCTGCACATTCGCCACATAGTCGGAATTATTGGCGCAGGGCTGACCTATGGCGTTCAGCTGGCCCTTGGACAGATTGTTATAGGCCGAGGCTTCCAGATAAAGCATGTCCTTGAGGAACACATAGGCGCCCGTGCCGACGCTGCGGCCGGCGAAACCACCCTCGATCTGCGTGCCCGGCGGCGAGAAGGCGGGCGCCAGGGTCGAGGCGACATAAGGGAAGCCCCAGGCCGGCGTGGTGTTCCAGACGTCCTGGACAGTCGGCCCATTATTGACGTCGAGCCCGTACAGCACGTCGACCCCGCCGATCTGCGTGGTGTCGGCGTAACGAAGGTCGGTGTTGTCCAGAAAGGTGTGCTGAGACGCCTTGTCGTAGGTTCCCTGCACGAACGCTCCGAGATTGCCGTAGATCTGGCCACCGTAGAACAGGCTCGCCTGTTGCATGACGAAATTGTCATTGGTGTGGGCGACCGGATAGCCGTTATCGTTGGTCGGCGGCGAATCCTGCTGCACCTTGGTCTTGGTGAAGGTCGGTAGCAGCATGGCGGCGATCGGCGGCGCCTCTTCGATCGACATGCCGCCGCCCATCGTATAGCCGCCGAGCTTGAAGCGACGACCGAAAGGCGTCAGCTCCGGAAAGGCCGTATGGCAGGAGGCGCAGGGCTGCCCCGTCTGCCGGGCGAAACTTGGAATCGCCTCCGCCGAGCGGGGGACGAAAGCAAGACCTAGCGTAGCCGCGCCCATGACGGCGACAACGCCGAAGACGAGAAGCGCAGGGATATCCGATTTTTGCCTATAGGTGCTCGTATCGGTCATAGCCGCCCCCATTTCACTTTTGTCCCAATAACTTGTGCAACGCCCATGGTTAAGCGAATCTTAACGGAGCGCTGGATGATGCGTCGCGGGTTCGCGTCATAACGCCGCGCGTTCGGGCGAAGCAGGCGCCTGCCTACGTGAAGAAAGCGCGTCGCGACCAGAAGTTTGAGCCTTGTCAATAGACATTTTGCACCCCTTCGCATGTGCGAACAAAATAGAACAACGTCACGCGCCAACACACCATCAGGCGTCCGCGCCGATCTACTCGATTGTTGCGACCCTATAACTCTCGTTTGGCTGATTCAACCGTGGCTTTTTGCCGCAAGTCGTAGCGCAATGCAATCTCGATGATTATATTCGTTCGGCAGTTGATCGCAATGCACCATTCGCATGCGATAAATTCTTGGAGGACATCTGATGATTGACGAGCGCGATACGGGATTCCGAGCGACGCGGCGCAGGCTTTTGCAGGGCGGTCTAGCGGGGTTGTCTTTCTTAGGATTGGGTGTGAGCGCGGCTCAAGCGGCCAAGGCGTCGCCCGGTTCGGTGACCTATCGGGATTCGCCCAAGGGCGATCAAAACTGCGCCAACTGCAAGCTGTTCGTTTCGCCGAACGCCTGCAAATCGGTCTCGGGCGAGATCAGCGCCAACGGCTGGTGCCGCATCTGGAAGGGATAAGATTTTGCGCTGAAGCGCTATCGCAAGGGCGTCCCCTTCCCTCGTTGTCAGGGGAAGGGGACGCCTTTTTCAGGCCTCCGGCGCCAGCATCTTCTCCGGCCGCACGATGGCGTCGAACTCGGCTTCCGTCACTTTGCCGCTGGCCAGCGCCTCTTCCTTAAGACTCGTGCCGTTTTTATGCGCGGCTCTGGCAATTTTGCTCGCCGCATCGTAGCCGATCTTGGGCGCCAGCGCGGTCACCAGCATAAGCGACCGCTCCAGGAAACGCGCGATATTGGCGGTGTCGGGCTCGATCCCGTCGAGGCAGCGCAGGATGAAACTGTCGATCCCTTCGGCGAGCAAATCGATCGACTCCAGCAGCGCGAAGGCGATCACCGGCTTCATTACGTTCAGTTCGAGATGACCCTGCGTCGCGGAGAAGCTGATCGTCGCGTGATTGCCGAAAACCCGCGCGCAAATCATCGTGATCGCTTCGACTTGGGTCGGATTGACCTTGCCCGGCATGATTGAGGAGCCGGGCTCGTTCTCCGGCAGTTTCAACTCGCTGAATCCGGCGCGCGGGCCGCAGCCCATCAGGCGAATGTCGGAGGCGATCTTATAAAGCCCGGTCGCCAGCGCATTGATCGCCCCATGCGCGAAGACGATGGCGTCATGAGCGGCCAGCGCCTCGAATTTATTGGGCGCGGTGACGAAAGGCAGGCCCGTTTGCGCGGCGATATTCGCGGCGACCTCCTCGGCGAAGCCTACGGCCGTGTTAAGGCCGGTGCCGACCGCCGTGCCGCCCTGCGCAAGCGCCAAGAGATCGGGCAGAACCTTCTCCAGCCGCGCGGCGGCGTAGCCGGCTTGCGCTTCGTACCCGGAAAACTCCTGCCCCAGCGTCACCGGCGTCGCGTCCTGCAAATGGGTGCGGCCAATTTTGACGATTTTGTCGAAGGCCCTGGCCTTGGTGTCCAGCGCCGCCTGCAGGCGGCGCACGCTCGGCAGCAGTTTGCCGGAGAGCGCCAGCGCGCCGGCGATATGAATGGCGGTCGGAAAGCAGTCGTTCGACGATTGGCCGTAATTGACGTGATCATTGGGATGCACCGGCGCCTTGGCGCCGCGCGGAGCGCCGAGCCGCTCGTTGGCGCGGTTGGCGATCACCTCGTTGACGTTCATATTGGACTGCGTGCCCGAGCCCGTCTGCCAGACGACGAGCGGGAACTGATCGTCGAGCTCGCCATCGACCACTTCCTGCGCCGCCGTGACGATGGCCTGCGCTATATCCGGCTTGATCAGCCCCTTGGCCGCGTTCACCTCCGCCGCCGCGCGCTTGACGCGCGCCAGCGCATGAATGACCTGGATCGGCATGCGTTGGCCGCCGATGGGGAAATTCTCGAGCGAACGCTGGGTCTGCGCGCCCCAATAGGCGTTGGCGGGAACGGCGATGTCGCCAAAGGAGTCGCGCTCTAAACGGTATTCGTCGGTCGTCATCGGCTTCGTGCTCGCAAAACATATGGAGGAGGCTTGCGAGCCGATGGCGGGACCAGCGGCGCGCGCCTTCCCTATGCGGCATTTCTTGCGCAGCTTCAATCGGCCTCGGCGCGAGTGCGGCCTCGTCCGGCGGCGTCGGCGAAGCCGCTGTTCACGCCTTGCGCCGCATCCGGCGCCAGCAGTTCCGCCAGCCGATTGCGGGCGCGGTTGACGCGGCTTTTCATCGTGCCGGGCGCGCAGCCGCATACGGCCGCCGCCTCGTCGTAGGAAAGGCCCGAAGCGCCGATCAGGATGAGCGCCTCGCGCTGATCCAGCGGCAGCTTTTGCAGCGCTGCGTGAAAATCGAGGAAATCCATATGGCTCGGCTGGGCGGCCGGCGTAACCATCCGCCCCGCTATAACGCCGTCGGGGTCGGCGGTCTCGCGTCGTCGCTTGCGGTAGTCGCTGTAATAGATGTTCCGCAAAATAGTGAACAGCCAAGCCGTGAGATTAGTGCCCGCGGTGAAGGAGTTCATTCCCACCCACGCTTTGACCAGCGTCTCCTGCACGAGATCGTCGGCGCGGTCGGAGTTTCCGCAAAGCGACACGGCAAAAGCCCGCAGACCGGGAATAGCGGACACAAGGTCCGCTTTCATCCCCCCGCCGCCGGCGGAAACTCCGTCTGTCGTCAATCCATCCCCTCTGGCTTTGGCGACCCCTCCTCTCCGTATATCGTGCCATCCTCGAGCTTGTTCAAGAGTTCGAGAAACCGATCCGGCACGGGTTGAGCGACGACCTCATCGTAAAGCCCACGCAACTCTCGCCCGATGTGCTCCCCGATGAGCCCCGTCGGGGCGGTTCGGGGTAACGCCAAAACGCCCTCGCCACAATCAGAGGACTTGGCGGAGCCACTCCGCTCCATTAGCGCCACATTCTGGCGGCGACCACTCTCCCTACGCGCAGAAAACTTTCCCAAAAGATCGTCGTCGGCTGATCTTTCCTTGTGGCCTTGTGCGGCGACGACGCTTCTTAGGGGATTGTTGCGTGTGTTATTTCCCATGGGCTCCTCGTAGCTGGGGCGCATCATTTTTCTAGCGGCGGCCCACCGCAGCGTTATACTGGCGGAGCCGACTTGGAGTGAACGCGAGTGTTAGCGATTGGTTCCGAACAATAAATCGGGCGTTTTGTCGCGGAAGGCGTTGGCGAATCTCGGGGATGGCGCAAGATGGCGCCGCGGAGCAAGGTGGAATGTCTATATCACAGGAAGTTGGCCGTTACATTCCGTATTTGCGGCGCTTCTCCCGCGCCCTGACCGGAAGCCGGGCGGGCGGAGACGCTTACGCGCTGGCGGCTCTGGAAACGCTTGTCGCGGACCAGAACGACAAATCCGGCAAAGCGCGGCTGCGCCCCGGCGATGACCCAAAGATCGTCCTGTACCGGCTCCTGCTCGATATTTGGGCGGCGGCGCCGATCAACGCCCATACGGAGCAGGGCGAAACGAGCGACCTCGATCCACACGCGCGGCGCAATCTCGACGCGATCTCCATTCGTCCGCGCATCGCCTTCTTGCTCAACGCGCTAGAAGGCTTCGACGTGGGCGAGGTGGCCCGCACGCTCGACGTGTCGGCCCAGGAGGCGAGCGAGTTGATCGAGGCGGCCAACGCGGAAATCTCCGATCAGATCGCCACCGACGTGCTGATTATCGAGGACGAGCCGCTGATCGCCGACGATTTGCGCGAGGTGGTCGAGGAACTGGGCCATCGCGTGATTGCTCTGACGCGCACGCATAAGGAGGCGGTGAGTTCGGTCGGACGGGCGAAGCCCGGATTAATCCTCGCCGATATTCAGCTCGCCGATGGCAGTTCGGGGCTGGAGGCGGTCAACGAAATCCTTGGCGAGCTATCTGCGCCAGTGATTTTCATCACCGCCTATCCCGAGCGGTTCTTGCTCGGCGAAGCGCCCGAGCCGGCTTTCTTGATCGCCAAGCCCTTCACTGTGGAGGCGCTCAAAGCCGTCATCAGCCAGGCGCTGTTCTTCGATCGCCGCTCACGTCCCGCCGGCCGCGCCTGATGCGGCGCAGAAAACCTCGTCTTTTCAGCGCATCGAGACAAGAAAAAAGAAAATGCGACAGATTTGGCGCGTTGGCGGCAACTTTGTCTTGGCGCGAGCGTTATCCCTTATTGTAAGGCGTCGGCGCCCTTGAGCGGCGTCGTCTTGGCGAGGCGCGCAATCCGCTATTCTCGACGCGTCGAACCATGCTCGCCGCTCATCAAAGCAAAGGCGGCGTCGGCGCGCAGGGGAGACAAGCGATGACGACACTTCAACCACCACGCAAATCCAACCGCGGCTTCGCCTCGATGGATCCGGAAAAGCAAAAGCTGATCGCGCGCAAGGGCGGGCAAAGCGTCCCGGACGAAAAGCGCAGCTTTTCTCAAAATCCGGAATTGGCCGCCAAGGCGGGACGCAAGGGCGGGCAAAGCGTCAATCCCGACAAGCGCAGCTTTTCCCGCGACCACGCGCTTGCTTCGGAAGCCGGGCGCAAGGGCGGGCACGCCTCGCATGTCGGCGCGGTGAAGCGCGTCACGTCCAACTGAACCGGGCCGCCTTCTTCCGGCGACGGGAGAAGGCGCCTGCCTCTTGGGCCTAGGCCGCGTGGGGTTGTGAACGCTGCGCGAGCAGCGAATATAGCGTGCCGGCGTCGCGGGTGGCGCGGATCGTCGCGACCATAGCCGGATCGCGCAACATGCGCGCAGCGCAGGCGAGCGCCTTCAGATGGTCGGCGCCTGAACTTTCCGGCGTGATCAACAGGAAGATCAGATCGACAGGCGCGCCGTCCAGCGCCTCGAAGTCGATCGGCCGTTCGAGCCGCGCGAAAATCCCAAAAATGTTGTTGAGTTTCGCTAATTTGCCGTGCGGGATGGCGACGCCGTCGCCGATCCCGGTGGAGCCCAGCCGCTCGCGTTGCAAGAGCGCGTCGAAGATTTCCCGGGCCGGCAGACCCGACAGCTCGGCGGCTTTTTCGCTCAGTTCGAGCAAAGCCTGTTTCTTCGATGTAGCTTTGAGGGACGAGATAACCGCCTCAGGCGTGAGCAAATCGGTAAGCCGCATGTGCCGACAATCCCATTCACGACTTTAACATTATAACACGGTCGGCGTTCGGATGACGACCGTGTCCCGATATCGCGGCGCGGGCGTCGCGATCACCCTTTCCCACCGGCGCCGCGACGGGTGGATAGCTTACCCGGCTCAACATGTAACGCAATATCCGTGCCTCGCCAGAGGGCAAGCTCACACGCCTTCCGGCGTGTCGATCCAACCGATGTTTTGATCCGCGCGGCGATAGACGACGTTGACGCGCCCGGTCGAAGCGTGTCGGAAGATGAACACGGGCGCGCCTGAGAGATCGAGATCGAGCACGGCCTGCGACACCGAGCGGCGGCGCAGCTGCGTTGTCGATTCCGCGATCACCGCGGCGTTGAACTCCGCCGGCGCCTCCAGCTCCTGATCGGGCGCCTCCAGCACATAGCTCGCCACCGTCTCGCCCTTGCCGGCGTCGTGGTCGTGATGGCTTTTCAACCGGCTCTTATAGCGCCGCAAACGCTTTTCGATACGATCCGCCGATTGGTCGAAGGCGGCGTAAGGATCCTGCGCGCGGCCGTCCGCCTGCAACAGCATCCCGGACGTGAGATGCAGATTGCAATCGGTGCGAAAGCCAGCGCCTTCGGGCGTTATCGTCACATGGCCGGCGACGGCGCCGTCGAAATATTTGCCGGTCAGCGCGTTAAGCCGATCCGTCACGTGAGTGCGCAACGCCTCGCCAATATTTATGTTCTTGCCTGAAACCCGCAACGACATGCTCGACTTCCACCCTAAGTTCGTTCCCCTGGCTCTCGCGCCAGTCGGATATTTGTCTTATTGGCCAGGCCGCGCTCGGCGACGCCGCCCGCCCAAGTTGAAGCGAGGGAAGCTCCCTTCGCGGATCGTTGCGACCGCGTTATGAGGCCCAGCGTAGCGACATGATTGTGTTCCAACCGCGGCGACCCGCATCCTCGTAAGGCCAAGTTTACGCCAAACGAAAGCTTCCCGCGCGGACGCCGCTCCACGTCGACGCAGCGATAAGATTGTCCGCAGGCGAAGTCAATGGGCGACCTCTTTGGAGCGGCTCCGTTCCTTTTTGGGGCGCCCAAGCCCCGCTAGGCGTGTTCGCGCTGCGCGGAAACTTTTTCGCGCCGGCGGTCGACCGAGGAGGGGATGCGCAGGCTGTCGCGATATTTGGCGACGGTGCGGCGGGCGATCTCTATATCGGCGGCCTTCAGACGCGCCACAATGGCGTCGTCGGACAGAATATCGTCGACGCTCTCCTTGTCGATCATTTGCTTGATCTTGAAGCGCACGGACTCGGCGGAATGGGCCGCGGCGCCGCTCGTCGTCGCGATCGAGGCCGAGAAGAAATATTTGAGTTCGAACATGCCGCGCGGCGTCATCATATATTTATTCGAAGTGACGCGCGAGACGGTGGATTCGTGCATGCCGATCGCGTCGGCGATTGTGCGCAGATTGAGCGGGCGCAGATGCTCGACGCCATGCGCCAGAAAAGCGTCCTGCAACCGCACGATCTCCGAAGCCACTTTCAAAATGGTGCGCTGCCGTTGTTCGAGGCTCTTGAGCAGCCAGTTGGCGTTCTGCATGCAAGTAGTGATGAAACTCTTGTCAGTGTCGCCCTTGGCGTGGGCGCTGACCCGAGCCGCATAGGAGTGGTTGAGCAGCACGCGCGGCAGCGCGTCGGAGTTCAACTCCACATGCCAGGAGCCGTCGCCGGCCGCGCGCACGATCACATCGGCGACCAGAGTCTGAGTTGGCGCGTCGCCGAAGGCGCGGCCGGGCTTGGGATCGAGCCGGCGCAGTTCGCCCGCCATATCGGCGACGTCTTCCTCGTCGACTCCGCATAGTTTCGAAAGCTGCGCGAAATCGCGCTTGGCTACGAGCGGCAGATTGGCGACGAAAATCTCCATGGCCGGATCGAAGCGGTCGCGCTCGCGCAATTGAATCGCCAGACATTCGGCGAGATCGCGCGCGCCGACGCCGGACGGGTCGAAGCCCTGGATGATGGCGAGAACCGCCTCCGTCTCCGCCACGGAGGAGCCGAGCCTCCCCGCGATGTCCTCGATGGCTTCGCGCAGATAGCCGGTCTCGTCGATGGCGTCGATGATCGCCTGGCCGATGAAGCGCTGACGCGCGCCGGCGCAGGCGAGCGCCAGTTGGTCGGCCAAATAGTCGTGCAGGCTTTTTTGCGCCGCGACATAAGCCTCGATATTGGGCGCCTCGCCCTCGCCGCCGCCGCCCGCCGCCCCATTCCAGGAGGTGGCCGAGAGCCCGGAGCCGTCCATTGACCCGGCGGGCTCGGCTGGCGAGACGCCCGGTCCCTCCGGCTCGAAGGCGTTGGAGATTTCCGTGCCAAGTTCCGCCGACAGTGTGGCCGAATCGACTGACAGCCCATCAAGCGCCCAATCGCCCTCGCGCGGCCCCTCGATCGCCTCATGGGCGGTGTCAAGCGCCCCGCCGGCATCGCCGTCCGGCGCGGCGTTCGACTCCGAGGGAATGGAATCGGCGCCGTCGGCTTCGAGCAGCGGATTGCGCTCCAATTCGTCGTGCAAAAAGCTCGAGAGTTCGAGATTTGAGAATTGCAAGAGCTTGATCGCCTGCAACAATTGCGGCGTCATCACCAGGGCCTGACCCTGTCGCATCACCAGTCTATTGGATATCGCCATTTAGCCGACCCATGCGTACAGGAAGCGACGAAGCCGCAGCGCGGCCTGTTTCTTGCTTATAGCATAGCTGCGAGACCCGAACAGGATCAATTATGCGGCGCCGCGCTCGCCAAATGTCCAAGGGTTAAGCAGATCCAAATTTTTACGACAAATCTCGACGGCGACAAGCATTGGCGCCCGCGCTGGAGCCGGCATGTGGGGCGATGCGGGCCCTGCCATTTTTTTGAGCAGCAAGCCTGTTCGATCGCGCCCAGCGGCCCGGTTGGAAGCTTCGGCTTTGCGCCGGGAGCGGAAAGCGAGGGAGTTAGCGCAACTTAAGCAATCGATGCCAAACACAATAGTGTTCGTTGCGAAACTTTTGAGAAATCCGCGCCCTTTCACCTCGATCTCCGCAGGCGCCGATACATCGGATCGCGATCTCTTTTCGAGATGTCGTTTATCCGCGAACAGGCCAACTGTATGAGATGCGGAAATTGCGATTAAGCCCATGTCGGAACATAATTTTTCCATAACCATAAACCGATGTCCATATTGAGGCTGCGAACGTTAAGGCGTATCGTAACTCAATAATAAAACCCAAGACGAAAAACTGAAGCAAAGTCGAACCATGCTAACCTTATGGAGCGAGCCGTGGCCAATGTGATACTCCAACAACAGTATGACGATCTGGACGACGCCCACTTCCCATCGCTGCATGAATTTCAATATCGACTGCCCTCTTTGCCAAAGGCAAGCGTAATAGCAAACATTAATGCTGCCATATTGGCGGCAATCCTTACCGTTGTATTTACAATGGTCAATCAGCATAAATTTATAGATTCGATACTTTATTTTTCTAACTTGATTCTGTGCTTCACATTCGGAGCTATTGTTGCTGTATTGTCTTGCGTTTTTGACTACAAGGCGAGGACTATTTATAGAGCATCGGCATCAAAGAAGCTATTTCTTATCGATGTCGGAGAAATATACGATGCCACGGCATTATGTATCTTCATCGCGTCCTTGGGGATATTCGTCTGGGGTTCCTATTTGACGATTTTTTTGGTGCGCAGCGCTTTTGCGTGATCGGATACGACCTGCCGTGACGCGTCGCCTGCCGGCAAAGCATCGCTCGCACGGCGATCTTAACGATTTTCGCTGTTGTTTTATTCAATACCAGGAGAACAGCGCCGTGTTCGGGCGCCTGTTCTATCGGACGCGGCGACAACCTGCCTTGCGCGCGCTTAAGACGGCTCGCTCAGCCATTTGGACATGACCACCCGCGGCGCCGTCTCAAAACCCAGACGTTCGTAGAACGAGACCACTTTGGTGTTTGTCTCCCTCACCAGGAGCTGAGCCTTGACCACGCCGCGTTGGCGGAGCCACTCCTCCGCCGCCTGCACCATCCGACGGCCAAACCCGCTTCCACGCGAGCGAGGTTCGGAAGCGACGTAATAGAGCCAGCCCCGGTGTCCGTCGTGCCCAACCATGACGCTACCGACGATGCGGCCAACGTCATCTTCCGCGACGAGCACGTCGGAGCAACTCCCCGCCTTGGCGAAACGGAAATCGGCCGCCGGGTCGTTGTAGCTTACGACCAGATCGCACGCCCGCCACAGGCCAACGACATTTTGCTCGTCCTCCAACGCGGCGCTTCGGATGGTCAACGTCATGAGAGAGTCTCGTGAACAGTTTGTCTGACGCTTCTGCGCCCCGCTCGTCCCACGATCACGAGAGAGGCCTGAAGCCTGAAGCCTGATAAGCGGCTCACCCCGCCAGCGCCGCGACGCCGGGAAGCTCTTTGCCTTCCAGCCATTCGAGGAAGGCGCCGCCCGCCGTCGAAACATAGGTGAAATCCCCCGCTGCGCCGGCCTGATTGAGCGCCGACACCGTGTCGCCGCCGCCAGCGACCGACAGCAGCTTGCCCTCGCGGGTCAGCCGCGCCGCCGTTTGCGCGACGGCGTTGGTGCCCTCGTCGAAGGGCGGCAGTTCGAAGGCGCCAAAGGGGCCGTTCCAGACCAGCGTTTTCGTCTTGGCGAGCAGGCTCTCGACATGGGCGACCGCCTTGGGGCCGACATCGAGGATCATGTCATCGGCGCCGACATGATCGACCGTCACGAAATGCGCCGGCGCATGGGCCTCGAATTTCTTTGCGACCGTCACATCCTCCGGCAGTACGATCTGGCAGCCGACGGCCTTGGCCTTTTCGATTATCGACCGCGCCGTATCGAGCAGCGCCGACTCGCAAAGAGACTTGCCGACCGCTTTGCCCTGCGCGGAGAGAAAAGTGTTGGCCATGCCGCCGCCGATGACGAGATAGTCCACCTTGGCGACGAGATTGCCGAGCAGATCGAGCTTGGTTGAAATCTTGGCGCCGCCGACCACCGCCAGCACCGGGTGTTGCGGGGAGCCGAGCGCCTTCTCCAGCGTCTCCAGTTCCGTCTGCATGGCGCGGCCGGCGAAGGCCGGGAGCTTATGCGCGAGCCCTGTGGTCGAAGCATGCGCGCGATGCGCCGCCGAAAAAGCGTCGTTGACGAAAATATCGCCGTTCTTGGCCAGCTCGTCGACGAAGGCGGCGTCGTTCTTCTCCTCGCCCTTATGGAAGCGGGTGTTCTCCAGCAGCAAAACGTCGCCGTCCTTCATCGCGGCGACCGCCTGCGCCGCCGGCGCGCCGACGCAGTCGTCGGCGAAAGCCACCGGGCGCTTGAGCAGCTCTTCGAGCGCGGCCGCCACGGGGCGCAGCGAGTCTTCCTCGTTCCGCGCGCCTTTGGGGCGGCCGAAATGCGAGAGCAGAACGACCTTGCCGCCCTTGTCGGCGATCTCAATGATCGTCGGCAGCACGCGCTCGATGCGCGTCGCATCGGCGATGCGGCCCTCCTCCATGGGCACATTGAGATCTACGCGCAACAGCACACGTTTGCCGCTGACGTTTACGTCGTCGAGGGTTTTGAAGGAGGTCATTTCGATTAAATCCCTTTCAAATCACCTTCCCGATCGCCACGGCCGTATCCGTCATGCGCGCCGAAAAGCCCCATTCGTTATCATACCACGACAGGATCGAGACCAGCGTGCCGTCGAGCACCTTGGTCTGGTCCATGTGGAAGGTCGAGGAGGCCGGGTTGTGATTGAAGTCGCAGGACACCAGTTTTTCGGTGGTGTAGTCGAGCACGCCCTTCAGCGGCCCTTCCGCCGCCGCCTTGATGACTTCGTTGACCTCTTCCTTCGTCGTCGCGCGCTTGGCGACGAACTTCAGGTCGACCGCCGAAACATTGGGGGTCGGCACGCGGATGGCGTAGCCGTCGAGGCGCCCGTTCAGCTCCGGCAGCACGAGTCCCACCGCCTTGGCGGCGCCGGTCGAGGTCGGGATCATCGACAGCGCCGCCGCGCGGGCGCGATAGAGATCCTTGTGCATCGTGTCGAGCGTCGGCTGGTCGCCGGTGTAGGAATGGATCGTCGTCATAATGCCCTTGTCGATGCCGATGGCCTCATTCAGCACCTTGGCGACCGGCGCGAGACAATTGGTCGTGCAGGAGGCGTTCGAGACGACGAGATGCTCTCTCGTGATCTTGTGGTGATTGACGCCATAGACGACCGTGATGTCGGCGCCTTCGCCCGGGGCCGAGACGAGCACACGCTTGGCGCCGGCGGTGAGCAGTTGCGCCGCCTTGTCGCGCGCGGTGAACAGGCCGGTGCATTCCAGAGCGATGTCGATGTTCAGTTCTTTGTAGGGCAGTTCGGCCGGGTTCTTGATCGCCGTCACCCTGATCGGCCCGCGCCCGGCGTCGATCGTGTCGCCGGCGACCGTCACCTTGTGCGGAAACCGGCCATGCACCGAGTCGTAACGCAGCAGATGAGCGTTGGTCTCGACGGGCCCGAGATCGTTGATGGCGACGACTTCGAGGTCGGTCCTGCCGGACTCGACGATATAGCGCAGCACGTTGCGCCCGATGCGTCCGAATCCGTTGATCGCCACTCTCAAAGCCATGGGAGTCTCCGTTAGAAAGGCCTGCGGCGAAAGCGCGCGCGGCTCAAAGCTCCGACGAAAGAACGCGCCTTGGCGCCGCCGGCGCCAAGGTTTTGATAACATCTGGCGCGCCCTGTCAACGCGCCAAACCCGCCCGCGAGGGGCGGTCATCGGCGCCGCCCGCGTGGGAAATGGGCCGATTCATGCTACTTAACAACGGTCGGCGAATCGCCCCCGGGCGAATTCGCCTGAGCAGCGGCCTTTCTCCGCTTCTTCGTCACATCAGGGTATCTCGCCGCCGATGCCGCCATCTCCAAATCCCGCCGCCGCCCTGTCGCCCCCGCTGGAAGCCGCGCTGGCGCGCTTCGAAAAGGGACTCGACGCGCTGGAGACCGCCGTCGCGCAGCGGCTGGAGAACGAAATGTCGCTCGCTGATTTAGAGGAAGAACTCGCCGTGATGCAGGACGACCGCGGCCGGCTGGCGCTCGATCTCGACGCGGCGCTCGCGCGCGCCGCCTCGATAGAGAAGACCCGCGACGAAGTTTTGCGCCGCGTCGAACGGGCCAGCGCCGGCGTCGCCTCCGTGCTCGGCGTCGCGCCGCCGCGCAACGAATAGGATTTCAGCCAGGATTTCGCTCATGGCGGTCGCAATAGTCACCATCGCCGGCCGCTCTTATCGCCTCGGTTGCGACGAGGGCCAGGAGAAGCGGCTCGAAGAGCTGGCGGCGTCCGTCGACGTCAAAATCGCCGCGATGCGCCAGAGTTTCGGCGAGATCGGCGACCAGCGTCTGGTCGTGATGGCGGCGCTGGACATCGCCGACCAGGCTGCCGACGCACGGGCGAGGATCGCCGCACTGGAGGAGGTGGTCGCCTCGCTGCGCGAGGAGATCGACGCCGGCCGGCGTCGCGACGCCGCGATCGAGGCGCGGCTCGCGCAGGCCTTCCGCGACGCCGCGACAAGGCTGGAGCGGCTCGCCCAGCAGCTCGCGGGCGACAAGGGCGAGTCGGACGGCCGGCCATAAAGCGAGACCGCCCGCCAGGATTGGCCCCAAGATTGGCCCCTAGCGGGTGATCGCCCAGTTCGCGACGCTGCTCTCGTTCTTGGCCCGCTCGATCGCGTCGGCCTGCTCCGCCAATTGGATATGGAGGTTCTCGGCGGCCATCGCCTCGGCGCCGTCTTTCAAAATGGCGATCTTGAGCTGTTGCGTCGCCTGGCGCCCCAGTTCATTGATCCACTGATTGACGTTGAGCAGAAACCTGCGCTTGCGTTCGGCCTGCTGCTCCTTGGGCGAGACGTCCTCGTTCGCGATGGCGATTTCTTCCTTGGTCGCCGTCACGTCGGCGTCGAGCGTCTTGAGCTTTTCTTCGAGCGCGGCGATCTCCTCCGGCTTGGCGTTGTCGGCCTTGGCCTTTTCCAGCGCCGCCGTGGCCTCCGTTTGCGCCTTCTCCAGATTGTTGAGGCCGTTCTGCAGCCACTCGGCCTGGATCTTCAGCAGCGCGTCCTTGCCGGAGGAGCCCGACAGCGGGAAGGACTTCGGCAGCGGAAAATATGGCCCGATCTTGGCGGCCTGCGCCGGGACGAGGCCAAAGGCGCCAAACAACAGAGCGGCCGCGAAAGCCAAGGCGGACAGACGATTTTTGGACGACATTTTTCACTCCCCATTACGCCGGATCTTCCGCCTCGAACCGGCAGGACGCAAAGGCCCCGCCGGCCGACGGAGCCGGCTTTATTGAGCGACAAATTGGTCTATCGCCGCGCGTCTGGCAAGGGCGCCGACGGATCCTCGCGCCTCGACGACGCTTTTGCGAAACGTGGCGCTCGAACAGCGCCTTTTCGGCGGCGAGGCGCGCGCGCATGTCGAAGACGCCCGCTTCGACCGGCGGTCGCGTTTCACGATCAACATTGATCTCGGATCGGCGGCGAATTGCAGGCCCGTTAAATGTAACGCTGCAGCATTGGCAACGCCGCCTCCACGCAGGCGCGGCCTTCAGCGACGGCCTCCTTGGCTCTCGTGAACTCCATCGTGCCAATGTTCTCAACTCGCGGCATCAGCATGATATGGGGTGGTTCACCAGCGAGACGGGTCCGCGTGATGTGGTCCTGCATGATGTTGATGGAGTTATTGAGGACGTCGAAATAGCCCGGCGTTGACGGCCCCTGCGGCAGGAGCCGCAAGGCGATCTGCGTGGCCTGCTCGCGCGCGGCAGGGGGGAGTTGGTTCAACATCCGCCCGAAGAACTCGCTCGGGACGGACGGAACAGGGGAAGCCATCGAGGGGCCTGTTAGGTTCTCGAAGCGTCGCCCCAGCAGGTCGCCGTTGAGGTTGACCGCGATAATCACGTCCGCGCCGAGCGCGCGGCAGACCGACACCGGAACCGGATTTACGAGACCGCCATCCAATAGCCACCGTCCATCGACTTTGGCGGGGCTGATGAACCCCGGAAGCGCGATCGACGCACGGACGGCCTCAAGGATCAAACCGGACTGCAGCCAAATTTCACGTCCGGTGACAAAATCCGTCGCGACGGCCGCGTAAGTCTTGGCATAGCTCTCGATTGGCCCCGCAATCCCGATCCGGCGTAGGAATTCGATTACCTGTTTGGCGTCAATGAGGCCCCCGCCCGCGAACCGGACATCCATTAGCGGCACGATCTCGCGCCAGCTGGCGGCCTCCGCCCATTGCCGCAAATCAGCCAAGCGTCCAGCTACGTAAGCCGCGCCAACGAGAGCTCCCATCGAAGTTCCGCAGACGATCTCGGGTTCTATGCCCGCTTCGGTCAACGCGTCGATGATTCCGATGTGCGACCATCCGCGAGCAGCGCCGCTGCCGAGGGCGAGACCGATACGAGTCATAACGCTCCTTTCCCAGGCTTTTTTCTGTGATCGACACCGACCAGACGCCTGGATCCATCGGGAAAGGGGATCCTACTTGCCCGGCATTCGCCGGACAGCCGTCTCTTGCAGCCGAAGTCTGCAACGGCTTGGCGTAATTAGCAGCCCTGAGCCGACGTAGCGCGGCCCATGGCCGATAACCCTCCGCGCCAGTCTTGATCAGTGTCTCCTTCGGGGTCGTCGTTGACCGGCGCATGATCGGCTCCGGCGTCGCCAGCGCGCGCCAGGCAAGCTCGCGCGCGGCGACGGCCAATCTTACGCCGTCTTCAAATCGGGCGGCGTCGCCTCGCCGGCCAGCGCCGCCAGCGCCTCGTCGAGGGGCGCCGAACTTTGCTCCTGCGAGCCCAACCTGCGAATCGACACCATGCGCTCGGCCGCCTCCTTCTTGCCGACGACCAGCAGTACGGGAACCTTGGCCAGCGAATGTTCGCGCACCTTGTATGAGATTTTCTCGTTGCGCAGATCGAATTCCACATTGAGTCCGCGTTTGCGCGCCGCCGCCGCGATCTCCAGCGCGTAATCGTCGGCCTCCTGGGTGATGGTGCAGACGACGATCTGCAGCGGTGACAGCCACAGCGGCAGATGGCCGGCGTGATGCTCGATCAAAACGCCGGTGAAGCGCTCCAATGAGCCGAACATCGCGCGATGAATCATCACTGGGGTCTTCTTTTCGGAATCGGGGCCGATATAAAAGGCCCCGAAGCGCTCCGGCAGATTGAAGTCCACTTGCGTCGTGCCGCACTGCCATTCGCGCCCGATCGCGTCGCGCAGCGTATATTCGAGCTTGGGCCCATAAAACGCCCCCTCCCCCGGCTGCACCGAGGTTTTAAGCCCGCGCCGCGCCAACTCCTCCAGCACCTTCCCCAAAGCGGCTTCCGCCTTGTCCCAGGCCTCGTCGGAACCGACGCGCTTTTCCGGTCGCGTCGAGAGCTTCACCACCACGTCGTCGAAGGCGAAGTCGCCATAGATCGACAGAATGAGGTCGTTGATCTGCAACGCCTCCTGCATGATCTGGTCTTCCGAGCAGAAAATATGCGCGTCGTCCTGCGTGAAGGCGCGCACCCGCAGCATCCCATGCAGCGCGCCCGACGGCTCGTAGCGATGCACGATGCCGAATTCGGCGATTCGCACGGGCAGATCGCGATAGGACTTCAGGCCGTTCTTGAACAGCAGCACATGGCCGGGGCAGTTCATCGGCTTCAGCGCGAAAATCCGCTCGTCCTCGGTCTTGGTGAGAAACATGTTCTCGCGATAGGTCTGCCAGTGGCCCGACGTCTCCCACAGCGAGCGGTCGAGCACCTGCGGCGTGTTGACCTCCTGATAGCCGGCGATCTTCTGCCGCCGCCGCATATAGGAGACCAGCGTCTGGAACAGCGTCCAGCCCTTGGCGTGCCAGAACACGGCGCCGGGACCTTCCTCCTGGAAGTGGAACAGCCCCATCTCGCGCCCGAGCTTGCGATGGTCGCGCCGCTCCGCCTCCTCGAGCCGGTGCAGATAGGCGTCGAGGTCTTGCTGGTTCGCGAAGGCCGTGCCGTAGATGCGGCTCAGCATCGGCCGGGTATGGTCGCCGCGCCAATAGGCGCCCGCCACCTTCATCAGCTTGAACGCCGAGCCGATCTTGCCGGTCGAGGTCAAATGCGGGCCGCGGCACAGATCAAGCCACTCGCCCTGGCGATAGATGTTGAGGTTTTCGCCCACGGGAATGGCGTCGATCAGCTCGCCCTTAAAAGCTTCGCCCTTCTTCTCGAAGAAATCGAGCGCCTCCTCGCGCGACCAGACTTCTTTGGTGATCGGCCTGTCGCGCGCAACAATCTCGCGCATCTTCTTCTCGATCGCCGGCAGGTCTTCGAGCGTGAAGGGCTGATTGCGATAGAAATCGTAATAGAAGCCGTTCTCGATGACCGGGCCGATGGTGACCTGCGTGCCCGGAAACAGCTCCTGCACCGCCTCGGCCAGCACATGCGCGGCGTCGTGGCGAATAAGTTCCAGCGCCCGCGGGTCGTCGCGGTTCACGAACTCCACTTTTGCGTCGCGCTCGATTGGGCTGGCGAGATCGGCCAGCGCGCCGTCGACGGTCATGGCGACCGTTCGCTTCGCCAGCGAAGGCGAGATGGATTTGGCGACATCGAGCCCCAAAACGCCGGGCTCATATTGACGGGACGCCCCGTCGGGGAAGGTGACGTGGATCATGCTCTCTCCTAAAGCGCTCAATCGCCGATGCGAGCCGGCGTAAGACGCGGGGGCGCCCGCGAGGATGCGGACGGGGGAGTGATAGGAAGTGGGGGGCGGTTTGGCAAGGCGGGGCGGATCGCTCGGGCGCGTCAGTCGGGCGGCTGGGTCTGCGCACGCCGTCCGAAGCCGCGGCCATCATCCGCGTCGACCGCGACGCCCGTTAAGATCGTCGACGCCTCGTCGATCGCCGCTCTTTTATTCGGCGAGCCGGAGGCTGCACGCGACGTTTTGCTTCCGACAGAGGTGATCTTGAGCGGCTGCAGGTGCGGCGAGAACCCTCAACCGACCCCGCTTCGCGGGGTCACCTTCTCCCACAAGTGGGAGAAGGACGCGCCCTTTGAATTTAAGTTATTGAAGTCGACTCAATCGGCGCCTCTCCTTCTCCCGTTTACGGGAGAAGGTGGCCCTTGCGTAGCAAGGGTCGGATGAGGGCGGCTGCGCGGCGCCGCCCTGATGAAAGCGGGCAGTTTTAGGGGATAATCGGCTTTGCTCATGATCTTCTCTCCCTCAGCAGTTCGCCCGGCCGCAGCGCCGGCAGCCCGAATTTTTTCGCGGCGCTCGTGAAATGCCGAGGAGCAGAAGGAAGGGCGATCAACTCCTTCCAGCTCGCAAGAGCGCCGAGCGACCGGGATGCTGAGCGTTCTTATTCTGCCGCCACTGGAATTTCACCTCCACAGGTATTGCCCACTTATTGGCAATACGCTCGATTTCCTTCCACGCATCTTGAGCGGATTGACCTTGGACAGAAATACCCAACTCAGGATGGTATTTGTATCCGTCGCTCGAATATTGAAAAGTTTTAGCTGGCACTTGAAGCTCACCAACGAGCGTCCTACCCAACAAACCCTTAGCCTTTAACGAGGCGATCATTTCCAGCAGCAAATTTGCCCAGTTCATTTTCTTAACGGGAACACCGCCGATTTTCGCTGCTGTTAGCCGAGTAAAGGACAGCCCTGGCGCCTTATCGAATTTCATCACTTCATGATCGGAGCCTAATTCGGACTCATCGGCGGTATCGCGTTCAAGTCCCAACTGATCCAGCTTCTCGCGCACCAACCGATCAATCGTCTCAGAAGGCGTCTTCGCACTCAACCACGTCGCGATTGCTTTCAATTCTGTAAAGGTTGCATCGCTCAATCTAATCACAGGCATCATTCGTCGCTCCAGTCGCTCGCCACTCCTCGCAGAAAATATGTAACATGCTTCCTGAGCGCCGTCTAGCAAGTATGTAACATAAAACATGGATCGTCACGTGTCGTCTAAATTGGGATATTTACACAAACACCGCACCCATTAAATTCCAATGGGTTGCGCTACCCAAAAGACAGTTGCATAACTCGCTTACCGTGTGGCGGTCCAACCATGTCGACCGGAACATCTCCTTCGCGTCAAACGCTGCAAATCCAACCGCCCCTCTACCAACGCGCCATTGTTTCGCGAGGCTTTTTTGCGGCGTATATTCCGCGCGCCGCGTCCAGGAGACTCCCTTTGCCCACCATCGATCTCAACGCCGATTTGGACGAGGGTTTTGGCGTTTGGCGCATGGGCGGACGCCGCCATGCTGCGCATCGTCTCCGGCGCCAATTTGGCGACTCCGCCCAAATCGCGCGCGCAGGTCACCGGGCGGCGCGGCTCGTCGCCAGATCTCGCTCCTCGGTCGAATGTCCTTCGATTGCTAAACGATTCGCTTGTCCAAAAACGCAAATCGCGCTCTACCGCGCGCGAGACGGGCGGCGACGAGTGGCGCCCTCTCCACAATCCGTCGGGAGCGTTCGAAGAGACCGAAAAATGTCGAAACTGTTTCACGCCGTCGTCTCGGCCGCGTTGTTTTTCGCTCCCCACCGGGCGGCGGCGGAGCCATCCTCGCGCCTGCCGCCCCTGGAGCATCCGGGGATCGCGATCGACAGGCAATGGCCGGGATGCCCCGGCGGCCCGTCGCCGCGGGAGCGCGTCGCGGCGATTGATTTTTCCAAACAGGCCGACCCCGAGGCGCTCGATCTCGCGCGCGCGCTCGGCGCCACGACGATACTTCGCTATTACGATTGGGCGGAGGGGCCGACGCGCGAAAAATTCGATTTTTACTGGGAGCCCGGTCCCACGCTGCCCGGCAAGACGCTCACGCAAGAGGAGCGCGACCTGATCTTCTCGAAGGGTTTTAGCATCGGCGTCGTGTTTCAGCATCGCAGCGATCTGACGAAAACTTTTATCGACACAAAGCGCGCGGGTTTCGACGCACGGCGCGCGCTCGAACTCGCCAAGGAGCTTGGCCAGCCGAAGGGCAGCGTGATTTTCTTCAGCGTCGATTTCGACGCGCGCAAGAATAATATCGCACACGTCAAACGCTATTTTACAACGGTCGACGCGATGGTCGGCGCGGCGAATTACAAGGTCGGCGTCTATGGCGACGGCTATGTCTGCGCGGAGCTGAAACGCGCGGGGCTTGCGTCCTATTGCTGGCTTTCGATGTCTACAGGATTCGAGGGCTCGCGCGCCTATCACGCCTGGGGACAGTGGGACGTGAAGCAATGCGCGTCGCGCGAGGCGTCGGGGAATTCCATGGTCAATTTCGATCCCGATGTTTTCAACACGTCCAGCGGGCGCTTGCCGCTGTGGGAACCAAATCAACAACGCGAGCCCTTTGTTTCGCGTTGACGCGGCAGAGCGTATAATCCCCACGCCGCGTCCAGGAGTATCCCTTTGCCCACCATCGATCTCAACGCCGATTTGGGCGAGGGTTTTGGCGTTTGGCGCATGGGCGACGACGCCGCCATGTTGCGCGTCGTCACCAGCGCCAATATCGCCTGCGGTTTTCACGCCGGCGATCCCGATATCATGGCGCGCTGCTTCGAACAGGCGAAAGCTCGCGTCGTCGCCGTCGGGGCGCATGTTTCGTTTCCCGATCTTGCCGGCTTTGGCCGAAGAGCTCTGCCCATGTCGGCGGGTGAGATCGAGCGGGCTGTCGCTTATCAGCTTGGCGCCGCGCAAGCGATGGCGCGTTACGTCGGTCATAAAATAACCTTCGTGAAGGCGCATGGAGCCCTCGCCAATCTCGCCGAACGCGACGCGGAAATCGCCGGCGCCATCGCGAGAGCCGCCGCCGCCGTAGACCCCTCGCTCACGATGCTGGCCATTGCGCGCAGCCTGCAGATTGAGGCGTGCCGATGCGCGAAAATGCGCGTCGCGCATGAGGTCTTCGCCGACCGCGCCTACACGCCGGAAGGGCGGCTCGTGTCGCGTTTAAAACCCGGCGCGGTGCTCGAGGACGCCCCGGTGATCGTCGCGCGCGTGCTGAAAATGCTGAGCGAGGGCGCGATCACGACAGAGGGCGGCGGGCTCCTGCCAACGCCGATCGACTCGATCTGCGTGCATGGCGACACGCCGCAAGCAATTGATATAGCAAAGCAACTTCGCGCTGCGCTGGAGGGCGCGGGGTGGCGTCTTAGCGCCTTCGCGCCGCCGGAATGACGCAAATGCTTTACGACGCGCCGCGCTATCTCGATGCCGGCGAGGCGGCGCTGTCGGTGGAGTTCGGCGACAGCGTCGCTCCAGAAATCAACGCCCACGTGTTGGCGCTGGGCGCCGCTTTGCGCGATGCGAAATTGCCGGGCGTCGAGGAGCTGGTCCCGACCTATCGCTCGCTGATGATCCATTACGAGCCGCTGACAATTTCGCGCGCTGAGCTCGTGAAGACCCTGGAATTATTGGCGTTTCAAGGCGCGTCGGGTTTCGCGCCGAGGGCCCGCTGGCGCATTCCCTGCTGCTACGATCCGGCGCTCGGCGAGGACATCGCCGAGGCCGCGCGAATCCTCGAAATGTCGCCGGAGCGGCTTGGCGCATTGCACGTAAGCGGCTGTTATCGCGCCTATATGTATGGGTTCGCGCCGGGCTGGTGCTATCTCGGCGGCCTGCCGCCGACGCTTGCGCTGCCGCGCCGCGCCAGCCCGCGCGGGGCGACGCCGCCGGGAGCCGTGCTGATCGGCGGGGGGCTGTCGCTCATCGCCGCCAATTCCATGCCGACCGGCTGGTATGTGATCGGCCGCACGCCGGAACGCCTGTTCGCGCTCGAACGCGATCCGCCGCTCTTGATCGAGCCCGGCGACGCGATCAGTTTCGAATCCATTGACGCCGCGAGTTTTTTCGCGCTCGAAGCGCGCGCCCTACGCGGCGAGGTCGTGGCGAAGCGCGAGGTTTTGCCGTGAGCGCCCTGCTGCGCGTCCTTAAAGCCGGCCCCGGCGCCACCGTGCAGGATATTGGGCGGCGTGGCTTTTTGCGCTTCGGCGTGACGCCGGCGGGGCCGATGGACGCGGGCGCCTTGATGGCCGCGCTGCTCGCCGCCGGCGATGCGCAAGGGGCGGCCGTAGAGGCGTCGCTCGGCGGGATGGAGCTTGCGGCGGAAGGCGGGGAGATCGGCATCGCCATCGCCGGCGGCGCCTTCGACGTGCGGCTCGATGAGCGCGTTCTGCCGGCAACCTGCGCGCTTAATTTGGTCCCCGGCGCGCGGCTCGCTTTGCGGGCGGGCGCGGCGGGCGCTTTTGTGTATCTCGCGCCGTTCGGGCGCTTCGATCTGCCCTTGGTTCTCGGCTCTTACGCGACCCATGCGCGCTCCGGGCTCGGCGGGCTGGAGGGGCGGATGCTGCGCGCGGGCGACGCGATAAAAATTGTCGATCCGCGCCCGGCGCCGGCGGAGCCAATGGCGATTATCGCGCCCTGGCTCGCCGCGCGCCCTGCGAAAATTCGGGTGATGCTCGGGCCGCAGCAGGATTATTTCTCGCCGGCGACAATCGAGGCTTTACTGTCGGCGCGCTGGCGGCTGTCGGAGCGCAGCGACCGCATGGCCTATCGGTTGGAGGGGCCGGTTCTCCAGCATCTTAGGGGGCACGATATTGTGTCGGACGGCGTGGCCTTCGGCGCGATCCAGGCGCCCGGCGACGGCGCGCCGCTGGTGTTGATGGCCGACAGGCAACCGACCGGCGGCTATCCCAAAATCGCCAATGTGATCGGCGCGGATCTAGGCGCGCTGGCGCAATTGCGGCCGGGGGATTTTGTCGCCTTCGAGAGCGTGAGCTGGGAAGAGGCGGTCGCGGCGCGGCGCGCGCGGCAGCAGGCGATCGAGGCGGGCGTTACGCTGGAGCCGCTGTTGCGCAAGGAGTTTTCGGCCGAGTTTTTGCTGGCGCAAAATCTTGTCGGCGGGGTGGTCAGCGCGCGGGAGGCGAGATGATTCATTTGTCGGCGCGACCAGCTAAATCACCCGGCATATTTGTATAATCCGCGACCAGCGCGCTGTATTGATCCCACCTGGGTCATTCTCGATAAAATAACCGAAAGGTTTCCCGGCGTCACTTCGAGCCCGTGATCTTCCAGAACATTCTGCAATTCTCGGATCGAGGCTTCGTGATCGCGCACGGTCGCAAGAATGAGCTCCTGAGCGGAAACGACGCCCGGAATGTCCCTGGACGGCGAGACGACAGAGTCCTGCGGGCGCGCGTCGGCCTTGCGGAACGTTACAACATTATGCTGAGACGTTGTATTGAGCTGGCTCGACAGCGCCGAAACGCTCTCGCTGATGGACGCCTCGACATGCGCGGAATCCGTAGCGCCCTCCAATTTCGCGAGGGCGTAAGCGAGCGCGTAAACGCGCTCAACCGCCTCGGCAAGCTCTTGTTTCATAATTGAAACAATTTTTTGGCTACTGAAATCCTGCGAACTCACCTTGGGCTCCTTGGGTCTTGGCAGGCGGCGAGGAAGTTTCAACAAAACATTACTACAGGAGGTGCAACGAATCAAATTTCGGCGTCAAAACTAACGATAATACAAAATATGTGGTTAATTCTCCCTTGACCGCTTGCGCGACTCGCGCGTCTGTGTTGTAATGTTGTAAGATATGATTGACGATCGGGAGACCCCCCATGCACCTGTCTAACTCTGCGGATTTTGGCGTCATTCGCGCGGTGACCGCGGCAGGGGTCGGCGCGCCGCTGGCCATCATGACCGATCGGCAAAAAACCGGGAGCTATCCCAAAGTCGCCAATCTGATTGAAATCGATCATCGCGCATTGGCGAAATTGCGCCCCGGCGACGCCCTCATCCTAGAGCGACTTTCAGCGGACGAAGCGGACGCGGAGCGGGCTGGGCCTCTTGATGCGGAGGTTGCCCTCGAGTCGCGAGCCGTAAAGCAGTCGAGCGAATTTCTGCTTTCGGTAAACCTGGTCACCGGCTTTTGGTGTGGCGACGAAGGGTGACGGCAGGCGTGTTCCCTTCGCGCTTCAGACAGGAAGGTCGAGATTCGTCGATGCGGAGAACGCAATGACGGCGGAGCCGGGCATGTAGCCCTATAATTGGCCCGAAAAGCGCCTCACCCCGGAATGACGCCAATCCGCTGCAACAACCAGTACGCCCCCGCGAGCGCTATGAGCGCGGAGAGCCCATAAACCAATTTCTCGCTGCGCTTGCCGCCGGTCTGGCGGTCGATGAACAGCAAAATCGGCATCAGCATCAGCACGATGGCGATCTGGCCGATTTCGACGCCGATGTTGAAGCTCGCCAGCGCCGGCACGATGGTCTGCTGCTGCACGTTCAGTTCTTTGAGGCCGCTGGCGAAGCCGAATCCGTGGATGAAGCCGAAGAAAAACGTGTCGCGCCACCGCTTGTCGGTGTCGCGAGAAAAATAATTCTCCACTGCGACATAGATGATCGACGCGGCGATGGCGGATTCGGTCAGCGTCGTCGGCAGCGTCACAATGTCGACCGCCGCCAGCGACAGCGTGATCGAATGCGAGACGGTGAAGGCGGTGACGATCTTCACCACCGGCCAGACCCGGCTCGCCCACAGGATCACCGCGATCAGAAAGCAAATATGGTCGTAACCCGTCAGAATATGCTCGATGCCGGCGAGGCCGAATTTCTGCATCAGCTGCCAGGTGGTCTCCAGCGGTTTTGTGAGATCGAGCGGCGGGGTCGCTCCATTGATCATCGTCTCGCCGGCGCTTTTCGCGCCGATCAACGTCACCACCTGTTTTCCGCGCGGGCCTTGCGCAGCGACGAGTTTGCCGGCGTCGTAAATCGTGAAGTCGCCGGCGCAGTTAAACCGCAGCACGACGAGCGCGCTGTCCTGGTTCTTGGGGTCTTCGCCCGCCTTTTCGACCTTGCCGATGCAGGTGCGGCCTTTGGCGTCGTGCATGCCGACGCGGCGCGCGACGAACTTGCCGATCTCGTCCTCCAGCACGCCGGGCGCCGAGAGGTCGACATTGGCGCGCTCGCTCATGGTCTCCTGAAACATGCGCTCCAGATCGGTCGCCAGAAACCCAACTTCGATGGTCCAGCCGCCGTCCTTCGGCGTCAGTCTGGCTGTCGAAATATCGGGCGTATGAGCGCTTGCCGACGCGGCGAGACCCAGCGACAGCAGCAGAATGGCGGCCAGTCTCGTCCACAATCGGCGCATGAATGCGTTCCCCCAGAGCTTTAGGCTTGTTTTGGCGCCACCATGCCTCAAGGTGGGGATTGGGGCAAGATCGGCGCGCATTGCCGCGCGGCGTTGCGATCGGTTATGACAGGACAGATTCTTTGGCGGGGGCGCCAGTCAGGAGCTTTGGCGATGCAGCGCGTGACCATGACCATCGACGACGAACTGATGAACAGCCTCGACAATTACATGCGAGCCTCGGGCCATCAGAACCGCTCCGAAGCGGTGCGCGATCTCGTGCGCGCGGGCCTGATGATTCAGCCGAAAATCGACGACGGCGCGCGGCGTTGCATGGCGGCGCTGGTCTATGTCTACGACCACGAGACCCGCCAATTGTCCAAGCGGCTGCTTACCGATCACCACAGCCACACCGATCTCTCCATCGCCACGCTGCATGTCCATGTGAACGAGGAGAGCTGCCTGGAGGTCTCACTGCTGCGCGGACCGAAGGCGGAGGTCGAGCATTTCGCGCAGCATGTGATCGGCGAGCGCGGCGTGCGCTACGGCCAGCTCGTCGTGGTGCCGGCCAGCGCCGAGGGACCGGCGCAGGATCGTGTCCATGATCATCATCACGACCATGGACACGACCAAGAGCATTGAGGATGGCTTCGCCTTAGGCCTCCTCCATCGCCTCCAGCTCGGCGATCAGTCCTTCGATCATCTCAAGCCCGATGTTCCAGAACGCCGGATCGCGCGCGTCGAGGCCGAAGGGCGCGAGCAGCTCGTTGTAAGGTTTCGAGCCGCCCGCTTCGAGCAGCGTAAAATAGCGCTCCGCGAAGCCTTCGTGCGCCCTTTGATAGACGCCATAGAGCGAGTTCACGAGGCAGTCGCCGAAGGCATAGGCATAGACGTAGAAGGGCGAGTGGATGAAATGCGGAATATAGGCCCAAAAGGTCTCATAGCCTGGCCCGAGCCGGATCGACGGACCGAGGCTTGCGGCCTGCACGCTCATCCATAATTCGCAGATTTTCTCGGCGGTGAGTTCGCCCTCGCGCCGCTCGATATGCAGTTTGCGCTCGAAGGCATAAAAAGCGATCTGCCGCACCACCGTATTGAGCATGTCTTCGACCTTCGCCGCCAGCATGGCGCGGCGCTCTTGCTTGTCGCCAGCGCCCTCCAGCAGCTTGCGAAATGTCAGCATCTCGCCGAACACCGAGGCGGTTTCGGCGAGAGTGAGCGGGGTCGGCGCCATCAGCGCGCCCTGGCGCGCCGCCAGCACCTGATGCACGCCGTGGCCGAGTTCATGCGCCAGCGTCATCACGTCGCGCGGCTTGCCCTGGAAGTTGAGCAGAACATAAGGATGCGCGGAAGGAACGGTCGGATGCGAGAACGCGCCCGGCGCCTTGCCCGGACGCACCGGCGCGTCGATCCAGCGCTTGTCGAAGAAATCGCCGGCGATGCGCGCCATGCGCGGCGTGAAGCCTTCATAGGCCGCCAGCACGACGTCGCGCGCCTCGCCCCAGGAGAATTCCTTCGCTGGCGCCATCGGCAGCGGCGCATTGCGGTCCCAATAGTCCAGCGCCTCCTTGCCGAACCATTTAGCCTTCAACTTGTAATAGCGGTGCGAAAGGCGCGGATGCGCCGCCTCGACCGCCGCGACGAGCGCCGCAACAGTCTCGCCCTCGACGCGGTTCGAGAGATGACGCGAGTCGGCGACATCCTTGAACCCGCGCCAGCGGTCGGAAATTTCCTTGTCCTTGGCCAGAGTGTTACTGATCAGCGCGAAGGTGCGCAAATGCGCCTTCAGCGTCTTGCCGATCGCCTCCGCCGCCTCGCGCCGGACGGATTCGCGCGTGTCCTGCATCAGATTGAGCACGGGCTCGATCGCCAGCTCCTCGCCGCCGACGCTGAAACGCAGGCTGGCGATGGTCTCGTCGAACAGTCGGTTCCAGCTGCTCGCGCCGGTGACGGATTTTTCGTGAAACAGCTCCTCGATCTTGTCCTCGAGTTCGAAGGGCTTTTCCTTGCGGATGTCTTGCAGCCAGGGCAGCCAATGCGCCAGCGGCGGCTTTTGCGCCGCGGCGTCCAGCACGGCGTCGTCGATGCGATTGAGTTCCAGTTGGAAGAACAACAGCTGCGTCGAAGCGTCGACGATCTTGTCGCGCGCGTCGGCAAAAAATTTCGCGCGAGCAGGGTCCGTGACGTCGCCGGCGTGCAGCAGGCTGGCGAAGGACATGATGCGGCCCAGCAGATCCTGAAGCGCCTCATAGCGCGCCACCGCCTCGCCAAGTTCTTCGCTGGCCTGCGCATTCCCGGCGAGTTCGCCGAGCTTGCCGCGGTAATCGGCCTTGAACGCGCTCGCCTCGCGCGTGGCGCGCTCGAAAGCGGCGCGCAAAGCCGGGGAATCCACGCTTTCGTAGAGATCGGCGAGATTCCATTCGGGCAAGGCGCTCCCGGCGGGAGTTTGATCCTTGAGGGTTTGCATCGTGAAGGTCCCGCGCAAAAGAGATGGGCCTGAGCGGCCGAGAACTTCTTCATATGGCTAAAGCGCAAGGGCGATCAACCCGCGCGCCGCAAGGATCGAAGCCCCGGCAAAAAAAAATCCGCGACACCGCCTTCCTTAAGAAGAAATAAATAAAACAGGTCATTACCCGCAAATATACGTCGGTCGTCCCGCTCCGTAATTAACCCCGCCTTTACCCTGTTCTCCGAGGATAGGCTTGGGTGCGCTATACGAGCGACGCCTTTCGATCGACTTCGCTAAGGCCTGCGGCGCGTACTTCGCCGCCAAAAAAGGGCGACAATGACTTCAACGATTCTCATTGCCGATGACGATCCGGTGCAGCGCCGCCTGTTGGAAGCCATGACGCGGCGCTTCGGCTATGAAGTCGAGACCGTCGAAAGCGGCGAGCAAGCGCTCGCCCGTCTGACGCAAACCGGCGCCCCGCCGGTCGCGCTGCTCGTGCTCGATCTCGTCATGCCCGATCTTGACGGCATGGGCGTGCTCACCCGCATGCGCGAACAAAAACTCTCGACCCCGGTGATCGTGCAGACCGCGCATGGTTCGATCGAGGCGGTGATTTCCGCCATGCGCGCGGGAGCGCAGGACTTCGTCGTCAAGCCGGTCGGCGCCGAACGGCTGCAAATCTCCATCAAGAACGCCCTGTCCATCGACGCGCTCGCCGGCGAGATGCGCCGCGTCAGCAAACGCTCGCAGGGCCTGTTGACCTTCAAGGATCTCGTCTCGCGCAGCAACGAAATGGCGCGCGTGATACGTCTGGGCGAGCGTTCGGCCCATTCGACGATTCCGGTGTTGATCGAGGGCGAGTCCGGCGTCGGCAAGGAGATTGTCGCACGCGCCATTCAAGGCGCCTCAGATCGTCGCGGCAAACCCTTCATCACCGTCAACTGCGGCGCGCTGCCGGCCAATCTGGTCGAATCGATTCTGTTCGGCCATGAGAAAGGCGCCTTCACCGGCGCCACCGAAAAGCATGTCGGAAAATTCGTCGAGGCCCACGGCGGCACGCTGTTTCTCGATGAAATCGGCGAATTGCCGCTCGATCTGCAGGTAAAACTGTTGCGCGCGCTGCAAGAGGGCGAGATCGATCCGATCGGCGCCAAGCGCCCCGTGCGCGTCGACATCCGGCTGATCTCGGCGACCAATCAGAATCTGATCGAGCTGGTGAAGCGCGGGCAGTTTCGCGAAGATCTATTTTATCGGCTCAACGTGTTTCCTATCGGCATTCCGCCGCTGCGCTCGCGCCGCGAGGACATCCCCGATCTCGCGCGGCGCTTTTGCGCCAGGTTCGCCGCTGAGGAAGGCCGCAACATCCGCGGCGTCACGGCGGAGGCGCAGTCGCTGCTCGCGTCATATGATTGGCCCGGCAATGTGCGCCAGTTGGAGAACGCCGTATTCCGCGCGGTGGTTCTCGCCGAGGGCGACGAACTGACGGTCGCCGAATTTCCGCAGATCGCCGCGCATGTCGCAGGGTTCGACGTGCGCGTGCCCCCTCTTCCGGCGCCGATCGCCGCCGACGCGCTTAGGGAACGAGAGATTCTGCGCGTGGAAGTGCGCGATCCCAATGTTCTGCGGCTGCTTGGGCAAAACGGCGAGATGCGCAAGCTCGAAGACGTGGAGGCCGAAACGATCCGCTTCGCGCTCCATCATTATCGCGGCCAGATGTCGGAGATCGCCCGCCGCCTCGGCATTGGCCGCTCGACGCTCTATCGCAAGATGAAGGAATACGGGCTCGGCGACGACTCCATGACGGAGCACGTCGAGGAAACCAGCATGGTGGCGTGAGCCGCGCGAATATGCGAGCCTCCCCTTGTCAAGGAGGCGAGCCATGACCGGACTTTACGACATAGAAGCGCGAACCATCGACGGGAAGACGCGCAAAATCGGCGAGTTTTCGGGTAAGACGCTGCTTATCGTCAATGTCGCCAGCAAATGCGGATTCACGCCGCAATATGCGGGCCTCGAGGCGCTTTACCGCAAATTCGCGGATCGCGGGCTGATTGTCCTCGGCTTTCCCTGCGATCAATTCGGCCATCAGGAGCCGGGAAGCGAGGCCGAAATCGCAGCCTTCTGCGACCGCGACTACGGCGTGACCTTTCCGATGTTCGCCAAGATCGAGGTCAATGGCGGCAACGCCCATCCGCTTTACGCGCTCTTGAAAAAGGAGGCGCCGGGCTTGCTCGGAACGCAGGCGATCAAGTGGAATTTCACGAAATTCTTGGTTGACCGGCAGGGCCGGGTGAAAAAGCGCTTCGCTCCGAACGAGACGCCCGAGGCGATCAGCGCCGAGGTCGAGGCGGCGCTGGAGGCGGGGTGAGGGCTCGCGGCCCAACGCGCCGCCACATTGCGTCCGGCGCACGCTCGAATTCGTTGTATTGTTGCGCGTAGCGGCATCTTAGGAGCTGGCGTGCTTTTTGCGTCAGCTCTTAATATGAGCACTTGAAGTGGCCGGCGCGGGGCTCGCCCAGCGAGGAAACGCCTCCTAAACAACGGGAATTTAAGTCAAACGACCAGCGAGGAGCGGCGGCTTTGAAACTCAATGGGGCGCAATTTGATGAAATGAGCGGAACAACCGGCGCGACCCGTCCTCCCTACGAAAAGCTCGCACAATGGCTGGCGCGGACGCCGTTGGATTTTCTTAGCTCGCGCCGCGCTCAGGCCGAGCTTTTGTTTCGGCGCATCGGCATCACCTTCGCGGTCTATGGCGCACAGGAGTCGACGGAGCGCCTGATTCCATTCGACATTTTGCCGCGCATTATAGCGCGGGCCGAGTGGATACAGTTAGAGAAGGGCCTCATCCAGCGCGTGCGGGCGCTGAATCTGTTTCTTGCCGATCTTTATGGCGCGGGCGAAATTATGAAGGCCGGCGTCGTGCCGTCCGAACTCGTCTACCGCAACCCCGGCTTCCGTCCGGAAATGGCCGGGTGGCGCGTCCCGCACAATGTTTATGTGCAGATCGCCGGGATCGACATCGTCCGCACCGACGACGGCTTTTATGTGCTGGAGGATAACGCCCGCACGCCCTCCGGCGTTTCCTACATGCTGGAGAACCGCGAAGTCATGATGCGGCTGTTTCCAGATCTTTTCGCCATGCATAAGGTGGCGCCGATCGAGAATTATCCCGACAGCCTGCTGGCGACGCTGCGCTCGGTCGCCCCTCTCTCCGCCTCGCAGAATCCGGAGATCGTGCTGCTCACTCCAGGCCAGTACAATTCGGCCTTCTACGAACATTCCTTTTTGGCCGATAAGCTCGGCGTCCAGCTGGTGGAAGGCCGCGACCTTTTCGTGCGCGACGACGTGGTCTATATGCGCACCACCAAGGGACCGTGCCGCGTCGACGTGATCTATCGGCGCATCGACGACGAATTTCTCGATCCTCTGGCCTTTCGCCCGGATTCGGCGCTGGGCGTCGCCGGGCTGATGGGCGCCTATAATGCAGGCAATGTGACGCTCGCCAATGCAGTCGGCGCGGGCGTCGCCGACGATAAGGCGATCTACACTTATATTCCCGACGTGATCCGCTTTTATCTGGGCGAAGAGCCGCTGCTGCAAAACGTGCCGACCTGGCGCTGCCGCGAAAAAGACGCGCTGGCTTACGTGCTGGATCATCTCTCCGAACTGGTAGTGAAGGAGGTCAACGGCTCGGGCGGCTACGGCATGCTGGTCGGCCCCCATGCGACGCAGGCGGAACTGGACGAGTTTTCCAGAAAGCTCAAGGAGCGCCCGGATAACTTCATCGCCCAGCCGACGCTGGCGCTGTCCACCTGCCCGATTTCCGTGGCCCAGGGAATCGCCCCCCGCCATGTCGATCTTCGTCCCTTCGTTTTGCAGGGAGCCAAGGATGTCTGCGTCGTGCCCGGCGGCCTCACGCGCGTCGCGATGACCGAGCAATCGCTGATCGTCAATTCGAGCCAGGGCGGAGGAACCAAGGACACCTGGGTGATCGACGACGTTCCAGCCGAGGCGTAACCGCCGCGTAATTCCCTCTCCCCGCTTGCGGGGAGAGGTTCAGGGTGAGGGGCCGGGTTGTTTGCCCCGAATGCTGACCACGCCAACGACTTCCATGGGGTGCGGAACATTGTGGACAAATGCCCCAGGCTCCTCACCCCACCCCTCTCCCCGCAAGCGGGGAGGGGGAGCCGCGCTCGCCCCCTAATTGAGTCCAAGCCATGCTGTCACGCACCGCCGACAACCTCTACTGGCTAGCGCGTTATATGGAGCGCGCCGACTTTCTCGCGCGCGTCATCCAGGCGTCGCGGCGGCTCGCCTCGCTGCCCAAGGCCTATGGCGGCGCAGAGAGCGAATGGGAGAGCGTTCTCTTGTCCTCCGGTTCGGCGGGCGCCTTCGCGCAAACCCGCCGCCCGCTCGACGAGGCCAATGTCATCGAGTTCCTGGCCTTCGCGCCGGACAATCCCGGCTCGATCCGCAATTGCATCGAACTCGCGCGCACCAATGCGCGCGCCGTGCGCACGGCGTTGACCATCGACATGTGGGAGGCGATCAACGGCGGCTATCTGGAGATGCAGGCGATCGAACGCGCGCGCGGCGCGAAGTCGGGCGAAGACCTCACCCGCTTTCTCGATTTCGTAAAGCAAGTGTCGCTGGCCTATGACGGCGGCGCCTATCGCACGATGCTGCGCGACGACGCTTACTGGTTTTCGCGCGTCGGGCTGTTCATCGAGCGCGCCGACAACACCGCGCGTCTGCTCGACGTGAAATATCAGTTGCTGTTGCCCGAAAAGGAAGTCATAGGCGGCACGCTCGATTATTTCCAGTGGACCGCGATCCTGCGCGCCGTATCGGCGCACACCGCCTATCATTGGGTCTATCGCCAAAGCCTAAAGCCCTGGCTGGTCGCCGATCTGCTGATCCTGCGTCCCGAAATGCCGCGTTCGCTGATCTCCTGCTACGAAAGCGTTGTTCGCTATCTCGACCGGCTGGCCGCGACGCATGGGCGCCAGGGGCAGGCGCAACGCCATGCGCGGGCGACTTACGGCAATCTCGAAAATATGTCGATGGAGAGCCTGTTCCAGGGCGGGCTGCATGAATTTGTCGGCCGCTTCATCAGCGACAATGCGCAGCTCGGGGCGCTAGTCTCCGAGCAATATTTGTTTTGAGAGAGGACTGACCGCCGCCATGTTGCTGCGTATCCGACACGAGACGATCTATCGTTACGGCGAACCCGCCAAATCAGCCGTCCAAAAGCTTCTGCTGACGCCGCGCAATTACAACGGCCAGCATATCGTGAACTGGCGAATCGAAGTCGATCGCGATTGCCGCCTGAGCCAGAGAGAGGATGCTTTCGGCAATATTCTGCACTGCTTCACGGCGGACGGCCCGTTCGACACGCTGACGACGCTGGTCGAAGGCGAGGTTGAGACTTTCGATACGGCGGGCGTAGTAAACGGCGCAATCGAGCGTTTTCCGCCCTCGCTCTATTTGCGCGAGACGGCGCTCACCACCGCTGACGCGAACATGCGCGATTTCGCGGGCCGGGCGACGGCGGGCGAGACCTGCGCGCTCGATCGTCTGCACGCGCTCATGGCCGCTTTGCACGAAGCGATGGCCTTCGACGAGCGCGCGACGCTCGTGGTGACGACGGCGGTTCAAGCCTTCGCGCAAGGCAAGGGGGTGTGCCAGGACTTCGCGCATATTTTCGTCGCTTGCGCCCGCGCGCTGGACATTCCGGCGCGCTATGTCAGCGGCTACCTGAAGCGCTCGGATGGCGAAACCCAGGCGGCGGGCCACGCCTGGGCGGAGGGCTTTGTCGAAGGACTTGGCTGGGTGGGCTTCGACGCCACGCACAAAATGTCGCCCGACGACGCCTATGTGCGCGTCGCTGCGGCGCTGGACTATCTCGGCGCCGCGCCGATCCGGGGCGCGCGCTCCGGCGGCGGCGACGAGGCGATGGAGGTCCGGCTCAAGGTGGCGATGGCGCGTGCGCAATCGCAGAGCTGAGCTTCAAGCGTCCGGGTTCAGGCGGCGCGTCCTTCGTCCCGAACAGGCGCTTCCAGCGCGGCCGCCTCCCGGCCCAGGATCGCGCGGAGCGGCGCATGACGAACGCTTCCGTCCTCGAAAAAATATTCGCAGGTGTCGTCTTCCGTAAGCTTGGCGAAAAGGCCGGGCCAAACGTTGTTTTTGCTCCAGCGGCGAAAGCGCGTATAGGTTGTGTACCACTTTCCGAACTGCGGCGGCAGATTGCGCCAGGGCGAGCCCGTGCGGGCAATCCAAAGCACCGCCTCGAGAAACAGCCGGTTGTCGCGGCCGCGACAACCGGGATCGCCCTCCTTGCCGGGCACATGCGAGGAGATCAGCGCCCAGCGCTCGTCGGTCAAGTAGAATTCAGTCAATTCAGCCTCCTATGTAATTAAAGGGGTATGGCTTCCCTCGCGCGCCTTTGGCGCGCGGCTCTTATGCGAACTGCGCTATCGGAATTACGCGGGTCTTCCCCAACCGGCTTCGGCGCCGCGAGAATGCAAATGGCGCGTCGTCGCTTGCGAATGACATGATTCGAATACTACTCCAAGTTGTATATGCAATCAACACAACCTTGCGACGCCAGAAACTATTGCCCGTCGATGACGTTTGGGCCGCTTTGGACCACCTGCGCCACTGTAAGAGCAGCGCGCCGGACAATTCGCCGAAGCGGATCGAGGGGAAAGATTCTTGTCGGAAATCGGCCCCGTCGCGCATAAAAGCTCCGCATCGAAAATATGATCGCCTACTCCGCCGCCTCAATGTCAAACGCGCCGCGATCGACGCCGCCGCCGACCAGGATCTCTCGCTTTCCAGAGTGGTTGGCCGGGCTCACCACGCCTTCGCGCTCCATCTGCTCGACCAGCGACGCGGCTTTATTGTAGCCGACCGAGAGGCGGCGCTGGATGTAGCTCGTGGAGCATTTCTTGTCGCGCAGCACGATCGCCACCGCGCGGTCGTAGAGATCGCCGGCTTCCTCGGCGTCCATCGAGCCAGGGCTGGCGAGCGGCTCGCCCGCAGCCGCCTCGGCCGCCTCTTCCTCGCTGGTGATCGCGTCGAGATATTGCGGCTGGCCCTGGGTGCGCAGATAAGCGACGATTTTCTCCACCTCGCCGTCCGAGACAAATGGTCCATGCACGCGCGAGATGCGGCCGCCGCCGGCCATGTAAAGCATATCGCCCTGCCCCAAGAGCTGTTCGGCGCCCATTTCGGAGAGGATCGTGCGGCTGTCGATCTTGCTCGTGACCTGGAAGGAGATGCGCGTCGGGAAATTGGCCTTGATCGTGCCGGTAATGACATCGACCGAGGGGCGTTGCGTCGCCATGATCAGATGGATGCCGGCGGCGCGCGCCATTTGCGCGAGGCGCTGGATCGCGCCCTCGATGTCCTTGCCCGCGACAAGCATCAGATCGGCCATCTCGTCGACGATGACGACGATGTAAGGCAAGGGCGCGAGGTCCATCTCTTCGCGCTCGAAAATCGCCTCGCCGGTCTCGGGATCGAAGCCCGTCTGCACCGTGCGGGCGATAACCTCGCCCTTTGCGCGCGCCTCGTTCACCCGCGCGTTGAAACCGTCGATGTTGCGTACGCCAACCTTCGACATTTTCTTGTAGCGGTCCTCCATCTCGCGCACCGCCCATTTGAGCGCGACGACGGCCTTTTTCGGATCGGTGACGACAGGCGTCAGCAGATGCGGAATATTGTCGTAAACGGAGAGCTCCAGCATTTTCGGGTCGACCATGATCAGCCGGCACTCTTCCGGCTTCAAGCGATAGAGCAGCGACAGGATCATCGTGTTGATGGCGACCGATTTGCCGGAGCCCGTGGTTCCCGCGACCAATAGATGCGGCATGCGCGCGAGATCGACGATCACCGGTTCGCCGCCGATGGTCTTGCCGAGCGCGATGGCGAGTTTGTGTTTCGAAACCGTGAAATCCTCGCAGGCGAGCAATTCGCGCAAATACACCATCTCGCGGCGCTGATTGGGAAGTTCGATGCCGATGGCGTTGCGGCCAGGCACCACCGCGACGCGCGCGGACACCGCCGACATAGAACGCGCGATGTCGTCGGCGAGGCCGATGACCCGCGAGGACTTGATGCCTGGGGCGGGCTCCAGCTCGTAGAGCGTCACAACCGGGCCAGGGCGCACATTGATGATCTCGCCGCGCACCGAGAAATCGTCGAGAACGCCTTCGAGAACGCGGGCGTTCTGCTCCAGCGCGTCCTGCGAAATCTTGGTTGCGCCCGCCGGCTTCTTTGGTTCGGCGAGCAGCGCCAGATCGGGAAGTTCGTAGACTCTGGAGGGAGCGCCCCTGCCCTGCGGCCTCTTGGCGCGCTCGCGAATCGCTTGCCTGGGGTTGGCGGCGGAAGCCTGCTCGGAACTATGCGCAGGCGCGGCGGCGCCAAGGCCCGTCGGCGCGTATTGAGCCCTCGCCTCGGGACGCTGCCGGGGCGCGGCCAAGTTCAAATCGTCGTCTTCGAATATCGGCTCCCGTCGCTCGGCGCCGAAAGGCTGCGCGTCGAAGCTTGACGCCGTGGCGCGCGCGCGCCAGCCCAATCGCGCCAAGCCGCGCCGAATGAAGCCTTTGACGGTCAGACAGAAGTGCAGCAGCGCGCCCAGAGAAACCAGCGCCATGCCGGGTTCTCCGGCGGCGTCCTCGTCGTCCTCGTCGTGCTTGGCCGCGCGCTGGCTCAGCGCCTGTTCACGCGAATCCTCGCGTATGTCGGCTTCGCTCTCGAAACCATAGCCGACGGCGGCGGTCAGCGTCAGTATGGCGCCGCCGATAGCGAGCAGGCCCATCAGCGCCAGCGCAAGGCGATTGCCGCCGGTCGCATGACGCGGCAAAGACAGAATGGCGTCGCCGACGACGCCGCCAAGCCCGGTCGGCAAGGGCCAGCGATCGGTGACGGGAAGCAGCGACGCCGCCGTCGCCGCGCAGAGCACGCCGACCAGCCAAAGACCGAAGCGCAAGCCGCCGCGATCGACGGCGCGGTGAGAGAGCAAGCGAAGACCTAGCGCCGCGACCGGCAGAAGCGCGGCGCTGGTGGCGACGCCTATCGTTTGCATGAACAAATCCGCGACGACCGCGCCGGGCAGCCCGAGGAGATTATGCACGCGGGCGTCAGTGGCCTGATTGAACGAAGGGTCTCGCGCCGACCAGGTGAAGAGCGCCAACGTCAACGCGGCACAAGCGGCAAGCGTGAGCAGCCCCAAGACTTCGGCGATGCGCCGCCGCGCGAAATCGCGAAGCGGAAAGGAGATAGCGCCGAAGGTTTGGCTGCGCGTCATGACTCTTGCTAAGCTCGTTGTCGCCGGTCGAACGAGGCGCCTTACTCTAAAGAGGCGCCCCGCTTCGCAACTATGAACTAGCCTAGGAAATTAAGAGTAAACACGCGATTAACCGTCGCTCTTTCGCGCCTTTCAGCCTTGCGCTGCGGCTTCCTGCGCCGCCGCGAGCTCATGGTCCTGCCTGCCGACCTTCTTGACCGACGGCCGCCCCGCGATGCGTTCGATATAGGCGGAGATTTCCTCGGTCGGCGGCACGAGGCCGAAGGCCGTCGTCCAGCGTAGGGCCGTGCCCCACAAAATATCCGCGGCGGTGAGGCGCTCGCCGAACAGATACGGACCCTTGGCGAGTTGCGCCTTAACCAGGGCTATCACCGAATCATACTCGCCATAGGGGCTCATGCCGCGTATGCCCGGCTCGACCTTTCGCGCGCGGTCGATCAGCGCCGGTTCGAAAGCCGAGCCGTAAAGGGCGAGCCAGCGCAGATAAGGCCCGCGCAGCGGATCGCCGATGGCGGGCGCGAGGCCAGCCGCCGGGAAGGCGTCGGCGAGATAAATATAGATCGCCACCTGCTCGGTCACGACAACTCCGGCATGCACGATCGCCGGAACCTTGCCGAGCGGATTGATCGCGAGATAATCGGGCTTGTGCTGTTCCTCGATCTTAAAATTCAGCACATGCAATTCATAGGGAGCGCCAAGCTCCTCCAACAGGATTTGCACCCCCTGCGAGCGGGTGCGCGGGGAATGATACAGCGTGACTTTCGCGGAGTCGTTCATGGGCGATCCTTGGGAGCATCCTTGTTGCGATCGCCCAAGCTAGCGCCCGCATCGGGACAAAACGATGACGTTCTGTTGCTCCGGCGCAATTGCGAAAGCTGCCGCGGACAGCGCCGCGCGCTTATCGCCCCCGCGGCGCGCGGGCGATAAGCGTCGGTCAACAATCAAGACGGGGGACGGGCCAAAGCTTAGTAGGGGCCGGGACCATAACCATAGGCCGCCGGCGCGGGGCCATAGCCGGGACCAGGGCCATAGCCGGGGTCGGGACCGTAACCAGGGCCGGGGCCGCCGCCCACGTCATTGCCCTTGGCCGCCATGCATTGCGCATAGACCTGGTCGTAACGCCCCTGCACCTCGGCGCCAGCCGCTCTTGCGTTGCCGGCGCCGACGGCGCTGCCGACCACCAGACCTTCGCCGGCTCCGACCGCCGCGCCCGTGCCGGGTCGATGCCATGCGCTGCCAATCGCCGCGCCCGCCGCCGCGCCGAGGGCCGTGCCGACCACCGCGCTGCCGATCGCCGCGTCATTAGCCGCCTGGCCGGGAGATTGCCCGCCGATCGCCGCCTGCGCCGAGTTCTGGCAATAGGCGTCGTCCCGCTGGAAGGATGCGTAGGATTTGCCCTTCCCCGGCATCACGGCCGCATGCGGGGTGGCCGGGCCGGTGCTGGCGCAAGCGCCCAACGACAGGCACAGAGCGCCAATCGACGTCACAATGATTGCCGATTTGATAGACATTAGGTTGGACCTCTCTTGGAACGACGGCTCGAGACGGACGCATCCTCCCGACAAAAAGCGCCCTTTGTGCGGGCGCCTCGTTTCGGGAAACGGCGAATATCGCCAAGGATGGTTACGACGATGTAAATCGATTCGATGACATGGCAAAAAAGCCCGCCTCGATCCAGCGAAATATTTTGGGCGCGAGGCTGCGACGCAGGCAAATTCGTGGCGCCGTCGAGGGCGGGGCCTCTCGTCAAATCGCGCCGATGCGATAGACTTGCCTCATGTCCAGCCGCCGCGCCCCCGTCGAAATCACGCCGCAAATCCTGCTGCGGGCCTACTCCATCGGACTGTTTCCGATGGCCGAGAGCGCCGACGATGAAGAGTTGTTCTGGGTCGAACCGCAGGAACGCGCCGTCTTTCCGCTCGATGATTTCAACGTTTCGCGCTCGCTCGCCAAGACGGTGCGCCGGGATCTGTTCGAGGTGCGGATAGATCACGATTTCGACGCGGTGATCGACGCCTGCGCCGCTCCCGCTCCCGGGCGCGCAAGCACCTGGATCAACGCCGAAATAAGGCGGCTGTATCGCGCGCTCTTCAAACTCGGGGCCGTTCACACCGTGGAGTGCTGGCGCGAGGAGCGGCTCGTGGGCGGGCTCTACGGCGTCGCGCTGGGCGCGGCGTTTTTCGGCGAGAGCATGTTCCACCGAGAGACCGACGCCTCGAAGGTCGCGCTGACCCATCTCGCGGCGCGGCTGCGCGCCGGCGGATTTCGCCTGCTGGACACGCAATTCATGACGCCCCATCTCGCCTCGCTCGGCGCGCGGGAAGTTTCGCGCGAGGATTACCAGCTGCTGCTTCGCGCGGCGATCGCGCCGCCGGCTGGAAATTTCCTGGTTTGGCCGGCGGCGGAGCCTGTCAGCGGAGCCAAGGCGCTGGCAGCGCTCAACTATCAGAAAAACCCCGGATCGCCGGCGGGCGGCGGCGCGGATTGCGCCGGCGGCTGAGCGTCGCGCTTCTTGGCTTTCTGCTTGGGCTTCGGCTTCGGCTTTGGCTTAGCGGGTTGCGCCGCCGCATCGGCGCCGTTGTCGCCGGCCGCCGTGGCGTCGAACACCGGCTCGTCGGCCGGCCCGATCGGTTGCGCCTCGACTGCCGCGGGAGCGGTGGGCTCGACTTTGCGAGCGCGGCCGGAGCCCCGTCCACTCTCCGTCGCGTCGCCGGGAATAGCGACCGTCGCCGGCGCCGGCTCTTGCGCGATAGTCTCCTTGCCGCCCTTACAATCGACGAGCCAGACGTCGTAAACCGGATGCTCGACGCCGTGCAGGCCAGGACTGGCCGCGAACATCCAGCCGGAGAAAATCCGCTTGGCCTCGGGCTTGGCGTCGGACTTGGCGCCGGCGCCCTGGACGCGCTTTTGATCCGGCTTGGCCGTCTGCTCGTCCACTTCGACGAAGGTCGTCGTTTGCGGCGCCTCGGTCTGCGGACGCGTGTTGCAGACGCGCGGAGTCACCTGGAGCGTTCCGAACTGCACGGTCTCGTCGATGGCGACATCGAAATTGATGATGCGTCCCGTGGTCTTGTCCAGCCCGGCGAAGACGGCGGTCGGGTGGCGAATCGGATCGGCGGCGGCGGGAAGAGTGACGAGCGACGCCAGCGCCGCGCCAAAAGCCGCCTCGCGCAAGAAAACCGACAGGTCAGATCGCAAAAACATTCGAATCACCGCGCCGCTTCATCTGCGAGACAACACCGCGCCCGCGCGCACAGGAAACACGCGACAAAGGCGATTCCATGATTGCGGGACGAAAGCTTCAACCCTCGGGGCGCCAGGCGTCGTAATCGCCGCTCGCCGGCGGGCGCTGACCCGCGGCCAGTATGGAGCCCGGCGGACGATAGGCCAAGGGCGTGCCGGTCATGTTTTCCCGGAATGGCAGCTCCCACTCCTTGGGCGCGTATGATTCCTTCGTGGGCGGCGTGTCGAAAGTGTGATGCAGCCAGCCATACCAGCCGGTCGGCGTGTTGGAGCCTTCGGCATATCCCTTATAGATCACCCAGCGGCGCTCGAACCCCAGCGCCGGGTCGATCTTGCCGCCGCGCGTGCGGTAATAGACATTGCCGAATTCGTCCTCGCCGACGCGCTCGCCATAGAGCAGCGTCCACAGGCCCGTGCTGAGCGTGGCCCGATTCCACCAGGTGAAGAGTCGAACAAAATAAGACATGCGCCTCGCGTCCCGTGAGTTCTGCGCTCTTATCGCGTCTGGCGGGGCCGATGTCCAGAGGCGCCGCGCCTAATCGACCACGCGGATAAACGCCCCAAATGCTCGAGGCCCGTCGCCGGTGGCCGCCTTGCCCAGAATTTTGAACGTCTCCGCGTCGATCGACCAGAGCTCGTTGGAAAACCAGTTGGTCACGTAGATCGTCTCGCCGTCGCGGCTCGCAGCCACGCTCTCGGGATATTCGCCAACCTTGATCGTCGCCAGCGGCGCGAAGGTCGCCGCGTCGAAGACGCTGACCGTCTCGGCGTACTGATTGGCGACGAAGGCGCGGCCCCTGGCCAAAGCGACGCCATAAGGATGGCTGCCGACCCGCACAGTGGCGACGAGCTTGCGCTCTGCGAGATCGACGATGCTCACATCGTCCGATTCGACATTCGCGGTGTAAGCGCGCCCGCCTTGCGCGTCGATGGTCACGCCATAGGGATGCTTGCCCACGTCGAGCGTTGCGACGCGTGCGAAGCTCGCCGCGTCGAGGATGACCAGGGCGTTGTCGTCGCGGGCCGCCGCGATCACCAATCGCCCGTCCGGCGTCGCGGCGACGCCCGAGGGCATGGCTCCAATCTCGACGCGCCGAGTCGCCTCGCTGTCGACATCGATCTCGAGCAAGTCGCGTCCGTACATATCGGCGACATAGACGCGCCGCCCATCGGGTGAAACGGCGACGCCCATCGGCGTTCCCGGCACGCCGATACGCTTGACCACGCGCCGCGCCTTCGCGTCGATCGCCGAGACGAAATGCCCTTCGGGACTGGTCACATAGACTGTCGCACCGTCCCGGCTGACCGCGATCCCCGCCGGCTTGCCGCCAATCGGCATTGTGGCGCTGGGCGTCATGGCCCCCAGATCGACGATGGTGAGATCGTCGCTCGACTGATTCGGAACGAAGGCCTCGTCGGCGCGGGCGCCGGCTCCTGCGAGCAGCATGAGGAGAAGCGCGCCCGCGCCGGCGCGAAAACTCATTCGCGCTCCACGCGCGCCTTCAGCGCCGCGAGGCCGCACTTGAAGAGGTTTGAGACCGCCGCCACCGCGACTTCGTCGGTATATTGCTCGGGCGGGTTGCCGCCGGGGAAGGCGCGATAAAAGCGGCTTTTCCATTCGACGGTGGACCCGCCCGAGGCGGCGGGCAGCACCTTTAGCGTTGCGGAAAGATTGCCGACCGGCAAGACGCTGAAATCGACATGTTCGATGATATAGCGCAGCGACATCGCGGCGTCGTCATATTGCACGAGGCGTTCGTCGATCACCGCGCCGCCGGCCAGAATCAGTTTGCGCCGGGCGAGTTCCGGCGTGACGTCGCCCTCGCCTTCGGTCTTTACGACGCCGGGGAGCCAGCCCATGTCCTGAAAATTGCCGACAACAGCCCAGACCTTGGCCGGGGGCGCGGCGATTTCGATGGTTTCCACGACCTTCTGCGGCGTCGCGCCATGGGCCAGCGCAGCGAGGGGCGTCAAGACCGCTGCGATCACAATCGCGCGCAATAGTGCAAGCGGCGACATATTGTTGCCTACCTCGCTCTACTTTGTGTCCTTTGTGCCCTTTGTTGTATAATTATCAACAACTTAGAACACGAATGGCATCAAGGCGCCTTACTTGGCTTCGGCCTTGGCCTTCAGCCCGGCGAGGCCCGCCTTGTAAAGATCGGTCACCGCCTTCAGCGCGGCCTCGTCGGAGAGTTCCGGCGGCGGATCGTTGTTCATGAAGCCGCGATAAAAGGCGCCCTTCCATTCGACCGTGGACTTGCCGCCCTCGTCCTTGACGCTGATGGTCGACGAATAATTGTTGACGGGAAAAATCTTCACATCGACCTGATCGATCTTATAGGCGAGCGACAAGCCGGCTTCGTCGTATTTGGTCAGCGTCTCTTCGATCACGCCGCCGTTGGAGAGGGTGATTTTGCGCTTGGCCTGATCGGGCGCCACGCCGCCCGTCCCTTCGGTCTTGGCGACGCCCGGCAGCCACGATAGATCGCCGAAATTGCCGACGATGGCCCAGACCTTGGCGGGCGGAGCGTCGATCTCGATCGTCTCGACGACTTTCTGGCGCGAAGGACCATGCGCGAGAGCCGCGACCGGGATAAGGGCGAGGGCCGCGACGATAAAGGCGCGGCGCAGGGCGACACAGGACATGAAGGGTTCTCCTAAGAACGGCGCTTGTTTCCGCCGATAGTCCGTCACGGGCGGGTCGCCTCCCTTAAAGGGCGCCGAGACGCCCCGCGTCAAGGCGCGGATGACAGCGGCGCTCGTTCGCGGGAAAATTTCCCTCTGACGTCGAGGCCGCTCGATTGATCGGCGTGAGCCGAAACTGCGCTCTTGGAATGGCGGCCCGGCCAAAATCATCATGGAATCCATATACGCTTTTGACGACACTAGACGATCTTTCCGAGGCGCGGGGCTTGTTCCACGCCCGTCGGGGGTTATGCAGCCCGCATCAGGCTTGGCGAGCATTGGCGGCGCGGTTCCCGACCGCCTTGCGGCTCCATTGAGCTTACGAAACGGATTGGCGATGTTATGGCGCTCGCAATGAAGCTGAAACAAAGAGCCGGACGCCAACTCGCGGGCGTCCCGAAAGGGAACAGGCCTTATCCATCGGCCGCAGCGTTTTTGGCGCTTCTGGCGCTGCTCGTCTCGCCGAGGGCCGCCGGCGCGGCAGACGCTGCCGCGGACAAGGAGCCGAGCGCGACCGCGACGCCGGCCGATTCCAGCTTTTTGGATCGCCTCTTTTCCGCCTATAAGGACGAATGGGGCGTCGCCGAGCCGCCTTCGGACCCCAATGCGCCGCCCAGTCGCCGCGCCGATCTTCCGACCGCGCCCTTGGCGCAGCCGCCCTATCCTTTCACCGAATATTCGTTTGGCGGCGCCAATCCGATTGGCGCGACGCTTCCAAGCTCGGTCGACAGCTCCTTCATGAAGGCGCTGAGCCCGACGGCGGCCGGAAAATTCCTGGAGGACAATCACATCCAGATTTACGGCTGGATCAACCCTGGCTTCAACTTCAGCACGGCCAAATCGCAGCCGGGCGCCTTGCTCGGCGGAAATTACCCGGCCACCTATTATTATCAGCCCAATACATTGCAGCTCGATCAGCTGGTCGTGAACTTCGAGCGTCTGCCGGACACGGTGCAGAAAGACCACATCGACTGGGGCTTCCATGTTTCGCCGCTGTTTGGCGAAACCTATCGCTACACCACGTCGTTCGGCTTTTTCAGCGAGCAATTGCAAAAGTGGAACTAATTCGTCGGCTACGACATTCCAATGATCTATGGAGAGCTTTACGTCCCCTGGGTCGCCGACGGCATGGTGATCCGCGCCGGTCGTTACGTATCGTTGCCGGACATCGAAGCGCAGCTCGCGCCGAACACATATATGTATTCGCACTCGATGACCTACGATTTCGACAATTACACCAATACCGGCGTCGTCGCCTCGGCGCAGGCGAACAAGAACCTGATGGTGCAGGTCGGCGTGGTGATCGGCACCGAGACGACCTTATGGAGCGCGCGCCAGGTCTCCTACTCCACCGTTCCCGGCGGAGTGCTTTATCAGCCCGTTCCTGGAGTCTTTGCGCTCACCAGCGCGCAGGCGCCCTATTCCGGGCAAGCCGACCCGGGGGTGCAGCCATCGCTCACCGCCTGCGGCCGCTATCAGAACGACGCCGCCACGGACGCGCTCTATCTGTGCGTCAACGGCCTCAACGGCGGAACCTACGGTTACAACAACCTGCAGTGGTATGGAGGAACCTATTTCCACAAATTCGACGAAAATTGGCACATCGCGGTCGAAGCCTGGCAGATGCATCAGAACAATGCGCCGAACCAGTCGAGCCCGTTCTACGGCGCCGTTCCGTCGCCCTTCGCCTATATGGTCAACGGTCCAAACGCGGCGCAATGTCCAGGCGACATTCAGCCGAGTTGCACGGCGCGGGAATGGTCGAGCGTCGCCTATCTCAATTACAAATTCTCGCCCCTCGACAACATCTCCTGGCGCGCGGAATATTTCGACGACATAAACGGCCAGCGCACGGGCGTCAAAACCTCCTATTTCAACTATGGCGTCGGCTGGCAGCACTGGTTCTCGCCGACCGTGGAGATTCGCCCGGAAATCGCTTTCTACAATTCGCTCAACGCGCCGGCGTTCCAGCGCAATCCGCCGCTGCTGCAGACCAGCCCGACGACGATCGGGCAAAAGAGCCACATCGCGATCTTCGCGGCGGATTTGCTCTGGCACTTCTAGCAAGCCGCTCTAATTGCCCGTTTTAACGTATCTTCATTGCCGAACCAGTTTAGACCTGACCTTAGCGGCGGCGTCCGGCGCCCCTTGCGCATCCTTGCAAGGTGGACAACCATGGTGGTGGACGATTGTAGGGCTTTTCCCCGTTATTCACCGAATTTCACAAGATATAGAACTTTTAACCAATTTGCCGCTATATCTTGACGTCGTAGCTTCTTTGACGCACTCTGGAGCACGCCAGATGACGAAGCGGCGCAAAATCGGAGCGATGTTTACGGCGCCGGCGCAAACTTGGTCGTTATTGACGCGCTTGTCGACCCGCGTGCGTTCCCCAGTACCTTTGATTGAAGGCGTCCCATCAGGGGCGTCGGCCGTAGGGCGCTCGCCTTAAGCGAGGCCCGGGACCGGCGTCGCCAAGCAACGGCCCATCGCGCGATATCGGCAGCGCGAAAATGAGGAATTGAACGAGATGAAGATCGAGCGCCGCTTTACCGTCTCCGGCCAGTCTCCTTACGCGTCGATCGAGTTTCGCACGACCAAAAGCGAGATCCGCAATCCCGATGGATCGGTGGTGTTCTCGCTCGATAATATCGAGGTTCCCGGCGGTTGGAGCCAGGTCGCCGCCGACGTGCTGGCGCAAAAATATTTCCGCAAGGCCGGCGTGCCGGCGAAACTGAAACGCGTCGAGGAAAACACCGTCCCCTCCTTCCTGTGGCGCTCCGTCGCCGACGCAGAGGCGCTTTCCGATCTGCCGAAGGACCAGCGCTCAACCAGCGAAACCACTGCGCGGCAGGTGTTCGACCGGCTCGCCGGGGCCTGGACCTATTGGGGCTGGAAGGGCGGCTATTTCGACACTGAGGAGGACGCCCAGGCCTTCAGCGACGAACTGCGCTACATGCTGGCGAGGCAAATGGCCGCGCCCAATTCGCCGCAATGGTTCAACACCGGCCTGCATTGGGCTTACGGCGTCGACGGCCCCGGCCAGGGCCATTTCTATGTCGATTACGCGAACGGCAAGCTCGTCAAATCGAAGAGCGCCTACGAGCATCCGCAGCCGCACGCCTGCTTCATCCAGTCTGTCCAGGACGATCTCGTCAACGACGGGGGCATTATGGACCTTTGGGTACGCGAGGCGCGGCTGTTCAAATACGGCTCCGGCTCCGGCTCGAATTTCTCCAAGCTGCGCGGCGAGAACGAACGTCTCTCGGGCGGCGGCGCCTCATCGGGGCTGATGTCGTTCCTCAAGATCGGCGACCGCGCGGCGGGCGCGATCAAATCGGGCGGCACGACGCGCCGCGCCGCCAAAATGGTGGTGGTCGACGTGGACCACCCGGACATCGAGGCCTTCATCAGCTGGAAGGTGAAGGAGGAGGAGAAAGTCGCCGCGCTGGTCGCCGGCTCGAAGATCGTCAAGAAACATCTCAAAGCCATTTTGCGCGCCTGCGTGAACTGCCAGGGGTCGAACGACGATTGCTTCAACGCGGAAATGAACCCTGCGCTGAAACGCGAGATCAAGCTCGCGCGCCGCGAGGAGGTTCCGGACGCGCTGATCAAGCGGGTGATCCAGTACGCGCGCCAGGGCTTTAAGGACATCGACTTCGATACTTACAACATCGACTGGGACAGCGAGGCCTATCTCACAGTCTCCGGCCAGAACTCCAACAACACCGTGCGCGTCACCGACGCTTTTTTGCACGCGGTGGAGGAAGACAAGGACTGGACGCTAATCCGTCGGCTCGACGGCAAGCCCGCGAAGACGGTCAAGGCGCGCGAACTGTGGGAGAAGATCGGTTACGCGGCCTGGGCTTCCGCCGACCCCGGCGTTCAGTTCCACACCACGATCAACGACTGGCACACTTGCCCGGCGGGCGGCGAGATCAGGGCGTCGAATCCCTGCTCGGAATATATGTTCATCGACGACACCGCCTGTAACCTCGCCTCGCTCAATCTGTTGCAGTTCCGCGACGAGGGAACGAAGCGCATCGACATCGAAGCCTATGAACACGCCGTCAGGCTGTGGACCGTGGTGCTGGAAATCTCGGTGCTGATGGCGCAGTTCCCTTCGCGCGAAATCGCGCAGCTCTCTTACGACTACCGCACGCTGGGCTTAGGCTACGCCAATGTCGGCGGGCTGTTGATGTCGTCGGGCGTCGCCTATGACAGCGATGCGGGACGCGCCGTCGCCGGCGCGCTGTCGGCGATCATGACAGGCGTCGCCTATGCGACTTCGGCCGAAATGGCCAAAGAGCGCGGCCCCTTCGCCCGCTTCATGGAGAACCGCGAGGCCATGCTGCGGGTCATCCGCAATCATCGCCGCGCCGCGCTCGGCGAGCATGTCGGCTACGAGAAACTGTCGACCGCGCCGACGCCGCTCGATCACGCATCCTGTCCCGACAAGACGCTGATCGAGGCGGCGCGGCGCGCCTGGGACGCGGCGCTGACCCAAGGCGAGCTTTACGGCTATCGCAACGCGCAAGTCACCGTCGTCGCGCCGACCGGCACCATCGGCTTGGTGATGGACTGCGACACCACCGGCATCGAGCCCGATTTCGCGCTGGTGAAATTCAAGAAGCTCGCCGGCGGCGGCTATCTCAAGATCGTCAACCGCGCCGTGCCGGAAGCGCTGCGCGCGCTTGGCTATCGCGAGAGCGAGATCGCCGAGATGGAGGCCTATGCGGTTGGCCATGCTACGCTCTCCAACGCGCCGGCGATCAACACGGGCTCTCTGCGCGCAAAGGGCTTCACCGAAGAGAAGCTGGCTGTCGTCGAGAAGTCGCTCGCGGGCGCTTTCGACATAAAATTCGTCTTCAACAAATGGACGCTGGGGGCCGATTTCCTCGCCGGCGCGCTGAAGATTCCCGCTGGCCTGCAGGAGGACAAAAACTTCGACCTGCTCTCGCATCTGGGCTTCTCGCGCGCAGACATCGACGCCGCCAATGTGCATATCTGCGGCGCGATGACTCTGGAGGGCGCGCCCTTCCTCAAGCCCGAACACTACGCCGTGTTCGACTGCGCCAATCCCTGCGGGCGCCTCGGCAAGCGCTACCTCTCGGTCGAGTCGCACATCCGCATGATGGCGGCGGCGCAGCCCTTCATCTCCGGAGCGATCTCCAAGACCATCAACATGCCCAATGACGCGAGCATTGAGGATTGCGAAGCGGCCTATCTCTTGTCCTGGCGCCTCGCGCTTAAGGCCAATGCGCTCTATCGCGATGGCTCCAAACTATCGCAGCCGCTGTCCTCGCAGCTGATTTCCGGCGACGACGAAGAAGAGGACGCCCCCGATCGCGTCGAGGAGCTGGTCGCCGCCAATGCGCCGGCGCGCGCGGCTCAAGTCGCCGAGCGCATCGTCGAGCGCATCGTGCATCAGGTGGTGCGCGAACGCGAAAAACTGCCGAACCGGCGCAAGAGCTACACCCAGAAAGCCACCGTCGGCGGCCATAAGGTCTATCTGCACACCGGCGAATACGTCGACGGGCGGCTCGGCGAAATTTTTATCGACATGCACAAGGAAGGCGCCGCCTTCCGCAGCCTGATGAATAATTTCGCCATCGCGATTTCGCTGGGGCTGCAATATGGCGTGCCGCTGGAGGAATATGTCGACGCCTTCACCTTCACGCGCTTCGATCCGGCCGGCCCGGTGCAGGGCAATGACGCGATCAAATACGCCACGTCGATTCTCGATTACGTTTTCCGCGAACTCGCCGTCTCTTATCTCGGCCGCACGGATCTCGCGCATGTGCAACCCGACGATCTCGGCCACGACGCGCTCGGCAAGGGCGAGCAGGAGGGCCGGACTTCGGAGTCGACGCCGGTCTCGCGCGGTCTGGTGCGCTCCAAGGCGGAGCGGCTGACGGTGGTGAACAAGGGCGAGCCCCCGGCGGGCGGCGCCGCGCGCAATTTTGCCGGCGGCGCGGCGGTGGCGCTAAAGGCGGAGCCTGCGCCCGAAGAAGAGCCGCTGTCGCTGCTCGGCTGGACGGAGCCGGCGAAAACCGTCTCCGGCGTCGCCGAAAAACGCGCCGAGGCGCGCATCAAAGGCTATGTCGGCGAGGCATGTCCGGAATGCGCGAATTTTACCTTGGTGCGGAATGGGACATGTTTGAAGTGCGAGACTTGCGGAAGCACGACGGGGTGTAGTTGAGGGGGCGTGTGACCGGAACGAAAAAACCTCCGCAGCGGAACCAAATACCTTCGCAAACGGAACGCTAATTATTCCGTGACGAGTTGACGGCGAAGCAGAACGCTATGCCGTCAATGGCATCGGCAACCAAAGCGAGCACGTGATGGCGACCGATTATAAGGTCAGATTTCGCTCTTACCGGGCGGTCGCAGATCTTGCGCACGAAGCCCGCATACGGCTAGGCATCGATCACTATTTCACCTTCAACATCGTGAACGCGATCAGGCGCTTAATCGGAAAGGAGTTCGACAAATTGGGCGTGCTCCATCTCGATGTCTTCGAGCACGACAATGATCCGGTTTCTTATGTCACGTTCGATCCGCTGACGCTGCATGTTCATCGGGAAATCTGGAACGACGCAGAACTTGGGGAGCCGAAGTCTCGTTTCATTCTCGCTCATGAACTCGGCCATATGCTTATGCACGGCAATTACAGACAGGCGTTCTCCGAAGACGAGCAGTCGCGGCTAAAATTCGTCCAGCCCGAAGAAAGCGCGGAAGCCCAAGCGCATTGGTTTGCCGCGTGCTTTATCGCCCCAGATTACTTAGCTCGAAAATGTGAGAGCGAAAGCGAACTTTGTCTACAATTCGATTTTCCATCTGACTTCGCATCAGTAAAGCTTGACGACATCAAAAGGCATGCGCCCTCATATATGGGCGAAGCATGTTCCACATGTGGCAACTTCACGCTGGTGCGCAATGGAACGTGTCTGAACTGCGAGACTTGCGGGGCCACGGCGGGGTGCAGTTGAAGCGGGGCTAGGTTACGCCCGTTATGGAGCGATGCAAATGGTTGGCCTGTTCGAACAGAGGGCGGTGGCTTTTCTTGATGTGCTCGGCTTCAAGGAGATCGTAAGCGCAGCTGAAAAAACTCAAGCCGGATTCGACAGGCTCGCAAGCCTTGATGCCGTCATAAATGGTCATGTGAGGTGGGACAACCAACGCTTAAAGGCAGAAGTGCCAAAAGAGGCGCATCCGAAATACATATTCATTTCGGATTCAATAGTAATCTCAACGCCCCTCGTTGTCTCGATTGAGCGGGTCGACGGCCTAGACATTCTGGTAATAAAATGCACGCAAATCGCTCAAAAGCTTCTCGAAATGGGACTGCTTGTCAGGGGTGGTATTTCTATCGGCAATGTGTGGCACAGTGGCTCTAATATTTTTGGAAGCGCATATATCGAAGCATACCAAATCGAGCAACAAACCAAGCGTCCAAGGATAATGCTCTCCGAAAGAGCTTCAAAACTGTGGCGACAACCTTCTCGGTTCGCTCCAGAGCTTTGCCTGCCAGAAGGCAAAGTCAATATCGTCGATATTCTGCACGTCGCCTACTTACGAACAAACGCGGCAGGCATCCCTATGGAAAGCTCATTCGCGCAATTCAGAGTCCACATAACTTCAAATATAGAATTGCTGCAAAAGCGAGAGGAGCGATCAAAATGGATTTGGTTCGCTGGATTTTTCAACGAAGCAGTAACACGACACGGCCTATCAACGCAGCTTATTACCTTACCTGTGAGCGGATGGCTCCTCCAAAAATTGCCTTTTGCAGAAAAACTATGGCTCCATTTGCGGAAGAACTGTAGTTAGCGTCAAATGCGCCCGCCTCATTGCGAGGAACGCAGCGACGCAAAACCGCCCGAGGGAATAATTTTATGCAGGGATTATTCCAACGGAGGCGCATCGCCCGCGCGCTTCTTCGCGATAAACGCCTCGAAGTCGAACGGCGTCGCGGCGACGCTCGTCTCGCCTTCGATGAGCGCGGCGCGCAGCGCTGCGAGCTTCGTTTCGCGCTCTTCCAAAAGACGCAGGCCGGCGCGCACGACATCGCTGGCCGAGTCATAGCGCCCGCAATTACGTCGACATGATACCCATTACAATTACGTCGACACAATTACGTCGACATGATACCAGTTACACAATTACTCAGACTACGATTGGCTGCGGATCGTCCCGCGAATCTGAACAGGGAATTCGGCAAACGGCGTCACGTCACCGCAATTCTTGGGTTGCGGTATTTCGCTCGCACCTCCGATCTTCCCTTCGCTGATCGCACTTTCCCTTACATCTCTTGGCTGGCATTATCGGCGAGGCGGATCGGCCCTTGTCAAGGACGGCCCCTTGGGCCGCGGCCGAAGGCGGTGCGCTTAGCGCATCCTTGACAAGGGCCGACCGCTCGCCACACTCGCCGCCATGAGATGTAAGGGTTATTGAAGATGCCGGACTGGCTCTAAGGGTTCCTCGGAATTGCTCACGACTTTGGCGCGTTTCCTCGCGATAAACGCCTCGAAGTCGAAAGGCGCTGATGCGCCGCTCGTCTCAACCTCCGTCAACGCCGCGCGAGAAGCCGCGTTTCACCTCAGTTTCCGCTCACCCCCGCCGCCGCATCTCCTCCACATAAGACCGCAGCACCGCATTGATCTTGGTTTGATAGCCCTTGCCTTGGCGGCGGAAGAAGTCCAGCACGTCGGCGTCTACGCGCATGTTGAGCACGGCCTTGGGCTGCGGCAGTTCCGGCGTGGCTTTCGACCAGTCGAACACCAGATCGGCTTCGTCGGGATCGCCGGCGATGGCGGCCTCGATCTCTTCCTGCGTCATCGCCGCGGCGGCCGCCCAATCGCTCAGATCTTCGCCGCGCTCCTGCATCGCGCGCAATTCCTCATCCGTATATCTGACGATACGCCCGTGTTTCTTCATCACGCGCCCTCCTGAAAGATATGAACCGGCGGCGTCCGTCGCGCCCGGTCCAAACCAGGGAATAGAATTTGCCCTCAATCTGGGCGGTCGTGAGATATCGAGGCTCGAAAGCGTAGGCCGAAACGGTCGTTATCGTCGCCCGCCCGTCGTAAAGCCTTCCCGCCGCGACAAAATCTAATTTGTGCTTGGCGAGGTTTTTGAGCCGTTTGTCTTCGTCCCATTCGAACATGATATTATATACACATTTTGTATTGACAAGCCAGTCACCTCTAAATCAAGCGCAATCCGCGCCCTCACCGCCCCTTCCCCGCTCGCCGTCCCCTCAATACCGATACGCCGCCCCCAGATTGACCATCTGGCGCGTGTAGCTCGAGTCGAAGGCGTTGGAGTTGACCCGCGTGTAAGTGTAATCGCAGACCAGACTCACATTGCGATTGATCTCGTAGTTGAAAGACGCGCCGGTGATCCAGCTTTGATCGATGCGGGGGCTGCCGACATAGAGGGAATGATCGAAGCCGCCTCGCCACGCGACCGACCATCTCCTCGCCATCTGATAATAGGCGTTCAGCCGAAACGAGGTGATTTCCGCCGCATAGCCGTTGGGATTGGTCGGCGTCGGATCGCTCGAGTCGCTGTAGGTCTCGTCGAGCACGGCGTTAATCGTCAAGGCGCGCGTCGGATACCAAAAAATCTTTCCGCCAAACACCGGCGACGACGAAGAGCCATAGGCCGACGTGTCGAAGATCTGCTGCTGGTATCCCGCGTAAACCTCGCCGCGGAACAGCCCGATCTGATTGGAGCCGAGGCCCGCGATGGCGCGATAGCCATGCGAATTGTAGATCGAGTCCGAAAAGTCGCGGATGTTCCCGACGCCCTCCAGGAAGACGTAGCCGGCGGGCGAGAACCAGTAGCCGCCGCGCGCGGCCACGGTGGCGACGGTGCTGTCGCGATAGCTTTGCGAATAGGTCCCGCTGGTCGTCTCCAGCTCCTCGTATAACGTCCTGGCCACGCTCGCAGACATACCGACGAACAGATGATTGAAGTCTTTTTCGACGGCGGCGGAGCCCTTGAATTGTTCGGAAACCTGCGGCGAGACAAGCGTTCCCACGGCGCCGCTCGGCGCCAGCAGCTGGCCGCCGTTGGTGAGATATGTCCGGCGATCGAATTCGCCTTGCGCCTTGAAGGTCAGATCGCGTTGCGCTTCCCACACATGCGCGACGCCGGCTTGCCCGTCCAAGGCGTCGGCCGACGGCAGATTGGGATAGATGCGCGCGTCCACATTGCCGAAAACGGTGGTCTTCTGCGCGCCGTCGTCACGAATGGCGACGACCGACGGACGCAGGCGCGTCCCCACCTCCGGGTGAATGGCGGCCGGGGATTGCACCGGATCGGTGTCGAGTATCGCGCCGGCGATAAAATTCGGATAGAGCATCCAATCGCCGACCGGCTCCCCCGTGTAGTCACGATTTGGTTTGAGCAGCGGATTATATGTGCTGATCGGCTTGGGCGAGAGGAGAGAGAAGGTTTCGTCGCCAACGGAGGAGGAAATCGCGACGGCTTGCGCGAACGCCGCATCGCCGCGAAGCGTCAGGCTCAACGCCAGACCGCCGACGAAACAGCGAAGGAATGCGCGACTCACGATCAACGCCTCAACTCTTCGAACTCAACGCGTCGACTGCGGCTATCCATTCCCTCGTTTTGCAATCCGCGGCTTTTCCGGGGCGTCAAAAGTAGCGCTCCGGCACGCTGATCACGTCGCCCGGATAGATCTGGACGTTCAAGGGAAGCGAATATTCCGTGAACTCGTGCTCGCCCGCGCGTTGAACGAGCACGTAGGATTTGTTGGCGCGATAAGTGTAGCCGCCGGCGACGGCTACCGCGCTGACGACGCTGAGACCGGCGTGATACGCGTATTCGCCGGGCTTTTCGACTTCGCCCAACACATAGAATGGTCTGAACGCCGAGATGTCGACCGTGACCATGGGATCGCGAAGATATTGCGCGCTGCGAAGTTTCTGCGCCAGCCGCTGTTCGAGCTCCGATTTTGTCAGTCCCGCGGCGCGCAGCGTTCCGGCGACCGGCACGGAGATCGAGCCTTCGGGATCGATCTCGTAATCGCCGGAGATTTTGTCTTCGCCGACGACGAAGATCTTGATTTTTTCGCCCGCCTGAAGCCGGCCCGCGGACCCTGCGGCCATATTCGGATGCGCGCCGGATCGGCTGACCGATCCAAAAATCGACATGCTGTCGCAGCCCGCGACAGAGGCGCCGAGCAGGATCACGAACAGAAGGGCGACGAAACGCCTCCAGCTCGGCGCCCCTCGGCATATGGAGTCAGCCATATGTTTCATCGACGAACTCGCTGGCGACCAGGCGAAGACTAAGGCCCTTACGCGAAGGCCCGGCGCTCACAAGGTTCAGAAAGGCGCCCGCGCATCGCGCATAGCGGCCGGCAAGGCGGGCGGGATCGCTGGCGAGGCGCCACATCCATTCCAATTTCAGGCGACGCAGCCAGACGGGCGCGCGCACGGCGTGCCCCGAGATGAAGTCGAGGGCGGCGCCGACGCAAAGAAACCCTACGTCCGGAATCTTTTTGTGAAGCGCGTCGGCCAGCAGTTCTTGCTTGGGCGCGCCAAGCGAAAGCACGCACAGCCGCGCGCCGGATTTGGCGATCCGCTCGGCCAGCGTGTCGACCGTGTCTTCGCCAAACCTGACCGGCAGTTGCGGCGACTCGGCGCCGGCGACGCGAAGGCCGGGGTAACGAGCGCGAAGAATGTCCAGCGCGACGCTCTGCGACGCGGGGCTCGGTCCCACGAAATAGAGAGGAAATCCGTGCTCCGCGGCGTGCGCGCACACTGGCGCGATAAGATCGGCGCCGGTGGTTCGCTCCAAACGCCGCCGGTCTTTCTGACCGGGCCGCTTCATGCGCCGTCGGTCGCCGCGCTGGAGATGCCACACGATCGGCCAGCCGTCGGCGGTGACGAAATCCGCTCGTTCATAGACCTCGCGGAAGCGGCGGTCTTTCTTCAGTTTCACCAAGTGATCGAGATTGATGGTGAAAAGCGTATAGCCCTCTTTGGCGCGCGCCCGTCGATCGATGGCGCCCAAGGCCTGCGCCATATTCGCGATGTTGACGCGAAGATCGGAAGTCGGCGGCGGGCCGCTTTCCGAATCGAACTCGACGGAACTCATACGCTTGATCCCATACGCCTGACGCACGCCACCCGCGCCGATACTCACGCCCGTCATGGGCGGCGCGTAAGATTTCGCTAAGCAACTCGCGCTTGCGCGAAGAATGCGACCGGCGAACCGGCCATTCGAAATCTACACATTTGAATATTATCAACGCCGCCTCAAAATTCCGTTAATGGCGTGGTTTACAAATGGTCTCCTAAACTCGCGCAGTTCGAGCGATCACAGCGGAGAAGCGACCGACGCGCGCGCCGTCGCGCGACGAAGCCGCACAAGTTTGCGCACTTACGGGCTTGAACGGGCTTTGGAGTCGGACTCGCGGTAGATTGGATAAATTCCGCCCAGAGACAGTTTCCCGAGGGCGCCCGCGAGGCGATAGGAGTGATCGGCGAATGCGTCTTTGCCTCGCCATGCGTAAAGTGGCATGAGCGCCGTCAATACTGCGGCCTGCGTCGCCGCTTTGACGCGCAGGCCCCATCGCGCAGCCTGAGGAAATCGACTTTTGCCGGCGATGGCCGCGGCAAAAGCCTGTCCTCCCGCGTAATAACGGCGACGCAAATAGCCGGCGTCGCACCGCGAGGCCGGCACGAATTCGCGAACGCGCGCGGTCGGAAACCAACCGAAACGGCGCCCGCGACTCTGCAAGCGACAGAACAAATCGAAATCCTCGCCGCCACCATTGCCGAAAGCTACGTCGAAGGGGTCGGCGTCGCAAAGCGCGGTGGCGCGTTTGAACAGCGAGTTGTTGGTCGCCAGCGCGACGCCGCGCGTTTTGCCGCTTCCGTAAGCGAACAATTCCTCGCCGGCGATCTTGTCCATCTGGCGCGAGAACAATTGACGCGCCATCGGCGTGGCGCGATCCGGCGCCTCGAAGACCGGTTCGACCGCGCCGAACAGCACGTCGTGGGGATAGGCGCGAATGGCCTGCGCAATGGCGTCGAGCCAACCCGGCTCAAGCTCCTGGTCGTCGTCGACAAAGGCGACGTAGGAAGCGCCGGCTGCGCGAACGCCGGCGTTGCGCGCCGCCGAAATGTTCGGCGGATGCGCCTCGATCCAGCGAATGTCGAACGGACTGTCGCCCGCAAAGGAATTGACGACGCTTTTCGCAGAGCCTTCGTCGCTGTTGTCGACCACGATGACGTTGAAGCGCATCCCGCCCGGACAATTTTGCGCGACCACGCTCGCCAGCGCCTTGCGCAGCAGCGCTTCGCGTCGGAACGTGCAAATGACTATCGCGAGGTCGATCGGCCTTTGCCGCGTCATGAAGCTTGCGCCCCGCGCGCGCCGCGTAGCTGCTCGGCGCGGAGTAGATCGCCGGCGCGCGAGACGACGAAAAGCACGACCATGATCACGTTGAAGAACACCGAGCCGCGCATGAATAGCGTCGCTTCGGTGAAGTTGTGGAACAGATGCAGGAACAGCAGCGTCGCGAGCCCGCCCAACGTAGCTCTCGCCTGCCTGGAGCCGGAGCCGGCTATCGCTCGCCACGCTGCGGAAAACAGGCCCTGGATGACGATGAGCGCGGCAAAGATCGTGGCCGGCAGACCCAAATGGAGCCAAAGCTCCAGATAGCCGTTGTGCGCTTGATTGATCGTTCCGGGCTCGACGTCGGCGAGCCAGGTTCCGGGTTCAAGCCGCGCCAGAGGATCGTTCACAAGACCGACGTCCCAAAAGGCGCCGTAGCCGTAACCCAGCCAGGGGCGCAGCGAAGCCGATTTATGCGCGAAGGCCCATATTTCGTCGCGCCCGGTGAAGGAAGCGTCGGTGAAGACGAATTCGATGGCGCGGCTGAGGTCGAAATCAATCGCCGCCAACGCGCTGAGTAGCGCGACGAGAAGCATGAAGCAAATGAACATTACGAATAAAACGAAGCGCCCGCCGAACCGTTCCGCGAGCGCGAAAACCGCAATGACGCAAAGCGCGAGGAGCGTCAGATGCATCGACGTTTTGCTGCGCGTGATGACCAGGAAGAACCCGGCCAAAACCATCGCGACAAGGGCCAACATCACCGAGCGTCGGCGGCTTGCTCCCAGTATCCAGCTCGCGCCGATCGTCACCGCGATCATCCCGACGATTCCCGCGACGTTTTTTTGCGAATAGAGTCCATTCACGCCGATGTCGCTGATCGCCCGCGACGGCGACAGCGCCGTGGCCAGGAGATTGATCGCGACAATCGCCGTGAGGCTAACGAACAAAAGCGTGTGAAACGACCGCAGGTCTTTTATGCCGACGGCGATAGCCATGGCGATGACCGTGAGGAGGAACAGCAGCGAGGCGCGGCGGAGCGTCAGATCGGGATAGTCCGACCACGATATGCTGAGCAGACTGAATGCGGCCACCAGAAGAAATGGCGTATTGACCAGGGCGCAGGAGAGCGCCGCGCGGCGGTTGTCCCACAGGACCGCCAGCGACAACAGGAACATCGACACGACGACGATGCGATCGAGCGGGCTGCCGTCGACGCGGGCGCCAACGGACGTGTCCGCGAGCGGATGCGTGCCGACGAATGTGTAAAGCAGATAGGCGATCAGCAGCACGCCATGCGCGCCGAGCCGGTTCGCAGCGGCCTTCGGTTCCGAGGCGTCGAGCAGCGCGGGCGCGGCGAACTCGCTCATGCTTGCGCGTCCGCAAGGCGGACGGAGCCGCGAACTTCGACGCGGCAGGCTCGTCGATCACGCCGCGCAGAACCGTCCATTCGAGCCGCCTTAGGAAGAAAATTACTATCGGCGATTACAATTGCACGGAAATCGTCAAAAAATTCTTGCGCCCGCCTTGGCGCCGATCTCGGGAGCGCCTCGCGCATGGACCTCGTTTCGATCGTTATCCCGACGCTCAATCGACCGAAGTGCCTGAGGCGCGCGGTCGAGAGCGCGCAAAACCAGATCCCGGTCGAGGGCGTCGAGATCGAAATCGTCGTCGTGGACAATTCTCCCGACGGAAACGCCGGCGCCGTGATCGCCTCCCTGCCCTGCACCGGGCCGGCCGTTCGCCTCCTCCACGAACCCAGACCCGGCGTCGCCAATGCGCGCAACATGGGCGTCACGCGCGTGCGGGGGCGATGGGTGGCTTTTCTCGACGACGATGAGGAGGCCGAGCCGGTTTGGATCGCGCGGCTTGTGGCGACGGCGCGCCGCACGGGCGCCGACGCGGTGTTCGGACCAATCGAAGCGAAGTCCGACGGCGGCCAGGCGATTGGATCTTTCTCACCCTATTTTTCGCGCCGGATCGATCGCCCGGACGGCGGCGATATCACCGATCTTTCCGCCTATCTCGGCACCAATAACTCGATGTTTGACCGAGTGCGCTGCCTCGGCGAGGCCGAGCCCTTCGACCCCAGTCTCAACGAGATCGGCGGCGAGGACAGTCTGTTGCTCAAACGCCTCGCGATGGGCGGACGTCGTTTCGCATTCGCCACCGAGGCTCGCGTCGTCGAATGGGCGCCGAGCCGCCGCCTGAACTGGGCTTACATCCGCAAGCGCAAATTCCTGAGCGGTCAGATCCGCGTCTTCGTGCATCACATGGTGCGGCCCGCCCAATGGGATCGCATCCTCCTATGGATGGCCATCGGCCTTGCGCAGTTTTGCTTGGGCTGCGCAAGCGCGCTGCTTTTCTGGCCTTTCAACCGCGACCGCGCCGCGCACGCCGCGGCGACGGCCTACGGGGGACTTGGCAAGATTTTCTGGACGCCGCGATTCCGGCCGGCGCTCTATGGCGCGGGCCTGGTTTCTTGACGCTCCGCCGAGTCGCGCCAAGCCGGCGAGCGGTGGTTTCGACCGGCCTCGCCGCCGCAACGCTCGGCGCGATGCCGCGCGTCGCGCTTGCGTCGGGACCGCCGTCGATCAGCATCGCCGACGACGCGCCGGGAAGGCCGATCAGCCGCCTGATCTATGGTTGCAACGAAATCGGCGTCATGGATCACGGCCCGCCTTCCGTTGCGCTCGACCGCGTCGCCCATGTGACGGCGCGGCGCTTGGGCGGCAATCTGATGACGAGCTATAATTGGGTCAACAACGCCTCCAACGCCGGCAAGGATTTTCAAAACGCCAACGGCGCCTTTCTGCTCGAAGCGCTCGGCCTGCCCAAGGCCGAGTGGAGCCGCCCGGCGGCGGTGATCGAGGCGATGCACGCGGCGTCGCTGGAGATGAGCGCGGCCTCTCTCGTCACTTTGCCGCTCGCCGGCTTTGTCGCCGCCGATTTCAACGGCTCGGTGGCGCCCGCCGAAACGGCGCCCTCCGCGCGTTTCGTCCCCGTGCGCTGGGCGAGCAACGCGCGCGCCAAAGACCCGATCGATCCTCGCGTCGCCGACATCCCGCAACTGCTGTCGCGGCTGATCGCGCTTTACGGCGGCGCCGGCGGCGCCAAAGGAATCCACGCTTTCGCGCTCGACAACGAGCCGGGACTGTGGTCCGAAAGCCATCCACGCATCTGCCCCGACAAGGCGACGATCCGCAGCCTCATCGAGCGGTCGATCATGGCGGCGCGCGTGATAAAGTCCATTGACCCCGCCGCCGGGGTTTTCGGGCCGGCGAGCTGGGGCGCGACTGAAATGGTCAATTTCCAGAACGCTCCGGATTGGAGCGACTGCCGCCATTTTGGCAGCTTCCTTGGCGCCTATCTCGACGCGTTCAGAGAGGCGTCGGAACGCGATGGACGGCGCCTGCTCGACGTCCTCGACGTCCATTGGTATCCGTTCAGCCGGCGCGGCGAGCTGTTTCGCAACGAAAATCCCGAACTCGCCGGGCCGTTGCTGGACGCCCCGCGCTCGCTCGACGAGTCGGGATTTCGCGAGGACAGCTGGGTCGCGCGCGCGCTGCGCGGCGACGGCGACGGCGTGAGCCTGCCGATCCTGCCGAGCCTCGAGCGGCTCATCGCGCGCTGGTTTCCCGGAACGGCGCTGGCAGTCACCGAATTCAACTACGGCGGCCCCGGCCAGCTCGCCTCCGGCCTCGCGCTCGCCGACGCACTCGGACGCTTCGGCTCGGCGGGCGTGTATTTCGCCAGCCATTGGGGCGCCCTCGCGGGGTATCTCGGGCAAGCCTATCGCCTCTACCGCGAAACCGACGCGACCGGCGCGGCCTTCGGCGATGTTTCGCTGCCCGCGAAGATCGGCGGCGGCGCGAAGATTTCCGCCCACGCGGCGAGGGGCGCGAAGGGGCTGCAACTTGTTGTCATCAACAAGAGAACCGAAGCGACCGCCATCGACGTGGTCTTCGCGACGGGTCGGGGGCCTCGTCTCGCGGCGGTGATGGGCTTTGACACGGTTCACGCGAACACGGTCGCCTTATCCGAGGACGCGAAGATGGTGGAGGGCGCCTTGCGGTTGGAACTTCCGGCGCGCGCCGCGCGGCGCTATGCGTTTGGTTAAGCGCGCGATGTGGGCTTTTTTTGAAATTTCGGCTTTGCGCCGGGAGCGGAAAGCGGCGGGAATTCCGCACATGACTTTTTCGCGTAGCCGGGGCGGATTTCGGGCGACCGGCGTGTGGTCTATGTGGGCGCTTGGCGGATGAGGCTTTCCAGGAGCGGGATTTTGGGGCCTTTGACGCCGAGGTGGCCGCCGACGAAGTCGTAGAACGATAATTTCAATTTCATGCAGGTTTTGGCCCGCCCCGACATGATGTCGCGCGTCGCGGCCTTTTTCGCCGACAGTTCCGCCGGAAATTTTTCTTTTGGCGACGAAGGCGCGGATGTCGTTTTCGGAAGCGTTGGCGTTGAACGGAATTTCGGGCCTTCGAGAACGCGCAGGAGCCCGTCCTTGTTTTGAAACAGCCGTCTGAGCAGCTGTCGAGCGTGACGCAGCCTGTGCTGGCGCATTTGAAGATGCGATCGAAACGGGCGCGCAAGAGCTGGGCTTGCTCCGCGCTGGGGGCGAGCTTGTAGTCTTTCAATACGGCTTCATCTTCGGCGAGAAACGTTTCCAGTTTGGTTGGCAGCAAGCGCGCCGCTTGCCGTTTCGAAATCACCACGCCCATGTCATTGAGAAGCGCGACGATCCGCTCGTAAGCGACTTGCCGGGAGAAGTGAAGCGTCAACACTAGGCGATGCAGATTGGGGCCATAGCCGCCGACAATCCCAGGATCGGGATCGGCGATGATCGTCTTGCCGTCCGGCGTTTCCCAGCGTTCGCGCCGACATCGCGTCGCCCGCGGATTCAGGCTCAAATCCTGAACCACGATGTTTTCAAGACCCTTGTTGCGTGAACCCGCTGGCGGATCGGCCTTCGCAACGACGGCGGCGCCAATCTTCAGTCTGTCGAGTCGGCTGCCGCGCCGGCGCGATGAGCGCCCGCCCTTGTCGTCGCCAGCCACCGGTCCTTTGGCCTGCGTCGATTTATTCATGCCGGAAGGCTTGATCTTTGGACGCGGCGGCAAAGCTTTAGGCCGCGCAAGCTCGTCCGTCACCGCCTGATGCTCGACCCGAAGCTTCGCCAACGCTCCGCCGAGCTTCTCATTCTGCGCCCGCATCCGCGTGGCTTCGCCAATCAGATCGGCATGCGTCAGGCGTTCCAACGAATCACGCGGCGGCAGTGTCATTCAAAGCTTGAATCCCGCTTTTCAGATTTTGACTCCCCCGCCCGGAAATTCGCCCCGGTTACGCGCTCAATCAACCCTTCGCCAACCGTCCATGCCGAGCCGCTCTTGCGGCAGAAAACGCGCCTTGTAATCCATTTTGGGCGAACCCTCGACCCAGTAGCCGAGATAAACATGCTCCAGTTCAAGGGCGCGCGCCCGCGCCAAATGGTCTAAAATCATGAAGGCGCCGAGCGAGCGCGCCGCCAGTTCCGGATCGAAAAACGAATAGACCATTGAAAGGCCGTCCGCGAGATAGTCGGACAGGCAGCAGGCTATCAGCCTGCCGGTGTCTCCCGCTCTATACTCCAGAAGCCGCGTCTCGACATGGCTGTCCTCGATCATCATTTGATAATCGGCAAAACCCATGTCGGCCATGCCGCCGTCGTGATGGCGCGCCCCGACATAGGCGCGAAACAGCTGATATTGCTCCGGCGTCGCACGCGGCGGGCGGGCTTCCCCTTGGGCGTCGCTGTTGCGCTTCTCCACGCGCCGCAGCGTGCGCGAATGCTCAAATTCGTGCGCCTTGACGCGCACGGATATGCATCGGCGGCAGGTTTCGCACGCCGGGCGATAGGCGATCGTCTGCGAGCGGCGAAATCCCGATTGCGTCAAGGTGTCGTTCAACGCGACGGCGCGGCGGCCTATCAAATGGGTGAAGACCTTGCGCTCCTCGCGATCTGGCAGATACGGACAAGGCGCTGGCGCGGTGAGATAAAATTGCGGCGCGTCGCGAGATTGTTTCGTCACGCGGCTTCGCTCCTCTTACTTGCGGCGGCGGGCTGTGCGCTAAGTCGGCGTCGCCGAACGCCGCAGCACGATCACGTCGGCGAGAATATCATGCAGGCAGCGTTTGTCGCTGGTGATGAAAGATATCAACAGCAAGGGCGGCAGCAAGATGGTGACATAAAACAGCACCGCATGCGCCGCAGCATTGATGAAAGGCGTGGGCTCGCCAGCCATCGTGCGTATTTCGAGGTCCATGAGCCGCATGCCCGGCGTCGCCATCCGCCAGCCCGAGACGGTGAGGCCGTTATAGAAAAACGCCACCAGCGGAAAAATCGGCGGCAGCAATATCGCCGACATGCCAAAGCTCAAAAACAACAGCCCCGTGAAAATCAGCGCCGAAAGCATCGAAACGATCAGAAAATCGAGGCTGACGGCGATGATCCGGCGCGTGCGGACCCCCTCCAGCGCCGCGCGGGGAATACGCGGCGCCGCAAATCCTCCCGCCGGCTGTGGTGGAACGCCCTGCCCGCCGCTGTAGCTCATGATCGCTTCCTCACCCGCCGAATAGGCCCAATGTCGTCGATCAGGGCACCCATTTCAAGTCGGAGATGCGCAGCAAGAGGGGCCGCAGACGCGCTGCGGCCCCAAAGGGCGCGGTCGCCGGACAAACCAGCGGGTAGGATGGCGCCCGCGAAGCGTTTACATCCACTTCTGGCGCCACCAGCGAATGAGGCCGGTGACCGAAAGGAAGACGGCGAGAGTGGCGAAAACGTCGTTCACCCATTTCCACTCGGACCAGAAAATCGTGCCCATATGCAGGCGCAACAGCCACGAGAACCAGGGCGTGCCCGGATCGGACGGCTGTTTGACGTCGAAGGTTTCGATTTCCTTGCCGTCGGCGTCCGTCACATACATTTTGGACGAGCTTTTCCAGACGAAGTTGTCGCCCAGCCGCGTCACGTCGGAGGGCATGAACATACCTTCCATGCCGCCCATGCCCGCGGCTTCCGTTTTGCGCGCCATACCGGCGCTCATGCCGTCGCCCCCCTGGCCGGCGTCCTGCCGCGCGGAGCCATTCATGCTGGAGTGACGCGCGTGATCCATGCCGGAGTGGTCCGTTCCCGCCACGCCTTCGCGGTTTCTGCGTCCGCCGCCCTGGCGCATCTCGCCACCGCCGCGATCTTTTTCGGCGATCACGAGTTCATGGTCGATCTGATCGACGCCGCGAATGAGCGACGGCCCGGCCATCCCGCCCGAAACAAGCACCTTGTCGCCAATTCGGCGCAGGCGCGAGGCCGTGCCGACGGGCTTGCCCTTCGCGTCTTCCTCGCGCGCCCAGCTCTGCCCATAGTCCACGGTCGTGAACATGCCGATGCGATTGCCGATGGTGAAGGCGCCCGGCATTCCCGGATAGGCGACGATGGCGTCAATCCAGCCGGCCCAGGACGAACCGCCGAAGGCCGGCGTCAGATAGGCCTGCGGTATTCGCGTCGCCTTCATCCAGTCGCCAAGCTCGCGGCTGTGGCCGATAAAGATTCCAGTGACGGCGAGATAGATCAGCATCAGCACCGACGCGATGCCCAGCGTCGCGCTGTGGGCGCGGAACAGCCAGACAATGGTCGAGCGGCGGACCGCCTTGGTCCCTTTGGGCGCGGCGCCGACGCTTTTGGCGCGGTGCTTCCACCATTTCGGCAGGCCCCAATAGAGCAGCCCGGTCAACGACAGAATGAACATGCCGAGACCGCCGATGTCGTTCATAACCAGCGAGGTCAGAGAACCCACGACGCCCTTGCCGAAATGCAGCTCGCGAACGAAACGGTTGAGCTGCACGTCAATCGGGCGGGACTCGGGTCCAAGCGGGCCGAGTTCGACGGCCTCGACCTTGGCCGGATCGTCTGTTTTGAACCGAACGATTTTCGACTTGTCGATAACCGCGAGCATTTCGTCCGGAGCGGATCCGGCCGCGAGCGAGGTGACATATTCGCCCTTCAACGTCGTCTGCTGCGCTGTCGCGCCCTTATCGTTAGAGACGTAGACGCCATTGTCGGAGGCGAACCAGAGCAGATTCCAGCCGGCCGACGGGTCGGGCTCGATGGCGAGAATTTGCGGATGGTCGCCGTCGAGGAAGCGCGTCGTCGTCCAGGTCGTCCCGCCGTCGCGCGACCGCCACAGGCCGCGCGGACCGCCCGCCACTTGAATGGCGCGGTCGCTCGGATCAATCTGAAGATAGCGTGCGACGCCACGCGCGGAGCTCGCGTCGAGCGACGCCGGCGTCAAAAAGGCCGGCGACCTATTTTGCATCAGCCAGCGCCACGAATCATGGTCGAGGAAGAAGCCGGTGAGGCCGAGCACGGCCAGCCAGGCCGCGCCGATGAGCCCCGCCCATTTGTGGATGAAGAAGCTCCAGTAATAAAATCCGCCGCCGCTTTGCTGTTTCTTCTTTGCGGGCGCGGGGATTTTTTGCGGGACAGGCGCGCGCGTCTCGACGCCGTCGAGAACGGGCGCTTCGCCGGGGCGGGAGATGCGACGAAATACGGAATCTATGAAGGCCATTATCGGTCCCTCTCAAATAGGGGCGCCCCGAGCAATCCGGCTGAAATCCTGCTTTATCCGGAGCTGTGGTCGCAACTGGCGGCGCGGTCGCCTTCTAACGGCGGACGGCGGACGTGCTTTGCGCGTGCGCCGGAAGGCCTATTGCTGGCGAAGAGAGCGCGGTCGGCCTTACGCCTGCCCCGAACGCATCTCGACTTCTATGCAAGACCGGGCGGCGCGCGAGAGCGCAGATCGGCGGGACCGCCATCGAGATCGCGGCCAAGCCGCGCGGCGAAAGTGAAACGTGTCGAAACTTCAAGCCGGAGAACGAAGTGAGAAATGGCAAGCGCGCCGAGCCCCGGCGCGACGGTCAACGTGCAGGCGTCGCAACAGGAGGCATGCGACCGCGAAGGCGCGCCGCCGCGCGTCACCCCTCCATGGCAGTCGAGCGTCGCCGCGGACGTCGCCGCAACGCGCGCCTCGGAATAACGCGGCGCTTCGTGAATCGGCGCGCTATGTGTCGAGGACGCAAAGCCAAACAGCAGCGCCGCCAGCGCATAAAGCCCGGCGATCGCCTGTCTTCCCCATAGGGATCGAGAAAGCGTCCTCATATATATACTGTCGCATGAGCGCTTGTTTTGCGTCAAGAACGCAGCGCCCGCGCATCCCAGTGAAACCCGCGCCGGAAACAATCTAGACACAACGGCTCAGCAGGGATGAGGGCGTCGCCCGGCGCGGCGAAAGCGTGAATAGTAGTGCGAGCCGACTTGACGGCGCCGGCGCGCTCGTAGCATGGCTCGATCAGGGATCGCGCTGGGGGCGCCGTCGCGGCGTGTCGCTCCTGCCCCTCGCGGCGCTCCATAACGCGCCCCCAAACGCCAAACTCTCGGAAAATGCCTCCATGAACAGCAATACGGTCGACGGCGGCCACCTCAAGGCCTTTATCGAGCGAATCGAGAAGCTCGAAGAGGAAAAACGCGCTATCGCCGACGACATCAAGGATGTCTATGGCGAGGCCAAGGGGACCGGCTTCGATCCCAAGATCATGCGCAAGATCGTCTCGCTGCGCCGCCAGGACAAGGGCAAACGCGAGGAGGAGGAGGAGATTCTTGGCCTTTACCTCTCGGCTCTCGGCATGGAGTAAGCGTCTCAGTAAGCCCTCGTTAACCATAAGTCCGTAACGCTTATTCGCGGAGCCGCGCCTGATGACGCAGCTTAAGCGTCCGCGCGAGGGATGACGTGCCGCCCAGAACAACGAAGAACAGCGCCGCCGCGTCGCTCGCGGTAGCCCTGTTGTTGGCGCCGGCGCAGCAGGCGCGAAGCCAGAACCTGCCCCTCGCGCCGGCTATCGAGCCGCCGTCCGCCGCCGATGCGCGCGCCGTCTCGCCGCTCGGAAGCCGGGATTTGGCCGCCGACCCCTTGCGCGGCGGTTCACTTCGCGGCGACCAGTCCTCGAGCGATTCGTCCACGGGGGCCGCGATGACAGGCGATACGGCGCCGGGCGCCGCCAATTACGGCGCGCCGCGTCCCAAGACGAAGCTGCCCAAGCCCTATCCCCCGCATCGCGTTTACGCCGGCGCGCCGCATCGGCCGAAGAATCCCCTGCCGCCGCTCGAAGCTTATAAGACTTCGGCGGAAGCCCGCCGCGCCGCACGCCGACATTTGGCGCCGGACGAAGCGCCGCCGGAGGCCGGTCCGACGGTCGCCGCGGCGCCGACGATCAAGACGAAGCCAAAGCCGAAGGTCGAGCCCAATCCGTATGATCCGGTGAGCGTCGGCGTCGGTTCGCTGCGGCTCACGCCTTTCGTCGAAACGTCCTACGGCTACGACAGCAATCCCGACCGCCTGTCCCCAACCAGCAATCCCGCCCCGACTGGATCGAAACTGCTTCGCGGCGACGCCGGCTTCAAGCTGCGCTCCGATTGGGCGCGCGACGATTTTCGGGCCGATTTGCGCCTCGGCTATGTCGATTATCTCGACTACGAACAGGCCAGCCGCCCGGACGGCGCCGGCAATTTTATCGGCCGGTACGACGTGACGCGCGACACCGCGATCGACGTCCTCGGCCATTTCAATCTCGACACGCAGCGCCCCGGCGCGCCGGCGATTTCGTCTGGCGTACCCAATGTTGTCGTGACCAACCGGCCGATCATTTTCTCCGCGGGGACCGCAGCCGGAGTCACCGAAAAATTCAACAGGCTGGAAGTGTCGCTGCGCGGCGCGTTCGACCGCACGATGTACCAGAACGCCTATTATTCCGACGGCTCGACGCTCAATCTCGCCAGCACGGATTTCAACGATTACGGGGTAATCGGGCGCGTCGCTTACGAGGTCACGCCGGATCTCAAACCCTTCGTCGAGGGAACTTACGACAGGCGCGTTCACGACGCCGTGGTCGATCCCTGGGGCTATGAGCGCGACAGCGACGGCCTGGCGCTGCGCGGCGGCGCGCAGGTCAAGATCAGCGATCTGTTGCACGGCGAGGCTTCGGGCGGCTACGCCGAGCGCAACTACCAAGACCCGCGCCTGTCGCAGTTGCGCGGCCCCACCGTCGACGCCTCGCTGATCTATACGCCGACGCCGTTGACCACGTTGACGCTGCGCGGCGCGACGACGCTCAACGAAACGACCCTGACCGGCGCCTCCGGCGCCTTGTCGCGCACGATTACTGCGGAGCTGTCGCACGATCTGTTTCGTAATCTCACCCTCTCGGCGCTGGGCAGCTATTTTAACAACCAGTATCAGGGCGTCTCGCTCGTGGAAAACGGCTACACCGCCGGCGTGAAGCTCGACTACAAAATCACCCGCTCAATAGTGTTCCGCGCCAGCTATTCGCATGAGCGGCTGGGAAGCAACACAGCTGGAGACGATTACACCGCCAACGTCTTTCTCGTCGGCCTGAGGCTCCAGCAATAAAGCGCCTTCGCGCCAAACGGACTTTGTTTCACGTCATGGATACGCGACAAAACGAAACGACAGCGGTGTTGAGCGTTCCGTGAAAGCTACACACCCTCCGCTCGCCCCGCCCACACCGCAGGAGACCCGTTCGGCATGGGGATGATGCTTGTCTTCACCGTGAACAGCCTGCTGAATTTCCTGGTCAGCCTGTTGGTCGCGAAGTTTCTTGGCCCCGCCGAATATGGCCGCTTCGTGCTGGCGCTGTCGGCGTCGGTGGTCATCCAGCTGCTGCTGTTCGATTGGCTGCGCTTCGCCGCGACTAGGTTTTATTCGCAACGCGAACGGCTGGAGCACCCGGGCGTGCGCGCGACGCTCGACGCAGCCTTCGGTTGGGTTGCGCTCGCGGCGAGCCTTGTCGGCTTTGGCGTCTTTGCGGCCGGCCTCGACTTGCCGCTGTCGCCCGATCTTGCGGCGCTGGCCATCGGCGTGTCGATCTCCAACGGCCTGTTCGATTTCGCCTGCGCTTTGCTGCGCGCCCGCTTTCTCGACGGGCCCTATGGCCTGCTTGTCGTCGCCAAGAATGTGCTGGCCTTCGCGCTCACCGTCGGGGGCGCATTCTGGTTCGGTTCGGCGCGGATCGCCCTTGTCGGCATGATGGTCAGCGTTGCAGGCGCGCTGTTCGCCTCGCGTGACGGGCTCATCGACGACGCGGCGCGCAAAAGCCGCGCCGAGCGCGCGCTTTGGCTTAGGTTTTTGGCCTATGGCATGCCGATTATCAGCGCCAACATCGTCTATCAGTCCGTTCCGTTGCTCAACCGCGTGCTGGTTTCGCAATCGCTCGGCTTCGCCGAAGCCGGACAGTATTCGCTCGCGTACGAGATTGGCGTTCGCATTGTCGGCGCGATCGGCTCGGCGCTCGACGTGATTTTATTCCAGCTCGCCGTGCTTAAGGAAAAGACCTCGGGCGCGGAAAGCGCGCGGGCGCAGGTTTCGACCAATATGGGCGTCGTCTTCGCTGTCGTCTTGCCGGCGGTGCTCGGCTGTTGGCTGATTCTGCCGAGCTTCGAACATTTGTTCGTGCCGGAGAGCTTTCGCGGCCCCTACGGCCATTATTTCACGTTGATGGCCCCTGCCCTGACCGCCTTCGCGCTGATCAACTACGCGATCAATCCAGCCTTTCAGATCGCCCATCGGCTGGCGCCTCTGGTTATCTCCGCGCTGGTGGCGGTGACCGCCAATTTCCTCGCCGTCAGCTTTTTGACGACGACCAAGGACGCCTCGAATTTCGCGATCGCCCAATCGATTTCGAGTCTCGCCGGAATGGCGGCCATAGCGACGATGTTATGTTGGCTCGAACCGATGTGGCCGAGGGCGCGCGATATTTTCGGAACGTTGGCGGCGAGCGCGGTGATGCTTGCCGCCGTCCTGCCATTGCGCGGCCTGCCCCCGGGCCTCGTCACGATGACGACGCAGATCGTATTGGGAGGGAGCAGCTATCTCGCGACGGTGGCGGCCTTGGATATAGGCGGCCTGCGCAGCCTGCTGGGGCCAAAAATCGCCGCGCGGCTACGCGGGTAAGGACGCGCGGCGCCGGCTCCAGGATGCCGCAAAAGCCTTACGAGCGCCTCAGGCTTCGAGAGCGCGCGACGGCGATCGTGGGTTTTCAATCGGATATCTTGAAAGGGGGGTTGGCAAAGCCCTACGACCCTTGCTATATGCCCCCACCTTAGATTTTCCCCGATAGCTCAGCTGGTAGAGCACGCGACTGTTAATCGCTAGGTCGTAGGTTCGAGTCCTACTCGGGGAGCCAAGGATTTCAAAGACATAGACGCGAGGCCTGAGAGATGCTTCGGTAAGCACTTGGCTCCGGTAAGCACTCAGCTGGCCGTGCCTGGCTCCTGAACAATTGGAAACAGCAAATCTCGCGTGATGAGAATGGCCGTCAAGAGCGACTATTTTTTGTTGCCGTAGCCGATCCGATATCAGATGGGCCGGGAGTGTTGCTCTATCAAGATACGGGTTGGAGATGCAGGATAAACCTCGCCATCGCAGCGACAATCACTATTGGTCACAGAAGGTCACGCATGAAAGCAACGCACTGGACCTCGAGGATGGCGTCTTCAGGCTCGACGATCCCCGCGAGATCGCACGCTCCCTAAAACATTCAGCGGAGTTGAGTGAGCGCCGAAAAAGCTCACCCTTCTGTTCGGCGATGTCGATGCTGACCTTCCTCATCAACCGCGCCGGCTCGGGCCTTACCGAGGAAAGGCGGCGTGTGTTGGAGGCGGCGAAGGTGGAATTGCGCAAGGAGTTTGGCAAGCCGGCTCGAAAGTAATCCCCGGGCGCCGTGGCCGATTTTACTACGCGAACTCTGGCTGGAGGAGGTTGGCGATGGCCGCCGCGCCATCGACCAGAACATAGTCGTGTTCGCCTTCCATGGGTCGATAGACAAAGATTCGCTTTGCGACGTCGCTTGCCGCCAGAAAGGTCAGGGCGCGCCACGAAGGCGCGACAACACCGACGCCCGCCGAACCCCTTTGTTCCAGCACGCTTTTCAAAACGGGTTGAGCTGACGTGGACAAAAAACCCAGGCGTTCGAAAAGCCGTTTGAACGACGGCGCCGTCAAAGCCACGCTTGTCATATTCCCCCATTCCATGACTCCGCTTGCCCGGTTACGAAAGCCGCCGGACAATGCATCAACATGATGGACGGCAGGCGCCGTTACAGTGGGGCACGGGATCGCATCTGGCCCTTATCCTTGTTCCGAGCTTGGGCTAGATTCAGCAAAATGTGCTCTGAACCACTCTATCGACGCGTCGACGACCGTCTCCAGTGTCCCGGCTTCCTCGAAAAGATGCGTGGCTCCGGGCACGACATCGAGGCGCTTTTTGCATTGCAGCAAGCGCAACGCGCGGCGATTGAGGTCGAGAACCTCATAGTCCAGCCCGCCGACGATCAGCAGCGTCGCCGCCTTCACGTGAGGCAAGGCCTTCCCGGCGAGGTCCGGGCGTCCTCCGCGCGAGACGACGGCTCTTATAGCATCGGGTTCCTTCGCCGCCGCGACGAGGGCGGCGGCCGCGCCCGTGCTGGCCCCGAACAGACCGATCGGAAGCTGCCGGACGTAAGCCGACGTCGACACCCAGTGGACAGCTTCAGCTACGCGCGAGCTGAGTAAGGTAATGTCAAACACATTGCGTCGATCCTGCTCTTCATCCGCCGTGAGTAGATCGAACAGCAAGGTCGCGAAATCGCTATTCGACAGTTCCCGCGCCACCAAAGTATTGCGTGGGCTGAAGCGTGAAGAGCCGCTGCCATGTACGAATATTATCAATCCCCTCGACCGTTGTGGCAGACGCAAAATTCCTTCGAGCCCGCGCGGCTCGATTCGAATGTCGATCGTCTCCAGGACTTTTATCATGGCGCACCCTCGAACGATGGTCCCTTCGGCTTTGCGATCGGCGCGGGCTTATGGCTCACGCGACATCAAGCATGCCAGCTGGGATAATTTGAGCAGCTTCATCGACGAATATCTTTCGACAACACAGAGCGACAGCAGGGAGTCGGCTTGACGATGGAGCGAACGGATTATTTCCCATTCCACAGGTAAGAATTAGCACTTTCGACCTTTCAACGTCACTGAAACTTGACGCCACCTCTGGTTTCTCACGCCTCATACCGAAACCGGCTGATTACTTCACCGCTGGTTTGTGCGGCCACCAGTGAAACATCGTGCTTGCGCGGATCATTTCGGTCTGCTCGATGAGAGCGACGCAACGATCGGCGACGGCTTTGTCGAG
>Ga0265328_10000030_pt1 | contig 109595 bp, 128 predicted proteins | sample 41624metaG_FD_202086 | JGI IMG/M metagenome (GOLD analysis project Ga0265328, IMG submission 202086) | Rhizosphere microbial communities from Carex aquatilis grown in University of Washington, Seatle, WA, United States - 4-16-24 metaG | ecosystem: Host-associated > Plants > Roots >...
AGCGCCGCCATCGGCGCTCCGGCGCCAGGATGCGTGGAGCCCCCGGCGAGGTAGAGGCCCGGCAGTTTCGTCGCAGATCCGGGACGGGTGAACGAAGCTCTCCAGCCATGCGAGGCTTGGCCGTAAAGCGCGCCCCCCGTCGCCGGAAAGAGACGGGCGAACTGCGCCGGCCCCGTGCGCACGCAGTTCGCCGGATCGAAGCTCAATTCGAGGCCGTAGCGCGCCAGGCGGCGGAACGTCGTTTCTTCGCATGCGCGCAGCTCCGCTGGATCGATGTCTCCCGTCCCGTCCAGGGCGGGGGCGTTGACGAGGCAAAAGAGTCTCTCGGGTTTGGGCGGCGTGTCGCCCTTGCCGCGATCTTGCGCGCAGACATAGATCGTCGGCGCGCGCGGCAGGCGCCGTCGCGCGAAAATGTCGTCGAACTCGGCGCGGTAGTCTTCGTTGAAGAACACATTGTGATGTTCCAACGGAAAGCCCGTCGCCGTCGCCGGGATCGCCCAAGTGAGCGCCGAGAGCGACGGCGCGGCTTGCGGCGCAAGGCCCACCGCGCGGGCCGCGTCGCGGCCGAGCAGCCCGGCGGCGAGCGCGGCGGCGTCGCCGTTGAACACCACCGCCTCGGCGGGAAAATGCGCGCCCTCGCGCGTCGCGACGCCGGCGACGCGGCCGCCTTCGACGAGGATGCGTTCCGCTTCCTGCGCGTAGAGGAAAGTCGCGCCGCGCTGCCGCGCGAGCCCGGCGAGCGCCGCCGCGAGGCCGCTCATGCCGGAGTCCAGCGTCCAGACGCCTTGCCGTTCGACATGCGCGACGAGCATCAGCGTCGCCGGCGCGGCGAAGGGAGAAGAGCCGCAATAGGTGGCGTAGCGGCCGAACAATTGCCGCAGACGCGCGTCGCGGAAATAGTCGCCGAGCGCATCCCAGAGCGTCGTGAAGGGCGAGATGCGCCAGAGGCCCGGGAGGCCTTGCAGGCCCGCGCGCCGCGCCAGACCGAGCGGGCTCGGGCGCGCGGCGCGGATGTAGCTGTCCTCGAGCGTCGCGTAGACCGCCGCCGCGCGGGCGCAAAAACGCCGATAGCCTTCGGCCTCGGCCTTTCCGGCGAAGGCGGCGATGGCCTCGGCGCTGCGCGAAACATCCGTGAAGAGATCGAGACGCGCGCCGTCGCTCCAGGCGTGTCGCGCCAGCCTCTGCAAGGGCTTCAGGGCAAGCCCTTCCGGCCATTCGGCGCCGGCTTCGCTCAGAATTTCGTCGAAGACCCAACGCATCGTGAACACGGTCGGGCCGGCGTCGACGGCGAGGCCGCCGACGTCGACGGCGCGCAGCTTTCCGCCGGGCTTGCCCGCCCGTTCGAGCACGGTGACCTCGAAGCCGTTCGCCCCGAGCAAGAGCGCCGCGACGATGCCGCCGACGCCGGCGCCGATCACGACGACCCGAGGCTTTCGCATCATTTCCGCCTTCGAAAGAAGCTGGCCCATTGATCAATGCGCCAAGCTGTGTAATTATCATATGACACTGTCTAATGTCTATATATCCTGACACAGGGGGACGGCATGGAAGGGTTGGCGCGCGTCGAAAATGCACTGGATTCCGCCGTGGCCCGCGCGCAAGGGCGCGGCGCTCCGCCTTTGCTCGCGTCGGCGCTCCGCTACGCCGTGTTTCCGGGCGGGCACCGCATCCGCCCGCATCTGTGTCTGGCGGTGGCGCTGGCTTGCGGCGACGCCGATCCGGAAGCCGCGAACGCCGCCGCGGCGGCGATCGAACTGTTGCATTGCGCCTCGCTCGTCCATGACGACATGCCCTGTTTCGACGACGCCGCGCTCCGGCGCGGCAAGGCCTCCGTGCATCAACAATTCGGCGAGCCGATCGCGCTGCTGACCGGCGACGCGCTCATCGTGCTCGCCTTCGAAAGTCTGGCGCTGGGCGCGCGCAACGCCGCCCGCATGGCCGAACTCTTCGCGACGATGGCGCGCTCCGTGGGCTCGCCCGACGGGATCGTCGCCGGGCAGGCCTGGGAGTGCGAGGCCGCCGTGCCGCTCTCCGACTATCAGCGCGCCAAGACCGGCGCCCTCTTCGTCGCAGCCACCGTCTGCGGGGCGCTCGCGGCGGGAGCCGAGGCCGCCCCCTGGCGCACGCTCGGCGAAAAGCTGGGCGAAGCCTATCAGGTCGCCGACGATCTGCGCGACATACTCTGCGACGCGGCGGAACTCGGCAAGCCCGTGGGGCAGGACGCGGCGCGGCTGCGCCCCAACGCCGCGGCGCAACTCGGCCTCGGCGGCGCCAAGGCGCGCCTCGAGGATCTGGTCAAGGCGGCGGTCGATTCGATACCGGACTGCCCCGGGGCGCTGGAGCTGCGCGGCCTGATCAAGGCGCAGACGGCGCAGTTCTTCCCCAAGCAGCTCGCGCGCGTCGCGGCCTGAATGAGCGCGGGCGCCGACATGGCGGCCGCACCGGCCCCAAAGGCGCGCCGTGCAGCGTCGTGGCGGGAGAAATGGCTCGTCTGGCGCGGCCGGGCCATCGCCGACCCGGCGTTTCAGCGCTGGGCCGCGGACAATCCCTTCACGCGATGGGTCGCGCGCCGCGACATGCGGGCGCTGTTCGATCTCGTCGCCGGATTCGTCTATTCGCAGGTGCTGCTCGCTTGCGTGCGCCTCGACGTCTTCGAGGCGCTGCGGGGCGGCCCCGAGGATTTGGCGGACCTTGCCGTGAAATTCGGGCTCGAGACGGAGCCGGCGCGCCGCCTGCTGCGCGCCGCGGCCTCGCTGCGGCTCTTGCGCGCGCTGCCCGGCGACCGATTCGCGCTCGGCGATCTCGGCGCGGCGCTGCTCGGCGACCCGTCGATCGGCGCCTTCGTCGAACATCACGGCCTGCTCTACGACGATCTGCGCGATCCCGTCGCTCTTCTGCGCGGCGGGGCGACGACGCGACTGTCGCAATTCTGGCCCTACGCGGCGCGCAGCGAGGCCGAGGTGGAGCTTGAGCGTTTCGCCGCCTATTCGACGCTGATGGCGCGCTCGCAGGAGACGATCGCGCGGGACGTGCTCGACGCCTATCCGTGGCAGCGCCATCGCCTCCTGCTCGACGTCGGCGGCGGCGAGGGCGTCTTCGTCGCGGCGGCGGCGGCGCGGGCCCCCCACCTCGCGCTGAAACTCTTCGATCTGCCCGCCGTCGCCGCCCGCGCGCAGGACCGCTTGCGGAGTTTTGGGGGCCGAATCGAGGCGATCGGCGGGGATTTCCTGCGCGACGAGCTGCCGCGCGGCGCCGATGCGATCTCCTTCCTGCGGGTGCTGCACGACCATGACGACGCCGCCGTCGCCAAGCTGCTGCGCGCCGCCCACGACGCCTTGCCGCCGGGGGGAGTGGCGATCGTCGCCGAGCCCTTCGCCGCAACGCCCGGCGCCGAGCCGGTCGGCGACGCCTATTTCGGCATGTATCTGCTGGCGATGGGGCGCGGCCGGGCGCGATCCGCGGCGGAGCTCGGCGCAATGCTGCGCGCCGCCGGCTTCCGGAACATCCGTGTATGGCCGACGCGACGGCCTCTGCTGCTCGGCTGCCTGACCGGGGAACGAGTGTAATTTAATCTTGACGATTTAGAATGTCCTGTTAAATTGACATCGGCGCGGACCAGACCGGACCGAAGCCAGAACTCGTCAGAGATCGCCGATGCTCGAAGCGCTCGCCATCGTCCTGAACCAGCCCCGGGGCTTGACGTTGAGCCGCTTGCCGGTCACCCCCCCGGAGGACGACGACGTCGTGATCGCGACCCGTTGGAGCGGCGTCAGCACCGGCACGGAAAGACTGCTGTTCACGGGCCGCATGCCGGACTTTCCGGGCATGGGCTATCCGCTCGTGCCGGGCTATGAGACGATCGGCGAAATCGTCGAGGCGAAGCCCGAGACGGGATTTCGTGTCGGCCAGACGGTGTTCGTCCCCGGCGCCAAATGTTTCGGGCCGGTGCGCAGCCTCTTCGGCGGCGCCGCGTCGTTGCTGACGACCAAGGCGTCGCGCATCGTCGGCCTGCCCGCGTCCCTCGGCGAACAAGGCGTGCTGCTGGCGCTCGCCGCGACGGCCTATCACGCACGCGGCGACATGGCGCCGGGCGCCGGAGACCTCGTCGTCGGTCACGGCGTTCTGGGCCGCCTGCTGGCGCGGCTCTGCGCGCTCGCGGGCGGCGAGCCGCCGACGGTGTGGGAACTCAATCCGGCCCGCGCCGGCGGCGCCCTCGGTTACGCCGTGGTCTCGCCCGAAAACGATCCGCGCCGCGACTATCGCCGCATCTTCGACGTGAGCGGCGCCCCGGCGATCCTCGACCAGCTCATCGCGCGCCTCGCCCCCGGCGGCGAAATCGTGCTCGCCGGCTTCTACGAGGCGCCGCTCGCCTTCGATTTTCCGCCCGCCTTTCTGCGCGAGGCGCGCATTCGCGTCGCGGCGCAATGGCATCCAAAGGATCTCCCGGCCGTCACGCGCCTCGTCGAGGACGGGCGGCTGGAGTTCGGCGGGCTCGTCACCCATCGACGCAGCTTCCGCGACGCGGAGCACGCCTATCCGACGGCGTTCGACGATCCGACCTGCTTGAAGATGGTTCTCGACTGGAGGGACGCCGCATGAGCATCGAAGACGCCTCTTTGAGCGCCGTCGGCTTCACCGAAGCCGCGTCCTTGGCCGGCGACGGCCCCGCCACGGCCGAGCCCGTCGCGGCGCCGCCCAAAAAAGCGACCGAGATCATCGCGATCTACGGCAAGGGCGGCATCGGCAAGAGCTTCACGCTCGCCAATCTCTCCTACACGATGGCGCAGCAGGGCAAGAAGGTCCTCTTGATCGGCTGCGATCCCAAGAGCGACACGACCTCGCTGCTGTTCGGCGGGCGCGCCTGCCCGACGATCATCGAGACCTCGACGAAAAAGAAGGCGGCCGGCGAGCCGGTGGCGATCGGCGACGTGTGCTTCAAGCGCGACGGAGTCTTCGCGATGGAGCTCGGCGGGCCGGAGGTCGGACGCGGTTGCGGCGGGCGCGGCATCATTCACGGCTTCGAGCTTCTGGAGAAACTCGGCTTCCACGAATGGGGCTTCGACTATGTGCTGCTCGACTTTCTCGGCGACGTGGTGTGCGGCGGCTTCGGCCTGCCGATCGCGCGCGACATGTGTCAGAAAGTGATCGTCGTCGGCTCGAACGATCTGCAGTCGCTCTACGTCGCCAACAACGTCTGCTCGGCGGTCGAATATTTCCGCAAGCTCGGCGGCAACGTCGGGGTCGGCGGCCTGGTCGTGAACAAGGACGACGGCACGGGCGAGGCGCAGGCCTTCGCGCAGGCCGTCGGCATTCCGCTGCTCGCGGCGATCCCGGCCGACGAAGACATCCGCCGCAAGAGCGCGAGCTACGAGATCATCGGCCGTCCCGGGGGGCGCTGGGGGGCGCTGTTCGAGGATCTCGCCGCCAACGTCGCCCAGTCGAAACCCAACCGGCCGACGCCGCTCTCGCAAGACGCGCTGCTCGGTCTGTTCAAGGGCGAAGCCGTCGGGCGCGGCTATGTGCTCGAGCCCGCGACGATGGCGGACATGTGCGGAGCGACCGCGGTCGAAAAGCCCTCCCTCGAAGTCGTCTACGACGACGTTTGAGGAGGGACGATCATGGACTCACTTCTCACACCAACTGCCCCGCCCGTCGAAACGGGACAAGCGCCCGGCGTCGACGGCCCCGGCTGCCACGCCGGCAAGGACGTCATGCGCGAAGCGGCCAAGGCCGCCGGCATGAGCGAGACGCTCGAAGGTCTCGCGCGCGACTATCCGGCCGGCCCGCACGATCAGCCCCAGAGCATGTGCCCGGCGTTCGGCGCCTTGCGCGTCGGGCTGCGCATGCGCCGCACGGCGACGGTGCTGTCGGGGTCGGCCTGCTGCGTCTATGGGCTGACCTTCACCTCGCATTTCTATGGCGCGAAGCGCACCGTCGGCTACGTCCCCTTCAATTCGGAGACGCTGGTCACCGGGAAATTGTTCGAGGACATTCGCGAGTCGGTCTTCGCCCTCGCCGAGCCCGACAAATACGACGCCGTGGTGATCATCAATCTCTGCGTGCCGACGGCCTCGGGCGTGCCGTTGAAGCTCTTGCCGAAAGAGATCAACGGCGTGCGCATCATCGGCATCGACGTGCCGGGCTTCGGCGTGCCGACGCATGCGGAAGCCAAGGACGTTCTCGCCGGCGCGATGCTGCGTTTCGCGCGCTGCGAGGCCGAGCAGGGGCCCGTACAGGCGCCGCGCGCGCCGCGTTCGGACAAGCCCAGCGTCTCGCTGCTCGGCGAAATGTTTCCCGCCGATCCCATGCAGATCGGCGCGATGCTCGATCTTCTGGGTCTCGCCGCAGGCCTCGTGACGCCGACGCGCGAATGGCGCGAACTCTATGGCGCGCTGGATTGCGCCGCCGTCGCGGCGATTCATCCGTTCTATACGTCTTGCGTGCGCGAGTTCGAGATTGCGGGGCGGCCGGTCGTGGGCTCGGCGCCGGTCGGCGTCGAGGGAACCGCCTCCTGGCTCGAGGCGATCGGCGCGGCTTGCGGCGTCGCCGGCGCCAAGATCGACGCGGCGAAGAACCGCCTGCTGCCGGCGATCGCCGGCGCGCTCGCCCAAACCCCCATCGAAGGCCGCATCACGCTGTCGGGCTACGAGGGCTCGGAGCTTCTCGTCGGGCGCCTGCTCGTCGAAAGCGGCGCCGATCTGCGCTATGTCGGGACGGCCTGCCCGCGCACGCGTTTCTCGCAGGCCGACTGCGACTGGCTGGAGGCGAAGGGCGTGCAGGTGCGCTTCCGCGCTTCGCTCGAACAGGACCTCGCGGCTTTTGCGGAATATCGCCCGGACCTCGCCATCGGCACGACGCCCGTCGTGCAGAAGGCCAAGGAATCCGCCACGCCGGCGCTCTATTTCACCAACCTCATCTCGGCGCGTCCGCTCATGGGCGTCGCCGGCGCCGGTTCGCTGGCCAAGATCGTCAATGCGGCGATCGGCGGCCGTGCGCGCTTCGACGAAATGAAGGCGTTCTTCGCCGGCGTCGGCGAAGGCGATAGCGCCGGGGTCTGGCAGACGGCGCCGCAACCGCGTTCCGATCGGAAGCCGCGCGCCGCGCCACGAACGAAGGAGGCCGGGTGATGCTCGTCCTCGATCACGACCGCGCCGGCGGCTATTGGGGCGCCGTCTATGTCTTCGCCGCGATCAAAGGCCTGCAGGTCGTCATAGACGGCCCGGTCGGCTGCGAAAACCTGCCGGTGACGGCGGTGTTGCATTACACCGACGCTCTGCCGCCGCATGAGTTGCCGGTCGTCGTGACGGGACTCGCCGAAGAGGAGCTCGGTCGCAACGGCACGGAAGGCGCCATGCGCCGCGCGCATGCGACGCTCGATCCGGCCTTGCCGAGCGTCGTCGTCACCGGTTCGATCGCCGAGATGATCGGCGGCGGCGTGACGCCCGAAGGCTCGGGCATCCAGCGCTTCCTGCCGCGGACGATCGACGAGGATCAGTGGCAATGCGCCGATCGCGCATTGACCTGGCTGTGGACGGAGTTCGGCGAGAAGAAGGCGCGGGCGCGAAAGAGCAAGGCGGAGGCGGCGAACGCCAAGCCCAAAGTCAACATCGTCGGTCCGAGCTACGGCATGTTCAACCTGCCGTCGGATCTCGCCGAAATCCGCCGCCTCGTCGAGGGGATCGGCGCGGAAGTGAATCTCGTCTTCCCGCTCGGCGCGCATGTCGCCGACGTGGCGAATCTCGCCGACGCGGATGCGAACGTCTGCCTCTATCGCGAGTTCGGCCGCGCTCTGTGCGAAGCCCTCGGCAAACCTTATCTGCAGGCGCCGATCGGCCTGCACAGCACGACGAAATTCCTGCGCAAGCTCGGAGAGATTCTGAACCTCGACCCCGAGCCCTTCATCGCGCGCGAGAAACATACGACGATCAAGCCGATCTGGGATTTGTGGCGTTCGGTGACGCAGGACTTTTTCGGCACGGCTTCCTTCGCGATCGTCGCCAACGAGAGTTACGCAAGGGGCGTTCGGCATTTCCTCGAAGAGGAGATGGGGCTGCCCTGCACCTTCTGCGTCGCGCGTCGTCCCGGCGCCAAGACCGACAACGACGCCGTGCGCCGCGCGGTGAAGGAAAAGACGCCGCTCATTCTCTTCGGCAGCTACAACGAACGCATGTACGCCGCCGAAGCCGGCGCGCGGGCGATCTTCATTCCCGCGTCCTTTCCCGGCGCGATCGTCCGGCGGCACACCGGAACGCCCTTCATGGGCTACGCCGGAGCCACCTACCTCATCCAGGAAGTCTGCAACGCGCTGTTCGACGCATTGTTCAACATTCTTCCGCTGGGCTCCGAACTCGACAAGATCGAAGCGACGCCCTCGCGACGGTTGCGCGAACTTTCCTGGGACGAAGACGCCAAGCGGCGCCTCGACGAACTCGTGGAGGCCGAGCCCGTGTTGACCAGAATTTCCGCAGCGAAACGCCTGCGGGATTCCGCGGAGCGCGCCGCGCGCCGCGCCGGGGAAGAACGTGTCGCACTGGCGCGCGTCGGCGACGCGCGCGAGGCCCATGCTGGAGCTTTGGCCTAAGGGCCCATCGCGGCGAGAACCGCCCGAGCAACCGAAAGGAAGAGAGTCATGACCGCGGTTTACTCATCTTCGCCCAGCCGCATGGAAAAAGCGAAGGTCTGCCTTCCTTGCGCCATTCTGTATCTCGTTCTGCTCGTCGTCGCGGTCGTCGAGCGTTTGAAAACGCGGCTGCTGGGCGAGGACGGAAAAGAGACGCCGCCGCGGCGCTCCATTCGCGCCGAAATCGGCGAAAGGGTCTCCGTCGCCATTTCCTACGGCCTCATGGCCAGAAGCATGCTGCAGACTTTCGCCGAGGATGGGCGACCGAAACGCCTTTCGTGACTTTGCGTCGCGAAATCATCGCCGCGTTGGGCGTGCGCGGCAACGCAACCGGAGGTCAAAGACATGACCACTGAAAAAGAGAAGGGCTCCCTGTCGGGTCTGACAGAGGCGGAAGCCTTGGAGTTCCATAGCATCTTCGTGAAGAGCTTCATCGGCTTCGTCATCATCGCGATCATCGCGCATGTGCTGGTGTGGCAATGGCGCCCGTGGCTGCCGAGCGTCAAGGGCTACGCGTTCCTGGACGGCGCGCATCACGCCGTCGCATCCGTGCTGCCGTTCATCGGCTGACGAGGAGGAAATCATGCACAAGCTTTGGTTGCTGTTCGATCCCCGCCGAATCCTCGTGGCGCTCGGCGCTTTCCTGGTCACACTGGCGCTGCTGATCCATTTCATCCTGCTCAGCACCGACAGGTTCAACTGGCTGGAGGGTTCTCACGCGCAAAAGACCGGACAGATCGAAACGACGATTCCGGGCTCTTTCGGCTGAGGGACTCGAGGTCCTTGACCGTGGGCGGGGCGCAAGCGCCCGCCCACATCTCAATGCTCGCAGGGCGGATTTGATGAGGAGACCGTAGCGATGTCGATGCTGAGCTTCGAACGAAAATACCGCGTGCGGGGCGGCACGCTGATCGGGGGGGATTTGTTCGACTTCTGGGTCGGCCCCTTTTACGTCGGCTTCTTCGGCGTGACGACGGCTATCTGCGCCTCGCTGGGGACGGCGCTGATCATCTATGGCGCGGCCATCGGTCCGACATGGAACCTCTGGCAGATCAGCATTGCGCCGCCCGACCTCAAATATGGTCTTTCCCTGGCGCCGCTCAAACAAGGCGGCCTCTGGCAGATCATCACTTTCTGCGCGGTCGGGTCTTTCGTGTCCTGGGCGCTCCGCGAGGTGGAAATCTGCCGCAAGCTCGGCATCGGCTATCATGTGCCGATCGCTTTCGGCTTCGCGATCTTCGCCTATGTCACGCTCGTGGTGGTCCGTCCGTTTCTGCTCGGGGCGTGGGGACATGGATTTCCCTACGGCATCATCAGCCATCTCGATTGGGTCTCCAATACGGGCTACCAATATCTGCACTTCCATTATAATCCGGCGCATATGCTCGCGGTGTCGTTCTTCTTCACGACGACTCTCGCGCTCGCCATGCATGGGGGACTCGTCCTCTCGGCGCTCAATCCGCCCAAGGGCGAAGACGTGAAGACAGCCGAGCACGAGGACTCCTATTTCCGCGACGCGATCGGCTATTCGACCGGATTCTTGGGAATCCACCGGATCGGGCTGTTCCTCGCGCTCGCGGCGGTCTTCTTCAGCGCGGTCTGCATGATCCTTTCGGGGCCGTTCTGGACCAAGGGTTGGCCCGAGTGGTGGAACTGGTGGCTCAATCTTCCGGTCTGGCGCTAGGCGAAGGGGAGGCGAACGGTGGCTTACTATCAGAACATCTTCACACAGGTTCAGATCCAAAGTGCGGAGCCCCTGGAGAGCGTCCCGGTTCCGGGTCTCGAACGCACGGGCAAAGGGACGTTCGTGCACTTGCTCGGACGCATCGGCAATGCGCAGGTCGGTCCGATCTATCTCGGCTATTACGGGGTCGCGGCGCTCCTGTTCGGCTTCATCGCCTTCGAGATCATCGGCCTCAACATGTGGGCCTCGGTGAACTGGGATCCGGTCCAGTTCGTAAGGCAATTGTTCTGGCTCTCGCTGGAGCCGCCGAAGCCGCAATATGGCGTGCAGATTTTCCCCCCGCTGAAAGAGGGCGGCTGGTGGCTCATCGCCGGATTCTTCCTCACCGCGTCGCTGCTGCTGTGGTGGGTCAGGATGTATCGGCGGGCGACCGACCTCGGCCTCGGCACGCATGTGGCCTGGGCTTTCCTCTCGGCGATCTGGCTCTATCTCGTGCTGGGATTCATCCGCCCGCTGCTGATGGGGCACTGGAGCGAGGCGGTGCCTTTCGGCATCTTCCCACACCTCGATTGGACGGCGGCCTTTTCGATCCGCTACGGCAATCTCTTCTATTGCCCGTTCCACATGCTGTCGATCACCTTCCTCTACGGCTCGACGCTGCTCTTCGCCATGCATGCGGCGACCATTCTCGCGGTGAGCCGTTTCGGCGGCGAGCGCGAGATCGAACAGAGTCTCGATCGCGGCACGGCGGCCGAGCGCGCGGCGTTGTTCTGGCGCTGGACGATGGGCTTCAACGCGACGATGGAGTCGATCCACCGCTGGGCCTGGTGGTTCGCCGTCCTCACGCCGCTCACCGGCGGCATCGGGATACTGCTGACCGGAACCGTCGTCGACAATTGGTATCTCTGGGGCGTTCAGCACGGCATTGCGCCGGGCTATCCTCCGGTCCATCCGCTCGTCATCGATCCTGTCGCGGCTACGGGAGTTACGCCATGAAACTCGGACCAGCAGTGGCTTTCATCGGCGTCGTCGCCGTCGCGCTCTTGACTGCGGCGATGCTGCTCACGGCGGGCTGGTCGCGCCCGCCCGTTCACGCCGCGCAACTCGGCTATCGCGGCGTCGCCATCGGGCAGATTTCGAACCCGAGGGCGGAAGAACTGGTGAAATTCGCCAACAGCCTGCCGGAGCCGCTCGACCCGGCGCCGGCGACCGGCAAGAAAGCGAGCGCCGAATATAAGAACGTCAAGGTGCTCGGAGACCTCAGCGTGGATCAGTTCAACCGCGTCATGCTGGCGATCACCGCCTGGGTGTCGCCGGACCAGGGCTGCGGCTATTGCCACAACACCGAGAACCTCGCGGACGACGGGCTCTACGCCAAGATCGTGGCGCGGCGCATGCTGCAGATGACTCGCCACGTCAACGCCGATTGGAAAGCCCATGTGGCCGACACCGGCGTCACTTGCTACACTTGTCACCGCGGCGCGCCGGTTCCCTCCCAGGTCTGGTTCGACGATCCGACGGGGCGGCATGCCGGCGGTTTCGCCGCCGACACTTACGGAATGGGTCATCCGACGCGCGTCAACGGTTCGACGAGCCTGCCGGCCGATCCCTTCAAGCCTTACATGGAGAACAAGGAGCCGATCCGCGTCAGCGCCAAGGCGGCGTTGCCCCAAGAAGGGCTCGGCGCGTCGATCCAGACGACCGAGCAGACCTTCTCGCTGATGATCCATTTGTCGGAAAGTCTGGGGGTGAACTGCACCTATTGCCACAACACCCGGGCGTTCCAGGATTGGACGCAAAGCTCTCCGGCGAGAGTGACGGCATGGCACGGGTTGCAGATGGTTCGCGAGCTGAACGAGGATTATCTCGATCCGCTGAAGGCGACCTATCCCGCATCGCGCCTCGGGCCGCATGGCGATGCGCCGAAAGCCAACTGCGCGACCTGTCATCAGGGAGCCGCGAAGCCCTTGCTCGGCGCGAGCATGGCGAAAGACTATCCCGAACTCGGCGGCGCGCACGCCGCCCGGTGAAGAAAAAGCGCCGCGCCTTCGAGGAAGGCGCGGCGCTTCCAGGTCCACCGCCGTTTTCGCGTCGAGAATGAGGGCATCAAACATGGATAGCGTGGACAGCGCACTCCAGAACGACCTCATCGAGCTGGTCGAAAGACGCGACGAAATCGGGGCCTACAGCATTCGGCTCGGCGCGCTCGAAACGATCGTCACGATCAAACTGCGCTCCACCTGGGGCACGCGCACGGCCTTCAAGCAAAGCCACGTCATAAAGACGCCCGAGCAGAAGATTCCTTTCTGGAGCTGCATCGCCGAGGGCGAAACTCCGGGAGACGCGCTGCGCCGGGCGATCGACGGTTTGACGACCTGTTACCGCAAGGCCGTGCTTCATGGCTATACGCCGACCGAGGACTGGCTCGTGCCGGCGGAGCACTGAAAGTTCGGCTTCGCGTCTCGAGACGTCGGATGTCGCCAAGGCGCGTCGAAAACGCCTTCGGGCGAGGCCCGCGCGTTTTCTCCAAGCATGGCGGCGCGGACGCGCCAGAAGGTCGCTGCGGAAAGCCGCGGCCCTTCTGCGAAACGCCTTCTTCCACGACGGCCGAGAGGCGAAAAACAGGCGAATGAGCTCGTGCGCTGGGAGGCTGCAACGCTCTCGAGCGATCGTCCTCGCAACTTTCGGAAGCGGGCGCATTCCTTGTTTTTTCGTATGGGACGGAACGATGAAGGCGTTCGATTTCACGACGGCCAAGACGGCGCGGCAGAGATCGTCGCGGTCGATGAGCGTGAAGCATGGCGCGGCGCAAATGTTCGATCTCGTCGCCGATGTCGAGCGCTATCCGGAATTCGTTCCGCTCTGCCTTGGCGCGCATGTCCGCCATCGCGCCGCCTCGGCGGTGGGCGTCGAGACGCTGATCGCCGAAATGCGGGTGGGTCTGGGGGCGCTGACTCAGAGCTTCACGACGCGCGACACGCTCGACCGGTCGAATCTGCGCATCACGATCGTCGCCGTCGAGGGCCCGTTCCGCCATTTCGAGAACGTCTGGGCGTTCCATCCGGGCGTCGACGCAAACGGCTGCCGAATGGAGTTCTCGGCCGATTACGAATTCAGCAACCCGATCCTCGCCGGCGTCATGGCGCGCATGTTCGAGTTGCAGTTTCGCAAAATCGCGGCGGCCTTCGAGGCGCGCGCCGACGCGATCTACGGCCGGGGCCGAACGTCTATTCCCGACGTTCGAAGCTGACGAGCTGATAGAGTCCGCCAAAGAACCGGCGCTGCGTAAAACCGTCGATCTTCGCGTCCTTGGGAAGGAATTCCCTGATGTCGTGGCGCCATAGATCGAGCGCGAAGGGCTCCAGCACTGCGAGGACCGGCGCGAAGAGATAGCGCAACGGATTCCAGCGCGCGGGCCGCGCATATTCGACGATGACCACCCGGCCCCCCGGCCGCACGACCCTCAGCGTCTCGGCCAAGGTGCGGCGGCGCCAGTGATCGGGCTGTTCATGCAGCAGAAAAAACAGCACGGCGCGATCGAAACTCGCATTCGCGAAGTCCAGCGCCGCCGAGTCCATCGTCGTCATGCGCACCGGCGCGTCGAGGCTCAGCTTGCTCTTCAGATTCTGGAGCTGGATCGGCAGCACGTCGATCACGTCGACTTCGCCTTCGCCCGCCTTCGCGCGCTCCGCCAGCGTCGGCGTGAAATCGCCATAGGCGCTCGCAACCTGCAGCGTGCGACCCGGCAGCGCGGCGCCGAGCGCGTTCAGCGCGGCGTCGCGCAGGCTTCGGTAGTTGCCCCACAGTATGGCGCCGATCAACCATTGGCGCTCGAACACCCAAACCGCCCGCGGGTGCACATAGGCCCACCAATAATGATCGGTCAGATAGCGGGGAATTTCATGGACCGCGGCGGCGCGTTTCGCAGACCGCGCGATCGGCGGCTCCGCGGAGGCGGACTTCATACCGGACGAACGATCCGTCGGACGTTCGATCGCGGGAGAGCTATTGGCTGGTTGGAACACTTGGACATCCCCGGCGCAAGGCAGGAGAGGCGACTGCGTCTCCGTGCTCTCGATGCGATAAGAGAAGCGCTGTCGGACTCGATGTATTTCCGACACCGTCATGCAAGCTAAGGAACCTCATACCCGACTGCAAGAGACAATCGCGCGCCAAGGCGCCGCACCCACACGCTGGCACGCAAGGTGACGCGCCGATCGTCGAAACATGCAGCGTCGAAGCGATGAGCCCGCATAAATCTTTCGATGGATTTGGCCGGCGACGCAACCGCCGGGAAGGTCGTCGACGCGGCGTCGCAAGCGAAAGAACGTCGCCTGTTTCTCGTTCGCGGCAAAAAAGAATTTCATGTCGATCGACGCGAACGCCGGCGACGTCTCTACGCACCCATGACGCCGTCCCGTTCGCGACCGTCGAGAGCGTCGCGTCGCCGCGGCATCGTCTCCGCCGTCGTCCGGCTGAATTTTTTCGGCGCGCGATTCTCGGCGTGTAATTTGGCGTGCATTTTTGGCGCGGGCGGTTAAAACGGCTAGACTGGACGCCTGAAAACGAGGAGACCGGCCTTGGCGCGTCGCCAAGCGCTCGGGCGGACGTCTCGAGGGAGAAACCATGGGCTCCGAGAATATCGAACTGCCGCCGCGCGAAGCGATGGATTACGACGTGGTGATCGTCGGCGCCGGGCCGGCCGGGCTTGCCGCCGCGATTCGTCTAAAACAGATCGACGGCAATCTTTCCGTCGTCGTGATCGAAAAGGGCTCCGAGCCCGGCGCGCACATTCTCTCCGGCGCGGTCATCGACCCCATTGGCCTCGACCGGCTGGTGCCGGGCTGGCGGACCAACGAAGCCTGCCCGCTGAAGACGCAGGTGAGCGAAGATCATTTCCTCGTGCTGACCGAGACGGGCGGTTTTCGCCTGCCCAATTTCATCAATCCGAAGCTGATGAGCAATCATGGCAATTTCGTCGGGTCGCTCGGCAATGTCGTGCGCTTTCTCGCCCAGGAGGCCGAAGGGCTCGGCGTCGAGATCTATCCCGGCTTCGCCGGCGCCGAGATACTCTATGGCGACAAAGGCGAAGTGCTGGGCGTCGCGACCGGCGACATGGGCATAGCCAAGGACGGCCGCCACAAGGACGGCTTTACGCGCGGCATGGAGCTTCGCGGCAAATATACGCTGTTCGCGGAAGGAGCGCGCGGCTCGCTGACCAAGCAGCTGATCGCCAAATACGCGCTCGACGAGAAGTGCGAACCGCAGAAGTTCGGCATCGGCTTCAAGGAGCTGTGGCGCATTCCGAAGGAGAGGCACAAAGCCGGAAAGGTGCAGCACACCTTCGGCTGGCCGCTCGACAGCCGCACCGGCGGCGGCTCCTTCCTCTACCACTTCGACGAGGACCTCGTCTCGATCGGCTTCGTCGTGCATTTGAACTACGAAGATCCCACGCTCTCGCCCTTCGACGAGTTTCAGCGCTTCAAGTCGCATCCGTCGATCGCCGCGGAGCTGGAAGGCGGCGAGCGCATCTCCTATGGCGCGCGCGCGCTGAGCGAAGGCGGCTGGCAAAGCGTGCCGAAGCTCGCCTTCCCCGGCGGAGCGCTGATCGGTTGCGCCGCCGGCTTCGTGAACGTGCCGCGCGTCAAGGGTTCGCACAATGCGGTGCTCTCCGGCATTCTCGCCGCCGAGGATGTGGCGAAGGCGCTCGCGGCCGGCCGTGCGCATGACGAAGTGACCGATTACGACAAGGATTGGCGCGGCTCCGACATCGGCCGCGATCTGAAGCCGGTGCGCAACGTCAAGCCGCTGCTGTCGAAACACGGGCTTTATCTCGGCGTCGCGCTCGGCGGCTTCGACATGTGGACGAACGAGCTGTTCGGCTTCTCGCTCTTCGGCACGCTGGGGCACGGCAAGCCCGATTGCGCGAGCCTGAAACCGCTTTCGGAAGTGACGCCGAAGGTCTACGGCAAGCTCTCCGCGAAAACCGTGTTCGACAAGCTCTCTTCCGTGTTCGTCTCCAACACCAATCACGAGGAAGACCAGCCGGTACACTTGCGCCTCGCCGACCCGACGATTCCCGTGCGCGAAAATCTGCCGCGCTACGGCGAGCCGGCGCGGCTCTATTGCCCGGCGGGGGTTTACGAGGTGATTTACGCGGACGAAGCGGCGAAGACCGATCCGCGCTTCGTCATCAACGCGCAAAACTGCGTCCACTGCAAAACCTGCGACATCAAGGATCCGGCGCAAAACATCACTTGGACGCCGCCGGAGGGCGGCGGCGGGCCGAATTATCCGAACATGTGAGGCGTGGGCGGGCGGGACGCATGCGCCGCCCGCCCAAGGGCTCGGGGCGCGGCTTCAGGCCAGGGATTTCGTGGCCGAGACGACCGCTTCGCAAAGCGCAGTTCGTGGCGAGGGCCCGTCGTCGCCAGCGAAGCCCGGCAACCGTGCCTTAAGCTGCGGCTGACCTCGCCGTCGCCCCGCGCGCCTCAACCGCTAGACTTGAGCCGCGGCGACCTCTTGCGGACGCGGGCGAAGCAGCGGAGCCATGACGCCCGTGGCGACCAAGAGAAGCAACACTTCGAGGCCATAGACGAAAGCATAGGACGTCGCCGGTCCGAAAGCTTCTTGCATCGGCAGTTGCGCGGCGACGATGTCGCGGATGACGCTGCCCAGCGCGATCGCGACTCCCGCCGCGGAGGCTTGCACCGCCCCCCAGGCTCCCAACGCCAATCCCGTCTGATTTTCGGGCGCGAGATTCATCGTCGCCGTCAAAGTGCCGTGCCCAAACAAGCCTGCCCCGAAACCGATCAGCACAGTGCCGCAGACGAACAGCAAGGTGGAATCCAAGGGCGCCGCGAGAATGACGGCGAGGAACGCCGGAACGCCGACCAAAGCGCCGTAGCAAGCCATACGAAATGGATCGGCTCCGCGACTGAGAACGCGGGACGCGAGAGCAAAACCCAAGAGGCCGCCGATGGCGAGCGCCGCCGTCAATTTCGTCGTCTCGCCGACGGTGAGCCGCAGGATCTGCCCGCCATAGGGTTCGAGCAGGATGTCCTCCATGCTGAAAGCCATGGTTCCGAGGCCGATGGCGACCAGCCGTCGGATGGCGTCTTTGCCTTGGGTGAAGCTCGCCCAAGAGTCGCGGAACGATGGCGCACGGACGGCTTCTTGGATCCTTCCGGATTTTCGCGTTTCCTGCTTCCAGAGCGCGCAGACGTTGAGAACCATCGTCGCGACGGCCGCGCCTTGGATCACCTGGACCAGGCGCCCCGGAGTGAAATCCGCCAGCGCCGCGCCGAAGATCTGCGCGCAGACGATCATGCCGACGAGCAGCATCACATACATCAGGCCCACGACTTTGGGCTGGGACTCCGCGGGCGCCAGATCCGTGGCGAGGGCGAGCCCCACGGTCTGGACCGTGTGCAGACCCGCGCCGACCAGAAGAAACGCTGCCCCCGCGCCCGCATATCCGACCCAGGCCGGCGCATCGTTCGCATTGCCGCCGCCGGACAGGACCAGCAGCGCGAAGGGCATGATGGCGAACCCGCCAAACTGCAACAGCGCGCCCTTCCAGATGAAGGGGACCCGTTTCCAGCCGAGGGCCGATTTATGAGTGTCGGAACGAAATCCGATCAGCGCGCGGAACGGCGCAAAAATGAGCGGCAGCGAAATCATGATCCCGACCAAGGAGGCCGGCACGCCGAGCTCGACGATCATGACGCGGTTGAGGGTTCCGACGATCAGAACCAAAGCCATTCCGACCGAAACTTGAAACAACGAGAGGCGCAGAAGCCGGCTGAGCGGCAGCTCCGGCGTGGCCGAATCCGCGAAGGGAAGGAAACGGGGGCCAAGGTTCGCCCAGGCCCGCATCGCTCTCTCGTTCAGGCGATTCCTCACGTCGGCGATCCATCGTGCTGGCGACCGAAAAGATGCGGTTCCGATGATTGACGGAAATCATGCGGCGATGAGCGACGGGCTCCAGACCGCAATTATTGCTTTTGCCGCCCCATAAAAACCGGGCGGCCGACATCCGAGGATTCCGGCCGCCAGGAAAGCTTCGAAAAGCTCATTTCGCGGTCGTCGACGCCGTATTTGCCGATACGGCGTCCGACAGCGGCGACGAATTCTCGACCGCAGCGTCGGCGATCGAACGTTCCGGCAGAGCGGACGCCACCAGCTGACGGGGCGTCACGTTCTCGAAGGAGACCTTGACCTTCGTGCCGTTCGGCAGGACCAACTCTCCAACTTGCTGAGCCGCCGAAGCGTCAGCGGCGGCTTTCGCCTTCTTCCCGCCCTGCCAATAATCGGCGAACCACGTCGTGTGGCTGAGCACCGAATAGTGCACGAGCACGGCAATGCCGGTCACCGTGCCCAAAAGCAGCGGCAGTCCGACGGTGGGCTGGACCACCAACCATATTCTGGCCTGGTTCATAGTCGCCGCCCTCCTACTTGAGCCAAGGTGAGTAAGCGTAGGCCAGGATGTGCGCGAACACCGCGATCACGAAGAAAATCCTCGCTCCGTCGATCACGTGTCTGTGCAGTTCCTCGGCTTCCGGCAGCGTCAAGCCCGTTGGCCAAACCCTGTTCGGGTCGTCTTGATCAGCCATAGCCCGCTCCTTTCATGTCCACTGACAATTCTCGTGCTGGACCTGCACGCAGGTAGTGATCGCCCGTGGTCGGGCGGGCCGCTGCGCCATCGCGAAACGCCATCGCGTATGCGACCGCGTGTAACTATACATTGACACTTGCGCCTGTCAATCTCTTGTGACATAAAATTAATCGGAGTGCTGTTGCATTTCGAGTCCGCCGGCGCGGAAGGAGCTTTCTGGCTCCGCCCCCCTCCCGCTAATGTTTGCGGATTCTGAAGGCGAAACCGGGCGAAGCAACGGCGCGAGCCGGGGCCGTCGTCAGGTTTCCAACCGGAGCCAATCCTTCGCGCGTCGGGCAGGAGCAATTTTATGGATCCCGTCAGCCTGTTCCCAATGGCGCCGCCGCCTAGTTCATCGGAAGTTCCGTCGAGAGAATGCGCCTGCTCACCGGATGCACGATGAGCATCACCGGAAACGATAAGGAGAAGTCATGACCACGATCATCACTCGTCTCTACGCCGCCAAAGAAACCGCCGTCGACGCCGTGGACGCCCTGAAGCGCATTGGCATAGAGGCGAAAGACGTCATTCTGCTCGCCTCGGCGAGCGGCAAGTCCGCCGACATCGAGGCGTTGCTCGTCAAGGGCGGCGTCCCCGCGTCGGCCGCCGCCGCCTACGCCACGAAGCTTCGCGGCGGCGGTTCGCTCGTGAGCGTCCGCGCGCCGTGGGGTTTTGCTGTGGGCGCCATCAAAATTCTCGACCGTTTCGGGCCGATCGACGCCGGCGTCCACCCCTCCGAGCATCACGTCGTCGCTGGCTGGAACGAGGCGGCGCCCTTCTCGGCGGCTTTGGGACTGCCGGTGCTGGCGCAATCCAAATCTTCCACGGTTTTGAAGAACGATCCGGCGCCGTTCTCCAAGGCGTTGGGCGCGCGTACGCTGTCGAACTCCAAATCTTCCACGGCTTTGCTGAGCAATCCCGCGCCGCTTTCCTCCGCGCTGGGCCTTGCCGCGCTGAGCGAGGCGAAACCGTTCTCGTCTCTGTCGAAAAGCGACAAACCCTTCTCGTCGCTGCTCAAGAGCGCGGCCCCGTTTTCCGCGTTCTTCAGCCTTCCCGTGCTGTTGAACGACCGATCCCCACGATCCTGAGGGCAGGGAGAGCGGCAAACGAGAGGGTTCGAACCGCAAGATCGAACGCGCGGAGATCGGCGGTCTCCGTCGCGTCGAGTGACGCGGTCGCGCCCGGTTCGTTTTGGGGAAGAGATTGTTGCAGAGCGTGTGATTTCGGATGACCGGGCTCGCCTCGTAGGCCAGGCCCGGCCATTCAGATCGACGACGACGGGGACGGCGCCCCCTGGGGAGAGTCTTGACGCGCGCCCGCCGCCGGGAGCCGAAGTTCACCAGCGCACTTCGAAGATGCAGGCCGTTGCGCCCTGAGCTTCGCATTCCGTCTCGATCACGCGAACGCCCTGTCCCAGCATCGCGCCGAAGACGCGCTCGAACGTCGCGGCGAAATAGGCGCAGGCCGGCTCTTCGCTCGAAAGGAGTCGGCAGATGGGGCCGCCGCGGAGGCGTAGCCTCAACCCGGGCGCGAATTCGTAAGAAAAGGCGCCGCTGCCGGCGAAAGTCCATGCATGACGGGCGATCGCCTTGACGAGCACGGAGGCCGCGAGCCTGCGCGGCACGAGGCGCAGGAGGACCTGCGCCGGCTTGGGGATGCGATGGGCGAGGAGATAGTCGCCCGTGAGCCCGCCGGCCCTTTGCGCGACTCTCGTCGCAGCCTCGACGCCGAGCGCGTCGACGAGCGCGCGATGCAGGCGCGCGGCGTCGTTTTCGTCGACCATTTCCGTCGGCGCCGTCTCGAGGTGACGTTCGAGACCCGCCGCGGCGAAGACGCCGCGGCAGATGGACGCATCGTGCAGTTCCCGCAGAGCCTCGGCGAGGCGGGTGACCGCGTTGGGGCCGATCTTGCCCTCGCGCGGCGCGCCGCCCCGAGCCGTCGCCTCGACGGACGGCGCCTCAGTGAGCGTGCGCATGCGATTCCTGTCCAGCCTCCGCGGCGGCGGCCAAGGCCGCCGGCGCAGCTTCGACGTCGAAATTCTCGTCGAGCTGTTCCGTCGATCCGCCGCAGGCCATCGCCCGCGCAGCTTCCGACATGGAGCTTTCGCCGCGATTGTGGGTCGTGCGCCATTCGACGTCCGTATCGGCGGCCCGCTTGCGCGAGGTGTCGAAGTCGAAGTTCACCTTCTCGCGCGATTGCGGCCCCCAATAGTCGACCTTGCCGAGGTCGTAGAATTTGCGCTCGAAGCCGGCCTTCAGGAAGGCCTTGAGGCAGCCGAAGAGATAGCGTCTGCGTTCGCCCGTGCCGGCCCAGGGATAGGAGAACAGCGCCTTTTTCATGTAGAAGCGGCGGTAGTTGTTCATGACCCGATCGAGCAGTTCGCCGCGGTCCATCGCCTTGGGCTTGATGATCGGCGTGACGAAATTGTATTTTTCATAGTCGAAAATCTCGACCTTGTCGCCAAGCTCCTTGAAGAGATCGGAGAAGGGCCAGGGCGTGTACATCGACCAATTGGCGAGGTCGGGTTTCCAGTCGCAGGCCATCTTGTATGTTTCTTCGAGCGTCTCGGCGGTTTCGTTCTCCAGTCCGACGATGAACTGCGCCTCGACCACGATGCCGGCCTCGCGCAGCAATTGGATGGCCTTCTTGTTCTGCGCGACGGTCGTCTCCTTGTTGAAGAGATCGAGCTTGAGTTGCGCGGCGGCTTCCGTGCCGAGCGACACATGGATGAGGCCGGCTTTGCGGTACAAGGGCAGCAGCGCCTCGTCGCGCAATATGTCGGTCACCCGCGTGTTGATGCCCCACAATATGTCGACCTTGCGCGCGATGAGCTCCTCGCAAAAGGCGACGAACTTCTTGCGATTGATCGTCGGCTCCTCGTCGGCCAGGATGAAGAAGCCGACGCCATGATCGCGTTTGAGCGCCTCGATCTCGTCCACGACCTTCTTGGGATCGCGGATGCGATAGTCGCGCCAGAATTTCCATTGGCTGCAGAAGCTGCAGGTGAAGGGACAGCCGCGCGCCATGTTCGGGATCGCGACGCGCACGCCGAGCGGGATGTAATTGTATCTGTCCCACTGGAGCAGGCTCCAGTCGGCGGTGATCGCGTCGATGTTCTTGACCGTCGGCGCCGCCGGCGTCGCGACGATCTTCCCGTCGTCGACGAAAGCGAGCCCCTCGATCTCGCCGCGTCGCTCGAGCCAATCTCCCGACGCGACGGCCTTCACGAGGTTGACGAAGATTTCCTCGCCTTCGCCGCGCACGATCGCGTCGATCCACGGCGCTTCGCCGAGCACCTGGCGATACATGAAGGTCGCATGCACGCCGCCCAGCACGCCGATCGCCGCGGGCGCGGCCTCCTTGGCGATTTGCAGCGTGCGTTCGGCCTTGTAGATCGAGGGCGTAATCGCCGTGACGCCGACGATGTCGGGGGCATAATCTTCGATCTGCTGGCGCAGCTCCTCCTCGTCGACGTGCAGCGTCATCGCGTCGATGAATTTGACCTCTTCGAAGCCGGCGGCTTTGATTGCGCCGGAGAGATAGGCGACCCAGGCCGGCGGCCAATTGCCGGCGATCTCGGCCCCGCCGGAATGGTAATTGGGGTGAACGAATAGAACGCGCATGGCCGTTTCCTCTCCGGGCGTCGTAAGGAGCGATTGACAGTCCTTAGTGTCAAGTTATAATGACATTTGCCTGGATTGACAAGAGCCCGAGGACTCCAATCGACCGGCGCGCCGCGCCTGCGACGCCCGGCCGCAGTCCACAGGAGGAGCGGTTCCATGACGCTGTCGCCCGAAGCCATTCTGCGCAACGCCGCGCGGCTGACGCCGCGCTACACCAGTTACCCGACCGCCCCGCACTTCCACCCTGGCGTCGGGGCCGAGTCCTATCGGGATTGGCTCTCCGCCCTGCCGCCCGGGGCGTCGCTTTCGCTTTACATGCACGTTCCCTTTTGCGACACGCTCTGCTGGTTTTGCGGCTGCCACACCAAGATCACGCGGCGCTACGAGCCCGTCGCCGCTTATCTCGAAGCGCTCATGCGCGAGATCGCCCTCACCGCCGCCGCAGCGCCGAAGGACGTGCAGGTCGCGCACATGCATTGGGGCGGCGGCTCGCCGACGATCCTCGAACCGCAGGACATACTGCGCCTCGCCACCGCCGCGCGCGCCGCCTTCCGCTTCGCGCCCGACGCGGAATTCGCGGTGGAGGTCGACCCGCGCGGCATGACGCAAGAGGCGGTCGGGGCGCTCGCGGCGGGCGGCCTGACGCGCGTCAGCCTCGGCGTCCAGGACTTCGACCCGAAGGTGCAGGCGAAAATCAACCGCATCCAGACCTTCGAGGAGACGCAGCGCGTCGTCCAAATGTTCCGCGACGCCGGCGTGCGCTCGCTCAACATCGACGCGATCTACGGACTGCCGGCTCAGCATGAGGCCGAGCTCATGCACACGCTCGATCTGTCGCTGGAGCTGAAGCCCGACCGCATCGCGCTGTTCGGCTATGCCCATGTGCCCTGGATGAAGACGCATCAATCGCAGATCAACGAGGAAGAACTCCCCGGCGTCGTGGAGCGCTACGGCCTCGCCGAGGCGGCGGGTGCGCGGCTGACGCGCGCCGGCTTCGAGCGGATCGGCGTCGACCATTTCGCGCTTCCCACGGACACGCTCGCCGCGGCGGCGCGCCAACATCGCGTGCAGCGCAACTTCCAAGGTTACACCGTCGATCCCGCCGATGCGCTGCTCGGCTTCGGCGCCTCGGCGATCGGGCGGCTGCCCCAGGGTTACGTTCAGAACGAGACGGCGATCATGCGCTATCAGCGCAGCGTCGACGCCGGCGACTTCGCCATCGCGCGCGGCGTAGCCTTCAGCGACGAGGATCGCCTGCGCGGGGACATCATCGAGCGGCTGATGTGCGACATGAGCTTTTCGACGCGCGCGCTGGACGGCTCGCGCAGCGATCTCGCCCGGGCGGCGCAGTCCTGCGCCGAGACGGCGCTCGCCGAAGACCGCGACGGCTTCCTGCGCGCGACGCCCGACGGCTTCGTCGTGACCGACCTCGGCCGCCCCTTCCTGCGCACGATCGCCGCCCGCTTCGACGCCTATCTCACCATGCAGGAGGCGCGGCACTCTCTCGCGGTGTGAAAGCGAAGCCGCAACGAGAGATTGCAAGGCGGGATCGTATCGATCTCGCTCGCCGTGACGCCGTTCCGCGATCGACCTCATCGGCCTCGCGGAATGCGCTCGGACGGCGGTCGTGCCGGCGTTTGGCGGCTCGCGACACGACTTTCGAGTGAATGCACAATAGGGTCGCATATTCTTCCGCTATGCGCAAAAATACGGCTGCAAGACTAATAATTAGCCTTGCGGGCCGCGCGGACTCTCCCCATCATATCATTATATAGATGGCTTATATAGCAAATGCGACGGCTTCGGCCGGCGTCGGTTCGGTGCGCGGCGCCAGGTCGGAGGCTGGCCGATTTCGAACCTCGCTCGAGAGGAGGATCGCATGCAAGCGAATGCAGCTTTCGACGTTTCGGCGCAGAGCGACGCCATCCCCGCGGCGGCGGCGGTCGAAAAGCCTGCCGGCGCCGTCGTCGATGCGTCCGCGCTCTTTGGCGTCCACCCCGTGGCGCTGCATGTGCGTTTTTCGCCGGACGCGAACATTTCGCACATCGACGAGCGGCCGGCCGATCTCGACAAGCTCGAGCGGTTCGCGCGCCTTTGCGCCAAGGTTGGCGATAAATATCAAGCTCGCCCAGGCGATCGTGGCCTTTTTTCGCCTGTCCCTCTTCGAGCTGGAGGCGCTGAAGGCGCAGCCTGCGAACTGACGCCTGCGGCGCGAGATGAAGAGCCGGCGGCGTGACCGGATGGGAGGTTTCGCCGCTTCCGGGCCGCGAAGCCCCGCCAGCGAATGAAGGGGCTTGGAACGGCTCCGGGGCCGCGGCCCGTCTTCGGAGCGCTCCATTCGTCCAAACCATGTTTCGATCGTAAGCCTCCGCCGAACTCGAAATTTTCCCACCTGTCCGCTTATCGGCGCCCCTCTCGGGGTTCCCCGCCCTGGGGCAGTCTTGGTGTCGCAGGGGCTTGGCCCGCGCCCATCGCGCCAGAACGCGGCCTTCCCCCGTAAGCACGAATCCGGTAAATTCGAAAAGAACGCGGCCGTGAGACGGTCGGAGCAGCCCGCTTTTCCCGGCCCAAGTCGGCGTCCCCGAGGTGAACGGCTCTCGCTCCGTGTGTAGCGGCGGCGGGCGGACGTTCCCGTCGGACAGCTTCGCCGAGGCAGAACGCTTCGCCTCTCGCCTCGGCCGCGATCGAGAGGGCTATGCGGCGAAGGCCCGCCAAGCCATGATGGGGCGCCGCCGTCGCCGAGGGAGGCCTTGCGCAACCTCGGCGAGAAACCCAAAGAATCGGCCCAACCGAAAATGCGACACGAAGATCCTGCGATCGCCGCCGCCCTGGCCGCGCTGGCGCCGAAAGGCGTCCGTATCGGGCACAAGGTGATCGCCGAAGGCGACGAAGCCGCGCTTCTCGAAGAGGAATCGGAGGCTTTCGAACGGAGCATCCCGAGTGTGCGCCGGCAAAGCGGCGCGGCGCGGCGTGTGGCGCGCGACATTCTGGGAGTCATGGGCTTCGCCGCGGCGCCGCTGCCGCGGACCCGCAATGGTCCGCCAAAATGGCCGGTCGGCGTCGTAGGGTCGCTGGCGCATGACGACGCGATCGCCGTGGCGGCGGTTGCAAGCGCGCAGACCTACGAAGGGATCGGCGTCGATGTCGAACCGGCGGAGCCGCTGCCCGCGGATTTGGCGGCTCTGGTCGCGACAGTCTCGGAACGCCGCCGCTACACGGCGAGCCTCCTCGAAAGCCGAGTTCTTTTCGCCGTCAAGGAAGCCATCTATAAAGCGCAGTTTCCAAGCGACGGCCTATTCTTGGATTTTCAGGAGATCGAGGTCGATCTGGATATGAAGCGAGGCGTCACGCGGACCGGGCGGCGCGTCGCGATAAGCGTAACGTCCTTTCCGCGTGTCTTGGCCTTCGCCTTCATCCCGCGATAGGCGGCTTCGTATTTTTGGCCTGCGGGGAATTCGCTTGATCGGTCTTGGAGAGTTTGGTTCATGGGGACCATGGAGCCCGAGAGCGAACGACGCGTTGGCGCTTTCGCCAGGAGGGGCCGCGCCTCGAACGGCGCGCGCGAGCGCGAAGCCTCCAAGGGCTTTGCGCTGGTGACGGTCATATGGGGCCTCGCGATCATCACGCTGCTGGTGATTTCCTATCAATCCACCGCGAGATTGCGCTTGCAGACGGCGTTCAATCTGGCTGGCGCGACGCAGGCCGACCTCGCCGCCGACGCCGGGATCAACCTCGCCATCGTGTCGCTGCTGGCGGAACGTCAGGCCGGAATCCTCGCCGACCGCGCCGCCCACGACGGAGCGCCCTCCTTTTGCGCGATCGACGCCGCCACGGTCGCGATCGCGCTCGAGGATGAAGGCGGCAAGGTCAATCTGAACGCGGCGTCGCAAAAGCTTCTGCAAGCGATGCTGGAAGGTTTCGATGTCGAGGCGCGGGAGGCCGAGGCCATCGCGAGCTCCATCGTCGCTTTCCGCAGTTCGCCAGGGACGAAGTTCGGCGCCGCGAACGCCGACGCCGCTCCGCGCAACGATCTGCCGCCGCAGAAAAATGCGCTGTATCAGAGCATTTTCGAACTGGATCAAACGCGGGGCGTTTCGCCGGCGCTGCTTCGGCGCGTTGCGCCCTTCGTCACCGTCGCCTCGCGGAGTCCGACCGTCGACCCGAGATCCGCGCCGCCGGCGCTCTTTGCCGCGCTCGCCGGCCTGCCTCCGGCCGAAGTGTCGAAGTACGTCGCGACGCCTTTTCCCAACAATCTCGATCGCAAACAGCGTGGCGACACCGCATTTTTCGCTCAGACGGGCGAAGCCGGCGCCGTCTTGGCGCATGTCGAGGCGATCCTGCCGACGGGGCAGACGAGCGTGCGCGAAGCGGTGCTCGATTTCGGAGCGGTCGGGCGCGGGGGATATGCGATCAAGGAGCTGCGTCGCGGGCAGCCGAGGTATTTTGCGAAGCTGCGCGATTGGATCGGCGGCGCCGGCGCGGCGCCTTTGGCGAGGTGCGAATAGCCGAGCGACCTCATCTGGGCGCGGCGGCGAAGATGGGTTTTGGAGCGTCGACGGTCCGATCGTCGTCCTGCGCCGCCAAACAGAGAGGGTTTCGGGTGGGCGGCGGCTGTGGACGCACAGTGGGCCGGTCTTGACGCACTGCAGCGCGGCGTTTAATGTTTGGTTAGGAAAGTTCAATTCGCGCTGCAAGCGCTGGGCTTGACCTGCTGACGAATCCTGGAGGTCGAAATGAAACATGTCACATTGCTTGCGGCGGCTACGATCGTCGTGGCGTCCGCGGGATCCGCCTACGCCGTGGTTCCCTTGGACATATTGAGCGCGAAAGTGTCGAGCGGCGCCTACACCTCTCCGACTTATACGGACGGAGGGAGCGGCTACATCCAGCAAGGCCCGCTCTCCGGCGGGGGGTATAGCAATATCAGGTTTTACGTGCAGGATCAGGTGTCTACGGGCGATTATTCGCCGGTCGTCAACCTGGATGCGATCAACGTCAGGGCGACCGCCGGCGCGGGGCAGCTCACCTTCACCGCGACCGAATCGGGCCTGCTCGGCCGATATGCGTCGGTGAGCGTCGGCCCCTTCGGCTCCGGCTCGGGCTTCTCGTCGGGGAACCTGCCGACGGGATGGAGCGTCACGGAAAAGGTCTACTACTCGGCGGCGAACCAGGTCTTTGGCGGAACGCTGCTGGGCTCCCAGACCTTCACCTCCGCGGGGCAGGTGGTCACGACCTCCTACGCGATCCCCACTCCGGGAGGAACCTCCGCGACGTCGGCCTGGTCGCTGACCGAGCAGATCGTGATTCAAGGTCCTGCTCATACCGGCTCGCTGACCGCGGGCGGGCAGAGCATTTCCGTCGGCGCCGTGCCGGAGCCGTCGACTTGGGCGCTGATGCTCGTCGGCTTCGCGGGCGTCGCTTATCTCGGCGTGCGCCGCCGCCAACAGCAGGGGTTCTCTGCCTAAGGCTGAGCGAAGACCGCTTCGAAACAGGGCCCCGCCGCGACGCGGGGCCTTTTTTTTGATTTCGCCTTCGCCTCGAGCAATCGGGGCGATCCGAAAACGCGGCGGAGCCTGCGTTGCATCGCCCCGCGCGTTTTTTCGGCTCCCCGCCGCATCGCCGCGAACATGGATGCCACGTAGGAGCGGGTTGAGCGGCGCGCTTATGCGTATGGACGCTCAGGCCGAAAGACTCTAAAGACTCTCAGGTCGCTCACGGAAAATTTTGGCCCGCCATTTCTCTGCGGCAAGGCGAGGCGCCCACGGCAAAATGACAGAAATCGCATCCGATATGCCTCGTTCGCGCCCGCAGGCGACGGAGGGCCCAGCGGACGACTCCGCCGTCCCGCCGATCTCCGTCGTGATTCCGCACTACAATGATTTGGACAATCTGCGGAACTGCATGGATCTCCTCGCAGCGCAGACGCTGCCGAGCGACAGTTTCGAAATCATCGTCGCCGACAATAATTCGCGTTGCGGATTGAACGCCGTCGAGGCGGTTTGCGCGGGCCGCGCGCGGGTGATCCCGGCGCCGATTCAGGGGGCCGGGGAAGCGCGCAACATGGGCGTGCGCGCCGCGCGCGGGCGCTTGCTGGCCTTCATCGATTCCGATTGCCGCCCTTCGCCTGATTGGCTCGAAAGCGGCGCGGCGGCGCTCGCCGATTCCGACATGGTCGGCGGCGCCATCGAGATAGAAGCGGCAGACCCCAGCGATCCCACGGCGTCCGAAGCCTTCGAGATGGTGTTCGCCTTCAACATCGAGCGCTACGTCCGCGAAGAGAACTATTGCAGTTCGGGCAACATGTTCGTCTCCCGCCGGATTTTCGACGCGGTGGGCGGTTTTCGCGTTGGCGTTTCCGAAGACAAGGATTGGGGGCGTCGCGCCGTCGCCATGGGATATCGCTGGCGCTATGCGCCGCAGGCGCGCGTTTCTCATCCCGCGAGGCGGGACTGGGACGAACTCACGCGCAAATGGCGGCGCTTGACCGCGGAATCGTACGAACTGCTTCTCGAACAGCCCGCGGGAGCGATACGCTGGTTGGCGCGAAGCTGGATCGTGCTGGTTTCGCCCTTTGCGCACGCCACGACCGTGCTCCTCTCCCCCAAGCTCGATCGAGCGAGCTTGCGATGCAAGGCGCTCTACATATTGTTTCGTCTCCGGTTGTGGCGTTTCGTCGAAGCCCACCGCATATTTTTCGCTCGACCCGCGCGGAACGCGCTCGACCCGGGAGAGCGTTGAGGCGCAATCGACGCGCGCTCGCCGTAATCCCGTCACGAACGAAGCGGAAGTTTCTCCGCGAATTTTGCGCCGATGAGCGGCGGTCGACTGGCTTCACGCCGCGCGCGGATGTGGAAGCTCTCCGAAGCGTGCTTTGGTTTGTGGCGAGCGCACGACTTTTCGAGGCTTCTCGGAGACAGGAAATGAAACGACGCTTTCCATCTCTGCTCGCGACGGCGTTGGCTGGGCTCGCTTGCTTCGGCCCGGCGCAGGCGGTCGAGACCTACCCCGGCTGCGCCACCCCACCGGCGCGTTCGCCGACCGCGCATGTTTTTTATGTCGATCCGCAACGCGGCGACAAGGCGAACGACGGCTCCAAGCAGCATCCTTGGCGGACCTTGGAGGAGGTCGTCGATCCGCGAAACCGGCTTCTTTCGACGAAGTCCTATGTCGGCGGCGCGCTGACGCAAGTGAACCCCAACGGTCCCATCAAGCCCGGCGACACGATCTATCTTCTCGGCGGATCGCACGGCGCGATCCTTGTTCGGCAAGCGTTCAATGACGAATTCATCAGCGTCCTGGCCGCTCCCGGCCAAAAGCCGCTTCTCGCGTCGCTGCAAGTGGCGGAATCGTCGCACTGGCTGTTTCGCGGGCTCGCCATTCGCTCGCCCATTCCCGCCGGGCAGCCGACGGCTGCGCTCGTCGACATTCGCAGCGGGGGCTGGCCTGCCCCGACGGACAATGTCGTGTTCGTCGACAACGAAGTCGCCACCGTGGAAAATTCCGACGCTTGGTCGGGCCCCGACTGGGTGCATACGGCCCGGCATTTCGGCCTCGTCGCCGAAGGCTCTTGCGTGACCTTGTCGGCAAATCACTTCTACAACTTGCGCAATGCGATGCTGATCGGCGGCGAGAAACAGCTGATCGAAGGAAATCTGATCGAACGGTTCGGCAACGACGGAATCGACATGCACGCCAGCAACATCCTGATACGGCGGAACATCATCAGGGACGGACGACACACGGACTTCGAAGAGTTGCATCCCGACGGCATCCAGGGATGGTCGGTCGACGATGCGGTCAATCGCAACGTCGTCCTCGATTCGAATACGCTCATCAAGACCGGCGACCGCGTGCGCAGCATGATGCAAGGGATCTCGCTCTTCAGCGGCAGATGGGACGGTCTGCGGGTGATCAACAATGTCGTGATCACCAACGCCTGGCATGGCGTCGCGCTTTTTGGCGTCAAAAACGCCTTGGTCGCGAACAATACGGTCTTGCCGTCCGACACGGCGCCGACCTGGATCGTGGTGCAGGAAGCCAAGGACAATAGGCCGTCGGTCGACGTCGTGGTGCGCAACAACATCGCGGGTCAGATTTTGGTCACGGCGCAAGGCGCCACGGTGGATCACAACATCGCCACCTCGTTGATCACGCTGAACATCGACGGCAGGAAGGTCTCGACGAAGAGCGGCGCGATCGACACGAACCGGGTCTCTCCGAGCCTTCTCTCGACGTTCGTGCGTTTCGATCCGATCCTCGGCGAGTTCGATCTTCGCCTTGGTCCGCAAAGTCCGGCGATCGGCGCGGGCGCCGCGGCTTCGGCGCCGCAGAAGGACATAAACGGCAAGGCGCGACGATCGCCCGTGGACATAGGCGCTTATGTCCACTGACCGTCTGGCCGCCTCTCGCGGTTCCTCGGGAGATGCGGACGGCGGCGACGAAAATCTCGGCGTCTTGCGGCGCGATCGAGCCGCGCTCGTCCGGTTTGGCGCGGCGCACTGGCTTTCGTCCCCCATCTTGCGCGGGGCGCCGATGGCGCGGGCGTCGACCGGTGGACGCCCGCCTTCCGCAAACCATATGGAAGCCTTGCAGCGGACATGGTATCACCCCGACCGTCCAAGGTCCGTTCGGGTGCGAGGGGTGCGATGAGATATTTGGTTGGAATGGCGGTAATTTTCCTGTGCTCCGGCTGCACGGGCCGATCGGTCACCTACACGCATTATCCGAATGTCACCCACATCCAGGATTTCGAGCAACACGCCGCCAAGGAATGCGCGAAACTCGGCATGCAGCCGATTTTCTCGAACCGCGAGTCCTGGTGGTGGGAGGGCGAACCCGGACGCGAGTCGATGACCTATTGGTGCCGCTGAGGCCATTGCGTCCCGTCTTCGTTCCCGGTCGAGGGCGATGATCCAAGCCTGAACGCGCGGCGCGGGCGTCGCGATCCACGCAACGCGCTCGAAGGAGCCTCGTCATGCCTGTCGGCGCGGAATGCCTCATCGTCATCGTGGGATACCGCAACGCGACCGACGTCGTCGGCTGTCTCGACGCCTTGGCGGCCGCCACGGCCGAGCCGTCCTTCCAAATCCAAATTTGCGAGAATGGGGGAGCCGAGGCTTTCGACGCCTTGATCGGGGCTCTGACCGCGCCCGGCGGCCCATGCGAAGGCGAAGCGGAGCGCGTCGAGCCGCTCTCCAAGCGTTTTGTGCGGGCCTTCCGGCTGAGGCTTCGCGATGCGCGCGCCCATGTCGAGATCGGCGAGGCGCAGGAAAACTTCGGCTACGCCGGCGGCGTCAACGCCTGGCTCGAGCCGCTGTTGCGCGAGGAGGGCTGGAAAGCCGTTTGGGTGCTCAATCCCGACACGGCGCCGGCGGCGGACGCGCTCGCCGCGCTGAAAGCCTATGCCGAGACGCAGGGCAAAGGCATGGTGGGCAGCCGACTCATGTATCCGGGCGATCCGCTGATCGTGGCCTCGCGCGGGCTGAAATGGCGACGCCTGATGGCCCAGACGCTCGGCGTCGACATCGGGGCGCCCGTCCTGCCGCGGCCGGACCCGCAAGAGGTCGACGCGCGCCTCGACAGTCCGCACGGCGCCTCCTTTTACGTCACGCGCGCCTGCATCGAGCAAATCGGCTTGATGGACGAAAGCTATTTCCTCTATTTCGAGGAGGTCGACTGGGGTCTGCGCGCCAAGAGCTGCTGCGGGGTAGGCTACGCCTACGACTCCGTCGTTCCGCACGTCGGCGGCACCACGCTCGGCTCGGCGCGCGCCCGCGGGGCGCGCTCGCCGCTGGCCGTCTATCTGGATTTTCGCAACCGCCTGCTGTTCGTGCGCCGGCGCTATCCGGCCTGGCTCCCCTGGACGGCGGCGATGGGGCTCCTCCACGCGGGCCGGTTCCTCGCCGCCGGCGCGCCGCGCAATTTCGGCTTCGCGTTGCGCGGCCTCTGGGCCGGGCTGCGTGGGGAGACCGGCCGTCCAGACCGTTTGGTGGCGGCGCTTGCGCCTGCGGCGGCGGAATCGCACGCTCGCTGAGGAAACGGGTGGGGCCGCCAGGGTCGTCCGCCGATCGTCCACGCCGCCCCAAAGTCCTCGAGGGGGAGGCGCGGCCCGCAGGCGCGTCAATCCGGCTTTCGAGCCGTGTGCGGCATCGTCGGCAGTGCTGGACGCTCATTGCAATTGGCTCTATAAAGCAGCGCAAAAGGGCCGGAGAGTGGCGCTTATCCTTAGGCTTTGCGGAAGTTTTCTGATGAATGCTCCCCAAGACGCGGAAAGTCGAATGTCGCAGAACGTGAGCGGACCGGAGCGACAGAAGCAGCCCGCGGGGAGAAACCGAAGCTTAGGGCGCTGGATGGGCGAGGCGATTGCGAGTTCCCCTGGCGCGGAACGCGGCGAAGCCGCTCCGCTTTCCGGAAATGGGCGGGGCGAACGGCTGTGGCGCGCCCTTTGGAACATGTATAAGCATCCGGTTCTTCGGCGGGGAAACGCAACGGACAGCAATTCGGGCCAATTGCTCGTCGGCGAGAAGGCTTTTTCGCAAGCTGCCGAGAGATATCGCTCGATCCGAAGTTCGCTCGTCACCTCGACGATCCCTGGCGGCGTCCATTCTTTCGTCATGGTCTGCGCGCAGGCGGGTGAGGGCGCTTCCTCTTGCGCGGCGAACCTCGCCATCGCATTTTCGCAGCTTAGATCCAGCACCTTGCTGGTCGACGCCAATTTGAGGGATTCGAACATCGGCCAGCTTTTCGGCTACGACCGGCGTCAGGCGGGACTATCGGATTTATTGCAGGAAGGTGGGACGAACGCCGCCGAGTTTCTGCTCCAGCCTCAACCTTCCCTTCACCTTCTGACGGCGGGCTCTTTGACGCCGAACCCGCTGGAACTGTTGTCCTCGGAGGCGTTTGCGCATCTCGTCGAACATTTCGATCACGATTACGACGTCGTCATCTACGACACTGCGGCGGCGTTGGAGCACTCGGACGCCTTCGTCGTCGCGCGCCAAGTCGGCGCCGGTATCCTGATCGTGCGCAAGAACGTCAGCAAATTCTCGGACGTCGACGATATCGTCAAACAACTCCGCGCCATGCATTGTCCCATCGTGGGGTCGATCCTCAGCGGGGGATGATGTTGCGCGCGCGCAACCAAATGCGTCGATTTCGCCGCGCCCTTCCGCCCGCGGGGGCGGCGCGGGAATTCCGACTGTTTGGAGCATGCGCTCGACACGGGAATTGCTCTCGTAACGTTCCGATCCGGCGCTCGGCGACGGGCGTCCCTGCCGGGAGTGCGGGCGTGAGGGCGAATATCCCTGTAGACGGAGCGGGCCACACGTTATAAACGATCCTGTCGTGGGGGCAGACCAATCTTTTGCTGCGGCTCGCGATGACGCATCTAACCAACGCGGTACCCTCGCATGTTGAAGCGAATACTTAGAGAAGCGCTGCTCAGAAACGATCTTTGGCTTGGTCACGTCACGGACGATCGTTCCGTGGCGGAGCTGATCTCTAGCCTCCGGCCCGTGGGCGACGGACGGAATTTGCGTCGATTTGGGCCGAATGGCGACGGCGGCTATCTGATGCCGGACGATCTCGAAGGCGTGACGGCCGCCGTGTCTCCCGGAGTTTCCGTGCTGTGCGGCTTCGATCTCGACATCGCGCAGCGCGGCATCGACGTCTACATGGCCGACGCCTCGGTCGAGGGCCCCCCTGTTTCGCATCCAAAATTTCACTTCGAGAAAAAATTCGTCGACATATACTCTAGCGAGACGACGGTCGAGTTTGAACAGTATTGCCGCGCAATTCCTGGTTACGCAAACGGAGACGATCTAATTCTACAGATGGATATCGAAGGCGCAGAATATCGTGTGCTTTCCAACGTGAGCGAAGCGACGCTGAGCCGGTTCAGAATCGTAATTCTCGAGCTCCATCGGCTGGACCTGATTTTTCTCCAATCGTATTTCAGTGTGATCGAGCCTGTTTTCAAGAAACTGCTCCGCAACCACCGCGTCGTGCACATTCACCCAAATAACACGGCAGGCTCTCTGCGAAGGGGCAAGCTGGAAATTCCGCGCCACATGGAATTCACCTTCGTCCGCAAGGATCGCTTGGGGTCCGAAGGCAATGATGCGCGCGAGTACCCACACCCCCTCGACGTCGACTGCGTTCCGGAAAATCCGCACTACGCGCTGCCGACGTGCTGGCGTTGAAGTCGCCGTGGCGGCCGGTCGGTGATTTTCTCCGTCGCATCCGCGGAAGGCGGGCGGCGGAGAGTTTTTGCGGCGCCACCTGCGAGAATGGGGGACGACGGCTTGGGCCGCCGGGGCGACGGGGCGACCCATAACCTGCGAGCTCGCGCGGAGCGCCCTCTTCGAGGACGAGGTCGTCTTCTCTCGTCCGCCGGAGCAAATCGACGATCCGCTCGCCGAAAACCGCGCTCTGGCGCGGAGCGCCCGATCGCCGCGCGACCAAGGGTGGAGGCCCGCTTCGCGGCGATTCTCTGGGTCCTACGCCGATCTTCGCCCACCGGCCGGCGCGCATTTCAAGTCATGGCGCCAAAGTGCCGGACTGGGCCGCGAGGCATTTGCGGCGGGCAAAAACCTGCCGCACGCGCGTTGACATCGATGCGAAGGAAGACTTAGGTCCTTTCAAACCATGATGGCGTCGCCGGGGATGGCCCCCAAGACTACGCCGAACCTCGTAATATGGGAGGAGTTGTGAATCGCTTCGTCTCAAGTCTGCGCAACGGCGCCAGAAGCATTCCCCTTCTCGTTTCGATCATGCTCGGCTTGACGGCGTCGGGGTGCGGGAAATCGGACCAAGAAGGCGCCGCCGCGAGCGGCCAAGTCGTTGCGCGCCTCGGCGACACGGTGATCACGCTGCCGGAGCTCGAGACGGAATACCGCTTGGCTCAGGCGCCTCGCAACGACGAGAACACCCGACGCATCCTGCACGAACTCGTCGTCAGGAAATATTACGTGCAGCTCGCCTTGGCGGAGAAGCTCGATCGCGAACCTTCGACGCATCTGGAAGTTATGCGCGCGCGCGAACAAGTGCTCGCCATGGGCCACATACAGCGTCGCGTCGCCGCGCAAATTCAGACCGCGTCGTCCAACGAGATCAGCAAGATCATCGGCGAGCATCCGACGAGCTTCGCGCAGCGGCGGCTGATGAAGGTGGAGGAGCTCGCCGTTCCGCTGGGCGACGGGCTGAAAGAGGTGGTCGACGCGACGAAGAACGCCAATTCGATCGCGGATGTCGAGAAGGAATTGAACACCCTCAAGCTGTCCTACAGCCGCTCGTCGGGTCAGCTCGACACGGCGCAGATGCCTCCGGACTTGCTGTCCCAGATCGAGGCGAAGGGCAAGGACCAGGTCTTTTTCATCGCCAATGGAAAGTCGGGCGTTTTCTTCAAGATCACCAAAGAAGAGCCGGCGCCCGTCACCGGCGACAACGCCGCGAAGCTCGCAAGGCAAATCCTCTCGGAGCAAATATACCGCTCCGTTGCGCAACAGGCGGAGTCGGCGGCGCTGGGGAGCGCGAAATTCGAGGGCGAATACGCCAAACTCATGCAACCTCCGGCTCCGAGACCCGCAACCCCTGCGAAGCAGCCATCCGGAAAATGATCGCAACCCGGCGGCGCGGGCGATCCCGGCGGCGCCGCACTTTCCGTCGACCCTGGCCGGGGGTGCGCTCTTTGGGCGCCCCAGGCACGCAATGCTTCGTCAGCCGTCGGCCGCGAGAGGTCGGCAATGCGCCTTGGGCGCAACGCCAAGCCTTTGCGCCAATCGTCCATTGCGGCTCACACCGCCTTCAGAAGAGGCGTCAAACGTCCGAACTCGAGGCGCCGACCGGTGAACCTTCGGAGGCAGATCCACTCTTGACGCAAATCGGAACCGTATCTGCAACCTTCTGGTTCTGGACGGTGTCGAAAATCCAAGTTTGAAATCGATCGGGGAAATCGCCGGATTTTACGAGCCGCACGTTTCCGAACACCTCGCGATAACGATCGAAGTAATCCTCGCCGACGGCCCGCACGTGATAATCTTCATGCGGACGGGCGCCTCCATATTCGACGGTTTTTTCGACGATCACCGGCACTGGAAGGATCGCGACGCCTCCGGGCCGCAAAATCCGCCGAATTTCCTCGAGGGCCGCCCTATCCGTCTGAATGTGCTCCAGCACGTGGCTGGCGAAGACGACGTCGAAGGAGGCGTCCGGGAGCGCCATGTTGCACATGTCGAGTTTGATGGATCCGGCTTTCGGATTGATGTCGGCCGTGACGACCTCTCGACAATAGCGCCTCAAGATGGGCGTTACGGGATCGGGCGCGAACTGAAGGCATCTCGACGTCGACAAATCGACGGGTTGCTTTTCCGCCGCGAGGCGATCCAGCACCAGCTTCTGCAGGCGATGTCTTTCGAGGGCGCCGCATTTCGGGCAGCGGGCGAAGGCTCGGATCTTGAGATCGACGAAAGGGCCGCTGAATTCGCAGATCGGGCAGGTGAAGCGCTCGCCGCCGTAAAGACCCGGCAGCGCGATGGCGGTCGCCCTCTTTGCCGCGTCGATCGAAGCGTTGAGGATTCGGGCTGGCGTAAAACGGTTGTACACTGCGTTGCTCCATGACTGAGGGATCTGTCGCCAGTTCCCGTTACGTCTTGCTCCAGGGTTGCAGGCTCGCGCACTTCGCTTCGTGGCGCAGTGGAGACATGCTCGGCGCCGTCAGCCCTGGGCCCGAAGCGAAAGGCGGCGCCGCGCTTCGCCCGTCTCGGTCCTCGAAGCTCTTCCGCGCATCGACGGACACGGGGAGCGCCGGAGGGACGCCTCGTTGCGCGTCAAGGCCGAACCCCGCCGCAGACAAATCGTTCTGCCTTGGCCCTCACACGAAACCCCGGTCGACGCAAGGGCGCGGGCTGGCGAAAATCCCGTTCGAGCGGCCCGTTGCCTTCTGCTTCGGCTCGCGTATAAGTCCGCGCATCGCCGATGAAGCGACGCGCGCCGTCGGGGCGCGTCGCTTGCACTCAGCGGCGCGTGGCGCATGCGGCGCTCGCAACGAGAGGCGCGCATGTCCCTTTCGACCTTGTTCGAAAAAATCGCGCTCCGGGCGCTCGCCGGCCGAGAATACGAGAGCTTGCGCCTGCGCGCCTATTTCGCCCGCAAATACGGCATGGAGATCGGTCTTTATTCCTACGGCTGCTTCGACCGCTGGCGCATCCCGCCGGGGACGCGCATCGGCCGCTACTGCTCCTTCGCGAAGACGACGCGCATCCTCGACGCCGATCATCCGATCGGTGCGCTGACGACGCATCCGTTTCTCTACGACGCGCGTTTCGGCGTCGTCGACCACGGCGCCGTCGCCCCGGCGCCCATCGTCGTCGAGGACGACGTCTGGTTCGGCCACAACGTCACCGTCACGCCGGGGTGCAAATTCATTGGCCGCGGCGCGGTAGTCGGCGCCGGGGCCGTCGTCACCAAGGACGTGCCGCGCTATGCCGTCATGGCGGGCGTGCCGGCAAAGCGCATCGGCGCGCGTTTCGACGCCGCGACCGCCGCGGCGGTCGAGGCGAGCCAATGGTGGCTGCTCGACAAGGCCGGCCTGAAGGCGTTGCTGGAGCGCGACCGCGACTTCGTCACGCGGCCGAGCGCGGCGGCGGCGCAGCCGCTCCCCGCGGAGGAGGCGCCTTGAATCGCAACGCCCGTCGCGACGCGGTTCTGCGTCAGCGCGCGGCCGCCCGTTCTTGCCTGAAAACGGGTTTCGGAGCATAGCTGCCGCGAAAGCGTGACCTTGGCGGAGGGCGTCGACGCGTGCGGACGGGTCGCTTGCGCTTCTGCCGCTGCAATCTCGAAAATGGGGGCCCGCGCCTGTGAGCCAGATATGCAACGTGGTCGTGACCGGCGCAGGCAGCGGCATCGGCCGCGCGCTGTGTGTCGGATTGTCCTCCGACGGTTACCGCGTGATCGGAACCGGGCGTCGGCGCGATGCGCTCGAAGCCACCGCCAAACATTGCGCCGAAGGCAATTTCTTCTGGCGCGAGATGGATGTGGCGGACGCCGATGCGGTCGCCGCCGGCTTCTCGGCGATCGAGAAGGAGCATGGCCCCGTCGACGCGCTCGTCAGCAACGCCGCGATCTATCAGCGCGGCTATTTTCTGGACATGTCGGCGCAGCAATGGACGTCCGAGATCATGATCAACCTCGTCGGCGCCGCGAACTGCTGCCGCGCCGTGCTGCCGGGCATGCTGGAGCGCCAGTCGGGCCGCATCGTGATCGTCGGCTCCTTGGCGGACCTCAACCCGATTCCGGCCTCTTCGGCCTATAGCGCGTCGAAAGGCGGGCTGCATGCGCTGGTCAAGGCGCTGGCCTCGGAAATCGACCGCGCGCGCTACCCGAACGTGCTCGTGAACGAATTGAACCCCGGAGCGACCCGCACGGCGATGAGCGAAGCCGGTCACGCGCCCGAGGCGGTCTACCCCGCCGCGAAACGACTGCTGGAGACGCCCGCCGGCGGGCCGACGGGCCGCATGTTCGCGCTCGACAGGGAAATTCGCCTCAACGAAGGCCTCAAGGCGAGGCTGAAGCGACTCGTGCTCAGGCGTTGACGCATGATCGATTGGAGCAATTACGCGATTGACGGCGCCGAAGACGCGCTTTGGGACGTCGTCGTCGTCGGCGCCGGCCTCGGCGGCGGCGTCGTCGGACTGACGCTGGCGCGCCAGGGCTTGAAGGTCCTGTTTCTGGAACAGGGAACGGCGACCTCTCCGCTCGGCGTTCCGCAGCGACGCTCGTTCTGGCAAAGAGCGCTGCGCGCCGACGACGGGCCCGAACGGCGGGCGGCCATGGGGCGCTGGCCGAACTGCATCCGGGTGGCGCGGCGCGGCCGAACGCGGGATTTCTTGCCGGCCATGGGGGCGGGGCCGGGCGGCTCCTCGGCGATTTACGGGGCGGCGCTGGAGCGTCTGCGACGGATCGATTTCGAGAGCGCTGCGCCGCAAGGCCGGGGGCCGGAGGCGCTTCCCGACGGCTGGCCCTTCGACTACGACGCCTTCGCGCAATGGTATGCGGCGGCCGAGGAGATGATGGGCGTCGCCGGCACGCCGGATCCTTGCGATCCCGACGACGACTCGCGCTTGCGCAAACCGCCGCCGCTCAGCGCTTGCGACGAATATTTGTTCCGCACTTTCGATGAGGCGGGTCTCGCGCCCTATCGCATTCATGTCGGCGTCGAGTATCGGCCGGGCTGCGTCGAGTGCCAGGGTTATTTGTGCCCGCGCGGCTGCAAGGCGGAGGGCGCGAGCCGCGGGCTGGCCCCCGCGCTGGCCAAACATGGCGCGCGGCTCGTGCTGAACTGCGCCGTCGAGCGCCTCGAGGTCGCGGGGGACCGAATCGAGCGCGTGATCGCCGCGGTCCGGGGACGGCAGGTCGCCTATCGCGCGAAACTGGTGATCCTGGCGGCCGGCGCCCTGGCGTCGCCCAACATTTTGCGGCGCTCCGTCTCGGAGCGTTGGCCGAAAGGCCTCGGCAACGACCACGATCTCGTCGGGCGCGGCCTGATGTTCCACGTCAGCGATTTCGTCGCGCTGCGCGCGACCGGCGGCCTGTCGACCGTCGGGCCGGCGAAGACGTTGGCGTCGAAGGCCTTCTACGAAGTGGACGGCGTCAGATACGGCTCGTTTCAATCGGTCGGCGGCAAGATGGCGCGCGGCAACGTCTACCAATATTTCGTCGAGAAATGGCAGCGCGCCCTGCCCGGCGCGATCCCGCCGCCGCGCTTGGCGCTGATGGCGGCGGCGGCCGTGGGCGCGAAAATCATGGGCGACGCCCCGCTGTTTGCGACCGTCGTGGAAGACTTTCCGTATTTCTTCAACAGGGTCGTCCCCGACGCCGCAGCGCCGAGCGGATTCGTCATTCGCTACGAGAAATCGGCCGAACTCGACCAACGCGTCGAGGGGATGCGCGCGCTGCTGAAGCGCAAACTGTCTCCTCTCGCGCCCTGGTTCCTGTCCGGCGACGACAACCTCAACTACGGCCATCCGCTCGGCACCTGCCGCTTCGGCGCGGCGCCGGAAACCAGCGTGCTGACGCCGGAAAACAAGGTCCATGGGACCGAAAATCTCTATGTCGTCGACGGATCGTTCTTTCCCTCCAGCGGCGGCGTCAATCCGAGCCTCACGATCGTCGCGAATGCGCTGCGCGTCGGCAAATTGATCGCCGAGGCGTTCGCCGAGGGCCGATTCAGCCGCGATTCTTGAGCGCCAAGCGAGCGTTTCGCCGTTGCGTGTCGCGCAGGGAGACGCGGATCGGAATTTGCGGGCCGATCGCCGACGCCTCGCGCTTGCGCCGCCCCCGGGCAAGGCTATGCTGACGGCGGATTTGCATGCGCCGGAGGCCGCCTTGCCCACATTCCAGGCTTTCTTTTCTTACGCCCATGCGGACGCGGAGATCGATCCCGGCCTGTTCGAGGCGTTTTCGACGGAACTGGAGAAACGCGCCTCGGCCTTGCTCGCCAATGGCGACATCCACATCTGGCGCGACACCAAGAAAATTCGCACCGGCCAGCAATGGGACGCGCGCATCGAGGAGGCGGTGCGCAATTCGCAGCTCTTGATCGTGATGCTGTCGCCGAACTGGCTGCAATCGGATTATTGCCGCAAGGAATATCGGATTTTCGCGGAAGTGGAGCAAAGCCTGCCCGCGGCGGAATTCGTTTTTCCCTTGCTGGTGTATGGCGTCGCGGAGGAACGGGCGTTTCTCGCCCCCGATCAGCGCGAGGTGTTCGACGCCCTGATGGCGCGTCAATACAAGCCGACGCTCGCCAAGAATTTTCTGCTGACGCCGCCCAACGAAATCCGCGCGCAGGTGCTCGCCGTCGCCGAAGACATGAAGGCGCCGATCAACAGACTGCGGCGACCGCCCGTCGCACCGCCTCCCGTCGCTGCAATCGTTGCGGCTCCGGCGCCCGCGCCGCCGCCGCCGCAAATCGTCCCCGACATTTCGCGCATCTTCCGTTACGTCCCCGAAAAACTCATCGGCCGCGAGGCGGAGAAGAAACTCCTCGACGACGCCTGGGCGAAGGCGCGCAACGACGAGGCGAGCCGTCCGCTCGTCCTCACCTTCGTCGCGCTCGGCGGCGAAGGGAAGACCTCGCTCGTCGCGCATTGGGCGGCGGAGCTGGCCTATAAGGGCTGGCCCGGCTGCGAGGCGGCTTTCGCCTGGTCCTTTTACAGTCAGGGGACGCGCGAGCAGATGGCGGCGTCTTCCGATTTGTTCTTGAAGGCGGCGCTCGAATTCTTCGGCGATGCGGCGACGGCGGGAAGCCCGCAGAGCGCCCACGACAAGGGCAAGCGGCTGGCGCAACTCGTCGGCGAGAAGCGCGCGCTGCTCATTCTCGACGGGCTGGAGCCGCTGCAATATGCGCCGACCTCGCCGACCAAGGGCGAACTCAAGGACGAGGGGCTCAAAGCCCTGCTCAAGGGGCTGGCGCAAAGCAATCGCGGCCTGTGCGTCGTGACGACGCGTTTTTCGATCTCCGATCTGCGCGCCTTTTGGCATGGCGCGGCGCCGGAAATCGCGTTGAAGCGCCTTTCGACGAAGGCCGGCGTGGCGCTGCTGCGCGCGCTCGGCGTGACGGGCGCGCAAGCGGAATATGAAAGTCTGGTCGAGGATGTGAAGGGTCATGCGCTGACCCTCAATCTGCTCGGCTCATTCTTGCGCGACGCGCATGGGGGCGACATTCGCAAGCGCGATCTGGTGCGGCTGGAAGAGGCCGACGTCGAGGAGCAGAACGGCCACGCCTTCCGCGCCATGGACGCTTATGCGCAATGGTTCGAGAGCGAGGGCGAAAAAGGCCGGCGCGCCCTCGCCATGTTGCGCTTGCTGGGGCTGTTCGACCGGCCGGCCGATGCGGGCTGTCTCGGCACTTTGTGGAAAGCGCCGGCGATCGAGGGGCTGACCGAACCGCTGGTCGCGATGAGCGAGGCGCAGCGCAACATCGTCCTCAAGCGGCTGGAGGACGCCAATCTGCTTACGGTCAACCGCAACACATCCGGCGCGCTGGTCTCGATCGACGCGCATCCGCTGCTGCGCGAATATTTTGCGAGGGAGCTGCGCAAGAGCAAGGCGGTTTGGGAAGCCGCGCACAAACGGCTGTTCGAGCATTTGTGCGGGACGACGCAGGAAGGGGACGCGCCCACGCTCGACGATTTGCAGCCGCTCTATCAGGCCGTGGCGCATGGCTGTCAGGCGGGGATATACAAGGAGGCGTGCGACAAGGTTTATCGAGACCGCATTCTGCGGGGAACCGGACGTGACGGGTATTACAGTATGCACAAACTCGGCGCCTTCGGTTCCGACCTGGGCGCGGATGCCTGCTTTTTCGAAACTCCTTGGAAAAAGGTCACGCAGTCGCTGGAACTGAACGATCATGCCTGGCTCCTGAATCAAGCTGCGGTTAATTTGCGTGCTCTGGGGCGATTGAAAGAGGCTGAAAGCCCGTTAAAGATGGGGCTGTTCATCTATGACTTACTCGAGGATTGGCGTCTGGCTGCTGGTAGAGCCGGCGAACTGAGCACACTTCTGCGTGCGAGTGGAGAATTGAGTGCGGCCATCCGTAATGCCCAAACGGCTCTCGAATATGCCGAGCAGAGTGGGGACACCGACGAGCGGGTCAAACAACGCGCGATCTTGGCCAGCGTAATGCATCAGGCTGGCCAATTCCACGAGGCCGAGACACTTTTTAGGCAAGCGGAGGACGTGCTTCACCTCCAAAGGCAGGCTGGCGAAACTTCTCTGATTTCGATCAGTAGCTTTCAGTACTGCGACTTGCTCCTCGACCCCGCGGAACGCGAAGCTTGGCGAGCGATGGTGTCATGGCCAGATTACGCGCCCGAGCCCTTGGTAAAAGAGGCTTGCCGAGGTGCTTCCCGCCGCGCGGCGCACGCATTGTGCATTGCCCGGAATGACAACAAGCTACTCGACATAGCTCATAGTCGCCTAATTTTAGGTCGTGCAACCCTCTACACTGCGCTTCTGGAAGGCGGGCGATGGGACGGGAATGCCTGCGGCGAGAAGCGCTTGCCGCAGGTCGTTGACGATTTCCGTCGCGCCAACATTCAAGAGTTCCTTGCCCGCGGCCTCCTCACCCGCGCCTGGCTGCGCCGTCTCGACGGCGACCCCGCCGGCGCGCGAGAAGACCTCGACGAGGCCTTCGAGATCGCCGGACGCGGGCCGATGCCGCTGCATCTCGCCGACGTCCATCTGCATCGCGCGCGGCTGTTCGGCCTGAGCCGACATCGCCCGCAAGACTATCCCTGGGTCTCGCCTCGAGGCGACCTCGCAGAGGCGCGGCGGCGCATCGACAAGCATGGCTATGGGCGGCGGTGGGAAGAACTCGAAGACGCCGAAGCCGCGCTGCGGGCGATGGGGCCGGGATGACGTGCGGGCGGAGCGCGTTGGTTCGCTCTTCAAAACGAAGATTGAAGATTTGTCATTGTTTGCATGGCGGAGCGTTGCGCCAGAAGAATTCGAAGTCAAGGACGGCCCTACGGGCCGCCGCCGGAGGCGGTGCGCTTCGCGCATCCTTGAGTTCGAATTCTTCTGGCGCATAATGGCAGCCAAGCAATCAATGACGTGGCGTCGCCGGGCGCGGCGCGGCGCGGCGCGGGCTTGCTCGCCCGCTCGCGCCGTGCCCTGATTCCATACCTCAATGCGCGCGCAAACTCTGCGGCGTGACGTTGGCCGGGTCGACCTTCGACATCGGCACGGCGGCTTCCATGAAGGCCCGCGCGGCCAGCGCCGGCGACAGATGCTTTTGGAACTGGCCCATGTAGCCGGCCGCCATGGTGGCGAGCGCCAGCGGCCAGAGTTTGGGCTCGACGAGCGCGAAGCCCGGCACGGGTTTCACGGGTTCGCGCGTAAACGCCGTGACCACAGCGTTCCAGAACACCGCCACGGATTTTTTCGGCGACAGATAGGGCTTGTGTCCCGCCGGCATGTCGGGGACGCCGAAGTCGGGGCTGTCGAGCGACTTCGCGACGCGCTCAAAAATGCCGAGCACGTCGGGCAGCTCCTCTTTCTTGGCGCCGAGCCGCATGGCTTCGCCGCCGACGATCGAGAACAGCGTCATCGCCTGCGGATGCTCCGGCGCGAGCTGCCGGTTGATGCGGTCGCCGAAATAGAAGCGCTCGCCGCTCTTCGACTGGACGATCAGGAAAGCTTCGTCCTCGGCCATGCCGCCGTCGACGACGCATTCCTGCCGCACCGCATGCTGCGCGGCGAAGCCGGCGAGCGCGCCAAGCGCCGAGAACAGCGTTTCGAGCTGCAGGCGGCCGTCCTTGGCCAGCGTCTTCGCGATCAGAGCGTTCAGCGCGCCCATGGCGAGCCCTGCGGCGGGGCCGCGCAACGGGTCGAGCGAGGGGCCGGGGCCGGCGGGGACCGGCCGGACGCTCCCCGGCACGGCGTTGGAGAAGGATTTTCCGAGCATGTCTGGCGCTCCGCGCGGCGCGGCGAAAGCCGCAATCGGGGCGCATGTTTGGGCGCGGGCGTTAATTCCGTTCTTGCGCGGCCGGGCGATCGCGGCGCGTGGTGAAAGTTTGGTTGCTGGGGCGCGGCGTCGCCGGCTGAAATTCTCCGGCGCCCATGCTATTTTCGGGCGGTGATCTTCACGGGAGCCCCGCCATGACCGACCGCGCAACCCTTCAGGCCTTGATCGAGCAAGGTTACGCCGCGCGCCAAAAGGGCGATGTCGAGGCGATCCTCGCGCTGTTTCATCCGGACGGCCGCTTTCATTTGATGGGGGCCGCGCAGTTCACCCCGGTTTGCGGTCTCGCCGCCGGACAGGACGCGCTGCGGGCGGCGATGGGCGGGCTCGTCGCGGGTTTCGCCTTTCTGCAACGGGACATCGTCAGCCTGCTCATCGACGGAGAACAGGCGGCCGTCCATTCGCACGTGACCTTGCGGGCGGTCGCCAGCGACAAGACGGTGACGACGGACATTCTCGATCTTTGGAAATTTCGGGACGGCAAGATTCTCGAATTGGTCGAATTCGCCGATACGGCGTTGATCAATTCGTTGTAGGCGGGGGATCGGCCTGGAGTCGGGCGGGTCGCGCCTTGCGCAAAGTCTCGTCAAGGCGCGTTCCGCGCCTGCTCCGCTTGCGCTACGCCCCTGCGGGTGACGAGCCTTTACGCAAGTCGCTGCGAGCTGATTATCCGTCGGGCGCGGCGTCTGTCTTACGGGTCTGTTGGCTCCAAGAGGCGCCGATTTTCCAACTGTCTCTGGCGCGCCCTCGCAATCGCCTGGTTCAACTCCCCGCCGAACACCAGCAGCACCGCGAGCCAGTTGAGAAAGACCAGCGCGATCATAATCGAGGCGAGGCCGGCGTAGGTGGAGACGTAATTATTGGCGAAGTCGGCCAGATAGGCGCCATAGGCCGCGCCGAAGATCAGCCAGGCGGCCATCGTCGTCGCAATGCCCGGCGCGATCGTCTTCAGCGAGCGCCGCCCCGCCGGCAGATGTTTGTGGGCGACGACGAGCACGAGCAGGATCGCCGCGGAGGAGACGCCGTACCGCACCGGCGTGTAGAATTTGACCAGCTGTTCGGAAAGCTGCGGCGCGGCGCCAAGCAGATGGACCCACAGCAGCGGCGCCAGCACGATCAAAAAGGTGAAGGCGAGCAGCGCCATCGCCGCGATCATGACGAAGAGGATCGCCTCGAGGCGCAGCAGCCACCAGGGCCGCGAATCCTCTACGTCATAGGCGCGGTCGAGGCCGACGCGCAGCGCTTCGACGCCGCTCGCCGAAAAATACAAAGCCAGCAAGGCGCCGAGCGTGATCGGGCCGCCATGCGGGCTGGTCAGCACATGGTGGATTTCCGCGGCGATCGGTCCGGCGATGCGCGGCGGCCAGGCCGAGAACAGCAGCTCTCCGGCTTTGTCGGCGATTTCGGGCGTGCCGAAGAAACCAGCGACCGCCGCGACGAAGATCAGGAACGGAAAAACCGACGTGAGGACCGACAGCGTGATGTGGCTGGCGATGGCCCAGCCGTCGTCCTTCGCGAATTTGCGGCAGGCGTCGCAAAAAACCTTGACGGGAAGCGGCATCGGGCCTCGAAGGGAAGGGCGTCACGGGCGCCCGTCGCATATGGGCGCCGCGATCCCCTCCCGCAACGCCCGGGGCCGCGCCGTCACATGCGCAGCACCGAGACGCCGAAGAGCCAGGGATGCAGCAGCAGCACCGCGGCGAAGATCGCCGTTCCGGCGCCGAGGGCGATGGCGTCGCCGCGCGTAAAGGCTTCGACGCGCGCCGCGCCCAGATCGCCGCGGCGCTTCGCGGCGATGCGGTCATAGACCGCCCAGGCGAGAAAGGAGCCGAACAGGATCATGCCGCCGAGATCGCCGTTGACGAGGAGATGCGCCAGCGCCCAGCTCTTGACGGCGACGAGGGTCGGATGCCGCAGCCAGCCCCGGATGCGCGAGGCGGGCGCCCTGCGGCTGGCCAGTGCGACGAAGGCGACCCAGACGAGCGGCATCGCCAAATGCCGTGTCCATGACGGCGGCGTCCAGATCGGGATCAGTCCCGAGGCGCGATAGGACCCGAAGCCGACGACGATGAGCACGAGGCCGAGCAGCGCGACCGCCGAATAGACGCCCTTATAGACGCGAAGGCCATGGCGCGCGATGAGCGCGTCCCGCGTCGCGCGGAAGCTCGGGAGCGTGTGGACGCCGAGGAAGAGGGCGATTCCGAGAATGAGAACGAGCAAGGCGTTGGACCTTTCGAGTGCAAGGGTTTCGCGGCGCGAAACCTTATAGACGATTTTGCCCCGCGCGGCGACCGCCGCAACGAGGTGTCGTTGGCGATTTGGCGCGTCAAGACGTCTCCTGCGACCAGCGCCGCGAGCCGAAGGCCCTTGCGATCGCCTCGGCGCGCGCGCCTTGCGCCGTCGCCGCGCCGCCGTCCTCGCCGACCGCCCGGCAGGCGCGCCGCGCAACGTCCAGCAATTCCGCCTTGGGATAGGGCGCGCCGGAGCGCTCGCCATAGGCGCGGTAATCGCAGGCGCAAACCTGCATCAGCAGCAAAAAACGCTCTGGCGCGTCGAAGGCCCCCAGCCGTTCCAGCAGCGCGGCGACGGGGCCGGCGCGCGCCTTCGACACGCGGTGCACGCGCTCGCATTCGCCGAGCGCCAACATAGCGAGTTCCCGGCATTCCGGCGGCGTCCGCAAGCGCCGGCAAATCGCCTCCAAGCGCGGAATACCCCGCTCCACGTGCCGATAATGCGAGGGCAGATGTTCGGCGGGCGAATCCGCCTTGCCGACGTTCATCACCAGCAAAGCGAAACGCGCCTCCAGCGGCGCGGCGCACAGGGCCGCCTCGTCCAGCGCCTTCAGCAGATGCTCGCCGATGTCCACCGGCGAGGCCTCGTCGGTGATTTGTGGAACGCCGAACAAGGCCGCCGTCTCGGGCAGGAATTGCGCCAGCGCGCCGCAGTCGCGCAGCAGCCGAACCATCCGGGACGGCGCGCGCGCCATCAGGCCGCGGGCCAGTTCCGGCCAGATTTTCGCAGCGTCGACGGCGTCGAAGACTTGCGCCCCGACTTGCGCGGACATGGCGTCGAGCGACTCGGCATCCGGCTCCGCATCCGCCTCGGCGATCAGCGCCGCGAGGCGCAGGATTCCGAGCGCGGGCTCGGTTTGCACGAAATCGGAGGGAAGGGCTGTGGGCTGGCGGCTCATGCGAAAAGCTTAGGCAAGAACCGGGCCTTTGCCGCCGGCATTCCCCCACCGCGTGGTGTGGCTGCTCGCGGCGCGCGCGGCAATTACGCCAAGGCCGTGGCGGTGTGCATGCACGGCCGCGCCGGCAAGCCGCTTTTTCTCTTCGAGGAGTTTCTCGCGCGAGCATCGTAACAACGGTCTGCGTCTAGCGCTGAAGCCGTTTCGAAACTTTCGCGGGCGCCATCGCGAATCGGCTGGCGCCCGCGGAAACATGAGCCGCAACGTAGCGCCACTGGTTCTCAAAGATTGAGCACGAGCATGTCGCCCTTGGCGCGCGAAACGCAGGCGAGGAAGTAGCCTTCCGCGCGCTCCGCGTCGCTGAGGCGCTTGTCGCGGTGATCCGCTTCGCCTTCGAGAATCTTGATCTTACACGTCCCGCACATGCCCTGTTCGCAGGAGGTCGGAATTTTCACGCCCTGCTCCTCGAGGAAGGCGGTGACGGTCTTGTCGCCGGGGATTTTGTAGACGGCGCCGGTGCTGGCGATCTTCACCTCGAAGACTTTGTCGAGCGCCGCCGGGGGAACCTTGGCGGTGAAGCGCTCGACATGGATGCGCTCCTTGGACCAGCCCTTCTGCTCGGCCAGGGCGATGATCGGGTCCTGCCACCAATCGACTCCGCAGATGAAGAGCTGCGTGTCCTCCGGCTGGTCCGCCAACAGGGCGGCTGGATTGAGCAACTGGTTGAGTTCGCTCGCCTCGTAATAGAACTTCGCATGCGCGGCGAAATTGGAGGTGGCGATCGTCTCGCTGAAGGAGCCCGGCGACATCATCGCATAGACGTAATGGAGTTCGAAGGGAACGCCCTGACGTTCGAGATGGTCGGCGATGCTCAGGATCGGCGTCACGCCGATGCCGCGCGCCAGCAGGATGGCGCGTTTCGTCCCGCGCGGGACGCGAAAGCGGTTGCGCGGCAAGCCGACCTGCAGCGTGTCCCCGACGTTGACCTGCGCGTGCAGCGCCTTGGAGCCGCCGCGGCTGTTGGCGTCGTTCCACACGCCGATGACGTAGCGATGGCGCTCGGTCGCGCTGTTGCACAGCGAATATTGCCGCACCAAGCCGCTAGGGCCAGTCACGTCGACATGCGCCCCGGCCGAGAACGCCGGCAATTCCCCGCCGGCGGGATCGACCAGTTCGAACGAGACCATGTTGTGGGCCTCCTCGGTCTTCTTGGCCACGACGACCGGGGTGAGAGATGCGTCCATCGTTTGATCCGCTCCGCGGGAAAGGAGCGCAGCATTTCGCAAGAAGCATACCAGCGGCGAAGGGGGCGCGGCGTCTAAGCCGCATCGATCGCCGCATGCGGCAGGCCCGCGCGATGGCGAGTCCACATCGCGAAAAACAGCGATTCGAGCGCGCGCGTATAGGCGATCACGTCGAAGAGCGGCGCGCTGGCGCGATTGTCGGCGAGTTTTCGCCGCAGTCCGGCGAGACGCGCCGGGTCGAGCGCGAGCGCCGAGGCGAGCTCGAAATAATCCTCGGCGTCCTCGACGATCAGTTCCGGCAGGCCGACCGCATGCAGCAGGCTTCCGGCGACGCGCGAGGCGAAGGTCGCGCCGGGCCGCGTCACCATGGGCGTTCCGGCCCATAGCGCGTCGCTGGCCGTGGTGTGGGCGCCGTAAGGCGCCGTGTCGAGCACGAGGTCGGCGAGTTGCAAGCGCTCGAGATGTTCCGCCTGCGCCATGTCCGGCGCGAAGATCAGCCGGCGTCCGTCGACGCCCCGCAAGCGCGCCTCGTTGCGCAGATTGCCCTCGGCCTCGCGCGCCGCGAGCAGCCACAACACGCTGCCCGGAACCTCGAGCAGCAAGCGGCACCAGACGTCGAAGACCGCCGGGGTGAATTTGAACGCCTGATTGAAGCAGCAGAAGACGAAGCCTGTTTCCGGGAGCCCCGCGTCGACGCGGCGCGGCGCGCGGCGAATCGCGCCCGCATGGCCGCGCGGTTGATAGGAATGCGGAAGAAAGGCGAAGGACTCGGCGTAATCGGCGGCGCTGGCGCGTGGCGTGACGAAGGCGTCGGTGACGATGTAATCGCACAGATCCGCGCCGAGCGTGCCGGGATAGCCGAGATAGTTCACTTGCAGCGGCGCCGGGCGCAACGCCAGGATCGACGTGCGCGTGCGCTGCGTAAAACCTTTCAGATCGATCAGAATGTGGACGCCGTCGGCGTGGATCGCCCGCGCCGCCGCTTCGTCCGAGAGCGGGCCGATGTCGGTGAAGCGATCGAAGGCGCGCTGCAGCCGCGGCCGCATCGCCTTGCCGTCGTCCGCGCCATAGGAATAGGCATGAAGCTCGAAGCGCGAGCGGTCCTGCGCTTCGAGCATTTCGACGAGCAGCAGCGCCGTCGCGTGATCCTGAAAATCGTTGGAGAGATAGCCGAGCCGGATTTTCTCGGGCGGCGCGGCGCCGAAGCTGAAGGCGAGCCTGTCGCGATCCGGCGCCGCCGCCGCGATGCGCTTGCGCATCCAAATTTCCGAACAGGCGCGCTGATCGGCGGCGGTGAGGCCCGGCTCCGACAGCAGCAGGAAGGGCGGCATCGGCGCGCCGTCGGGATCGGCCATCGCCGCGCGCGCGAAACCCTGGCGCTCGCCGAAATCGTCCCACTCGCACATGCTGCGGCTTCGAACGAAGGATCGCATCGCGCCTTTCCGGCGAAGCCCGCCTTATGCGCCTAAGGGCGGACCGGGGATGCCGGCGCCTCGTGCGCTCGCGGAAAGAAGCAATCGCCGCGCCAATTGCGAGCCGGAAGGCTTGCTGTTGCAACCCATGCAAATTGACGACGCTGACCGCTAATCGCGAGCCGCCTCGCCTTCCGGCTTCGGCGCGCAAGGAACCGCGCGCACGCAGCTGTCCGTCACCGGCTCGCGCGTCGCCGCGAGGCCGATCCAGGCGTCGACGAGCGCCATGTCGAACCCCGTCTCGCGCCGCTCGCCGACGCGCATCAAGGGACGGCGGATCAGCAGGGGATCGGCCAGCATCAACTCCAGCGCCGCCGCCGAGGCGAGCCGCTTCGGATCGATCTCGCCCGATTTCACCCGCGGCGAGGAGGTGTTGAACCATTGCTCCACCGGCCGCGCGCCGAAATAGCGCAGCAACTCCGCCGCGCTCCAAGGCTCGGCGAGCAGGCTGCGCGCCTCGACCGCATGACCGGAGGCGGCGAGCAGGGCCTTTTGCCGGGCGTTGCCGCCGCAGCCGGGCTTTTCGAAGAAAATCACATGCGCCATGGCTCCTCCAATCTCACTTCGCTTCGCTTCGATCGGAACCGAAGCACGCCATTTCCCGCGCCAGTTCGAGCGTTTCGGCCCAATCCAGCGCCACGTCGGCGCAACCCTCCAACCTTACGACGACGCCGCCCTTTTCGACGCTGGCGGAAAACTCCCGGTCGCTGGCGATCGGGCTCATGTAGATTTGCTCCTCCGCGCTGCGCCCCGCGACGACTGCGGCGAGGGCCCGCGCGACGATCGACGCCTCTTGTTCCGTGAAGCGGCGCGGCGGCTGGCCGGCGACCGACAATGTCAGCAACCGGCCAAAAGCCGAATGTCGTGTCGCCGCCAGGACGAAGTTGTGCGACATTTTTGCTCGCTTCTTTCGCGCGACCCCGCGCCTGTTGCCGCAAGACATTGATATGTATTGCTCTCGTCACTCGCCGGGCGGCGGGCGCCCTTTTTGAATTGGAGACGCCAGCGAGGAGGCCCGATGACGGAAGCCGAAATCAAGAACCGTGCCCAGTCGGCCGGCGAAGGCCCATGGGATCGCGACGCTCTGCCCACCGACATCCGCGGCTATCATCGGCGCACCAAACATGCGCCGACGCGCTACGCCATGGGGCCGGCCTTTCTCGACTGGACCTCGCAGCCCTCGCCCTTCCGGCGCTTTTCCGGCGCGCCGTCGTTCGAACTGCCGCTGCGCGACCGTGAATCCACAGCGCCCTTCTCCGGCCCCGCGCCTCCTCCCGCGACGCTGGACCGCGCGGCGCTCGGTCTCTTTCTCGAACTCGGCTTCGGCCTCAGCGCCTGGAAGAGCTACGAGGGGTCGACCTGGGCGCTGCGCAACAATCCTTCCTCCGGCAATCTGCACCCGACCGAAACCTATCTCGTCGTCGACGCCGCCGAGGGTCTCGGGGAGACCGCGGCGCTTCATCATTACGCACCCGAGGCGCATGCGCTGGAGCGGCGCGCCGAATTCGACGCGGCGGCGGTCCTGCCGCGGGGCGGCTTTCTGCTGGGATTGAGCTCCGTTCCCTGGCGCGAGAGCTGGAAATATGGCGAGCGCGCCTTTCGCTATTGTCAGCTCGACGCCGGCCATGCGATCGCCGCCGCCGCGCAGGCGGCCGCCGCACTCGGCTGGCGCGCGCATGTGCTGCCCGAGCCCGCCGATGCGGAAGTCGCGGTTCTGCTCGGCCTGGATCGGCCCGACGCCGCACATCGCCGCGAGGAAGAACACCCCGACGTGCTGCTGTGGATCGCGACGGACGCGGGCGCGCCGCCCGTCCTCGACATCGGCGCCTTGTCGAAAAGCCCGAGGCGATGGAGCGGCGCCGCCAATCGCCTGAGCGAGGATCACGACGGCTGGCCGCTCGTCGATCTCGCGGCGAAGTTCTGCCGCAAGGCCCGCACGCCGGCGCTGCCGCCGGCGACGCTCGCCGCGCCGGCGCCCGAATTCCCCTTCCCCTTGCCGGACATCGGCGCCGCGGTGCGGCGGCGGCGCAGCGCGCAGCGCATGGACGGCGTCGCGATGCTCTCGAGCGAGGCCTTTGGCGCGATTCTGTCGGCGACGCTTCCCGGCGCGCCGCCTTGGCTCGCCGCTTTTCCCTGGCCGGCGCGCCTAAATCTGCTGCTCTTCGTTCACCGGGTCGAAGGGCTGGAGCCGGGGCTCTATTTCTTGCAGCGGGACGAGGAGACCACAGCGCGGCTGCGCGAGGCGGGATCGCTGGCCTTGCTTTGGACGCCCATCGAGCTTGGCGGGCTCAAACTCTTCCGCCTGCGCCACGGCAGCGTCGAACGCGAAGCGACGATGAACGCCTGTCGCCAGCCGATCGCCGGCAAGGGCTGCTTCGCCGTCGCGATGATCTCCGACTTCGACAGGACGCTGAACGAGGACGGCGGCTTCGGCTATCGCCGCCTGCATTGGGAGGCCGGCGCGATCGGCCAGGCGCTCTATCTTTGGGCGAGCGCCATCGGCCTCGCCGGCACGGGCATCGGCTGCTTCTTCGACGACGAAATTCACGCGCTGCTCGGCCTCGCGCCGGATGCCGACGCCTTTCAGGACGTCTACCACTTCACCGTCGGCGCGGCTCTGGAAGACCAGCGCATGCTGACTCTCCCCGCTTACCCCGAAGAGATGCGCGAGCGAACATGAACATACAGATCGAACGGCCGCATGTCGAAGCGCTGATCGCGCGCTTCCCCGCCCATTCCGGGCTGTCCTCGCAATTGCGCTTCGGCGACAGAGTCGAACTCGATCTTGCGCATCTCTCCGGCGCCGAGTTCGATTTTCTCGAAGAACTCTATCGGCAATCCGGGCCGGAGCTGCGGGCGCGGGCCGCGCAGCTCGCGACGTTGCGCGCGGCGCTGGAAGCCGAGGGCAAGCGCTTCGAAGCCGCCGACCTCGAAGACGTGCTGCCGGCGCTGATCAGATATCTGGTCGCCGACGGGCTGCGCGGCTGGCTGTTCACGGCGAGCGTCGCCGCCAAGGCGCTGCCCTATCTGGTGATGCGTTTCGACTATGTGCCGGCCTCCAACGACGAGGCCGGAAAAATATTGATCGAACTGAAGGCCAACGCCAAGGGCACGCTGCAAACCAATCTGCTGCGCATCATGGCGCCGGACGTGGCCGGACGCACGATCAGCGAAATTCTCGCCGCCAAGGGTTTCTTGCGCGAGACGCCGGCCTTGATCGAGGCCTTCGACGCGGCGAGCGAAACCTATTTCGCCTGGCGCGGCCGCTACGGCGCGCAATTTTCCGGCAAGGGCATGGGCTTTCACGCCGAAGACCCCAACGCCACGCATCGCGACACGGATTGGACGCGCAAGGATGTGATCGTGTTGTCGACGAGCGGCGGCGAGGCGCGGCTCGTCAACGACGAGGCGGTGCTCTCGTCGCGCAGCCTGACGCTGGAGGCCTCCGGCGACGTGCTCGGGCATTTTCTGCGCAAGGCGGGCAAGAGCAACAATTTCGCGGGCGAGGAGGAGATCGCCGAAATCCGCGCGCAGATTCCGCCAGGCCTCTTCACGCAAATTCCGGTGCATCCCTATGTTTTGATGTTCCATCTCGATCTGCATCATCACGTCTGGGTGCATGTCGACGAAATGCGGCCCTATCGCTATCAGCCCGAGTTGAAGCACAAGCTGGTGCTGCCGGAGGAGCAGACCGACCTCATCGACATTCTGACCGCGGAGATGGACGTGCTGATGGACGACATCGTCCAAGGCAAATCCGGCGGCACGACCGTGCTCTGCGCCGGCCCGCCCGGCGTCGGCAAGACGCTGACGGCGGAAGTCTATTCGGAGATCATCCAGCGACCCCTGTACCGCGTCCATTCCGGGCAATTGGGGCTCAACGTCGGCACGATGGAGACGGCGCTGAAGGAGATATTGACGCGGGCGCAGCGCTGGGGCGCGGTCATGCTGATCGACGAGGCCGACGTCTACATCAAGCGGCGCGACGACAACATCGCGATGAACGCCGTCGTCGGCGTGTTTTTGCGCGTGCTGGAATATTTCAACGGCCTGTTGTTCCTGACGACCAATCGCGTCGACGACATCGACGAAGCCATCGTCTCGCGCTGCATCGCGCTGATCAAATACAACCCGCCGGACGCCGAGGCGAAGCGCCGCATCTGGCGCGTCATGGCGGATCAGTTCGGGCTGAAGATATCCGACGCGCTGATCGACGAACTCGTCGAGATTTTTCCGGACGCCACGGGCCGCGACATCAAGGGGCTGGCGAAACTCACGGCGAAATTCTGCCACCAGAAGCAAGCGCCGCCGAGTCTCGCGGTGTTTCGGCGTTGCGCGATCTTCCGCGGCCTCGACACGGCGCGCGCGGCTTGACGCCCATCCGGGGCTGCGACGCCCCCTCCCTTGCCCTCCCCCGCTTCGCGGGAGAGGGGACGGCCGGCGTTGCGCGAAACCGCCTTGACGCGCCGAGTCTACTCCCTCTCCCGCGAAGCGGGGGAGGGTTGGGGAGGGGGCTATGCCGCAACCGTTTTGATGTCGCTCATTGGCGGACCAGGAGAGAACATGGAAGACGCGCGGCTCACGGCGCCTTCGGTCGCGCGCAACCGCGGGCCGATCCTCGAAGTGCTGCGTTCCATTCTGCCGCCGCGCGGCGTCGTGCTGGAGATCGCCAGCGGCTCCGGCGAACATGCGGCCTTCTTCGCGCGGAATTTGCCGCATCTCGTCTTTTACCCTTCCGATCCCGACGCCGTCGCGCGCCGCAGCATCGCGGCCTGGGGCGCGGCGCTCGGCCTCGCCAATCTTCGCGCGCCGCTGGCGCTGGATGCAAAGCAAGGCGACTGGCCCATCGCCGACGCGAACGCCATTCTCTGCATCAACATGATTCACATTTCGTCATGGGCCGCGACGGAAGGCCTGATCGCGGGCGCGGGGAAAATCCTCGCCTCGAATGCGCCGCTCTATCTCTACGGCCCTTACAGGCGCGCGGGTTTTGAGACCGCGCCGAGCAATCTCGACTTCGACGCTTGGCTCAAAGCGAAAGACCCGGATTTCGGCTTGCGCGATTTGGAGGCGGTCGCCGCTTGCGCCGCGCGCAACGGATTCTCCGCGCCGGAAATCGTCGAAATGCCGGCCAACAATCTCAGCGTGATCTTCCGCCGCGCGTAAGGCGCTCAGCCGTCCGTTTCGCCGGCGAGGCGGGCGCGCCAGCGCTCGCGAAACGCGCTGGATGCGTCTTCCGAAGCGAAGGCGACATCCAAAGACCATTCGGTGGTGCGCGCCTCGTCCGGCCAAATCCGTTCGGCGCCGCGCCAGACGACACTCGGCCAATCGGGATTGCGCCGCGCCTTGCCGCCGTCGCGCAACGACGGGCGGCCGAGGCGCGCGATGAGCCAGTCCATGACCTCCGGGCGAAAGGCCGCGCCGAAGAACAGCCCGTGACGGCTCAGCCGGTCGGGCGCACGAAAAATGCGCTGATCGATGAAGGCGAAGGCCGGCGGATCCGGCTCGTTGTGAAAGCAGCGCAGCGCCAACAACTGAAAGCCCCGCGGCAGCCAGACCGCGGGAACGGCGTTGATACAGCCCGCGCGGTGCTGCAGGGACTCCGCCGTCGCCGTCGCCTCCGTTCTCATGCGCTTGCCGCATGCGCTTCGGGCGCGGCCCGATCGACGGCCTTCAACGCGTCGAGAACGGCGAGCAGCGCGCGCCGTCCATCCTCCAACGCCTCGGCTTGCGTATCGCCGACGCCGAGACACCCGGGTATCTCCGGGTAGGACAACACGAAATATCCGCCTTCGGCTGGAGGCAGCTGGCGCAGCGAAGTTCGATAGTCGGGCGCGTCGCTCATCTGTCCAATTCGTCCATGAGGTCCACCATCGCGACGAAGGCTTTCACGTGGACGCTGCGCACTTTCGCCTTCATCGGAATTGCGACGCAATTGGGCGCGGAGGGATGCGTGAACACGACATGCGTGCCGGTGACCTTGCGGAACTTCATCGCATATTGCGAGGCGGTGATTTCGAAATCGGCGGGCGTCCAAACGCCGCCGGGATCGTTTCGAAACGCCTCGAGTCGCTTATTGTGCACGATGGCGCCTCCCCTGTCGGCGACGGCTCGAATCTTGCTGCCGTCAATGCAAATTCGTCGCCAGCCGCGGGGGCGCGCTCATGTTCGTTCGAGTCTGCAAGGAAGAGTCGCTCGTCGAGGGCGGCACGCGCGTCGTGATCGCCGATGCGCGCCTCGTCATTCTGGCTTGGCCGGAAAACGGCGTCGTCAAAGGTTTTCAGGGCGTCTGCCCGCACAGCAACACGCCGCTGGCGGACGCCGACTTCGACGGCGTGACGCTGACTTGTCCTCTGCATTTTTGGACCTGGGACATGAACACGGGACAGCCCACCCATCCCCATGCGACGCCGCTCGCCGAATATCCCGTGCGCATCGAGGCGGGCGTCGTCTACGTCGACACGGACGGCGTCGCGCCGATCTTCGCGACGCTCTGACGCGCGCCGCGCCTTGGTCCATGAATTGCGTGACTCTTCGAAAGGCGCGACGCACGAGACAAGGTGGGAGCGAAGGATCATGGCGGTGGATCTGAAGACGGATTGGACGGACGCCGATCTCGCCGGACTGATCGGCTCGGTCGAGGACGACCGCGACTGGCGCCTCGAGGTCGCAAGCGACGGCGTCGCCGATCTCTCCGACAAGACCGCCAATCCGACCGGCGCGGACTATGACGAGACGCTGCATTGTTTCCTGGAGACATGGATGCAGGGCACGGATTTCGTCGGGCCTTCGGCTGCGGCCGACAAGACGCTGGTCGGCAAGATCGCCAAAGCCTTGCGCGAAAACTATCCCAAACTGAAGGGCGCGAAGTTCGTCTACGTGGATTTGTAGCCGTTCTCCGTCGCCTCGGGCAGCTCGCCGCTCCGGGTCCATGGCGCGTTCCTTGCTTTCTCCATGAGTGGAGGAGCGATGGCGCATCTGCGATTCAGAGAGTTTCTGTCCAACCGGAGCGCGCCCTTCGTGATCGTCCTGGGCGCGAACGAAATCGCTTCCGCCGTCGCCGTGCGGCTGACGCAGGAAGGATGCCGCGTCGTCCTCAGTCACGATCCCTATCCGCCGGTTATCCGTCGCGGCATGTCGTTCCATGACGCGCTCTACAACGATCACACCGAAGTCGACGGCATTCAGGGACGCCGTGGCGAGAACGTTTTGGAAATCGTGCGCGCGCTGACCGTGACGGGCGTCGTGGCGGTCACTTGCCTGCAATTGTCCGATCTGATCGCGCTGCGCACGCCCGACGTGCTCATCGACGCGCGCATCCAGAAGCCCCGGTTGACCCCCAATCTGCGCAACATCGCCAATCTCTCGATCGGGCTCGGCCCGCAATTTTCGGCCGGCGCGAACTGCGACGTGGCCATCGAGACGCATCCGGAGCACAGCGGCGATTTGCTCGAGGCCGGGCAAACGCGTGTGAACGTCGACACGCCAGGCCTGCTCGGCGGCGTCGGCCGCGAACGCTTCGTCTATTCGACGCGCGACGGCGTGTGGCGCACGCCGCTCGACGTCGGCGCTCGCGTCTTCAAAGGCTTCGTGATCGGGCTGCTCGACGGACATCGCGTCGCCGCGCCGATGGACGGTTTCCTGCGCGGCGTCGCGCGCGACGGAATCTTCGCGCCCAAGGACGTGAAGCTCGTCGAGATCGATCCGCGCGGGCGCGCGTCGAGCTGGACGGGAACGGACGAACGCGGCCGCGCCATCGCCGACGCGGTCTGCCGGGCTGTCGCCGCCGCGTCCTTGCGCCGGGGCGCGCGGTCGCGTAGCGAAACCTATCACTGACCTTTGGGGCTCTTCGGCATGGTCGACGGCGCGACATCCATCTTCGATCGCATTGGCGGCTTCGACACGGTCGACCGCCTGGTCGAGACTTTCTACCGCAACATGGACGAGCTGCCGCAGGCGCGGAGCATACGCGCCATCCATGCGGAGGATTTGGGTCCGACGCGGGCGATCCTCAAAGTCTATCTTTCGGAATGGCTGGGCGGTCCGAAGGATTATTCGGCGAAGAAGGGCCATCCGCGGTTGCGCATGCGTCACGGGCATCTGCGCATCGGGCCGGACGAGCGCGACGCCTGGATGCTCTGCATGAACGGCGCGCTCGACGCGACGATCGCCGACGCCGGCGTTCGCGAGGGCTTGCGCGAGAATCTCGCCAAGCTCGCCGATTGGATGCGTAACGATCCGGACAATGCGCACGACAAACGCCACTGAGGCCGGAGCGGGATGGTTGGAATGCAAAAGACAATCGCGATCGCCGCGCTGGCGCTGAGCCTTTCCGTCGGCGCCGCCGCGCAGTCCGCGGATCCGATGGCCGACCATATGGCGATGCACATGCACATGTCGGCGCCCGACGACAGGCAGGTCCTGGATTGGCCGGCGCCGATGCGGGCGCACATTCTCTCCAACATGCGCGGCCATCTCGAAGCTTTGTCGCTCATTCTGACGTCCTTGTCCGCCGGCGACGGCGCCAAGGCGGGGCGCATCGCCCAGGAACGGCTGGGACTGGAGTCGCCGGGCGCGGGCGCCTGCGTTCCGGACCAGGGCAAAAAGATGAGTTCACGCGCCGACATGTCGGCGATGATGGCGATGCATCAGTCGGAGTTGATGCCGGAGGAGATGAAGGCGCTCGGCTACGCCATGCACGAGACCGCCAGCAAATTCGCCGTCGATGCGGCCGCCGTGAAGCCCGGCGGCGATCCGTCCGCGGCGCTCGCGTCCTTGTCGCATGTCGTGCAAAACTGCACGACATGCCACGCCGCATATCGGTTGAAGTGAAGACGGCCTCGCGCGAACTCGGCGTCAGCGATAGCCTTCTTCGGCCAGCACCTGCCGCACCGCCGGGCGCGTCTTCATGCGCTCGTAATGCGCCTGGCAATTGCGCGGTAGCGTCATGCCGGTCTTGTCGGCCCAGAACTCGACGTAGAACAGCGCGGCGTCGGCGACCGAAAAACCGCCGGCGACATAATTTTTTCCCGCAAGCTCGGTGTCGACGGCGATCAGCGCGGACGCCGCGATCTCCCGCCCTTCGGCCTTGATCGCCTCGAGGTTCTTTTCCCGCCCGGCGTAGCGCTCCGGCGTGAAGACGCGGCGAAAACCCTCGCCGTGAATGTGCTGCACGCAAAAATGCATCGTCGCCAGCGCCGCCTGCTTCGCGTCGTCGCTCTCTGGAAGGAGATTGCGCCGCGGATAGGCTTCCGCGAGCCAGTTGGCGATGGAGAAAAAATCCGTCAGGGCGACGCCGTCGTCGCGCAGCAGCGTCGGAATCGTGCCCTGCGGGTTGATGGCGAGATAGGCTGGCTCCAGGTGGTCGCCTTTGACGAGATTGACGACATGCGCCTCGAAGACCAGCCCGATCTCTTCGAGCAAGATGTGTATGCCCGTGGAGCAAGATCCAGGCGTCATGTAGAATTTCATTCGCTGTCCATCTCGCGCACAGGGTCGACGACGGCCGATTTCAGCCGAATTTGAACAGCACGCCGTAGCCGCCGCGCGGATAGTTCCACTCGATGTCGCCGGTCGGCTCCGCGATGATGCGGCAGGTGCCGCATTCGACGCAGCCATCCGTCGCGATCTCGACCTGCCCGATCGCGTTCATTTCATAGCAATGCGCCGGACAGACGTTCAGCAGGCTGAGGAGCTGCGGGGAGGGCTTCGTGTGCGGACGCACTTTGATGTGCGCCCGGCCGGCGTCGACGAGATAGCGATTGAGGTAGAGCTTGTCCTCGACCCGGACAGCTGCTTCGGTGCTCATTGTCCTTCTCCATTGCTAAGCGGTTTCGCGACGAACTATTTCCACGCACGCGCCAGCCGCACCGCGTCGCCCAGCAGACCGGTGAGCGAGCGCGCGGCGAGGAAGGAGCGGAACGTGTCCTTCTCTTTTTCCCGCTTCGACGTGCCGTCGACGCGCAGGAAATTCGTCATGGCCTTTGAGACCAGCTGCGGATAGGTCAGGAAGAAGTTCTGCGCCTGAATGTGCAGCAGATCCGGCATGTCGCGGTATTTCTTGAGGTCCTTCATGACGAAGGATTCGTCGAGCATCTTTTTGTAGAGAGCCAGGTTTTCCTTGGTCATCGGATCGCGCCGCGATTTGATCTGGAAGATCGCCTCGGCCGCCAGCCGCCCCGAGGTCATCGCGAGATTGGAGCCTTCGCGGTGTATGGCGTTGTTGAGCTGCGCCGCGTCGCCGACGACGACCCAGCCGTCGCCATAGAGCTGCGGGATCGCCTTGAAGCCGCCCTCGGGAATGAGATGCGCCGCATATTCCTTGACCTCGGAACCCGCGATGAGCGCGGCGACGGACGGATGCTGCTTGAACTTTTCGAGCAGCCCATACGGCGTTTGTCCGGTCTTTTCGAAATCCGCGACGAGGCAGCCCATGCCGAGCGAGATCGACTCCTTGTTGGTGTAGATGAAGCCCATCCCGGTCATGCCTTCCGAGATGGTGCCGACCGCCTCGATGACCGCGCCTTCGTCGCCGCGCAGATTGAAGCGCGCTTCCAGCGTCTCTTGCGGAAGGAAATGCATCTCCTTCACCGCGAGCGCGACGTTGTTCTTGTCCGGCGTCTTGCGCAGTCCGGCTCTGGTTCCCAGCAAGCCGCTCACGCCTTCCGCCAGCACGACCACGTCGGCGCCGACTTGTCCGTTCTTACGATCGGTGCGCACGCCGATGACCTTGCCATAGGCGTCCTGCAACAGTTCGAGCACGGTGGTCTCGCACAGGACGACGGCGCCGGCCTCCTGGACCTTCTTGGAGAACCATTTGTCGAATTGCGCGCGGATGATCGTGTAGCGGTTCGGACGCTCTTCGTTGAATTCGTCGGAGCGATAGTGGAGCCCCGTGTGCGAATTGTCGTCCATCATCCAGAAGCGCTGTTCGACGAGATGGCGTTCGAGCGGCGCGTCCTCGCGAAAATCCGGAATGAGCTTTTCCAGCATGTCCGAATAGAGAATGGCGCCCTGGACGTTCTTGGAGCCGGAATATTCCCCGCGCTCCAATTGCAGAACCTTGAGGCCCCTCTGCGCCAGGGTCAAAGCGGCGGCGTTGCCGGCCATGCCGGCGCCCACCACGATCGCGTCGAATCTTTCGTCGATCATTCGTCTCTCCTCTAGCTCGCCAGACGATCGCGCTGATGCGGAGACAATCGTTTCGAGAAGGCTTCCGTGAGTGCAGGCAAAAGCCGTACCGCGTCGGTCACGATGCCGACATGGGCGAAATCGAAGATCGGCGCGTTTTTGTCGGTGTTGATGGCGACGATGTAATCGGCGCCCTCGACGCCGACCCGGTGCTGGATCGCGCCGGAAATGCCGGCGGCGATGTAGAGCTTGGGCCTTATCGTCTTGCCGGTCTGGCCGATCTGGCGGTCGGAGGCGACCCAGCCCTTTTGCACCAGCGGCCGGGAACAGCCGAATTCGGCGCCCAGCGTCGTCGCCAGTTGCCGGATGAGCTGGAAGTTTTCCGGAGAGCCGAGGCCGAGGCCGCCAGCGACGACCACGTCGGCGAAAGCCAGATTGGTTTTCGTCGAATCGCGGTCCGGCAGAAAGGACAACACTTTCGTGACAATGTCGTCTTCCACCATACCGAGCGGATGTTCGATCACGCGGCCGAGCGGCTTTTCGACGGGCTCCGGCATGGGCATCACGCGCGGGCGCACCGTGGCCATTTGGGGACGGTAGTTCAGCGTGAAGATCGTGCAGAGCAGCGAGCCGCCGAAGGTCGGGCGGGTCGCGGCGAGCGAACCCTCCGCGTCGACGTCGAGTTCCGTACAATCGGCGGTGAGGCCCGTCAGCAGCGTCGTCGCGACGGAGCCGGCGAGATCGCGCCCCAGCGTCGTCGCGCCGAGCAGCAGGATTTCCGGCTGATAGGCGTTGACCACGTCGGTCATCGCCTTGGTGTAGCTCTCGTTGCGGTAATCGGCGAGGATGTCGTCCGCGACGAGATAGGCGAGGTCGGCGCCGTAGCGGAAGCTCTCCCGCGCGACCGCTTGCGTCGCTTCGTTGCGCGCGCCGACGACGACGGCCGCCAGTTCGACGCCGAGCTTGTCGGCGAGTTTGCGCCCAGCCCCCATCAGCTCCCACGAAACGGGATGGACCTGTCCGCGCTCCTGCTCGATGAAGACCCACACATGCTTATAGGCCTTGAGGTGCTCCGGAAGCTCCTTCTTCGCCGCGGCGCGTCCCGCCGGAGCAGGAGCCTTTACTGCATCGTTCATCTCTTCGCTCCTGGTTCGAGATCAATAGCCGCGCGTCAATTGCTCGAGCTCGGCTTCGAGCTTGGGACGGCGCTTGAACAATTCATCGACGAAGGCGTCGCCCGGCTTGTCGCCGAGGTCGAGGAATTCGGCCTTCTCCGCGCGCGGCTTGGGTGCGAAGACGCGCTTGACGATCGTCGGCGAGCCGCGCAGCCCGCATTTGGAGATGTCCTCGACGCCGGCGTCCTGCGCGCTCCATTTGACGATCTTCGCGCGCGCCGCCTGCAACGCGTCGCTCAGCGAACCGATGCGCATTTCGTTGACGCCCTCGAGTATGGTGATCAGACAGGGCATCTTGCTGCGCAATTTCTGCACGCCGCCCTCACTGCGCCGCTCGACGTCGATCGTTCCCGCCTCGAGATCGACCTTGTCGATGTGCGAGACATAGGTCAGCTGCGTCAGCCCGAGGCGTTTGGCGACGCCAGGCCCCACCTGCGCGGTGTCGCCGTCGATGGTCTGCTTGCCGGTGAAGACGATGTCCACCGGACCGAACTCGGCGCCGATCTTTCGCAGAGCGGTCGCAAGCGCATAGGTCGTCGCCAGAGTGTCGGCGCCGGCGAAGAAGCGGTCGGTCAGCAGCACGGCGCGGTCGGCGCCGAAGCTGAGCGCCTTGCGCAGGCTGTCCTCGGCCGAGGGCGGCCCCATGGTGAGGATGGTGACCTCGCCGCCCAGCTGCTGGCGCAGCCGCAGCGCCTCTTCGATCGCGAAGAGGTCGTATGGGTTGATGATCGTCGGAACGCCCTGGCGCATGATCGTGTTGGTGACCGGATGAACCCGGATCTGCGCCGAATCGGGCACTTGCTTCATGCAGACGACGATATGCATTGCGATTGTCCTTTTACGTTCGCCGAGCGTTCACTTCAGAACATTGAGCTGCACGAAAGTCGGCGGCGCGGGGGGCTTGACGGCGTCCTTGTGCACTTTGAACAGACGCTCGTCGATCGGCGTCGACTTCAGGAAGTCCTGATAGGCGCGCTCCAGAAACTCCCTGCAACGCAGGGTGACCTGGGCGTCGTCCAAATCGGAGAAATCCTCGCTGAACAGATATTGTCCCATGCGGCGCAGGATGTGCAGACGCGCGACGTTGACGACCTTCGGCTCGTAGTCGACGCCGAGCAGCGCGAAAAAATCCTCGGCGCAGGAGGCCTCTTTCAGCTGGCTGAGTATTGCGGGTTCCGACATTTCTGTCTCCTTCATATGATCCGCGGCGGCTCCGCCTTCGCGGCGGCGCCTTGGCGCGGCTTGGCGCTTCCATCGCGCGCGCGCAGCCGCTGCTGCAGATGCGACACCCGCGTCTCGAGAAATTCGACGCGGTCGAGCAGGACCGAAAAGGCTTCGCCCACGGGGTCCGGCATCAAATGGTGATTGAGGTTGATTCGGCCGTCGAAGGTGCAGCGGCCGATGTCGCGATGCACGACCCTCGCCGGAATGCCGACCACAGTCGCATCACGCGTGACGCTTTCGATCACGACGGAATTGGCGCCGACGCGCGCATTGGGCCCGATGCTGATGGGTCCGAGGATCTTCGCCCCCGCGCCGACGATCACCCCGTCCTCGAGCGTCGGATGGCGCTTTCCGGGCGACCAGGAGACGCCGCCGAGCGTCACCCCGTGATAGATCGTCACGTCCTCGCCGACGACCGCCGTCTCGCCGATGACGACGCCGGCGCCATGATCGATGAAGAAGCGCCGGCCGATGGTCGCGCCGGGATGTATGTCGACGTTCGTCAGCAAGCGCGCGAACCAGGAGAGCAGTCGCGCGGGAAAACGCCGATCGTTAATCCACAACCAATTCGCCAGCCGGTGCCAGATCACGGCGTGCAGCCCCGGATAGGTCAGCAGCGTCTCGAAACGTCCGCGCGCCGCCGGATCGCGCGTCGCGACGCAGGCGAGATCCTCGCGGATCAGCTGCAAGCGCGATGGGCCTTTCGCCGCTTCGCTCCGCGCCCTGTCGTTCGTCATCGATGCGGCCCGTTCCAGCATGACGCCTCACATGCCCCTGGCGTCGCCGCGCGCGCAGACGCCGCGCCAGATCGAGGTCAAGGCTTCGCCGCTGACCGGCCCCTTGTGATCGTGCGCATGGGCGCGCACGCAAGCGACGATTTCGCCCAGTTCCTCCGCGCTGACGGGAAGGCTCAATTGCCGCAGCATCGCGGTGACCGCCGCCGAGCCGGAATGCTTGCCGATGACGATGGTGCGCGTGCGGCCGAGCATGCCGGGATCGAAGGACTCGTAGGTGCGCGGATCCTTCAGCAGCCCGTCGACGTGAATGCCCGACTCATGCGTGAAGACATGATCGCCGACGATGGACTTGTTCAGCGGGATCGGACGGCGCGCCGCTGCAGACACCAGCGCGGCGACATGCCGCAATTCGGTCAGCACGAGTCCCGTCTCGTATTTGTAGAGCTGGCTCGCGGCCACGGCCACTTCCTCGAGCGGGGCGTTGCCGGCGCGTTCTCCGAGGCCGATCACCGTCACCGAAGCGTGCATCGCGCCCGCCTTGACGCCCGCCAGAGTGTTGGCGGTGGCGAGACCGAGATCGTCGTGGCAGTGAATTTCGATCTCCATGTCGGTGGCGGCGCGCAGCTTTGAAATGAGGTCGTAGGCGGCGAAGGGATCGAGCACGCTCAGCGTGTCGGCGACCCTGAACCGCCGCGCGCCGACGGCTTTGGCGACGGCCATCGTCTCCATCAGGAATTCCGGCTCGGCGCGCGAGGAATCTTCGCCGCCGACCGCTACGTCGAGCCCCTTGTCGCGCGCATAGGCGACGACGCGGCGGGTCATCTCCAGCGCCTGGGCTCGGCCACCGCGCAGCTTCGCGGCGATTTGAGTATCGGAAACCGGCACAGAGAGATTCACCATCGAGACGCCGGAGGCCAGCGCGGCGTCGACGTCGTCGATGCGCATGCGGCACCAGGCGATGGGCCGCAGCGGCAGGCCGGCCTCGACGATGGCGCGGATCGTGGCGATTTCCGCCTTGCCCATCGCCGGCGTTCCCGCCTCCAGCTCGGTGACGCCGACGCGCGCCAGCGCCCGGGCGATCTGCAGCTTTTCGTCGCGCGTGAAAGCGACGCCGGGAGCCTGTTCGCCGTCGCGCAGGGTCGTGTCGTTCAGCACGACGTCCAGCGAAGCTTTACGGGGCATGGAATTCGGCATCGACTCATACGAGCGTTCAGGACGCCCGCTCCCCTAGGGTGAAAGACTGACCGCGACGCACAACCCCAACTGCCTTCAGTTGAAGGACTTCTGGCAGCCGCAGGTCGAACTGGCGTTGGGGTTTTCGAAGGTGAAGCCTGAGCCCGCGAGGTCCTGGCGAAATCCCAGCGTCATTCCCTCGAGGCGCGGACGCGAGTCGGGATCGATCAACACGCGGATGCCGCCCGCCTCGACGACGATGTCGTCGCTCTTTTGCTGCGGATCGAGATCGACGACATATTGATAGCCGGCGCAGCCGCCTTCCTTGACCAGTATGCGCAGGCCTCCTTCGCGCTGCGCGGCCTGCGCCATCGCGTCTTTCACTGCGGCGATGGCTGCCTGCGACACCGTAATCATGCCGGAACCTCCGAGCTCGTTTGCTTGCTCAAGGAAGAAGCAATCGACATGCCATTCCGATGACGGCCAAAAGTCGCGAAGTCGCCAATCAAATTATGAGATTGTCGGAAAGCCGACAGAACCTTGTCGCGATGAATTTACACGGCTCGGCCTTGGGCTGGGTCGGACGGATCGGCGGCGGCCGAGACCCGGCTGGACCCGGTTTCCGCGCCATAGCAAAGCTCGTAGTCGGCGCAATTGCTGCACACCGGCGTGCTGCACATGACGAATCCGTCGTCCTCGCACATCATCCGGTAGATGAAGCGCTTCCAGCGCATGTTCTTGTCGTTGCGCAGCGCGAGCGGCGCGAAATGCCGCGCGATCAGCCGCGTCAACTCCGTCCGGTTGCGCAGGCCGAGGTCTTCCCAGAGATGGTTGGGCTCCATGGCGCGGCGCGCGATCATGCCGGCGAGCCAGCGACCGCAATCTCCCTCGCTGGAAAGATTCGCCAGCAAGAGCTCGCGCACGATTTCCATCTCGTCGGCGTCGACGAGGCTGGCCGCCGCGGCGCCCGAGCTCGGAAGGTCGCGCGTCGCGAAGCACTGCGTGAGAAGTCGATCGAGGTCGGCGTCGGTCAATCCGGCCTGCGCCGCGAGCGCGCCGCCTTCCGCCGACGAGACCGCGAGGATCGACGCCAAGACGTGCCGGTCGAAATTATCGTCGCTGTCGACGTTCGCGTCGTTGGGCGAGACGCCCGTGAGTTTGCAATAGCTTCGCTCGGCGGGACTTGCGCCTTGCACGATCGCCAGCGTCGGGCCGCCGCCGCCCGTTTCGATGTCTTGGAAGGCGCGCGCCATCGTGTCACGCTCCGAAAAAAGAGGATATCGGCCTCCCGCTGGGCGGGAGGCCGACGCTCGTTCGTGTAAGGCTTACGCGATCGCCGCGAGTTCGGCGGCGCTCTTGCCGATCTGGCTCTCGTCGACCGCCTTCATGATGCCGTGCTCCATCAGCATGTCTTCGAGCTCGTCCATCGTGATCGGCGTCGGGATGATGCCGTTGCCGCGGTTGGCGTGAACCTTCGTCGCCAGATTGCGGTAGTGCTGGGCTTGGCCGGATTCCGGCGCATATTCGATCACCGTCATGCGGCGCAGTTCGGCGTGCTGAACGATATTGTCGCGCGGCACGAAATAGATCAGCTGCGTGCCGAGCTTCTTCGCCAGGGCCTCCGCCAGCTCCAGCTCCTTGTCGGTCTGACGCTCGTTGCAGACCAGCCCGCCCAGGCGAACGCCGCCCGAGTTGGCATACTTCAAGATCCCCTTGGAGATGTTGTTGGCCGCATACATGGCCATCATCTCGCCGGACATGACGATGTAGATTTCCTGCGCCTTGTTCTCGCGGATCGGCATGGCGAAGCCGCCGCAGACCACGTCGCCGAGCACGTCGTAGGAGACGTAGTCGATGTCCTCGTAAGCGCCGTTCTCCTCGAGGAAGTTGATCGAGGTGATGACGCCGCGGCCGGCGCAGCCGACGCCCGGCTCCGGTCCGCCCGACTCGACGCAGCGAATGTCGCGATAGCCGACCTTCATCACGTCTTCGAGTTCGAGGTCTTCGACGCTGCCGGCGTTGGCGGCGAGGCTCAAAATGGTGTCCTGCGCCTTGGCGTGAAGGATGAGGCGCGTCGAATCCGCCTTCGGATCGCAGCCCACGATCAGAATGCGATGACCCATCTCGGCCAGCGCCGCGAGAGTGTTCTGGGACGTCGTCGACTTGCCGATGCCCCCTTTGCCGTAAAATGCGATTTGCCGTAGTGACGCCATGTCGGTCTCCTGTTAGCCCTTCGACTTCCACCCGGGCGCAATGCCGGGCAGTTCCTATGTGTGAGAAACTGGTCGCGGGTTGCGGGAAGGAACACATCGCTCGGCGTAACGTAGGCGTGCGCTCAGCCCTCACTCGCGCCGGGCAGGTAGCAACGGCCGTGCCAATACTGCCACGCTGTTTATCTCTCTGCTTTTCAAGCTCTTGCTCGAGAGGCGGGCTTTCCGGGCGAACTCTTTCGCATGTGCAAAAGCCGACAGTCTTGTGATTTGTTGCGTACACGACATCGCCAGCCGCGGCGTCGCTGCGGTGTTTGGAACGGAGCTTGCTTGAAAATCTTGCACGTAAGGTTTGGCGGCACGAGATCGAAGGGAGCGAGGATGCAGATTGGCGTCGAGACCGCGAAGGCGGTCGATCAACGGCGGGTGTTCGTCCTGGACGAGGACGAGATCGTGCGCGCAGCGCTGCAATTCATGTTGCACGACGAAATCGAGACCCATGAAATCGCCGGCCTCGACGAGGCTTTCGAAAAGGGCGCCGGCTGGCTGAAACCCGACGTCGTTCTGCTCGGCGCCTCCTTTCTGAAGAGCAAAGGCCCGGCGGTGCTGCGCGAATTGGCGGAACGCTTCCCTGGCGTGCGCATATTGATCGTCTGCGACAAGGCCGACGAAGCGCTGGCCGTCGGCGCGATGAAGGACGGCGCGCATGGAACGCTGGTGAAGCCGCTCAAGATCGAGAACGTGCGGCAGAAAGTCGACACCGTGCTCGGCCGCGGCGGCGCAAAGCCGCTCGTACAACTCGGTCTGCTTTGAGGCGATGCGACGAAAAGGAGCGACGGCTTGACCCCGCAACTGGCGCAATGGCTGACGGCGAATGGATTTTCCAGCGGCGATGTGCAGGGCGCCCGCGCCGATGGATTGACGCCGCTGCTCAAAGCCAGCAGCGAGGGCGACCTCGAGGCGTTGCGCGACATCGTCGCTCGCGGCGGTAAACTCGGCGCCACGACGCGCGACGGCAACAATGCGATCTGGCTGGCTTGCGCCAGCGGCAGCCTCGAGGCGATCGAACTGCTCGCCGCCGCCGGCGTCGACCTGCATCATCGCAATCCCGACGGCTCGACGGCGCTGATCTACGCGGCTTCCGCCGGCAAGACGGCGGCCGTGGCGCTTCTGCTTCGTTTGGGCGCCGATCCCGCGCAAGAAAACGTCGACGGCTTTTCGGCGCGCGATCTTGCGGCGAACTTGGAATGTCTGCAATTGCTGCGCGGGCCGTCGCGTCCGCGGCGAACGGCGGCAGTTTGAAGGAATGGCGTAAAACATGACGACGATCGAAGACATCATCGAAAACTTCTCCCTGCTCGACGATTGGGAGGACCGCTACCGCTATGTCATCGAACTCGGCAAGATGCTGGAGCCGCTTCCGGAGCAATTGAAGAGCGATCAAAACAAAGTGTCCGGCTGCGCCAGCCAGGTTTGGCTCTCGACGACGATCGTCGATTCCGGCGCGGGCGAACCGCGTCTGTCGATCCGCGGCGACAGCGACGCCCACATCGTGCGCGGGCTCGTCGCGATCTTGCTGGCGCTTTGTTCGGAGAAGACCGCGACGGACATATTGAAAGCCGATCCCGTCGCGCTGTTCGAGCGGCTCGGCCTGCGCGAGCATTTGACGCCGCAGCGCTCCAACGGCTTCAAATCGATGGTCGGACGCATCCACGCCGAGGCGCGCGGCATGCTCGCGGCGGCCTCCAGCGTGGTTTCTTGACCTTCGTGTTCCCTTTCGCGCTCAGCGCGTCAGGATCATCACCAGCCGGTCGACGCGCTTGCCGCCCTTGAGATGCGACGTGTAGATTTCGTCGATGTCCTCGGGCGTCGTGGGGCGATACCAAACGCCCTCCGGGTAGACGACCATCAAAGGCCCGGCCGAACAAAAGCCCATGCAGCCCGCGGCGGTGAAGCCGATCTCGCCGCCGCCGCTGGCCTCGACCAATTTGCCGAGTCGATCCCAAAGCGGCTGCGCGCCCGACGCCCCGCAACTGCCGCGCGGATGGCCCGCGGGGCGTTGCGTGTAACAAGCGAACGCGTGGCGCTTGTAAAGTTGCGGCAGCTCGAACTCTTCTTCCTGCGTCTGCGACATACTGCACCGAGCCTTTTCGACGGATGCGACGCGGCGGTTCGAAAGGAGCGCGCCGCGTCGCGAATTCTCCGACGGCGGCGCCGTCGGCGCGAACGAGGGTGCAAATTTCGGTCCATCGGCGCCGCCGTCCTTGGCGCCTTACTTGCCTGCATGGATCGAAAAGCCGAGAAGGGGCGCGCCGCTACAGGAATGTCACATGGAACCGCAAATGGACACCACGCAACTTCCCGAGCCGACCACGCGCGCCGGCCGCTCCGACTCTTCGCCGGAAGCGCAGGCGCTTTACGAAGAAGTCGTCGCGGCGCTGCGCACCGTCTTCGATCCGGAAATACCGGTCAACATATACGATCTCGGGCTGATCTATCGCATCGACGTGATCGACAGACGCGACATCGACATCGACATGACTCTGACGGCCCCGGGATGTCCGGTCGCCGGCGAAATGGTCGGCATGACGCAAAGGGCCGTCGAGGCCGTCGAAAGCGTCGTCGCCGTGAAGATCAATCTCGTGTTCGATCCGCCATGGCATCAGCGCATGATGTCGGACGAAGCCAAACTGGAATTGGGTTTCTTCGATTACTGAGCTTCGCGCCGCGCCGCGCGACTTTCGCACGGCGCGGCGCGTCTCAGAAATAAAGGCATGATATTCGCAACGGTCCGCGCGGGCGTGAGATGAATCCGCCAATCTCTCGCCGAGAGCTTTCGCCACTCGCCAACGCAACGAGGCCGTCATGATCGAACTCACCTCCGGAGACGGACATAGTTTCTCCGCCTATCGCGCCGAACCCGCCGAAACGCCCAAGGGCGCCGTCGTCGTGCTGCCGGACGTTTACGGCGTCAGCGCGCATCTGCAAAAGGAAGTCGACGGCTTCGCGGCGCAAGGCTATGTCGCCATCGCGCCAACGCTCGCCGAACCGGAAAAGGCGCCGGCCGGCGACGGCGCGGCGAGCAGCGCATCGCTCACGGCGGCGATGCAGGAAATCCAAGCCGCAGTCGACGCGGTGAAGGGCGTCGGCAAAGTGGCGATCGTCGGTTACGACTGGGGCGGCTATCTCGCTTTCGTCGGCGCCAACAATCTGCGGGACGTGGCCTGCGCGATCGGCTACTACCCGGCCGGGGTCTCGCAAGAGCGCCTGGTGAAGCGCAAGATTCCGACGCTCGTGCACTTCCCAGAAGGCGAGCCCACCCTGCCGCTGGAAGACATCGTGCAGTTTCGCGCGCAGCGTCCCGACGTCAGCGCCTTCTCCTATCCCAATGCGCGCAATGGATTCAATTTCGATGAAGCCGAAAGCTTCGACGAAGCCGCCGCGCAAAGCGCGCGCGAGCGCACCTTGTTCTGGATTTCGCAATATGTCGAAGGCCAAAAGCCCCTCGCGCTGAAGAACGCGGGTTCTTATGCGCAGGCCAAGGTCGAGAAGAAAAAGAAGAAGAGCGGCGGCGACGACATGGGCCCGCCGGACGCTTGAGGCGTTGAGGCTCGCGGTCCAGGACGGCCGGACCGCGAGCCTTCGGACTCGCATGTGATTCGAGCGCAGCCGCCGGCTAATCCCGTCGCGCCAGAGACCGCAGATAGCCCTGCATGTCGTCGCCGAGCTCCATGTCGACGGCGGGCGCCATTTTGAGCAGCAGATTGGCGACGAAAGGCTCGTCGTTGCGCGTTTCGACCAAGGCCTCGCGCAACACCGGCACATTGTCCTCGATGTGGTGCAGGAAGGCGACGCCCTTCTCCAGCACTTCCGTCCAGCGCTCGCGATGCCACTTCGCCAGCGGATAGATGATCTCGCGCACGAAATTCGACTTGCGCGCCTTTTCGAGGAAGCGCAGGCCGGCGTTCCAATTCTCCTTGGCGCGCAGCGGCGGCGGCGGGAGGTCGCCGATCAGCATTTTCCTTCCGGCCTGACCGACGAAATCCTCGAGCGACACCGGCGCGTCGATGTTGGTTCGAAAGCTCCACAAAGCGTTGAAGCCGGGAAACTCCTTGCCGAAGATTTCGGTCAGGCCGCTCTCGACCTTGTCCACGGCGCCCTTGTCGCCTTTCAGCGCGGCGGTCATGCAGAAGGCGAAGAGCGCGTCGGCGCCGACGCCGGTCACCGTGTCGCTCTTCAACTGCCTTTCATCCAACTTCGGCGTAACGCCATCCGCGGGCGCCGCGACCTCGCCCGCGCGCAGCGCCGAGATGAAGGCGGTGATCTCCAGCCAGGCCATGAAATTGGCGACGAAGGCGTCCGGATCGACGTAGACGATCGCCAGATTCATCGGCTTCTTGCGCGCCTGCAACTCCTTCATGTCGGTCATTCTCACACTCCACAATCGTTGCGACGCGCGTCGCGGGAAAGAGTTCAGTCGGAAGTGATCATCACTTCCGGCGCGCCTTCCGCTTCGTCGAGGTCCAGGCCGTCCTCCTCGGCGAGCTGCACGCCGGTGAGGCAGACGTCGCCATCGTCGACGACGATTTCGATCGACTTCAGATCCTTGCCTTGGCAGGGACCGATGAAACAATGCCCCGTGTCCAAATCGAACTGCGCTTGATGGTGGCCGCAGGTGAGGAAGTTGCCTTCTTCGTCGAGGAAGGAGCCGGGCTCCGTGTCGAGCCGCTCGCCCTTGTGCGGGCAGGCGTTTTCGAAGCCATAGTATTTGTTGCCCTTGCGCGTGATGAAAATCGGCCAGGGCTTCGGCTCGCCGGTTTCTTCGATCCGCATCAGCATGAAACCGCGGGCCTCGCCGTCCTCGATCTCGCCCGTCTGGCAGATTGCATATAGCTCGTTCATCGACCGGCTCCTCCTTTGGCGCGCGCATTGCAAAACCCTTCTTGCGAAAGCGCGCGGCGCTTCGCCCGTGCAATTGACGAGCCATGCGTCGTCCGAGTCGAAATACGGAATCGGCGCGCGGCGTTGGCCCGGATCATGCCGAAGGGAGCAGAGATCGTGAGCGTCATCGAACATGATTTTGGCCTGGCGAACCGCCTGACCGAGAGGCGCTTCACCAAATTGCTGGAGCTCGACGCCCTGCACGAAGCCAATCTTCGCGCCAATCCGCTGCCCTATCTCGAACGCGCCAGCGAGCGCATCTTCAGATTGCGGCAGGTCATGTTCGAGGCCCTCCAGGCCGCCAAGGCGAAGGCGCCGGAAGCGGCGCCGGAAGCGGAGACCATACTGGTCGGCAAGGCCGAATATGAGCGCTTGAAGAATTGCCTCGCGCTGCTGGAGAAGGGTTTTGGCGAATATGGCGCGCAGGAGGATGCGTTTTGATACGCGGCGAGTTGCATGAGCGGCGCGCGATTCCAAGGCATTGATGGATCGCGCGCCTCGAGGCTTGCATTGGGCCGCGACGCGTTCCGGTCGCGTCGCGGAGCCGAAAGCGCCTAGGCGGCTTCGGCTGCGGGCGGCTCCCATTTGTAGAGTTTGCAACCTTCGTCCGAATTGGCCAGCGAGAAGCCGCGGCCTTCCAGCGCGGCCGTCAGGCCTTGCGCGTCGCCGGCCTTCACCTCGATGTAGACGGGCGCCTTGCGCTCGAATATCTTTTCGAGCAACAGTTCGAACACGCCGCGATCGCGATGGCCCGGAGACACCGCGGCCAAGGACACGTTGATCGTTTCGGCGTTGCGCGTGACCCAATCGAGTTCGTCGCGCTTGGCCAGCAAGGCGCCGACGATCGCGTGCTTGTCGTCGATCACGAGCGGCGAAAACTCCGCCGTGCAGCACTTCATGATCTCCGTCAACGCGCGCTCCTGATCGGACTGCGTGTCGATGGAACAGGGAAGATCGGCGGAGGTTTGCCGCAACAAACTCCAAAGATCCCTCAGATCGTCGAGCGACGCATTCCTTTGCGCGAGTTCGGCCACTTTGCTGCTCCTTCTTTTCCGCCGGCCCGAACGCGCGGGGCGGGGTTTTCTCGCGGCAAGCAAGTCCCGTTCCTTGCTGCAAAGCCGAGGATTTTGGCAAGAAATTTGCTCCGCCACCTGCAAGTCGAACACTGGGAGAGCGAGAGAAATCATGAGCGCCGAAGGTTTTTTCATCGATTGGGACGGCAACGCGCGCAGCACGGACGATCCCGGCGGCGGCTATCTCTGCGAGGCCGACAAGGCGGCGCGCTATGTCGCGATCATGACCAAGAGCGGCGCGCTGATGCACGAAGGCACCTATTACAAGAGTCTCGCCGACATCGAAAAGGCGGGGATCAAAGCCTCGTTCGTCCCGGGTTCGCATCCCTGGGGCAGCAAGGCCGAGGGCTTTTAGAGTCTTTCAACGGGAGCCGCGCCCATGCTGCCGACCACGATACTCATCGACGAACGTCCGCGCTGCGTGGTGCGGCCGACCGACACGAAAGACCTCAACCGCTTTCTGCGCAACGGCAAGACGTTCCTGCTCGGCGAAAAGGCGATGGGCAAGATCACGCATCGCACGGCGACGGAGGCCGAGCAATTCAGATGGCGGGAGGCCTTCGCTCTGCATCGGGCCTGGGGCGGCGACGAAGAGGCGTTTTTCGGCGTGCCGCTGCAGGAGTCGATTCAGGCCAATGCGGAGTAGATCGAAATGCGGGCCTGGCGCTCGCATTTCCAATCTTTGGAATTAGAGCCGACGCCTCACTCGTCCATGCTCGGCGTGAGAATGACTTCGGCGGGTGCGCCCGGTCCCATGCCTTCGACGAATTCCAACGCGCCGACGCGTGAAAGTCCTCCGTCGCTTTCCATCAGCACGACGGCCTCCCGCGGGAGATCTGAGAGTTTCGTCATCAATTCGGCGACGGTCATCGTTCCCCCTCAAACTGCCGGTCCGGCGGTTTCATGGCGCGCGGGCTCAGCCGGGATGGATGGTGATCTCCATCGTCTCGTCGAGATCGTCCATGTCGTCGAAGGCGGATCGCTCTTCTTCCGCCAGTTCGACGCCGCACAAGCAAAGGTCGCCGTCCATGACGACCAGCGCGACGGGTTCGATCGCCTTGTCCTTGCACGGCCCCTTGACGCACAGGCCCGACTCTATGTCGAACTCGGCCTTGTGCCGGCCGCACTGCAGTCGCCCGCCATCCTCGCTGAAAAACTTGCCGTCGCCGATGTTGAGCCAGGCGCCCTTGTGCGGGCAGCTGTTCAAATAGCCGACGTACTCGTCCTGCGGGGTTCTGACGACGAAGATGGAGAAGGGCCGCGTCGCGCGGTCTTCGGTGACGCGCGACAGGCTGAAGGCTTTGGCCTGGCCGCGTGCGAGGCTGTCGGCCGCGCAAATGACGTAGAGGTTCACTCCGTCCTGCATGATCCGAACTCCGTCACACGTCCTTCCCCGTCGCTCGGCGCGCGCGACGATGGATTTTGTCGGAAAGCGCACATTTTCTTTTGCGCTGCGCCCGAGCGGCGAAAGAAGCATTATTCTTGCCGCGCGAAAATTCGCACAGCGCGTTTCTTGCTATTGTCGATTGTCGACCTATCGTCGATCGTCGTCCTATCGTCGAGGGTCGACGCCTCGAGAACCGGAACCCTCCAATGCCCATGCTCCTCGTGGAAGAACGCAATCAAGACGACCTCTCGCGCCTCGCGGGCTGCTATCTCTACACCGGCACGCAAATCTGGGTCGAGAATGGCGTCGTACACCGCGAAGACGGGCCGGCGGTGATTTTTCCGGACGCCGTCGTGCGCTGGTACGTTCGCGGCAAGGAAATCTCGCGCGCCGTCAATACGATGTTTTACGACAATAAATGGCCCTTGGCGAAAGGCCTCGACGACAGCGACAAGCTCGCGCTCTTCACGAAGACGTTCCTCGCCTGATGCGCGAGCCCCTCCCGCCGCGAAGCGATCCGCGGCGGGAGGGAGAGACTGTCTTGCACGCGTTGGATTAAGCCGCGGCCTCGCTCGCGGCGATCCCAGCGCGCAACTCTTCGAGTTTTTCGCGCGGAATGCGGAACACGCCGCGTCCGCCGGCCAGAGCCTGATAAACGTCGGGGGCGCCGAAGCTGAGCCAATCGAACCAGGCCTGCGGTGGATTCGCGGCCGGGCGCTCGCTGATTTCCGCCACTGTGCCGTTGGGCGCGAAACGCACGTGAATGATGACGACGTCGGAGGACATTGCACTCTCCCAGGATTAGAGGCCGGAACCAAATCCGAGCAACTCGATTTTGACGTTTTCGGTGCCCAGGATTTTCGCCTGGCAGGCGAGGCGGGATTTCGAGCCGATGCCGACGATGGTGTCGAGCCTTTCGTTCTCCTCGCGCGCGATCTTGGACACGCCCTTGCGTCCCTCTTGCACGTAGATGTGGCAGGAGCCGCACTCGGCCTTACCCTCGCATTTGTGATTGATCGCCTCACCGCTCGACATGATGATCTGCAGCAAGGTGGCGCCCTCGGCGGCCTCCACGATCTTTCCCGAGGGCATTATGGTCACTGTCGGCATTGCTTTACTCCTTCGTATGGGTCCATTGCAGGGGTTCAGTAGATGGCGGCGCCCGCGCCGACGTTGATCGACGCTTCTTTCATCGTCTGAACGATGAACGCGATCTGGCGCTCTTCGAGATGCACGTGGAACGGCAGCGCCAGCGCGCGATCGGAGACTTTTTCGGTAACGAGCAGACTGCCGCGGCGATAGCCGAAGTCGAGATAGCGCCGCTGCGTGTGTAAGGGAGTGCTGTAGGCGGCGGCTTCGATCTTCTCGACCAGCAAATCCTCGACGATGGAGTCGCGGCTGGACTTGCTGAAGCGCGTGCCGAGATGGACGACGTAGAGGAACCAATGCACCTCGTCCACGTCGGGGCCGATGAAGGGATCCTTGATCCCCTCGAAGGATTTGACGTGTTTGAAGTAGTAATGCTCGATCAGCTTGCGCTTCTCCAACATCTCCTCGAGCCGGCCGAGCTGCGCCAGGCCCAGCGCCGCGGTCACGTCGCTCATCGCCGTCTGATAGGGCGCGCTGGAGCCGACCACGACGGAAGCGCGTTCGCTCGGCTTATGCGCGCGAAAGCGCCGCATGGCGACCGCGACGTCGATGTCGTCGGTGACCACCATGCCGCCCTCGCCGCAGACGAGCGGGCCCGGCTGCGAGAAGTCGAAGACCGCGGCGTCGCCGAAAGTCCCGACCAGCTTGCCCTTGTATTTCGAGCCGATGGCTTCGGAAGAGTCTTCGAGCAGGACGAGTCTGTGCTTCTTCGCAATGTCGCGCAACTCGGTCCATTGCGCCGGATGGCCATTGGTGTTGCTGGCGACGATGGCGCGCGTCTTGTCCGTGATCAGCGCCTCGATCTTGCTCGCCGCGATCACGCCGGACCAATAATCTATGTCCGCGAAGACGGGCTTCGCGCCGGCGATCGCGATCGCATGCACGGTTTCGCGAAAGGAATGCGCCGAGGCGATGACTTCGTCGCCCGGACCGATTTCATGCGCCGCCAGCGCGAGCAGCAAGCCCATCGTGCCGCTTTGAGTCGCCACCGCATATTTGCGGCCGAGATGAGCGGCGAATGCCGCTTCGAAGGACTCCGTCACCGGTCCGTTCGACAAGCGGCTGGAGCGCAGCACCGCCTCCACGGCGGCGATGTCGTCCAGCGCGATGTCGGGATCGGAAAGCGGGATGATTCCTTCTCCCGCCACCGCTGCATCGATCTCGTCGTCGAGATCGACTTCCATTTCGATCGGCGCGTTCATGGCGTAGCCCTCCGATAAGCGACGATGACTCCGGTCGCGTGGGACGGATCGTTCGTCACCGTGACGCAGTGGTCGGCGCCGTCGAGCAGATGCATTTCGCAATGCGCGTAGCTTCGATAGGGCGATTCGATCACGTCCGACGCGTCGCACCGCGTCCATGAGAGATGCGAAAATTTGGCGCGCAACTCCGAGAGCACGGGCGAGCTTTCGGCCGAGAGCAGCTTTTCGATTTCCGCCAGTTCCTGGTCGCTGATCGCCATGATCGTTCCTCGTTCGAGCAAAAGCTCACTGCCAGAAGCGTCGTTCCGGATCCTCGTTGAGATGCGCGAGCAATTCCGTCAAACGAGGAAATTCGCTGTCGAACTCCCACACGCCGAGCGCATGGTCCTTGCGAAGAAGGCGCCAATTGCCTTTGTCTGCGTCGAAGAGCAGCAAGGCGACGTCGACGACGCCCCCGTCCGGATCGACGTTTCGCGAGCAACAGGGGCTCTGAATGCGATAGCCGTTCGCGGTTTTCAGCAAGGACGGCGTGACGTAACGATAGCGGCGCCGCTGCTCCAGCGCGCGCAGGATGCGCCTGAAGTCGAATTCGTTGGGCTGCCCCGCCGCGCCGAACGCCATGGGTTCGATGACCGTCGATCGCATGCTCGCCGTCGCTCCGTTCACAAGGGCGCGATCTCTTCCTCGAGACAACCGACGACGCGGCCGTCTCCGAACTCCACGAGATAGATCGGCGTATTCGAATCGGTGTGCGATCCGACCTGCACGATCTCGCCGAGCCCGCCCGTGGCGACGAGCAGCGCGTCCTCCGGCGCGTCGGGATAGCTTCCGTCGTTGCGCAGCTCGATCAGGGTTTTGACTCTTTGTCCCCATTGATATTTGGGCAGTCTTGGCTCGAACACGCTCAGAGTCCTCCGGGTAGGGGCAGTTCGACGTCGTCGTCGCGCGGATTGGCGGGATCGAGCTCCTTGCGCTTCATCCCGACGCGATTGCCGCTTTCGACGAATTCGACGCCATAGATGTAGAATTGCTGGAGAAAAGTGCCGATGCTGACGACGTAGCCTTCCTCGCCTTTCTTGGCGAGGACGTCGCCGATCTCCTTGCCGGCGTAGGTGCCGTCGTTGCGGATCGTGCGCTTCGCCCGCACCTTTTCGCCAAAGGAGTAGTAGGGCGGGTTGGTCAGTTCACAGACGTCGCTGTCGCGAACGATGTTGCTCATCGCTCTGTTCTCCGCTGGCCTCGTGTCGCCGCGCGCTGCCTATGCCGGCAACGGCGCGCCTACGCTTCGCGGGGTTGCGTTCGAACGCAAAACCGCGATGTCGCTTTCCAAGCCAGGAGGCAACATGCGTGCCACGCAGGATTGTCGGTTAGTTGCACTTAGGTTGCGAGGGACTGTCGTTTAGCCGACACCGTCCGAGGGATGTTCAATTCGATGTCCAAAACACGACATTGCGAAACAGGGCGCGCCTTGGCCGCTCCGGCGCGCAAGGGGCGGCGCGCGCCGCCCCCGCGACTATTCAGCCGAGCAGGATCTCGCAAGCGCGGGGGAGCGGCAGCGCGAGCGGCACGATCCCTTGTACGGTAGAGAACTTCAGCTCGTTCTTGGTCAGCGTGGCGGCGTCGACGATGGCGTGATGCGTCGTCGTCGAGCGCTTCATGATCTGCCGAGCGTAAGTGCGCAGCAGCTGATCGTGGAACCGGCAGCCGATGAAGAGGAAGCTGCGTTCGGCGCGGCGATTCTTCACCGCTTCGGGCAGCGGCGTCTGTATGTCGATTTCCGTCAGCACCTCGACATAGTCCGCGTCGGAAATCAGGAAGTTCTTGGCCGGCGCGATGCTGCCGTGCGGCTTGTAGAGGATCGTCTTCCAGGCTTCGGCCTTGTCCTTGGTCGTCTCGGAGCCGTCGGCTTCGTAGAAGCGATACCAGCGGTCCTCGCCGATGCCGGCGCGGGTGATGCCCTGAATTTCGCCCCAGCCGTCGCGCCCTTCGAGCGCCGTACGCATCGTCGCGTCGTACCAGGTGTCGACGATCAGCGGCAGCGACAAGGTCGCGAGATGGTGGTGAAGCGGCGTCGGCGCGATGTTTTCGGCAAAGGCGCCGGCCATCAAGGCCGACACCGTCGAGCGATGCTTCATGCTCTCTATGTGCTGTGCGCTAGCCCAGGCGTTGCCCTTGGCGCGTTTCGGCAACGCGACCTTGGTCCCGAAAAAGGCGGCGAGCGCCTCCGGCGTCATCGGCACGTCGGTCGGCGTGAGTTGCGTCAGGCCGGGTCCAAGGTAGGGGATGACGTTCCCCGTCTTCAGCTCCGCAGCGAGTTTTCCGAGGGTTTGTTCGGCCAGATCGCCTTCGAAAAGGACATGGCCGTCAAATGGCGCGTTCATGGTCGTCACTCCTCTTCGCCGCGCTTGCGCGCATTGACCGTGATCGGCAGGGTCGTGCCTTCCGCCATTTCGGGAAGGTCGAGAGTCCAGCCGTTGGCGATCTTGATCCAGCCGCCCCAGAGACTCTCATGTTCACATTCGACGATCGGCTCTTCCAAATCTTTCTTCGGCACATAGATCGACAGGCCGGTCTCGGGCGAACGGCGGATCATGATCTTCATTGGGTCGACTCCTTCGGCGCGCGAGCGGCGCGCCCGCGCTAGTGGGGCAAGAGCTGCGCTTGCGGATTGCGCGAAGCTTGCACAATCTCCCGCAATTTCGCGACGACGCCCGGCAGCGTCCGCAGCACTTCGTCCACCTCCTCGACGGTGTTTTCGCGCGAGAAGGAAAAGCGTATCGCGCCATGCAGCGCGTCTTCCGGCAGATTCATCGCGCGCAGCACATGCGAAGGCTCCGACGATCCAGCCGTGCAGGCGGAACCGGTCGAAGCGGCGATGCCGGCGCGATCCAAATGGGTCAGCACCGCTTCGCCCTCTATGTCGAGAAAGGCGATGTTCGAGGTGTTGACGAGGCGGTTGTCGACGTCGCCGGAGATGCGGCAATGTTCGATGCGCTCAATCACGCCGCGCTCCAGCCGGTCGCGCAATGCGGCGATGTGGGCGGCGTCTTCCGCGAGGCGCGCCCGCGCCAGTTCCGCGGCGGCGCCCAGCCCGACGACGCCGGGCGTGTTTTCCGTTCCGCCGCGCCGGCCTCTCTCCTGATGGCCGCCGCGAACGAACGGCGTGAATTTCGTTCCCTTGCGCACATAAAGCGCGCCGACGCCCTTGGGGCCATGCAACTTATGCGCGGAGAGAGAGAGGAGGTCGATTTGCGTCGATTTCACGTCGATCGGAATCTTCCCCACCGCCTGCACGGCGTCGGTATGGAACAAGGCGCCCGCTTCGTGCGCAAGACGCGCCAGTTCGTCGACGGGAAACAGCGTGCCGGTCTCGTTGTTCGCCCACATGACCGAGACGATCGCCGTCTTCGGCCCGAGCGCGGCGCGAAAGCCGTCCATGTCGATGCGTCCATGCGCGTCGACGCCTATGAGATGCGCCTTCAGACCGCGCGTTTCTTGCAGATGCTCGACGAGCGACAGGATCGCCGGATGCTCGACGGCGGTGGTGACGATTTCGTCGCGCCCCGGGCGCGCGGCAAGCCCCGCCATGAGCGCCGCATTGTCGGATTCCGTGCCGCCCGAGGTGAAGACGATCTCGTGATCATGCGACGCGCCGATCAGCGCCTGCACGCTGCGCCGCGCCGCGCGCGAGGCCGCCGCGACCTCGACGCCAAAGCCATGCGACGACGACCCATTGCCGAAGTTCTCGACGAAATAAGGCAGCATCTTCGCGACGACCTCCGGATCGGCGCGCGTCGTGGCATTATTGTCGAGATAGACGCGCCTCACCGACCCGCCCGCTCAATGCCGGGCCGGGGCGCCGGCCACCGGCACCAGGCGCACGAATTCGCCGAGCCGCTCGATGATCTTCGCCTGAATGCCTTCGAGCGTCGCGCTGCTCAGTTTGCACAGCACGCAAGCGCCGGTGAGCCGCACCATGATCTTGTTGCCGCAAATCTCCAGCAATTCGCAGTCGCCGCCGTCGCGCCGCAGATTGGGGCGCACTTCGTCGATCACGGCTCGGATGATCTGCTCGCGCTCGGGCGAGGCCGGCGCTTCGACGGACTGAACGTCTTCGAGGGTTTGAGCGTCTTGCAACATTCGCTTGATCCTTCCGCCGCGCCGTCCCGCGGACGCGCTTTCGTCAATGGGGAAACTTTGGCCGTGTTATCCGAAAGACTTGCCGCAGGAGCAGCTCGACTGGGCGTTCGGATTGTCGAAGGTGAAGCCCGAGCCCTGCACCGCGACGACATAGTCGATGGTCGTGCCGGTCAGCAGTTCGTGGCTGGTGTTGTCGACGAACACCTTCACCCCGGCGCGCTCGATCACCGTGTCGTCGGGGCTGGCCTCGCGCACGAGGCCCATTTTGTACTGATAGCCCGCGCAGCCGCCGGCCTCCACCATGATCCTCAGGCCGTCGACGGGGTCGGCGGCGCCGGAAATGGCTGTTTGCACTGCGTTTAGGGCGCTGTCCGTCAGGTGTATCATTTCGCTCTTCCAAGGTCGAAACGCGGGTGGTTCCGCCGAAGCAATTCATATGCCGCAGCGAAACAGCGCGAATGCGCGTTGGAATCTCAGAATTTCCGCTGATTTTGTCGGGTTTCGCACATTGCGGCCATTGCGGGGGGCGTCGTCGCCGGAGTGCGCCCGGATTTTGCCGGGCGAGGCTCCGGCGAAGTTCTGTCGGCGAAGTTCTTGCATGACGCTTCGCGTAACGTAGGATCCACCGCAAGGATGCGAACGGATTGCAAAGCGGAGAACCGTCGATGACTCAAATTGAGAAGACTGCCCTTGCCCGGCTGGATCGGGAGGGCCGCCTGCTCAACGCAGTGCTGAAGGGACCGACCAGCGTGCCGGGCCGTTTCGGGTTCCGGGGCGACATCGCCCTAAAATTCCAGACGCAGCTCGCCGACGAAAAGCGGCCGCCGGAATTCTGCATCGAGCAGGTGTTGACCTATGGGAAAGAGGGCGAAGCGACGCTGCCGATTCTCGCCTGCTATCTGCATAATTTCGCCTATCTCGAAACCGCCCACGAGGTGATCGGCGATTTGCTCTCGCCAACCGGCTCCTATTTCGTCTTTTGCAACAACATCGACCTGCTCGCGAAATTCCGCGTGAAGATCGGCGAGATCACCTACAACGTTCTACCCTGCGACGAGTCGACGGTGTGGAAAGAGATGATGGATCTCGCCATGGTCGACAAGAACGACGTGAAGAAGCTCGACACGGCCGGCAAGCTCGACGTGCTGCTCGACGCCGCGATAAACTTCAACGACACCTACGAGATCATCGCCTATCAGCAGGGCGTCGAGCGCATGGAGCCGGTCAAGAACCGCAACGAGAACCGGCCGGTGTGAAGACTGCACGACGTGGGGGATTTGTGAAGCGCGCCGAAAGAGGCGTGAAACCTTCAAACGACTCCAAGCGCCGTCATGGCCGGGACGCGCCCGGCCATGAAGCGCTCGGTGAGATAGAAAATGTGAGCTTCGGCCCAAAGCCTCTCCGGGAAGGAACCGGCGCGGGGCGCCTCAGCCGCTCGCGCCCTCATCCTCATCTTCGGCCAAAGTCACGCCGACGACGCATATGTCGTTGTCGACCACCACCAGGTCGACGGGCGTGAGGCCGCGGCCCTTGCAGGGACCTTCGATGCAGACGCCGGTGCCGAGTTCGAACAGCGCGCCGTGTTTGCCGCACATCAGGCGAAGTCCGTAATTGGGCTCCAGGAACGTATTGCGTTCCCAGTCGAGCTTCACCCCGTCGTGCGGGCATTTGTTCACATAGCCGAAAACTTGCTTGCCCCAACGCACCACGACGAGCGGCAAAGGCTTTTCCACGCCGTTTTCGTCGAGGCGCACGAGATCGAAGCCCCGCGCCTTTTGGCTCGGGATGTCGCTCATTGCGCAAATGGCGTAGACGACAGCCGGCGGCGCCGCATCGTCCCCGTCGCTCGTCGTTCCTTCGTCGCTCGTGCTCATCCAGCCTTCTCCCGCCTTTGCGTTTCGCTTCTCTTCGTCAGCAGCACGCCATTCGCCGCGAGGGAAAACTCCCGCCACGCCGCGGCGATGTCCTGCATGATGACCCGAAGATAGTCCTTGGACAATTCATGTTCGCCGGGAAAATTGGAGAGGGCGCAGGAGGTCCGGTTGAAGGCGACGACATCGTCCATGATCGCCTGCAGCAATTCCCCGAAGGGCTTTTGGATCGATGGCGTCAGCGATGCGCGGCCGCGTTCGACGCTGACCTCGTCCATGTCGAAAGGCAGAGTCTGCAACATGCGCAACGCCTGCGCGAAAACCTCCTCCATCGCGCCGAGCACGGCGATTTGCGTGAGATTGTCGCGCTCCTGCGCCGCCAGGGCGCGGTTGAGCCGGCGGCGGTAATTTTCGAAAACCTCGTCGGATCTGGCGTCGACCCATGCGGAAAAGCGCGCCAGACTCGCCTCGTTCGTCGGCATCGTGTCGAAGACGGCGTCGTCGAAGTTCCGCTCCTTCATGTCGAGCGCCGCCAAGGCGCGCTCGATGCGCCGCGCGGCGTCCAAGGCGCCTTCGAGATAGCCGGCGTTGCGCGCCGCCGTCTCCGAGCCGCCGAGATGAAGTTTCTTGTCCCAGAGAATCTGGCGCAGCAGGGGATTGGCGACGTCGCCGGAGCTGTCGGAATCCCGTTGCTCGCGATCGGCGGCGCTGCAGGTCAGCCGCTCCTTCGCCCAATCCTGATAATGGATTCGAACGGGCTCGACGTCGCGCAGAAACACATTGGCGATCTGGCTGACCATCAGCATCGGCAGGCCGACGCCGAAGGCTTCGCGCTGCGCGGCGTCCAAGGCGAGGAAGCCGCCGAGCGCAAACAGTTCCGCCGGCAGGTCGCAGGCGTCGAAGATTTCGCCGATCACCGCCTGTTCGTGGGTGACGAAGGCGGAGCCGGACAAATGCTGATCTCGCCAGAAGGCTTGCTCATATTCGAGGACGACCTTGGCTTGCGCCGCCATCCAGGTTTCGGCGCCGAGCATGGCTTGGTCCGTGGCTTCGTCCAAAGGCGGCGTGAAGGTCACGGTCTCGCGCAGCAATCTCGGCGGCGCCGCCAGCACCACGCGCCGCGCCGTGAGCTCCATGGGTTCTTCGCCGGTCTTGAAGGCGAGACTTATGTGGTCGCCGCAATCGCGCAGGCTCGAGAGCTCATGGCCGAGGTGAATGGCGTCAGGCGGCAATTCTCCCGCCAAGGCGCGCACCAGCGCTTGCGTGCCGCCATGCAGGCGTCGCGCGTCGTCGTAAAGGCGTTTGTCTTCGATGCGTTCGGCCGCCTTGTCGCCCTCGCGCAAATGCAGCACGTCGCCCTCGTCGTGCTGGGCGAAATCCCGCAGCCCCAGATCCTTGACGAGATGCGCGACCAGGGGCTGCGTCTTCGGCCAGAACCAGGTCGCGCCGAGATCCGCGCCGCCGCCCTTGGCTTGCGGGACCGTGAGAATGCGTCCGCCCAAGCGATCGCGGGCTTCGAACACTGCTATGGCGAGGCCGCGGCGCCGCAGTTTCCGCGCCAGAGCCAATCCGCACAAACCGCCACCGACTATCGCCACGTCCAACATGTTGCGCCCGCCGCTCGTTGTTCGGAGCAGCGGGTAGCAATTAATGTGCAAGATTCTTCCCACATCGCTATGTGTTTGGAACATATGCCGCAATGGCACGGAAATTGATCTTCGCTCCGCAGCAGGACAGCCAAGGAGTCGAAAATGAATCTGGCCACCGAGTTCGCCAACAGCACCACGGACCAGTTGAAGGAGTTGCTGAGCGGCGGCACGCTGACGATCTATTCGGTCGCGCGCCCGGCGACGGCGGACGCGCCGGTCGACCGCAGCGGCGTTCTCGCCACCTTCACCTTCGCGTCGCCGGCCTTCGGTCCCTCCAGCGACGGCGTCGAGGCGCCGCTCTTCGCCGTGCATCCCGTGCCGGCGGCCACGACCGGCACGCCCGGTTTCGCCCGCGCGCGCAAGGCCGACGGCACGGTCGTCGCGGATTTCTCCGCCGGCGCCGGCGAGCGCGAGATCAAATTCGCCGAAGTCTCCTGCTCGCCGGGCGCGCCGGTGAAGGTGGTGAAATTCACGATCAAACAGGGCGATTGGCCGGAGCGGCCGGACTATTACGGAACCCGCCCGCGCAGCGGCTATCCGCTTCCCGTCAACCCTTGAGACGCGACGACGCGCGACATTTGTGCGTTTGCAGACACGGAGATCCAAACGATGCCCGAAACTCTAACTGGAGCGCTCGTCGGCGCCGCCTGGCTCGCGGAACATTTGGTCGATGAGGACATTCGCGTTCTCGACTGCACCTGGCATCATCCCAGCACCAATCTCGACGGCCGCAATCAATATCGCGGCCGGCATTTGCCGGGCTCGGTGCATTTCGACATCGACCACATCGCCGATCCTTCTTCCGATCTGCCGCACATGCTCCCGAGCGCGGCGGATTTTTCCAAGAAGGTCGGACTGCTGGGCGTCGGCGACGGGGACCGCGTGATCGTCTACGACCGCCTCTTCGGCGGATCGGCGGCGGCGCGCGTCTGGTGGATGTTCCGCGTCTTCGGCCACGACAATGTCGCCATGCTCGACGGCGGCTTCAACCAATGGGTGGCGGCGAAGCATCCCACCGAAATGTCGCCGGTGCGTCCACAACCGCAAAGTTTTACGGCGCGGTTCAGGCCGGAGCTCGTCCGCACGCTCGACCAACTCAAGAGCAACCTCGCCAGCGGCGCCGAGCAAATCGTCGACGCGCGCGGACCTGGCAAGTTCGACGGTTCGCAGCCGGACGTCTTTCCGTTCAAGAAGCTCGGCCACATACCGGGCGCCGTGAATGTGCCCTGGGCCGATCTCGTGCAAGCCGAGACGGGCGTATTGCTCGATCCCGAGGCGTTGCGCGCGCGCTTTGCCGGCGCCGGCGTCGATCTCGCCAGGCCGATCGTGACCAGCTGCGCCTCCGGCGTGACCTCCTGCATGGACGCGCTGGCGCTCTATCTCATCGGGCGCGCCGACGTCGCCGTCTATGACGGATCATGGGCCGAATGGGAGCGCGTCGAAGAAGCGGCGGCGGCCGCGGCGTGACGGGAGAAAGCGCGTGACCGATCGGGACGACGTAGAGCTCGAATCCGGGGAGGAATATGCGCTGTCCGCGGCGCCGGATCGGACGAGCTTTTGCTTGCGCAACAAAGCCGACGGCATGATCGCCGCATTGCAGGGCGACGACGCCGCGCGTTTCCGCCAGGACTACGACGAACTGAAGGCGAGATCTCCCGATTGGAAAGCGGACCAGCTCTTGGCGCAGCTCTGGGACCAGGGCGGCTACGGCTGGCTCGCGCAACAGGAAGAGTAAAGACGATGGCGACTCTCGTAAAGACAACGCAAGACGGTCGAAAGCTCGAAGTGATCGGCTTTGCGATCTATCTCGACGGCGCGCTGGAAGCCGTCGATCTCACCGAAGTGAAGATGCATCCGGCCAAGCGCAAAATCTGGGAAATCATGCCGGACGCCACCCATGTCGCAGGGCGCGTCGCGCTGAACGCGGAAGAGACGGAAATCGTCATGAAGGCGCTGAAGGAGGCCGAGGCGCAAATGCTGGCCGATCCGATCGCCATCGCCGAGCGCTTCCGCATCGCCGCGATGTGGAAGGCGCGCGAGCAGGGCATAGAGTAGGATCGCACATCTACCTAATGCCATTGGCCGCCGTCATGGCCGGGCTCGTCCCGGCCATCCACGCCGAGCCACCGCCGCGTGGATGCAAAAAGAACTCGAATGACACGCTGCCCGCTTTGAAGCGCACGGAAAGCCCGTCGGCGTGGATGGCCGGGACGAGCCCGGCCATGACGAGAACATCACACCAGCGCTACGTCTTCCGCCGCATGCGTCTGGCAATTCGTCGGACACACGCGCGCGCAGGCGCCGCAGCCGATGCAGGCGCCGGTGTCGTTCATCACCATGATCTTCTTTTCGACTTCGTCGTCCTCGTCATCGTCGAGCGCGACGAATTCGCCGTCCTCGTTCAAACCCTTGAGGGTCATCACGTCGCGACCGCAGACCTTGAAGCAGCGTCCGCAGCCGATGCATTTTTGAGGATCGATCGCAACGAGATATTCCGGGCTCCAATCCCGCCCATCGCGTGTCGCTTGTGACATGGCCGCAGACTTTCCTTTTGGGTTAAACCGTCTCCAGGGACTTCAGCGTCGCGCGCTTTTTCTCCAGCTCGGCGAAGGCCTCATGCGCCCGCGTCGCGACCTCGGGGATGGAGGGCCAATTGATCGGCAGCTCCTCCGAAAGGTCGTGCAGATCCATCTTGGCCTGCATCGCCTTGGCCGAGAGCTTCTTGATTTGCGCCTTCAGTTCGTCGATATCGCTCATCTCGGTCCTCAGAAGTTTGCGACGTCGGGAAACTTTTCGATCATCTCGACGCCGGATTTGACGTATTTGTCGCCTTCCGCCTCGAGTTTCTCGAAACTGTCGAAGCCGAAGCGGTGCACGTCGCGCAGCTGCTTGTTCACGACGATCAGCCGTCCGCCGATCAGCACCATGCGGCCGAAGCCTTCGTGGCTCATCTTCAGCATCGGCGAAATCATCACGCCGGTGGCGCGCTCGACCAGCAACGCCACCGCGTTGAAGAACAGCTCCATGCGCCAGATCGTGTCGGGATCCGGATCGCCGATGATCGGCAGCGCGCGCCGGGCTTCCTTGTCGAGGATGTAGGGCGCGAGCAACTCCAGATCGCCTTTCGTCTCCCAGGCGCCATGCGTGTCCTGGGCGCGCCAGATCTTGATCAGCTGATTGACGAAGGGCGTTTCGGCGGCCGGAGTCTTCTCCAGCACTGCGGTAGCTTCAGACATGGTGTTTCCTCATTCTTCGAAGTCGAGCACGCGCTCTTTGCCCTTGGTCAGCGCCTTGCGCAGCCACGGCGGCGGCACGCCGCGCAGCACTTCCTGGAGCTTGTCGAGAAGGTCGGAGATTTGCTCGGGCTGATTGACCTTCATCGGATGAATGTTGCTCGCGACGACGCGCGCCGCGCCCGAACCGCCGATCGCGGCGACGTAGAGAATGGCGCAGTCCTTGATCGCGTCGATCTTCGGCGCGAGCTTGTCCTCGTTGCCGTCTTCCTTCAGATCGCCGTCGAACTGAATGGCCTCGACGAAGGCGTAGCCCTCCGGGTCGAGTTCGTAGATCGCGATGTTCTTGGCCCAGCCGAAATGCGCGTCGACGCGTTTCAGATCCTGGGTTGCGAATGCGACTTTCATGACGCCTCCTTTGGCTCGCTAATGGGCTGCTGCGGCGTGGGATTCGCCGACGCCGTCGCGCCAGCTCTCGGGTGTCGGTTCGTGGTTGTCGTCGTGATCGGCCATCAGCAGATTGCTGATGTCGAAGATCAGATCGCGCGCGCCGCGATAGCCGACCATGAGCTGATGACCGCCGCCGAGGCGGTCGAACATCGGGATGCCCATGCGGAAGAAGGGAATCTTCAAGCGAGAGGCGGCCTGGCGCCCGTGCGAATGGGTGACCATCAGATCGCAGTCCTTGCTCTTCGCCAGCGTCTCCAGGTCTTCGAGATCGCCAATGAGGACTTCATCCGTCGGCAGCCGCTCCAGCACCGGCGAATGCGTCGTCGTCACGGCGACGAGAAGCTGCGCGCCCATTTCCGACAGCAGCCCGCCGATCTCGTTGAGCAGATCCGGTTCCGCGCCGACGGCGAGCTTGCGTCCGCCAATGTGGAAATGCCCGTCCAGCATCGCGTCGACGAGCTGGCCGCGTTGGCGGCGATATTTCATCGGCGCCGGCCGGCCGCTGATTTCGGTCAGAAAGGTCATCAGCGCGTCGCTGGCCTCGAGCCCGCACAGGCGCTCGAACAGCCGGAAGGGGACGCCGGTCTTCTTTTGCATCATCTCCGCTGCGGCGCGCATCTGTGCTCCGACGGCGATCGTCCACCCCGCCTGGCCCATCGTCGCGATTTCGGCGACGCCGACCCCGCCGATGGTCGTCGGCGTGAAATCGTCCGGTATGTGGCCGTCGAGCGATCCGGCGAGATCGGGAAGGAAGGTCGGCTCCAGGCCGAAATCCTCGATGATCGTACGCAGTTCGTCCAAATCGCCGGGCGTCAGGTGGCAGCCCGGCAGCACGTTCACCCGCGTCGCATCGCGCCGCGCCTGACTCTTCGGCGTCTCCACCATCGTCTCGACGATGCGAGTCACCGTCTTCGCCCAGCCGTCCTGGAAAGCGTCCTTGAAGTCCGGCGTCGAGACATAGACGATCGGAAGATTCCTGACCGTCGCGTGTTTCTCGCGAATGAGCTTGATGAAGCCTTCGACGTCGTCGCCCTTCGTCTCGGTGACGCCGGTCGAGCAGATGCCGATGATTTCCGGCTTGGTGCGGTTGTAGATGTTCAGCACCGCCTGCTCGACGTTCTCGTAGCCGCCGAGCACCGTCGCGACTTCGCTCATCGCGGTCGTCTGCATCGGTATGGCTTCCTTGAAGTGCCGCGTGAACAGCACCAAGCCGAAGGACGTGCAGCCTTGCGAGCCGTGCAGCAAGGGCATGGCGCCGCGCAGGCCCATGAAGGCGAGCGTCCCGCCGATCGGCTGGCTCATCTTCAGCGGATTGACCGAACAGGCCTTCTTACTGACGGTGACGGTGGCCATGGGGCTACTCCGCCGCAATCGCGTGGGAGACCGAAGCCATTCTTTCGAGGACTTCCTCGATGCGCACGGAGCAGGCCCCGCAACCGCCGGAGGCGTTGGTCGCTTCGCGCACGCCTTCCACGGTAGAAAGATCGTTGGCGACGATCGCATCCTCGATCACGCCGAGTTCGACGCTCTTGCAATTGCAGATCTTCTTGGAGCGCCGGACTTCCTCCGCCTTGACCGGATCGAGGGCGAGCGCCGCCGCTTCGGCCTCCGCTTCCGCCATGGCGCGTGACTGCCAATTGTCGCCGCTCTTTTCCCAAGGCGCCGGTTTGCGCACCTGCGCCCACATCGGATTGTAGAGCGCCTTGTCGATTTCCTCGACCAGCTTCACCATGCCCACATAGCCCATATAGGCGTGGTGCCGCTCCTGGTTGATGTCGAGCCAGGGCATGGAGGCCTTCAGCGCGATGAATTGCGAGCGACCGCCCGAGAGCATGATGTCGGCGCGCGCGTCCTTCAGCATCTTGTACATTTCGCGCGGCGTCATGTCCTCGATCATATGGGCGTCCTGACCCATCAATTCCTTGATGCGCTCCTTGTCCTCCTTGGTCGACTTCTTGACCGAGGTGCCGACCAGTTCGAGACCCGCCTCCTGCAAGGCCGCGACGACCGACCAGGATTTGACGCCGCCGGTGATCAGCAGCACTTTCTTGCCCTCGAAGCGCGGCTTGTATTTGGCGATCGCCGCCCAGGCGCGCGCCTCCTCGCGCGCGATCACCGCCTCGGTTCTGCCCATCAATTCATCGGGCGCCCCGCGCTCGATCAGCATGCGCGCGATTTCGCGCAAGCTGTCGCTGCTGTCCTCGATGCCGTAGAAGGAGCCCTCGAAGAAGGGAATGCCGTAGCGCTCCTCCATCTTGCGCGCGACGTTGATCATCGCCTTGGAGCACACCATCATCGCCGCCTTGGCGCGATGCGATGAGGCGACTTCCTTGTATTTTCCGTCGCCAGAAATGCAGGCCATGATGCGAATGCCGAGTTCGTCGAGCAGCGGCTTCACCTGCCACAATTCGCCGGAGAGATTATATTCCCCAATGATGTTGAGATCGTAAGGCGTTGTATATTCCGGCTCTTCCGTGCCGATGACGTGCTGGAGCAGCGCTTCGCCGGCCAGTTTGTTGCCGAGGTTCTTCGGGCCGACGAAGCCCGGGGAATTGATCGGAATGATCGGCTTGCCGAATTTCTCGCGCGCGGTTTTGCACACGGCGTCTATGTCGTCGCCGATCATCGCCGGCACGCAGGTCTGATAGACGAAGATCGCCGGCGGATCGTATTTGTCGATGATTTCCTTGATGGATTTATAGAGGCGCTTCTCGCCGCCGAACACAACGTCGGTTTCGTTGATGTCGGTGGTGAAGCCGGTGCGCCAAAGATTGGAGCCGGAGGATTTCGCGCCGCGATTGTCCCAGCTGTTGCCCTCGCAGGCGATCGGGCCATGCACGAGATGCGCAACGTCGGTCAGAGGCTGCAGGGCGATCTTGGCGCCGTCGAAGGCGCAGCCGCCGGCCGCGCCCCCCGGCTGCAACTGCTTGGTGCAGCCTTTCTTGCGCTCGGCTTCCGACTTGTTCGCGTTCTTGCCGCAACCCGGCTCGTTGAAGACGTCCTGGATCGTGGCGGAAAGCGAACTCATGGCCTCTTCTCCCTCGCGCTGCGAACTCTGTCTTGCAAGCAAGATATGGGCCGCTCCCGCCGATTGGGCGGGAGCGGTGGCGCCTCAGCGGATGATGTCGAAGCTGTAGTCGCTCTTCGCCGGCACGTTGGTGCTGGCGTCCATCGCTTCGAAGATGCGATCGAGCACCCAAACCAGCACTTGCAGGCCGCCCTGATAGCCCCACACCGGATAGCGATGGTGGTGATGGCGATCGAAGATCGGGAAACCGATGCGGATGAGCGGCGTGCCGGTGTCGCGCTCGAGATATTTGCCGTAGGTGTTGCCGATCAGGAAGTCGACCGGCTCGGTGAACAGCAGCGAACGCATGTGCCACAGATCCTTGCCCGGATAGACGTGGCAATTCTTGCCGAAGGGCGAAGAGTCGAACAGCGCCTGCACCTTCGCCGCCCAAGCCTTGTTGCCGTTCGTCGCCAGAACATGCGTCGGCTCGGCGCCGAGTTCGAGCAGGAAACCGGCGAGGCCGAGGCAGAGATCCGGATCGCCGTAGATCGCGAATTTCTTTCCGTGGATGTGCGCGCTCGAATCCGCCACGGCGTCGAGGAGCCTGCCGCGCTCGCGCGTCAGCGAGTCCGGGATCGGCTTGCCGCTGATGCGCGACAGAGTCATCAGGAAATTGTCGGTGGCGGAGACGCCGATCGGATGGTTGAAGGCGGCGACCTCCTGGCCATGCGCGGCGATCAGCGGCAGCGTCTTTTCGGTGCAATATTCCTGCATCGAGATCGTCGCCTTGGCGTTGATCGCATTGGCCGCCTCTTCCAGCGTGGTGCCGCCGTCATACATGCGGAACTCGCCGTCGGTCGGCGTGTCGAAGACCTCGCTGTTGTCGGCGAGGATCGTGTAATTGATGCCCATCAAGCCGAAGATGCGCTTGATCTCGCGCGTATTGCCGACCGTGTAGCCGTCGAAGCCGCCGATGAAGTTGATGCTGTCGTTCGGCGCGCGCTCGAGCTTGGGCGCCGTGCCGGCCTTGCCGTCCCAAAAATGCTCGATGATGCCCTTCAGCGCATTGTCGTAGCCGGTGACGTGGCTGCCGACGAAGGCCGGGGTGTGAGCGAAGGGAACGTCGTATTCCGCCGGAACCGAGCCCTTTTCCTTCGAGGTCTTGATGAAGGCGTTGAGATCGTCGCCGATGACTTCCGCCATGCAGGTCGTCGAAACCGCGATCATCTTCGGCTTGTACATGTTGTAGGTGTTGGCCAGGCCGTCGATCATGTTGTTTAGGCCGCCGAACACCGCCGCGTCTTCCGTCATCGACGACGACACGCAGGAGCTCGGCTCCTTGAAGTGGCGCGACAGATGGCTGCGGTAATAAGCGACGCAGCCTTGCGAGCCGTGCACGAAGGGGATGGTCTGCTCGAAACCGACGGCGGCGAAGACCGCGCCGAGCGGCTGGCAGGCCTTGGCGGGATTGACCGTCAGCGCCTCGCGGGCGAAGTTCTTTTCCCGATATTCGGGGGTCTTGGCCCATTCGCGGATGCGCTCGACTTCGGCCGGATCGCGCGGATTTTCGAACATCTTCTTCTTGTTGGCCAGCATCTGCTGGTATTCCGGTCCTCGAAAGAGGTCGAAATGGTCTAGTACGTTTTCTGCGTTCTGCGGCATGGTCGAACCCTCGCGTCATGCATTGGGGGAGTGCCCGGCGCGCGCCTTGGCGACGCGCCGGACGCTGGTCGTTATTCCGCGGCCTGCAGGAGCGGCTGCGCTTCGGTCTTCCAGGGCGCCTTGGTCATTTTCCAGACCGGCGAGTTGATGGCCATGTCCATGTCGCGCGCGAAGATCGCGAAACCGTCGTAGCCATGATAGGGGCCCGAGTAGTCCCAGCTGTGCATCTGGCGGAAAGGCACGCCCATCTTCTGGAAGACGTATTTTTCCTTGATGCCGGAGCCGACGAGATCGGGCTGGATCTTCTCGACGAATTTCTCGAATTCGTAGCCTGTCACGTCGTCGTAGATCAGCGTGCCGTCCTTGACGTAATGCTGGGCGGTGCGCTGATAGTCGTCGTTGTGGCCGAATTCGTAGCCGGTGCCGACGACTTCCATTCCGAGGTCTTCATAGGCGCCGATCACGTGCCGCGGGCGCAGGCCGCCGACGAACAGCATGACCGTCTTGCCTTCGAGGCGCGGACGGTATTTGGCGATCACCGCATCCATCAGCGGCTGATATTTGGCGATGACGCGCTCGGCGCCTTCCTTGATCTTGTCGTCGAAATAGCTGGCGATCTTGCGCAGCGACTCGGCGATTTTGCTCGGCCCGAAGAAGTTGTATTCGCACCACGGCACGCCGTATTTTTCTTCCATGTGGCGCGAAATGTAGTTCATCGAACGGTAGCAGTGCAGCACGTTCAGCTTCGCCTTCGGCGTCGCTTCGAGTTCGGCGAGGCTGCCGTCTCCCGACCATTGCGCAATCACGCGCAGGCCCATCTCCTCGAGCAGGATGCGCGAGGACCAAGCGTCGCCGCCGATGTTGTAATCGCCGATGATCGCGACGTCGTAGGGCGTCGGCTCGAAGCGCGGCGCGGCGTTGGCGTCGAGCTTGTCGAACACCCAGTCGCGGATCGCGTCATTGGCGATGTGATGGCCGAGCGACTGCGACACGCCGCGGAAGCCTTCGCAACGCACCGGCACGATGGTCTTGCCGTCATATTCTTTCGACTTCACCTTGGACACCGCTTCGATATCGTCGCCGATGAGGCCGATCGGGCATTCCGACTGCACGGTGATGCCGTTGTTCAGCGGGAACAGCTCTTGAATCTCGTCCATGATCTTGGCGAGCTTCTTGTCGCCGCCGAACACGATGTCCTTCTCCTGGAAGTCGGAGGTGAACTGCATCGTGACGAAAGTGTCGATGCCGGTCGTGCCGATGTAGTAGTTGCGGCGCGCCGCCCAGGAATATTGGCCGCAGCCGACCGGGCCGTGGCTGATGTGAATCATGTCCTTGATCGGACCCCAGACCACGCCCTTCGAGCCGGCGTAGGCGCAGCCGCGGATGGTCATCACGCCGGGGATCGACTTGATGTTGGACTTCACGCCGCAATCCGGCTTGCCTTCCTGATGCACGTTGAGGTGCTTGGCGCGGCGCTTGGCGGTTTTTTCGGGATAGACTTTCAGAACTTCCTCGATGAGCGCCTTGTTGCGGCTCTTGATTTCCGCGACGCTCTGGGTAGGCGAGACACTCATTTCATGGCTCCATTTCTTTTGGTTTGTGCGTCGGCCTCCCGCTGGGCGGGAGGCCGACGCTTGCTCTTGGAAGGGTTAGGCGATCGCGGCGAGTTCCGTGGCGGTCTTGCCGATCTGGCTCTCGTCGACCGCCTTCATGATGCCGTGCTCCATCAGCATGTCTTCGAGCTCGTCCATCGTGATCGGCGTCGGGATGATGCCGTTGCCGCGGTTGGCGTGAATCTTCACGGCCAGATTGCGGTAATGCTGGGCCTGCTCCGACTCCGGCGCATATTCGATCACCGTCATGCGGCGCAGTTCGGCGTGCTGCACGATGTTGGCGCGCGGCACGAAATAGATCAGCTGCGTGCCGAGTTTCGCGGCCAGAGCCTCCGCCAGCTCCAGCTCCTTGTCGGTCTGACGCTCGTTGCAGACCAGCCCGCCCAGGCGAACGCCGCCCGAGTTGGCATACTTCAAGATGCCCTTGGAGATGTTGTTGGCCGCATACATGGCCATCATCTCGCCGGACATGACGATGTAGATTTCCTGCGCCTTGTTCTCGCGTATCGGCATGGCGAAGCCGCCGCAGACCACGTCGCCGAGCACGTCGTAGGAGACGTAGTCGATGTCCTCGTAGGCGCCGTTCTCCTCGAGGAAATTGATCGAGGTGATGACGCCGCGGCCGGCGCAGCCGACGCCGGGCTCCGGTCCGCCCGACTCGACGCAGCGAATGTCGCGATAGCCGACCTTCATCACGTCTTCGAGCTCGAGGTCTTCGACGCTGCCGGCGTTGGCGGCGAGGCTCAGAATGGTGTCCTGCGCCTTGGCGTGAAGGATGAGGCGCGTCGAATCCGCCTTCGGATCGCAGCCCACGATCAGAATGCGATGCCCCAACTCGGCGAGCGCCGCCAGAGTGTTCTGGGACGTCGTCGACTTGCCGATGCCCCCTTTGCCGTAAAATGCGATCTGCCGTAACGCAGCCATGTCTGCCTCCTGTTGAGCGCTTTACTTTCGCGGCGCCCCTTGCGCGGCCTTCGTCTGTTCGCTGCCGCGATAGAGGTGGATTCTCCGCTTGGAGGCTCTCTTCGACAGCCATCGATTCTATCGCGGGAACCACATCGCAAGCTCCATGCCAGCGCTGGCCTCAACCTATTATCCATGTAAGTCAATTGGTTGCGGTGCTCGCAGCGGCGCGTGGCGCGATGTCGAAAAGCTGACAACCGTCTGGCGCGGGGGACAATGTCGCCACTTAATTGAGAGATTGTTTGTTCTTTGCCGTCGCGCTGCGCTCCCTGTCGCCAAGGTCGGCGCGTCGATCGTGCTTGCTCAGGCCTTCGCCGCGCCGCCGGCAAGGCGGCTGCGCGCCGTCTCGGCGACGAGCGGATCGCTGTCGTCGAGGAATTGTCCGATTTCGTCCAAGCTCAGCCGCGTCGCGACGTAGTAGCGCACGCGCCAATCGCCATCGCTCTTCAAGATCGACAATTGTTGCGGCGTCATCCGTTGCGCGGCGTCGAGACGCACGTCGGCGTTGGCGTCCTGGCACATGCGCCCGAGCCATTGCGGCTCGATACGCTGCGCGACGATGCGCCGCACTTCGACTTCCGCGTCGTCGATCATCATCACCAGAAGCGCCGGCGCGACTTTGCGCGCGATGACGATGCGCACGTAATAGTCTTTGTCCCGCATCATCGGCAGGAGATCGACGTCGTCCAGCAGCGTGGCGACGCGAATGCGGACCTCGCGATGCGGGTCGTTGCGCAATTCCCGCCAATAGCGCGCCGGCAAGCGGCGCACGGCTTCCCAGCGCACGGTCTCGTCCGGATCCGTGAGCAGCCGGGGCAAGAGAAACGGATTGGCGAATTTAGCCGCTATGGCGCGCACTTCGAAATGCGGATGCTCGAGATAGGCGTCGGCGCATTCCGGGTTCCATTCGAAGAAGCGGTCGATGCGCCGCGCGTAGCGATCGTGCACGCAGGCCTTGCGCAGCTCGCAGCGCCGGCTCGCCAGCAAATCCGTGTGGACGCAAGAAGCGCAGTCGATTTCCTGCCCGCGCCAGTCGCGCGCCTCGTCGATCTCACGCGTCATCGTCGAGCCCAATCCTGTCGAGGACGCCCAGCAAAACCTTGGCGCCGATCTTGTCGGAAGGATCGAGTTCGAGCAGTTTCAGGATCGCGACGCGGCTTTCGTCCAGCGCGCCGAGGCGCATTTGCAAATAGGCGTAGCCTTTCAGCGTGAACATGAAAAAGCGCGGCAGCATCTCTTCGTAGCGATCGAAGACGGCGTCCTCTGGGCTGGCGCGCCGCCAGTCCCTCTCCATGTCGTTTTCTCGCGTCGCCTTTTCGAGACAGAGATTGGCGATTTCCAGCGCCTCGCGCAGGCGACCCTTGTAAAAATAGAATCGATAAAACCCGATCAGCACGGCGGCGTGATCGGGCGCCCATTGTCGAGCCTGTCTCAAATAGCGTTCGGCCGTTTCCGAGTCCGCGTAGTTTTCGCTGGCGAGATGCAAGAATTCTTCGGCCTCCAGCGGCAGGCCCTCCCCGAGCAGCGCCCCGGCGAGAAGCTCTTTCTCGTCGGGGTCGATCGCGGTCTGCTCGCCGTAGGCCATCGAGCCGATCCTCAGTGAATGTGCTCCACCATGGGCGCGCTCGTGCTCTTGCAGGAACCGGTGTTCTTCGGGTCGTGAAAGACGAGCCCGCCGCTCGTAGACGAATCGGCGAAATCGATCGTCACGCCGTCGAGCAGCAAGCGGCTTTCGGCCGGCAGGTAGAATTTCAAGCCGTCGACGGTGAATTCCTGATCGCCGGCGCGCGGCGCGGCTTCGACGTCGAACAGCGCGCTGAGGCCGGAGCAGCCGCCCGGCGACACCAGCAGGCGGAACCCGCCGGCCGGATTGGCGCTGAACTGAATCATGCGACGGATGAACTTTTGAGCGGCGGGCGTAACCGTGAATTTCATTTAGGACCTCCTCAAGCCGGCGGCTGGTAGCGCGGATAGGCGTTGTCGATCACGCAAGTGTTGTCCACCGGACAGACGGCGGCGCATTGCGGCGCGTCGAAATGGCCGATGCACTCCGTGCACTTCTTGGGATCGATGACGAATGTGCCGTTCTTTTCGGTGATCGCCACATTCGGACATTCGGGCTCGCAGGCCGAACAGCTCGTGCACTGCGAGGCGATGATTTTTAGCGTCATGTCTTGCTCCTTAACCTCGTTCCTCGACGCCGGGGGGTCGTTCGTCCGCTCAGGCCGCGTTGATCAGCGCGCCCTGGCGGATTTCCGCGTCGCCGCGCTCCATGTGTTCGATTTCCCCGCTGTTGACCTTGTCCAGATAGGCTTTGAACCAGGCGATCGCCGACTTCTCGATGAACTCGTGCGCGAATTGATCGACCGGCTCGATCCCGGCCTTGAGCAGGTCGTTCTTCGGGCAGCCGCCGATCTTCGCGACGAACACCGCATGGCAGTCGTTGATCGCGCGGATCACCGTCTCCAGGCTGTCCTCGTCGCCATAGCCGCCCTGGCAGTAGAGATCGACACGGCGATGTCCGACGAATTTCGCGCCGCCGACCGAGAGTTCGTAGACCTGGAACTCCTTGGCGTGGCCGAAATGTTCGTTGATCAGCCCCGAACCCTTCGTCGCCACGGCGATGAGCAGCTTGATGTCGCTCGAAGCGCCGGCCAGCGTCGCCAGCTCTTCCTGCTTCGCCGCCACCTTGGCGACGCGCTCTTCCTCCACCTTCTCCTGATAGGCCTTGCGCGACTCGAGATCGTAATCGACCTCCATCGCCATGATCTTGTCGGTGGTGAACTCCGCGCTGCGGTCCTCGCCGAGCAGCCCGACCGCGTCGGCGCGGCACTGGCGGCAATGGCGCATCATGTTCATCTCGCCTTCGCAGCTGTCCTGCAGCGCCTTCAGCTCCTGCGCCGAAGGTCCGCGCTGGCCGTTGAGGCCGAACACCGTGCCGTGCTCCGGCGCCGAGATCAGCGGCATGATGTTGTGCAGGAACGCGCCGCGCGACTTCACCGCCTTATTGACTTCGACGAGATGCTTGTCGTTGACCCCGGGGATCATCACCGAATTCACCTTGCACAAAATGCCGCGCTCGGTGAGCATTTCGAGGCCTTGCAACTGACGATCCGTCAGCAGCTTGGCCGCCTCGACGCCGGTGTAGCGCTTGTGCTTCCAGAACACCCAGGGATAAATCTTGGCGCCGACTTCCGGATCGACCATGTTGATGGTGATCGTCACATGATCGACGTTGAAGCCGGCGATCGTATCGACGTGATCGGGCAGCGCCAGGCCGTTGGTCGACAGGCAGAGCTTGATGTCCGGCGCGGTGCGCGAAATCAGATCGAAGGTCTTGAAGGTCTTTTCGGGATTGGCGAGCGGGTCGCCCGGGCCGGCGATGCCGAGCACGGTCATTTGCGGAATGGTCGAGGCCACCGCCAGCACCTTCTTCGCGGCCTGCTCGGGCGTCAGCTTCTCGCTGACGACGCCGGGGCGCGATTCATTGGCGCAATCATATTTGCGGTTGCAGTAATTGCATTGGATGTTGCAGGCCGGCGCGACGGCGACATGCATGCGCGCATAATGATGATGTGCTTCTTCGCTGTAGCAGGGATGGTTCTTGACCTTCTCCCAGATTTCCGACGGCAGGTCGTTCTCTCCGGCGCCCGAGCCGCAGCTCGCCTTGCCGCTGCCGCCCGACGTGCCGCAACCCTTATGCTCGGCGATCTGCTGCATCACCCCGTCGAGCGCAACCGCCGCGCCGGCTCCCCCTACGGCCTCCGCCGTTCCAACATCCAGAGACGTCATGGCTTGCTTCCTTTCCGTCGCTGCAAGGACGTCCCGCGCCGACTCTCGGCTGCGATCGTGCGATGCAAAGATTTTGCGGGACTTGATCGCAACAAGCATGCCAAGGCCGTGCTTTTAGAATTCTTTTAAAAACAGTGCCCTACTTGCAGTTCGCAATGTCAATATGCCGACATGGCCAGACATTTGCGGCGCGAAAACCTGTAATGAATGCGACAAGGCCAAACGAAGTTCGGCGGCGCCTGATGCAATGCGAACCTGGAGGCTCACGGTCCATCCCCATTGGACCGCGAGCCTCCAGGCTCGCATCGCAATTCAAGAAGGCTCTCCGTCAGCCGCGCAGGCGCTCGGCGACCAGGCCGGCAAGCGCCTCGCGCAGGCTGTGGCTTTCCACGGCGTCGAGCGCTTCGCCGACGAAGGCCTCGATCAGCAGCGCCTCGGCTTCCGGCGCGGGAATGCCGCGCGCCATCAGATAGAACATCAGGGCGTCGTCCATCGCGCCGACCGTCGAGCCATGCGCGCATTGCACGTCGTCGGCGAATATTTCCAGCTCCGGCTTGCAATTGGCCTGCGCGCCCTCCGACAGGAGCAGCGCGCGCGCCATCATGCGCGCATCGGTCTTTTGCGCGCCCGGGCGCACGAGGATCTTGCCTTGGAACACCGCCTGCGACGAACCGTTCAGCACGGATTTGAACAGCGCCTTGCTTTCGGAGCGCTCCGCCGCATGATCGAGGAACAATGTCGCGTCGGCGTGTTGCTTGCCGCTTAGTATGTTGGCGCCGCGAACGCCCGCATGCGCGGCGCGCCCTTCCAGACTGACGAAGGACTGATTGCGGAGCAGGGCGCCGCCGAGATTCAAGGCGAAATCGTCGAGCCGCGCCTCGGCCGCCAGCGACGCGACGAAGGTGGAAACATGCATGGCCGCCGAACCCTCGCGGCCGATCTTGATCCGCTCGAGTCGCGCGCCTTCCTCGAGCAGGAGTTCGGTCGCCGCATTCACGAGATATTCTTCTGGCGTTCCCGCGCCTTCGAAACTTTCGATCAGGCTCGCGCGTGCGCCCTTCTCGACGACGACGAGCGAGCGCAGGAAATAGCTTGCCGGCTTGGGTCCGGCGACGAATACGAGGTGGATCGGCCGCTCGATCTGTTTGCCGGCCGCGACGCGTATGACGACGCCTTCGCCCATGAAGGCGGTGTTGAGCGCGAAGGCCGGATCGTCGATCTTGCCGACTTTGCCGAGCAGGGCGGTCGCGGCGGAATCGCCCTGCGCCAGGGCCTGCGAGAGCGGCGCGACGCTCAGGCCGTTTTCGAGTGCGGCGAGGTCGGAGAGCTCCGGCGCGAAATAGCCGCCGACGAAGACGATGCGGCGGGCGTCGACGCCCGGAAGCCGCCCGGCCTGCCGCGCCGCCTCCTTGGCGCTTTGCTCCGGCGGCGCCGCCAGCGGCTTCACGTCGCGCAGCAGCGCCCGCAAATCCGTATATTTCCAGGCTTCGTCATGCCGGTTGGGCAGGCCCGTCTTGGCGAAGGCGTCGAAGGCCGCCGTGCGCAGCTCGGCGAGTTGCGGCGCGCCTTCCGCTTGCCGCGCGGCGAAATACTCGGCGAAGCGCGCCTCGGCGTCCGTGGGCTTGCGCGTGGGAGTGGATTGAGCTTTGCTCATCGCTTACGCCGCCTCGCTTTGGTAACGGGCGTAACCCGTCTCTTCGAGCTCCAGCGCCAGCTCCTTGCCGCCGGTGCGCACGATCCGTCCGGCCGACTGCACATGCACGACGTCCGGCGTGATGTAATCGAGTAGGCGCTGATAATGGGTGATGACGACGATGCCGCGATCTTTCGAGCGCAATTGGTTGACGCCGTTGGAGACGACCTTCAGCGCGTCGATGTCGAGGCCCGAGTCGGCTTCGTCGAGGATGCAGAGCTTGGGCTCCAACAGCATCATCTGCAACGTCTCGGCGCGCTTCTTCTCGCCGCCGGAAAATCCGACGTTCACCGGGCGGCGCAGCATCTCCATGTCCATGTCGAGAATCTTGGCGAGCTCCTTGACTCGCTTGATCAGATCGGGGGAGGACATTTCCTCCTCGCCGCGCTTCTTGCGTTGCGCGTTGAGCGCGGCGCGCAGGAAGGTCATCGTCGCGACGCCCGGCACTTCGAGCGGATATTGAAAGGCGAGGAACAGCCCGGCCGCCGCGCGTTCGTCGACGGTCATTTGCGCCAGATCGGCGCCGGCGAGCAGCGCCTGGCCTCCAGTGACCTTATAGCCGGGTCGGCCCGACAGCACATAGGACAGCGTCGATTTGCCCGAGCCGTTCGGCCCCATGATCGCATGCACCTCGCCCGGCTTCACGGTCAGATCGTAGCCGTTGAGGATTTGCTTGCCGGCGATCTCGGCCTTGAGATCGCGAATTTCCAATAGCGCCGTCATTCCCAACTCCTGATTGTTCGAGGCGTCAGCCGACGCTGCCTTCGAGACTGACCGAGATCAGTTTTTGCGCTTCGACCGCGAACTCCATCGGCAGTTGCTGCAACACGTCGCGCACGAAACCATTGACGACGAGCGCGGTCGCGTCTTCCTGCGACAGGCCGCGCTGCATGCAGTAGAACAACACGTCCTCGGAGATTTTCGAGGTGGTCGCCTCGTGCTCGAACACGCAGGACGGATTCTTGGCCTCGATATAGGGAATGGTGTGCGCGCTGCAGGCGTCGCCGATCAGCAGACTGTCGCAATTGGTGAAATTGCGCGCGCCCTCGGCCTTGCGATGCGCCGACACCAGACCGCGATAGGCGTTGGATGAGCGGCCCGCCGAAATGCCCTTGGAGATGATGCGGCTCGACGTGTTCTTGCCGAGATGGATCATCTTGGTGCCGGAGTCGACCTGCTGCCGGCCGTTGGAGATGGCGATCGAATAGAACTCGCCGCGCGAATTCTCGCCGCGCAGCACGCAGCTCGGATATTTCCAGGTGATCGCCGAGCCGGTCTCGACCTGCGTCCAGCTGATCTTCGAATTGACGCCGCGGCAGTCGCCACGCTTCGTCACGAAATTATAGATGCCGCCCTTGCCGTTCTCGTCGCCGGGATACCAGTTTTGCACCGTCGAATATTTGATCTCGGCGTCGTCCAGCGCCACGAGTTCGACCACCGCCGCATGCAGCTGGTTCTCGTCGCGCTTGGGGGCCGTGCAGCCTTCGAGATAGCTGACGTAGGAGCCGGCGTCGGCGATGATGATCGTGCGCTCGAACTGTCCCGTGTTCTTCTCGTTGATGCGAAAATAGGTGGAGAGCTCCATCGGGCAGCGCACGCCCGGCGGGATGTAGACGAAGGAGCCGTCGGAGAACACCGCCGAATTCAGCGTCGCGAAATAATTGTCGGAGGTCGGCACCACCGTGCCGAGATATTTGCGCACCAATTCGGGATGCTCGCGCAACGCCTCGGAAATCGGGCAGAAGATCACCCCGACCTTCTTCAGCTCTTCCTTGAAGGTCGTGGCGACGGAGACCGAATCGAACACCGCGTCGACCGCGACGCGCCGGGGCTCTTCGCCCTCCGGCCGCTCGACGCCGGCGAGGATTTCGCGCTCGTGCAGCGGAATGCCCAGCTTCTCGTAAGTGCGCAGCAGCTCCGGATCGACCTCGTCCAGCGACTTCGGCCCCGGCGTCGATTTCGGCGCGGCGTAATAATAGAGATCCTGATAGTCGATCGGCGGATAATCGACGCGCGCCCATTTCGGCTCCGTCATCGTCAGCCAGCGGCGATAGGCGTCCAGCCGCCATTCCAGCATCCACTCCGGCTCTTGCTTCTTGGCGGAAATGAAGCGGATCACCTCTTCGGAAAGTCCCTTGGGAGCGCGCTCGGATTCGATGTCGGTGACGAAGCCGTATTTATATTGGTCGGCGCCGACACGGCGAACCTGTTCAACTGTCTCCTGCACCGCCGCCATTTCGCTCTCCGTTCAATTTCGAATTTCGTCCAGCCGCGCTTTCGCGAGGCGCCCGACTTCCGGATCGGGATCGTCGCGCAGTCGCACGAGCAAATCCACGCCGCAGCGCTCCGCCACGAGGAAGCGCACTCTGAGATCCTCGTCGTCGACGAGCAAACCCAATTGGGCCGGCGGCAACCTCTCTGCAATAATCATGCGCACCCGCGGTTCCGGGTCGCGGGCCATGGCCGGCAGCCTGTCGGCCTTGATCCGCCGCGCCGCTTCGCAACGCACCTGCGAGTCCTCGTCGTTCTTCGCGCCGACGAGGATCTCGGGCTGCGCGCGGCGCGCCGCGATCAGCCGCACGCCAGCGTCTTCGTCGAAGAGCAGCTTCACCAAGGCGGCGCCGTCGACGCGTTGCGCCATGGCCATGCGCACCTTGCGATCGGGATCGGCGATCATTTTTTCGGCGAGACGCAGCGGCAAGCGCTGCGCCACCATCGCACGGACGTCCGGCTCTTCGTCGTCCATCAAAGCCCGAAGCTGAAAGACGCTCGCATATTTGGCCGCGCCGACGCGCAGCTCGAAATAGGGATGGTCCAGATATTTACAGGCTTCCTGCGGGCTCGCGGCGAAGAAACGGTCTATGCGCCGCGCGCGCCGGTCGCGCACGCATGTCTGGCCGAGATCGCACAGGCCCTTCTCGCGAAATTCCCCGTGCGGACAATCGCGGCAGGACAGAAAATTTCCGAGCCAGTCGACGGCGTCCATGCGATGTGTCGTCCGCTAGGCGGCGCCCTCAAGGCGTCGCGGGCACGCAAGTGTTCTCGACGGGGCACACCACGGCGCATTGCGGCGTGTCGAAGCTCCCTTCGCATTCGGTGCATTTCTTCGGATCGATGATGTACATGTCGTTCTTGAGGCGGATCGCCGCATTCGGACATTCGAATTCGCAAGCTCCGCACACGGTGCATTGAGAGGCGATGATCTTATAGGCCATGTCGCGATTCCTCGGGCGCTCGTTTCAACTCGCGTCGTCCCTTCAAATCGCATGCCAGCGGGCTACGCACAGGACGGCGGATCTGGCCGGTGGGCCAACTCTCTGAGTTTTCCGGGGGTTCAGTTTCGAGCCTGGACGCTCGCGGGCCAAGGGCGGCGCTCGACCGCGAGCCCCCAGGCGCGCATGAGCAAGGCGCTTCTGGCGGGTGAACTCGGGCCCGACGCGACCGCGGACAAATGTCGCAAAGGCGACAATCGCCGCCGCCGCTCAGATGCGCTTCATCTCGATGTTGTATTTCTTCAGCGCGTAATTGACCTGGCGCAGCGACAGGCCGAGCAGGCGCGCCGCCTTGGCCTGCACCCAGGCGGCCTTCTCCATGCCTTCGATCAAACGATCCCTGTCGATCATCTTGCGCGTGGAGCCGTCGTCGTCCTGATCGTCGGCCGCGCCGAGCGCCGATCCTGTCGCCTCGGAAGTCGCTTCGGCGGGTTCGGCGCCGCGACCGAAGGGCGCAAGCTCCCGATGAGCCGCCTCGCCGCGCGTCGCCGTCTCCGGATGCGGGAAGGCGCCGCTGGCGCTGCCCGTCCACAACAGGGCCGAGAGGCATTTGCCCGAGGCGCAGGCGAAATCGTGATCGACGATGGTTTCGGCGCGCGCCAGAGTCGCCGTGCGGCGCACGCAATTTTCCAATTCGCGCACGTTGCCGGGGAAGTAGCAGCGTTGCAGCGTTTCGATGGCGCTCGCCGACAGCACGCGCCTCTCCTCGTTCTCGGTGTTGAAGCGTTCGAGGAATTTGCGCGCCAGCAGAGAGACGTCGCCGGGACGCTCGCGCAGCGGCGGCAGGAACACCGGCACGACGCTGATGCGGTAATAGAGGTCGGCGCGGAATTCGCCCTTGTCGACCGCCTCCTCGAGGTTCTTGTTGGTGGCGAAGATGAACCGCACGTTCACCTTCAAGGTCTTGGAGCCGCCGACCCGCTCGAATTCGCCTTCCTGCAGCACGCGCAGCAGCTTCGCCTGAAAGGCCGGTGAAATCTCGCCGATTTCGTCGAGCAGCAGCGTGCCGCCATGGGCGAGTTCGAAGCGGCCGGCGCGCTGCGCGACGGCGCCGGTGAAGGCGCCGCGCTCATGGCCGAAGAGTTCGGATTCGAGCACGCTCTCCGGCAAGGCGGCGCAGTTCAGCTTGACGAAGGGCTTGGCCTTGCGGCGCGACAGATCGTGCACGGCGCGGGCGAAGAGCTCCTTGCCGGTGCCGCTCTCGCCGCGCAGCAAGACGGTCGAATTCGATTTGGCGACGATGGCGATGGTGTCCAGCACCTCCATGATCGCCGGGCTCTCGCCGACGATGCCGGCGACGTCGGGGCGCTCGCCGCGGATCTCCTTCGGCATGCGCGACACCAGCGCCTTTTCCAGCGTGCTGCATTCGTTGAGCAGGCGCAGTCGGTCGGCGGAGAGCATGCGGTGCAGCTTCACCGTCTGGCCGATCAGATTGGCGATCATCGTCAAGAAGCGCAGATCGCTGTCGAAGGTGTAGGTGATGAACTCTTCCCAGCTCCGGTTGATCGACAAAGTGCCGACGACGCCGCTGTCGCTCTTGATCGCGACGGCCAGAAACGACACTCTGGCGCCGAGCGTCGCGGTGATCGTTTCGGCCGCCGTCGCGAACAGCGGATCGTGGGTCACGTCCTCGACGATCACCGGCATGGCGGTGGCCACGAGCCGATCGATCACCTTGGCGGGCAAAGTGTCGATGGGCTTGGTCTGATCATGGGCGATCCACCCCGACGTCGCGACGATCTCGGGATTGCCGTGCTGATCGAGGATGGTGATCATCCCCAGCTTCATGTCGAGGAAGGAGCTCAGCACGCTCACCACATTGGCGAGCGTCTGCTCGAGCCTGGCCGGCGCGGTCAGGATTTTGGAGATCTCGTAGACGCCGAGCAGCGCCGTGTCGGCGGAAGGCGCACGCGAGCGCGGCGCCTTCGGGGACGCGCCGGAAGAATAGTTCTCGGCGGGAGTAGACTGCGTAGAGTGCGTAGACTGTGAAGTCATTACATCTTCCATGGCCGCCCTCCTGGCGAACAGCCACGATCGGGACCGAGCCCGGTTCCCGTTCGCATGTGCGAAGCCCAAAATAATTGTGTCATATGTGGGGTGTTTTGTCGTGTGTAAAAACCTAGCAAAACAGCCTTATGTCGCTTAAACGCAGTGCACAATGTCGGAAAATCGACACGAACTGTCCTCGGCGAGCGTTTCGTGACGATTTGTGCGATGCGTGTCGTGGTTCCCGACAAGGGCGCGTCGTGAAGCTTCACGATGCGCTGCCCTGCGCCAATTCCTGAATGACCTTCCAGCCGACCCCTCCCTCGGGATCCAATCGGGACAGGACGCCGAGATATTGCAGGGCGATGTCCCGCCGGTCGCGCTTGAGCTCGATGAAGCTCAGCGCCTTCAGCGTGTAGAGCGCGAAACGCGCCGGCCCGTCCCGCGCCTCCGCCTCGCTGGGCCAGGCCGCCGGATCGCTCGGCCAGCCCGCCTGTCGGGTGGCTTCCCGCATGCCCTCCGTGGCGACGTCGGCGGCATAGTCCAGGCTGCCCATGTAGGTGTGAATTTTGTATAGGCAGTAATAGGGAGCGAGTTCTTGCGGCGTCAGCGTCAGGGCCTGCTTGAACAGGCGGTCGGCTTCGGCGGGGTCGGTGCGATAGGCGACGACGCCTTGCTGTAGGAGATCGTTGGTCTTGGGATCGAGATCGCCAAAGTTCACGACGTCGGCGTCGGCGCGGGGATTGCTCATGCCCCGGCGCAAAGCAATCGCCGAGCCACGCCAGCTGGAGAGATCATGGAGACCGCGCCCAAAATCGCATTCAAGTATTTTCTGAGCTACAGCGGCGTCAAACTGCCGCTCAACATGGTTTCTCCCATTGCGGCCGACGCCCTCGAAAACCGCAACACCTACTTTCGCGCCGGCTACGACGCCGGCGGCAGAATGATTTCTTGCGAGAAGATCGTCTACGGCGAGGTCGAACTGCGCCACGACTACGACTATCGCAGCGACGGCCGCCTCGCGCACGCCCGCATCGACATGGCCGGCGAAGAAACGGAAATTTCTTACGACGAGAACGGGGTCGGCGCCGCGCGGAGTCTTTGACGCTGCGTGGGCTGGTATTTCGCCGGCGCACAAATGGCATGCAGTTTGCGGGCGCGGCGGGCATGTCATGTCCGCCGACTGACCACGAGGGGCGGCGGCCCTGGCGACAAAGCAGCAAACAAAGCGCAAGGGGCAGGAATGATACGCGAATTCCGCTATAAGGGGGAAACCTTCCGGGTGAACGCGCATGGCTCTCCCGGCCATGAGGAAGTGTTCATCATCCATCTCGTCGACGGCGAGGAGATGGGCGAAATCTCCATCGACCGCATGACCGAGGAAAACGACACCAGCGCCCCGATCGACGCGATTTGCGTAATGCTTTGCGACAAATTGATCGTCGAACAGGAGATCGACTGCGCCGAGCCCGCCGCCGGCTTCCTCTGGGTCGAAGGCAAACGCATCCGCGACGTGCTGCCGAGCAACGAGACCGCCGCGCAGGGCGGAGAGGATCGCGCGTCGTAAGGCGATCGGGGGGATCGGCGGCGGGAATCGCCGCCGATCCCCCGCGTGCGTCAGCCGCGCGACAAGGCTTTCATGGCTTCGACGATTTGCATGGTCTCGACGCTGACCCGTGTCACCCGCATCAACAGGCCGACGACTTTCTCCTTGTGATCCTTGACTGATCTTCAACAGTGCGGTTTTGCAACCCATTGAAGTAACGCCATAAACCGTTCTGGCGGAACGGCTTGGCACTACATTTCGGTTTTGGGAGGGGGGTCAGGCGGCTTCGATCTGGCGCAGTGT
>Ga0265328_10000031_pt1 | contig 104251 bp, 117 predicted proteins | sample 41624metaG_FD_202086 | JGI IMG/M metagenome (GOLD analysis project Ga0265328, IMG submission 202086) | Rhizosphere microbial communities from Carex aquatilis grown in University of Washington, Seatle, WA, United States - 4-16-24 metaG | ecosystem: Host-associated > Plants > Roots >...
ACACTGCGCCAGATCGAAGCCGCCTGACCCCCCTCCCAAAACCGAAATGTAGTGCCAAGCCGTTCCGCCAGAACGGTTTATGGCGTTACTTCAATGGGTTGCAAAACCGCACTGTTGAAGATCAGTCGAACAGAAAGGCCGTCATGCCGAGGCCGAGCGTCTTCGCCAACAGGACGACGGCGAGCCCCAGCCCGTAACGACCGCTGGCGATCTCCATGACTGCGAGGATTTTCAGCGGCAGGATCATCAACGCGGGAATGGCGAAGAGGATGAGCGTCATCGGCGGCGAGAGGCGCGCGACGAAGCGGACGAGCCCCGCCTCGATCCGCTCTACGCCTACGGCTTTGGCCAAGAGCCGCAGCCATTCCTTGACGTGGTCCCAGAGCCAGCTTTCGACGAGAAAGACGACCGCGAGCGCGAACCAGAAGCCCCGCGCCAAGGCGCGACAAACATTTTGCATGACGCCTCTCCGTCGCATTGGATCGGCAGATAGGCATTCGAAGCCGCGCTTCAAGCCGGGCCGCGTCAGATCGACCCGCGTGCGCGTCGAGATTTCGAGTAAGGTAAAAAGCGCGTCAATCTGCTGTCGGAGATGATCCCTGCCCGCGGCTTGCCCGCCCCTCCCCCCGCGCGGTAAACGAAAACGAGCCCAAAGGCGTGAGAGGCGCGGCGCCAAGAAATGACCGAAATCCTTCCCGCCACGGACGCCGCGATCCGCCGCGCCGCCGCGATATTGCGGGCGGGCGGGCTCGTCGCCTTTCCGACCGAGACGGTCTATGGGCTCGGCGCCGACGCCTGCGCGCCGCGCGCCGTCGCCGGGATTTACGCGGCGAAGGGTCGTCCGAGCTTCAACCCGCTGATCGCTCATGTCGCGGATGTCGCGGCGGCGCGGCGCGAGGCCCTGTTGCCGGCCGCGGCCTTGCGGCTCGCCGAGGCTTTTTGGCCGGGTCCCTTGACGCTGGTCGCGCCGGCCGCGCCGGAGAGCGGCGTTTGCGACCTGGCGCGCGCCGGTCTCGCCAGCCTCGCCTTGCGCATTCCGGCGCACCCGGCGGCGCGCGATCTCATCGCGGCTTTCGGCGGGCCGATCGTCGCGCCTTCGGCCAATCGCTCCGGCCATGTCAGCCCGGTGACGGCGGCGCATGTGGCGCAGGATCTCGCCGGCCGCGTCGACCTCATTCTCGACGGCGGCCGCGCCAGCGCCGGGATCGAGTCGACGATCGTTTCCTTCCTCGGGCCGCGGCCCGCGCTGCTGCGTCCGGGCGCGCTGACGCGCGAGGCGATCGAAGCGATGCTCGGCGAAAAGCTCGCGGCGCCCAGCGACGCCGTCGTCGCGCCCGGCATGACGGCGGCGCATTACGCCCCGAACGCCCGGCTGCGCCTCGACGCTTTGCGGCTGGAGTCGGGCGAGGCCGGCGTGGATTTTTGCGGCGCGCTGGCCCGCGCGGGCGCGACGGTCGCCTTCGATCTGTCGCCATCGGGCGATCTTCATGAGGCCGCCGCCAATCTCTTCTCGGTGTTGCGCGAACTCGACGCGCGCGGGATCGCCCGCGCCGCCGTGGCGCCGATCCCCGCGCATGGCCTCGGCGAAGCGATCCGCGACCGGCTGCGCCGCGCGGCGCGCTAAAAATCCAGCAGCGCGTCGGCGCGCTTGCGCTCCGTGGCGAGATGCGTCGCGAGAATTTGTTCCGGCGTCAGCCAGTCCATCTTTTGCGGCGAGGCGCTCTTCATCAGCGCGACGGCCTTTTGCGCGTCGACGCCCATTTTGGCGAAATAAGCGGCGACGAGGCGATAGTCGGCGTCCGGCGTCTTCTGACGCGCGACATGGCGCAGGACGGTCTCCTCGCGCACCAATTGCGTCGCCCGCGCCACGACATGGCCGTCCTGCATCCAGGTCTTCGTCTCGAACACCTTGACCGTTTGCGGCACGTCCTGTTCCGGCCGGATCATTTCATGCAGGCCGAGCGAGGTCTCCAGCGGCGCATGGCGGCGCACGCCCCCGGCGAAGGCCAGCGTGCAGGCCGAGGCGCAAAGGGCGCGCGCCGAGAGGACGACTTCGCCGCGCGGGGCCGTCGCAACGACGCCGGGGAGGATGGGCCCGCTCGCCGGGCGCAGGCGCGTCGCGGCGACGGCCGTATCCAGCCCATGGGCGCGAATGCTCTCGCCGAGCGCCATGGCGGCGGCAACGTCGCCGCCGCCCGAATTGAAGAAGACCGGCGGCTTCAGCTTGCCGAGCAGCGCCAAGAGTTGATCGAAGGCCTGGGGCGTCGATTTGTCGATGACGCCCTGAATTGCGATCCACTCGCATTTTTTCGGGCAAGGCGGGAGCGCGCGCACGAGCAGCGGGCGCGCGGGAACGAGCGAAGACGCATGCCCCGCGCCCAGTCCCGCGCAGAAAAACCAAGCGAGCGCGAACCAGCGGAAAAGTCTGGGCAACCGGATCAGCCGACGTTCCGCCATCACCCCCTCACCTCCATTCGAAAGGGGTCTCGTCGCTGGGAATCCGCGACCGTGCAATGTAAACAATGTCGTACCCCGTGAAGTTTTGGCGGGTTCCCATACTCCCCCTCAGTGAAATGGCGCGCGCTCAGGTCATTTGTCCGTCGCGGACGAAGCTTCGACAGACAAAACGGATCGACGCAATCCGGCGCAAAATTTCAGAAAACTCGGCGAAGCATTTTCTTCGACGGACATCCTCGGCCCGACATTCCTTGCCCATTCATGCTTTAAGTCCCCCGGCAGCGGCCCACCCCGGCGTCGGACCACTTCCAAGCCGCCGTCGACGACCGCGTTGGCGAGCAATTCCCAAGTTCCGCACACGCTGTCCTGCTCGTACTCGCGCAAAATCTTCGCCTTCGCCTTGGGATAAGCCGCCAGCAGTGCGGGCCAATCCCCCAAGTACCACGCCTCGGTTTCCTCTATCGCCAGCCGAAACATCGTTTTCGATTCGACCTTGCAGGCGCTGGCGACCCCCTTCAGTTCGGAAAGAAACGCCTTGCAATCCCGGTTGTCGGAATCCAAGACAACCACGATTAGATCGACACCCGACGTCGTCGCCCCTAATCCGCCTAGGAGGCGCGGTAGTTGATCGAGAAGAACGCGCTTTGCCGGGTCGCCGTGTCTTTGCAGATCTTTTGGGAGCCGCCCCATTCCCTTGTAGGCGTGAAGTCTCCACGTATGGGGCTCCCCATAGGTTCCTATCAACTTCGGGACGAGAATTTTCAGCAATTCCGTAGTAGAGCTGTCTTCCGTCAATATTTCGATATGCATCCGCTACCTCGCATCGAGATAGTCGGCGAACCACAAGCCGCCAAGTGGCAGCCCCTGCGCGGAAAGATTATTTACGGCCTCAATGTCCGAGGCGCGGCGTACCGTCGAATAACCATCCTTACCCTTCTCAAGCAACCACACTTCATCGGGCGACAGCGCATCGACGAAATAAGGTTGATGTGTGGTCACAAAAATTTGCGATGCCCCCTTTTTTCCAGTAGCGTGTTCACGGAACTCGTTTGCCAACGCCTCAAGAAGTTTATGGTATAGTCCATTCTCTGGCTCTTCAATGCAAATAAAGGGTGGTGGCTCCGGATCTTCGAGAAGCAGGAGATAGGCGAATACTTTTAATGTCCCATCCGACATTTGTTGCGCGTAAAATGGGTCACGAAATGCACTATCGTTGAAACTAAGCAGCACACGCCTATCATCTGTTACAACGGTCTTGATTCGAGCAACCCCTGGTATTTTCGCTGCAATGCGCTTGAGTATAGACTCGAAACGTGGCTTATTTTCGCGTTCCATAAACTGGACGACGTTGCCAATGTTATCACCATGAATATTTAAATGTCGCTGCGGTCCAGAAGAGGGAATACCGCGCGCGGCATCAGGATAGAAATACGATAAATACCAGCCTTTGAGAAAGTCACGGAAACGCTTAATGCGCGGATGCTCCTTCAGCGTCCCGAGGGTCGCAATCCCTAACTGTCTTGGATCGGTAAACTCTACAGGCTGCTGGGCGTTGCTCTCTTCACCTTCGATTCCGACCTCTGCTTCCCCCGCCCACACATGCCCTTTCCCATGATTCAAGCGAAGAAACGGGTGAGGTTGGCCGTGTTCTTGGCCCTTGCGTCGTTGCTTTAAAACCTCCGATTCAACGAATGGGCGCCCAGAAGCGTCCAATGTTATAGAGAGCTGATAAGTGATGGGGCGGTCATTCGGCGCCTCCCGATAATAAATTTCGAAGCGAATGGGCTCTTCGACCCCCTTCGACTGCAATCTTTCGAAACCGCCTCTCTGCTTCTGATCGCAAGCCGTTTCGACATCCGTCGCGAGACAGTCCGCGACAAAACCAAAGGCGTCGAAAAAGGTGCTTTTTCCGACGCCATTCTTGCCGATGACCACGGTCAGGGGAGTGAGGGGCTCTCCAGCGCTCTGCTGACCGGACAGCTTGCCGATCGTAACATCGCGCAAGGCTCGATAGTTCTGAACACGGAAGCCTTCGATTAGAGCCATCCCCTGTTCTCCCGAACGCTATCGAACCAAGCCACACGATATTGCGATTGACATGGCCGTGTAAAGGACACCCCCTGTTTCTCTCCTTCCCATTTAGACGCGCTTTGGCACCAAAATCACTCTGAAATCGTTGACGTTGGTGCGCGTCGCGCCGGTGACGACGAGATCGCCGAGCTTTTCGAAGGCGGTATAAGCGTCGTTGTTGGCGAACAGCGCCTTCAAATCGACACTCGTCTTTTGTGCGCGAGCAAAACTGTCGGGGGTCATTATGGCGCCGGCGTTGTCCTCGCTGCCGTCTATGCCGTCGGTGTCGCAGGCGATGGCGCTGATGCCGCCGAAGCCTTCGAGCGCTAGGGTCAGCGCCAGCAGGAATTCGGCGTCGCGGCCGCCCTTGCCATTGCCGCGCACGGTGACGGTGGTTTCGCCGCCGGAGATGATCGCCACCGGCGGTTCGAAAGGCTGGCCGTGCAGCGCGATCTGCTTCGCAATGCCGGCGTGCACCAGCGCCACGTCGCGCGACTCGCCCTCCAAATCGCCGAGGATGCAGGGCGTGAAGCCGGCCTTCTTGGCGACGGCCGCCGCGGCGTCGAGCGAGCCCTGCGGCGTCGCGGTGAGGATGTTTTCGACGCGCGCGAAAATCGGATCGCCGGGTTTTGGCGTCTCGCAGGCGTCGCCGTTCAGATGGGCGATCACCGCGGCGGGAGCGTCGATGCTGTATTTGGCGATGACCTCCAGCGCGTCTTGCCGCGTCGAGGCGTCGGGAACGGTGGGGCCGGAGGCGATGACGGAAAGATCGTCGCCCGGAACGTCCGAGATCATCAGCGCGACGACGCGCGCCGGCGCGGCGGCCCTGGCGAGACGGCCGCCCTTGATGCCGGAGAGATGCTTGCGCACGCAATTCATCTCGGAGATCGTCGCGCCGCTCTTGAGCAGCGCTTTGTTGACCTTCTGCTTTTCTTCCAGTGTGATGCCTTCGGCCGGCAGCGCCATCAGCGCCGAACCGCCGCCGGAGATCAGCGCCAGAACGAGATCGTCCTCGGTCAGTCCCTGCACGGTTTTCAGCACGCGCGCGGCGGCTTCGCGGCCGGCGGCGTCGGGCACGGGATGCGAGGCTTCGACGACTTCGATCTTGGATGTCGGCGCGCCATGCTCGTAGCGCGTGATGACCATGCCTTCGACCGGCCCAGGATAATGTTTCTCGACCGCGGCGGCCATGGCGGCGGCGGCCTTGCCGGCGCCGACGACGATCGTGCGGCCCTTGGGCGGCGCGATCTTCGCGAGGTACGGCGGCAGGCACAGCGACGGATGCGCGGCGCCGACGGCGGCGTCGAACATTTCGCGAAGGAGTTTGCGGTGGTCGTCGGACATGGCGGGTTCCAAATTGGGTGATTGGGGTCAGGCGGCCGTAGCCGGCGCCACTTCGGCGGCGATGCGCGATCCGATCTCGCTCTCGGCGCGGGCAAGCTCGAAGGCGGTCTGCAAGTTCAGCCAGAAGCGGGGGCTGTTGCCGAAATAGCGGCCAAGCCGCAAGGCGGTCTCGGGCGACACGCCGCGCTTGCCGTTGAGTATATCGGTGATCCGGCCAGAAGGCGTGCGCAGGGCGAGCGCCAAGGCGTTCGCGGAAAGGCCACGCGCCTCGAGTTCTCGCTTCAAAACCCGTCCGGGATGCACCGCTCGCATCACTTGGCTCCCTCAGTGGTAGTCGACGATCTCGACGTCGTAGGCGTCGCCGGCGTCGAACCGAAAGCAAACGCGCCAAGGACCATTGACCGTCATCGCCCATTGGTCTCGTCGATCGCCAGACAATTTATGGAGACCTAGGGACTTCAATGGACTGAGGTCCTTCAGCGAAGTCGCCGCATCCAGCGCCGCCAACAGATCGGTCGCCGCTTCCTCGTCCAACCCCGAGAACTTACTTTTCCCGTCCTCGGCGAAGCGCCGGGTCGCGCTATTGGCCCAGCTCTTGATCATCGCGTAAGCATACTACGCAGCGCGTAGTATATCAAGAACATGAGGCGCCCTCATCCGACCCGGCTTCGCCGGGCTGCCTTCTCCCGCAAGCGGGAGAAGGAGCGCGCCCGGCGTTTCCGTCTTCCTTACGACCCCGCCATCGCATTGGCCTTTTCGATCAGCGCTTCGGCCATGCGGATCGAGGCGATGTCGATCAGGCGGCCGTCGAGCGAGACGGCGCCCTTGCCTTCCTTGGCGGCCTGGGCCATCGCCTCTAGGATGCGGCGGGCCTTGGTGACTTCCGCTTCCGACGGGGTGAAGACCTCGTTGGCCAGCTCGATCTGCGAGGGATGGATCGCCCATTTGCCCTCGTAGCCGAGCACGGCGGCGCGCTTCGCCGCGGCCTTGTAGCCGTCCGGATCGCCGAAGTCGCCGAACGGGCCGTCGATCGGACGCAGGCCGTAGGCGCGGCAGGCGACCATCATGCGCGTCTGCGCGGCGTGCCACTGGTCGGCCCAGTAATAGTCGCGGTGGCCGTCCTTGTCCTTGTCGGTCAAAACGCCGTAATCCGGGTTCACGCCGCCGATGACGGTGGTGCGCGCGCGGGTGGAGGCGGCATAGTCCGCCACGCCGAAGGACATGGCCTCGAGGCGCTTCGACGACTGGGCGATGGCTTCGACGTTGGCCATGCCGAGCGCGGTCTCGATCAGGATCTCGATGCCGATCTTCTTCGTATATTTCTTCGCCGCTTCGATCTGCGTGATCAGCATGTCGATGGCGTAGACGTCGGCGGGCACGCCGACCTTGGGGATCAGCACCACGTCGAGACGCGGGCAATTCTCCAGCACGTCGACGACGTCGCGATAGCAGTAATGCGTATCGAGACCATTGATGCGGAGCGTCATCGTCTTCTTGCCCCAGTCGATGTCGTTGAGGCCCTGGATGATGTTCTTGCGCGCCTGCTCCTTGTCGTCCGGCGCAACCGCGTCCTCGAGGTCGAGGAAGACCACGTCGGCCTTGGAGGTCGCCGCCTTTTCGAACATGCCCGGCGCCGAGCCCGGCACGGCGAGTTCGGAGCGGTGCAGGCGCGAGGTGGCCTGTTCGATCAATGTGAAACTCATATCGATGTCCTTTCCGTTTGGTTGGTTCGATTCACAGCCCTCGAAGACGCGTCGTGCTACGCCGCGCGCGCCTCGAAGCATGTCGGTTTACCCTGTGGCCCCCATGCCGGAGGCAATGCAGCTGATCGACAGCAGCAGCGGGATCTTGATCTTCTCGCGCACAGCCTCGTCTTCCGTGCCGCGGAAGCGGCGCAGCAGCTCCACCTGCTCGAGATTGACTTGATTGATCGTCGGCAGGCGATCTTTCAGCCTTTCGCGATAGGCGCCGAAGCGCACTCCGATCTCGGCGTCGCCGGTGACGCGCAGCACCATGGCGCGGGTGAGCTCGAATTCGGCCTCGATCTTGCCGCCGATCTTCTCGCGCACGTTCTCGTCGGCGACGAGCGAGGCGTAGGCCTTGGCGATCGACACGTCGACGAGCATCAGCGCCTTCTCGACTTCGTCGAGCACGAGCTTGAAGAGGCGCGAATGCGCGTGCATGCGCCGCAGCAGTTCGAGCCCCGCATCGCCATGCGCGTCCAGAAAAGCTTTCAGGCCGGAGCCGACGCCATACCAGCTGGTGATCGCATGGCGGTTCTGCGCCCAGGCGAAGACCCAGGGAATCGCGCGCAAATCGGCGAGGCTCTTCGCGCCGAAACGCCGCGCCGGACGCGAACCTATGTTCAGCAGGGAAATTTCCTCGAGCGGCGACGCCGCCTGAAAATAGACGACGAGATCTGGATCGCCGACGAAGGCCACGTAAGCGGCGAGCGCCGCGCTCGACATTTCCTCGAAGGCCTGTTCGAATTCGGCGCGCGGGATCAGTTCCTCCTCGCGTTCCGACTTCAACGCATGGGTGAAGACCGACGAGGCGAGCAGCTCCATCTGATAGGCGGCAGTGCCGCGGTTGGCGTATTTGAACGAGACGACCTCGCCCTGCTCCGTCACCCGGAAACGCCCGCGAATGGAGCCCGCCGGCTGCGCCGCGATGGCGTGGCCGGTCGGCGCGCCGCCGCGGCTCACCGACCCCCCGCGCCCATGGAAGAAGGAGATCGCCACTCCCTGCTCTATCCCGACCGCGGTCAAGCTCGCCTGCGCCTTGTACAGCTCCCAGTTCGACGGCAGGAAGCCGCCGTCCTTGTTGCTGTCCGAATAGCCGATCATCACCTCTTGCAGATCGCCCTGCCGCTGCGCGCTGCGCTTGACGATGGGGATCTGCAGCAGTTCGCGCATGATCGCCGGGGCGTCCTGCAGATCGGGAATGGTTTCGAACAGCGGCACGATCGGCAGCGCGCAATAGACGCCCTTCGAGCTCTGCTTGACGAGGCCGGCCTCCTTGGCGAGCACATAGGCGCCGAGCACGTCGGCGACGCTGTGCGTCATCGACAGGATGAAACTGCCGAAGGCCTCGCGGTCGAGCTTGCTCTGCAATTCCGCGACGAGTTCGAACATTTCGATCGTGTCGCGCGTCTCGGAGGAGAAACGCTCGCGCTCTTCCGAACTCAAGGGCGGCGTCTGAAGCTGCGCGTCGAGCCAGGCGCGCCAATCGGCTGAGTCGACCTCGGGCGCGGCTTCTTCGCGCGTCGCGCGCCACAGATCGAGCAGCGCATTGGTGGTGCGCGTCGTGTTTTCGCGCAAGTCGAGACGCACCGTCGAGAAGCGGAAGACCTCGACGGCGCGGCGCAGGGGCCGCACGAGATCGGTGGCGAGCGAACCCGAGCGCCCTTCGGCGAGCGCCTCCTCGATCAGCTTGAAGTCGGCGATGAGTTCGTCCGCATTGGCGTAGCGCAGGTCGGAGGCCGTGCCGCCGCGCGTCGCCTGCAAGGTCTGATCGAGCTTGTAGACGATCAGATTGCAGAACTGGCGATAGGGCTCCATCTGATTGCGCGAGCGGATCGAACTCGCGTCCTTCAGCGCCGAAAGGCGCTGCTCCAGCGCGTCGCGCAGCACTTGCGGAATGGTCGCGGCGCGCGGGCTGATCGACAGCGAGCGGCCGAGCTCCACCGTGCGCTGGCGATAATAGTTCAGGCTGGCGATGGCGTTGTCGCGCATCGTGCGCCGCGTCACTTCATTGGTGACGAAAGGATTGCCGTCGCGGTCGCCGCCGATCCAGGAGCCGAATTGGAAGAAGGGCGTGACCTCGAATTTTTCGTCCGGGTAATGTTTTTCCAGCGCGCGTTCGAAGATCGCGAGAATGTCGGGCGCAAGTTCGAAGATCGTTTCGGAGAAGAAATGCTGGCCCCAGGCGACTTCATGCTCGACCGTCGGCTTTTCGAGATGCAGATCGCCGGTGAGGAACAGGAGTTCGACCTGATCGCGCACCTGCGCGCTGAGCGCATTGCGCTCGCGGTCGGTCCAGCGCGTCGATTCGAGATCGCGCATCAGCAGATAGATGCGGCGGTTTTTCTCCAGAATCGACACGCGCTTGGCCTCGGTCGGATGCGCGGTGATGACGGGACGAATGCGCAGCGTCTGCAATTGCGCGCGGATTTCGTCGGCGGTGACGCCGGCGCGGCGCGCGCCCGCCAGCACTTGATCGAAGGTGCCGAGCAGTTGATCGTGGCCGCGCTCGCGCTCGATGTGGCGGCGGCGGCGCATCGCATAGGCCTGCTCGGCGATGGAGACGAGCTGGAACAAGATGCCCTGCGCCTGCAGCGTGCGGCCCATCTCGTAATCGTCGAGTTTGGAGCCGGCGGAAAAGCCGCGCAGCACCGGCGCGATCTGCGGCAATTGCCGCTCGACGACGCTCAGCAATTGCTCGAAGAGATAGGCGGACGCCTCCTTGACGGAGCGCGTCGCAAAGGCCGAAGGGGCGGAGGGCGGCGTTGCGGAAGGGGCGTCTGTCATGGGAACTCTCGAACTCCGCGATGGGTGGCCGCCATTAGGACGCGACGGCCGGAATCTCGCTCCTCCCTTTGCGGGAGAAGGTGGCGCGAAGCGCCGGATGAGGGGGCTGCGCGTATTTTGTCGGCCTCATGCCCAACCCCGTGGCGCGACGACCCCTCATCCGTCCTCGCTTCGCTCGGCCACCTTCTCCCGCAGGGGGAGAAGGAGGACTGCGTCACGCGCTCTTCAACACTTTGGCGACGGTCTCGCCGAAATCCGAGGGGCTCGGCGCGACGGTGAGGCCGTAGGACTTCATGATCTCGGTCTTTTCCGCCGCGCTGTCGCCGGTGGAGGAGATGATCGCGCCGGCGTGGCCCATGCGGCGACCCTTCGGCGCCGTCAGCCCGGCGACGAAGCCGATCACCGGCTTGGAGAAATTGTCCTTGATCCAGGCCGCCGCCTCGGCCTCCTGCGGGCCGCCGATTTCGCCGATGATCAGCACGGCCGCCGTCTCCGGATCCTTGTCGAACAGCACGAGATGATCGAGGAAGGAGGAGCCGTTGATCGGATCGCCGCCGATGCCGACCGATGTCGAAATGCCGAGGCCCAGCGCCTTCAATTGCGAAGCCGCCTCGTAGCCGAGCGTGCCGGAGCGCGAAATCAGCCCGACGTTGCCCTGCTTGTAGATGTGGCCGGGCATGATGCCGAGCATCGCCTTGCCGGGACTGATGATGCCGGCGCAGTTCGGCCCGACCATCGTCGGCCGGCGATCCTTGGGATAGCGCATGAAATAGCGCTTCACGCGCATCATGTCCTGCGCCGGAATGCCGTCGGTGATCGAGCAGATCAGCTTGATGCCGGCGTCGGCCGCCTCCATGATCGCGTCGCCGGCGTAGGGCGGCGCGACGAAGGTGATGCTGGTCGTCGCGCCCGTCTCCTTCACGGCTTCCTTCACCGTGTTGAACACCGGCACGCCATGCACGGTCTTGCCGCCCTTGCCGGGCGTGACGCCGGCGACGACCTTGCTGCCGTAGTCGAGCATTTCCTTGGTGTGGAAGGTGCCCTTGTCGCCGGTGATGCCCTGCACGAGGATCGGCGTCGTCTCGTCGATAAGAATGCTCATTGGAGTCCCTCCCGACTTCGCGCGGCGCTCAAGCCGTCTTGCCGATGGCGGCGACGGCCTTCTCGGCCGCTTCCCGCAGCGTGTCGGCGGTGATGATGTTGATGCCGCTCTCGTCGAGGATCTTCTTGCCCGCCTCGACGTTGGTGCCGGCGAGCCGCACGATCAGCGGCACGGCGATGTTGGTCTCGCGCACCGCGTCGACGACGCCCTGCGCGACCCAGTCGCAGCGGTTGATGCCGGCGAAGATGTTGACCAGCACAGCCTTGACGCGCGTGTCGGACAACACGAGCCGGAACGCCGTGGCGACGCGCTCGGCCGAGGCGCCGCCGCCCACGTCGAGGAAGTTCGCCGGGCTCGCGCCGGCGAGCTTGATCATGTCCATCGTCGCCATCGCGAGGCCGGCGCCGTTGACGATGCAGCCGATCTCGCCGTCGAGCCCGATGTAGTTCAGATTATATTTCAACGCCTCCGCCTCGCGCGGATCGCTCTGCGAGGGGTCGTTCATGTCGACGATGTTGCGGCGGCGGAACAGCGCATTGTCGTCGAAGGACATTTTGGCGTCGAGCGCCAGCACCTTGTCGTCCTTGGTGACGACCAGCGGGTTGATCTCCAGCATCGTCGCGTCGCAGTCGCGGAAGGCGCGATAGGCGCCGAGTATCGTCTGCACGGCGCGCGACACCTGCTTCAGATTGAGACCGAGCTGGAAGGCGAGTTCGCGCGCCTGGAAGGGCTGCAAGCCCACGGCCGGCTCGACGATCACCTGCAGCAGCTCGTCCGGCGTGTTCTTGGCGATCTCCTCGATCTCCATGCCGCCATGCTTCGAGGCGATGACGCGCACGCGCTCCAATTTGCGGTCGAGAACGTAGCCGAGATAGATTTCGCGCTCGAAGGGATCGGCCAGCTCGACATAGACGCGCTGCACCGGCTTGCCTTCCGGCCCGGTCTGCGAGGTGACGAGGCGTTTGCCGAGCAATTCGCGCGCCGCCTGCTGCACCTCGTGATAGGTGCGGCAGAATTTGACGCCGCCCGCCTTGCCTCTGGCGCCGGCGTGAATCTGCGCCTTGACGACCCAGTTCGAGCCGCCGAGTTCGGTCGCCGCATAGACGGCCTGATCCGGACTATAGGCGATCGTTCCCGGCGGCACGGCGACGCCGTGCTGGGACAGAATTTCCTTCGCCTGATACTCGTGGACGTCCATTTTGTCCTCCCGTCGCGGGCTGCGCCGCGTGCGTTCATCCGCCGATTTTGCCGCGAACGATGTCGTAAACTTCTTCGGTCTTCTTGGCGGCGAGATCGAGCAACGCGTTCACCTCGCCGAGGCGCGTTTCGGCGAAGTCGCGGTCCTTGATCGATTTGGCGTTGATGAAGACGTTCAGCGCGGCGCTGCGCAAGGCCGCATTTGCGGCGAGGACGGCGACTCCGGCGTCGCTGATGACGTTGAGATTGCCCTTCTCGGCGACGATGGCGGACAGGCGGATCACCTCATGCGCCGCCTTGACCGCGCGCAACGGGGCGTCGGTGGCAAGCTTCAGCGCCGCTTGGATTTGCGCTGTGCGCTTGGCCTTCTCTTCGTCCGTCCCGCGCGGCAAGCCATAGGCCCCCATGACCGCGTTGAACGCCACGACGTCCTCGTCGATCGCCGCCGTCAATTCGGCGCGCAGCCGCTCGGCTTCCGCATTGGCGGCCTTCAAATCGGCCTCGTGGGACTCGTAGCCCTTCTTGCCGATCGTGAGATTGGCGACCATCGACACGAGCGCCGCGCCGACGGCCCCGAGAATGGCCGCGGCCCCGCCGCCGCCGGGCGTCGGCTGCTCGCTGGCCAGCGCATCGAGGAAAGCCCCGATCTGTTCGTTCTTCGCGCTCATGGCGACGTCCTTCTTCGTTTAAGCCAGTTCCTTGGCGAGGCCATAGATGTTCTCGGCGTCGAAGACCTTGTCCGCGGCTTCGAACAGTCGGCCCACGCTTTCGCGATGCAGCTTGAGCTTCAAGCCGCCGAGGCCGAGCGCGCCGATGACGATCTTGCCGTGGCGCTCCTTGGCCTTGTCGATCGCCTCGACGCCGCCGAGCCCGAGCGGCGGCTGGGCGTTGCAGTCGGCCAGCAGTTCGACGGTCGGATCGTTTTGCCAGTCCTTTTCGTCGAGCAGCGGCACGCCGATGGCGCCGGCGGCGAAGACGATCTGCGCGCCCTTGATCGCGCTGGCGCGGGCCGCGTTGTCGAAAGCCTCAATCGGCGTCGGCGCGAAACCGAAGCGCGCATTGATGGCTTCCGACGACGCCTTGGCGCGCGCCAATTGGCGCGAGGTGATCGCGACTTCGGCGCCTTCGATGTGCAGCATCGCCGCGGCGCGCATGCCGACGGGGCCGGTGCCGGCGAGCACGATCGCCCTCTTGCCGGCAAGAGGCTTGGCCTTCGCGAGCAGCGCGACGCCGGCGGCGGCGGTCGTGTTGGAGCCGTTCGAGTCCAGCATCACCGAGACGCGGAAGTTGGAAAAGAAGCGCTTCTTGACCGCCTTGAACAGCGCCTCGCCCTTGGGCATGTCGCCGCCGCCGACGAAGAGCGCGGTGAACTGTTTCTCCTTCGGACCGCGCGTGTAGATCGCGCCGTCGACGAGGGCGCCGACGTTGTCGGGGGTGACGCCGCCATAGCCGATGACGTGATCGGCGCCGCCGTCATAGCCGACGACCGTGTCGAAGACGCTGGGGACGGGATCGGTGTCGAGCAGAAAGAGTAGTTTCTTGGTCATGTGCGTTTCGTTTCCTTGCGGCCTGGGTCGTCATTGCGAGCGCAGCGAAGCAATCCAGGGGGATTGCCGGAACTCATCTCGCAAGAGCGCGGCTGCGGCTCCTGGATTGCTTCGCTGCGCTCGCAAAGACGGCTGCAGAGTCGCGACTTCTTTGGCGCTTACGCCGTCACCAGATTGCGCGGCGCGCCGGCGACGAAGGCGTCGACGTTGTCGATCAACTGATCGGCGAGCACCTGCATCGCCTCCTTCGAGGCCCAGGCGACATGCGGCGTCACGATCAGATTGGGGATCGTCGGATCGAGCAGCACGTTGCCGTTCTTCGGCGGTTCGACGGTCAGAACGTCCATGCCGGCGCCGGCGATGACGCCCTTGCGCAGCGCGTCCGCGAGCGCGACCTCGTCGACGATGCCGCCGCGCGCGGTGTTGATGATGCTGGCGGTCTTCTTCATCGACGCGAGCTCTTTCGTCGAAATCATGTTCTTCGTCTGCGGGGTCAGCGGCAGATTGAGCGTGACCACGTCGGAGTCGCGCAGGATCGTGGCGAGGTCGACCTTGTTGGGAACATCCGCCACGTCGTTGATCAGCACTTTCATGCCGAGCGCCACCGCGCGCTGCTCGATCTGCTTGCCGAGCGCGCCATAGCCGACGATGCCGAGCGTCGAGCCGGCGATGTCGTAGATCGGATAGTCGAAATAGCAGAACTGGCTGTTGTAGCCCCAGCGCCCGTGAAATACGGAGTTGTGATAGTTCACGAGGTTGCGGCGCAGCGCGAAGAGCAGCGCGAAGACGTGCTCGGGCAGCGTGTTGTAGGCGTAATTGCGAATGTTGGAGACCGTGATCCCCTGCGCGGTCGTATAGGCCTTGTCGATCACGTCGGTGCCGGTCGCGGCGACGGCGATCAGTTTCAGGCCCGGAAGCTGCTTCAGCGCGTCTTCGCGCAGCGGCACCTTGTTGGTGATGCAGATGTCGGCGCCCTTCAGGCGTTCGACGACCTCGCCCGGCGCGGTCTGCGCATATTCGACGTATTCATGCGGGAAATTGGGTTTGCGAACATTGGCGTCGAGCGTCTCGCGGTCGAGAAAAACGATTTTATGCGACATGTTTTCGCCCCCCGGCGCCTGGTGTTTTCTTTGGAAGAGCGAATGGGGAGAAGAGAATGGCGAAGAGAATTTCGCCACGCCCCGCCCCATTCGCTGCTCGCTATCGGCTATTGGCTTCTTACGCCTTCAGCAGCGGATTGGCGCGATAGACCGCCTGCGCGGCCGCGACGCCCGAGCCCGCCTGGATCTTGATGCCGTTGTCCAGCATGGCCATTTCCGCGCCGGCGATGGCGCCGAGCAGCATCAGCTCGTTCAGATCGCCGAGATGGCCGATGCGGAACACCTTGCCGGCGACTTCCGAGAGACCCGCGCCGAGCGCCAGATTGTAGCGGTTGTAGGCCGTCGAGATCACCTTGGCGGCGTCGAAGCCTTCCGGCACGACGATCGCGGTGACCGTGTCCGAATTCCACTTAGGCTCCTTGGCGCAGGTCTTGAGGCCCCAGGCCGCGACGGCGGCGCGCACGCCCTCGGCGAGGTGGTGATGGCGCTTGTAGACTTCGTCGAGGCCCTCTTCGAACAGGATCGCCAGCGCTTCCTTGAGGCCGTGCAGCAGCGGGATCGACGGCGTATAGGGGAAGTAGCCGAGGGCGTTCTGCGCGATCATGTCCTTGAATTCGAAATAGGCGCGGCGATGCTTGTTGGTCTTGCCGGCTTCGACCGCCTTCTCGCTGGCCGCCATCAGCAGCAGGCCGGCCGGGAGCATGAAGCCCTTCTGCGAGCCCGACACGATCACGTCGACGCCCCATTTGTCCATGTGGAAGGGCAGCGAAGCGACCGACGACACGCCGTCGACGAAGAGCAACGCCGGATGCTTCGCGGCGTCGATCGCCTTGCGCACCGCGCCGATGTCCGAGGTCACGCCGGTGGCGGTCTCGTTGTGCGTGGCGAACACGGCCTTGATCTCGTGATTCTTGTCGGCCTTGAGCGTCTCTTCGATCAGCTCGGGATCGTTGCCCGTGCCCCACGGACGCTCCTGCTTGATCACCTCGAGGCCGAGACGGTTGGCGAGGTCGATCCACAGATGCGAGAACTGGCCGAAGCGCTGGGCCAAAACCTTGTCGCCGGGCGACAGCGTGTTGGTGATCGCCGCTTCCCAGCCGCCGGTGCCGGACGCCGGGAAGATGAAGGCGTGGCCCTTCTCGGTCTCGAAGACCTTCTTCAACTGCGGAAACAGCGGCTTGACGAGGTTGGGAAAGGTCGGGGAACGATGGTCCTCGGACGCAACCTGCATCGCGCGCTGAACGCGATCCGGCAGATTGGTCGGACCCGGCACGAACAGAAAATTGCGACCGGGAATTCTGGAATTCGACATATGTGGCTCCCTTCGAGCGCTTCTGGCTGGTTTAACGGAAACGCCGTTCGCGCCTGCAGCCAATTCATTGGCGCGCCGCGGCGATAGCGAATTTTCGATGGAAGACTCAGAACAGGCCGGAGATGCGCCCGTCCGGACCCACTTGGATGTTGTTGGCGGCCGGAACCTTGGGCAGGCCCGGCATCGTCATGATGTCGCCGCAGACCGCCACGACGAACTCCGCCCCCGCCGAAAGCCGCAGTTCGCGCACCGGGATCACGTGACCCGAAGGCGCGCCCTTGGCGTTGGCGTCGGTGGAGAAGCTGTATTGCGTCTTGGCGACGCACACCGGGAGATGGCCGAAGCCTTCCTTCTCCAGCTCGGCGAAACGCGACTTGATGCTCGAATCGTAGCTGATGTCCGAAGCGCCGTAGAGTTCGCGCGAGATGGTGCGCAGCTTCTCCACGAGCGGCGCCTCGTCGGGGTAGAGCGGCTTGAAGTTCGACGGCTGCTTGTCGATCGTCGCGACCACCGCACGGGCGAGATCCGCCGCGCCGGCGCCGCCCGAACCCCAATTGTCGGCGACGACGCAATCCACGCCCTCCGCCTTGCAGAGCTTCTCCAGCGCCGCCATCTCGGCCGCCGTGTCGGAGGAGAATTTGTTCACGGTCACGAGGACGGGCACGCCGAATTTCTTGACGTTGCCGATGTGGCGCTGCAAATTCGCGAAGCCCTTTTCGACCGCCGCGACGCTCTCGGTCTTGAGGTCGTCCTTGGCCACGCCGCCATGCATCTTCAGCGCGCGAATGGTCGCGACGATGACGGTGATGTCCGGCTTCAAGCCCGCCTTGCGGCATTTGATGTCGAAGAATTTTTCCGCGCCGAGATCGGCGCCGAAGCCGGCCTCCGTCACCACGTAATCGGCGAGCTTCAAGCCCGCCTTGGTGGCGATCACCGAATTGCAGCCATGCGCGATGTTGGCGAAGGGGCCGCCGTGGATGATCGCCGGATTGTTCTCCAGCGTCTGCACCAGATTGGGGGCGATCGCGTCCTTGAGCAATGCCGCCATCGATCCGGCCGCGGAAAGCTGGGACGCGCGGATGTTCTTCTTGTCGCGCGTCTGGCCGACGACGATGTCGCCGAGGCGCTTTTGCAGATCGGCGAAGTCGGTGGCGAGACAGAAGATCGCCATGACCTCCGAGGCCACGGTGATGTCGAAACCGTCCTCGCGCGAAAAACCGTTGGAGACGCCGCCGAGCGACGAGACGATGGAGCGCAGCGCGCGGTCGTTCATGTCGACCACGCGGCGCCAGGAGATGCGGCGCGTGTCGAGGCCGAGCCCATTCCCCCAATAGACGTGATTGTCGATCAGCGCCGCGAGCAGATTGTTGGCCGCGCCGATGGCGTGGAAGTCGCCGGTGAAGTGGAGGTTGATGTCCTCCATCGGCACGACCTGCGCATAGCCGCCGCCGGCCGCGCCGCCCTTGACGCCGAAGCAGGGGCCCAGCGAAGGCTCGCGCAGGCAGCACAGCGCCTTCTTGCCGATGTGGTTGAGGCCGTCGGTGAGGCCGACCGTCGTGGTCGTCTTGCCTTCGCCGGCCGGCGTCGGCGTGATGGCCGTGACGAGGATCAGTTTGCCGTCCGGCTTGTTCTTCAGGCTCTCGAGATATTCGAGCGAAATCTTGCCCTTGTAATGGCCGTAGGGCTGAACGTGCTCCGCCGCGATGCCGAGCCGCTCGCGCGCCACGTCGAGGATGGGGCGCATCTTGGCGGCCTGAGAAATCTCGATGTCCGATTTCGGCGAAAGATGCTGGTTATCTTTCCCGCTCGCGCTCGGCGCGGTGGGCGGCGATGCCGTCGTCATATTTTCCCTTCCACTCCCTTGGCGGGCCGCGTCGCGGCTCCTGCATTTTTCTTTTTTGGCGCTTCTCGAAATCCGCCGACGCAGGAAGGGCGTTGTGAACGCATGACGCGCTTGGCTTCCGCCCCCCGACGGCAGCCGGGCCAGCGACGCAATCGTCGCACTGGCGCCGTGGTGACCCTAGAATTTTATTTGGCGTCCTTCAAGCGACACAAGCGCGCATGCGCCGATGCGAAACCTACCCGGCCCGCCGCGTCGACCCTATGCGGGCGCGCGCTTCGCCCGTCAAGCGGAATCATCGCGCGGAAAGCTTTGCTGCATCGCCGAAACGGCGCGCGCGCGGCGGCGCGCCCACACTGCGGACCAAGCCTTCAGCCATGCCGTCGGGCGCGAGTGGACGGGGCCGCACACCTACCCTTCACCTGCCTGACCATACGGGATTAAGCGCTACACCTACGAATGGTTGCGCCGCCCACAATCGTGCAAAAAATCATCTTTCCCGCATCCGGCGCGAAACTGATGCGGTAGGACGCCTGCAAAGGCCGGCGCGGCGCCGCGGCCAATCATAGGCGTCCCCGTCCCGTCTTCGCAGATAGGCCGGGACTCGCTCCGCGTCGACGCGTGCATCGCGCCAAAAAAAAATGCGCGGCGCCTCGATTCACGCCGGCGTAAAGTTGAGCGCGACGCCGTTGATGCAGTAGCGCAGGCCCGTCGGCGGCGGCCCGTCTTCGAACACATGGCCGAGATGCGAGCCGCAGCGGCTGCAATGCACCTCGACGCGGCGCATGAAATGACTGTCGTCCGTGCTCGTCTCCAGCGCGCCTTCGAGCGGGTCGAAGAAGCTCGGCCAACCGGTGCCGCTCTCGAATTTCTGCGCCGCGGCGAACAAAGGCTGGTCGCAGCCGGCGCAGGCGAAGGTCCCCGCCCGCTTCTCGTGGTTCAGCGCGCAACTGCCCGGCCGCTCGGTGCCGTGTCGCCGCATCACCTGATGTTGTTCCGGGGTCAGCAGCGCCCGCCATTCGGCGTCGGTGCGGGTGACGGGGAAGGTCTTGGCGTCGGTCATGGCGGGATCTCCTCGAACCCCGTCATCATATGCCCCTCCGCCTCACGCATTCAATATCCAGGCGAAGCGCCGCTTCAATTCCGCGCTCCCATTGGTCTCGAACCATTCGCCATGCGAGATGACGATCGCCTCTGGCGCCCAGGCCAGCATGCGCTGCGCTGCGCGTCGGCCAGCCAGTTTGTCCTTCATGCTCAGCCGATACATCAGCGGCGCACTGCCGTCCGGGTAGACGATCCCCTCCAGCCGCGCGAATTGGCGCGCGAAAAAGCCCTGGCCGTCGAGGCGCATGTTGATGACGAGGTCGGTGAGGATCAGCGTGCGCGAGGCCTTGTGGAAGAACACGACCTCGTCGAAGGCCCTGGAGCCCGAAAAGATCGTCTGGTCGATGTCCTCGCGCCACGCGGCTGGCGCGTCCTCGCCGAGATCTTCGTCGAAGTGCATGTCCCCGCGCTTGCCGCGCAATCCCGGCGCGCCGAAGACGCGCGCCCGCGGAAAAGCCCCTATCCATTGCTTCAAGAAGAGATGATGCAGCTTGTTCGGCGCGACGAGGGCGGCGACATCTCCCAAGCCGCGCACCGCCTCGCCTAGTTCGCGAGTAAGGGCCACCGGAGAATGGACCCAAAGGCCACCGCCCGCGAGACCCGCCACGGTCATGCGCGTCCCGATCCACAGCCCGAGAAATTTGATGCGGCTTCCGTCGGCGATCCAGATATCCGGGCCGATCGATTGCAAAATTCGGGGCGAAGACTGTGACTGGACATCCATCGGTTGGCCTTCCAAAAAGAAACGTATAGGGCGCGTCGGCGCCCAGACCTACCATGTCACGACCAGAAGCGCACGGCCTTGCGCGGCTTGCGCCTGCACGAAATCCCGCAGCGGCGGAAAAAAGTCGCGCACGTCCCATTCGCATTCTTCGAGGTCCCCGGCGCTCCCCTGGTAAGCGTCGTAGGCGTAGATCTTTTCGCGGCGCATCGCGGCGAAATCGATGCGGGCGATCAGTCTTTCGACCGTGAGGCATTGCAGAAAGGTCGCGAATTTCACCGTGTCCTCGGGCCCGAGCAGCCGCGCGCGGCCATAGCCCCTGTCAGGCCCGACCTCCTTGCCGGCGAAGAGCGCGCCTTCGGGAATATCGCCGCGCATCCAGCCGTGACCGGTGAACAGGTCATGGAAAAAATGCCCGCGCTTGTCGAGATTGAACACGTCCGGCGCCGGCTGGCGCTCGACGATGCGCTGCGTCGCGGCGCGAAGGGCGCGGGCGCTGGCCGCCTCGACGAGCGCGGGACTCTGCGCGTAGCGCCGGACGTCTTCGCCGGGAACGCCGACGAGGTGGAGATACATGCCCATGGCCAGGCGCCTCCATGCGCGCGTCGGCGCGTCCAGCGCGTTCGCCTCGCGCGCCGCCGCCCGCGCCTTTCGGACGGCGCGGGCGGCAATCCATCCTATTGCGTCGCCGCAACGAAAGCGTTGCGGCAAAGCTCGTTTCGCATTTTTTCGAACCGCCCGGCGCGCCGGCCCCAAGACACGGCCTTGGCCGATTCCGCCGTTCGCAGTGTGTCTTGGCGCACGCCGTCCGCCCGCTAATTAAGAGATCGTTAACCCGTGAAGCACTCGAACCCTTTTGTTTCGGGGGAGGAGAAAATGAACATCGAATTCATGAAAACCTTGCCGGCGATCGCCAATCGCTACCTGCTGACCGGCGCGCTCGCCGCATTTCTGCTCTACGCCGCCTGCAACGTCGGGCAAATCGCGCAATCGGTCGCCGAGCGCACCGGGACCTTGCATGAGGTCAAGGCCTTCGGCGCCGAGCTGACCTTCGACGCCAAGGACCTCTACCAGCACGCGGCTTTGTTCGACATCGAAAAAGACAAATTCGATCGAGCGATGAGCGCCAAGATCGCCGCCGACATCGACCGGCTCGATCCGCAGACGCTGACGCGTTTGATCTACGTCGACACCCACAAGAATCTCTGCCTCTACGACCCGCAGACCGCGCCCATCCTCGAGGACATGGCCACCGACTATCGCCTGCAGGAGCTGAAACTGGCGATCGTCACGGATTCGGACGAAGTGAAAGCCGCCGTGGAGAAGATGCCGCGCTCCGAGAGGCCCGCGCCCGGCGTCCCGCTGCGCTGCTACACCGTCACTTTGACCACGGCCGGTCAGGATGTGCGCAACGTCCTGGTCAAGATGCTGGCCGCCGCTTTCGCCGCCCATGCGCCGAGCGCGCAGCCGGAGGGCGCGCCAGCGCCGACGGTCGAGGCGCGCGCCGCGCCGGCCACGGTCAAGAAAGCGCCCGCCGCGCACGAGAAAATCGCGGGAGCCTGGAAGTAGCCGCGAGCGGGGAAACTCAGCGTTTCCCCTTTTTCTCCGCGATCGCCGCCAGCGTGCGCAAGAGATTGCGCACGCCGTCCAGGCGCTCTTTGAGCGACGCAAAATCGCGCACGAAGACGATTTTTTGATCCGGCCGCACCTTGGCCCGCGCGCCCTGCTCGGCGACGAAGCGCACGAGGCCGGCCGGTTCGGCGAAGCGATTGTCCTTGAAGGCGACGATGACGCCCTTCGGCCCGGCGTCGACCTTCTCGATGTGGGCGCGCCGGCACAGCGCCTTGATTGCGACGATCTTCAGCAATTGCTCGACTTCCGGCGGCGCCTTGCCGAATCTGTCGACCATTTCGGCCGCAAAACCCTCGATGTCGGCGTCGGTCTCCAGTTTCGACAGGCGCCGGTAGAGCTGCAAGCGCAGCGTCAGGTCCGGCACGTAATCTTCCGGGATCGTCACCGGCGCGCCGACCGAGATCGTCGGCGACCAGACTTCTTCTTCCGGCTCGTCGACGCCGGCCTTCAGCAGCGTGATCGCGTCGGTCAGCATCTGCTGATAGAGTTCGTAACCGACTTCCTTGATGTGGCCGGATTGTTCGTCGCCCAGCAGATTGCCGGCGCCGCGCATGTCGAGATCATGCGTCGCGAGCTGGAAGCCGGCGCCGAGCGTGTCGAGCGATTGCAAAAGCTCCAGGCGCTTTTGCGCTTGTGGCGTGATCTGGCGGTTGGCCGGCGTCGTGAACAACGCATAGGCCCGGGTCTTGCCGCGGCCGACGCGCCCGCGCAATTGATAGAGCTGCGACAGGCCGAACATGTCGGCGCGCCAGACGATCAGCGTATTGGCGTTGGGAATGTCGAGGCCGGATTCGACGATGCTGGTCGACAGCAGAATGTCGAATTTGCCGTCGTAAAAGGCCGACATCTTCTCTTCGAGTTCGCTCGCCGCCATCTGCCCATGCGCGACGACGTATTTCGCCTCCGGCGCATTGTCGCGCAAGAAGGCGGCGGCCTCATCCAGATCGTCGATGCGCGGACAGACGAAAAACGCTTGGCCGCCGCGGTAGCGCTCGCGCAGCAAGGCTTCGCGCACGATCAACGCGTCGAAGGGCGAGACGAAGCTGCGCACCGCGAGGCGGTCCACCGGCGGCGTCGCGATCAGCGACAATTCGCGCACGCCAGTCATGGCGAGCTGCAAGGTGCGCGGGATCGGCGTCGCCGACAGGGTCAGCACATGCACCTCGGCGCGCAACTCCTTCAGCCGCTCCTTGTGGCCGACGCCGAAATGCTGCTCCTCGTCGATGACGACGAGGCCGAGATCCTTGAAGGCGACGGTCTTGCCGAGCACGGCGTGCGTGCCGATCACGAGATCGATCTGGCCCTCGGCCAGCCCCTTCTTGGTCTCGCGCGTTTCGGCGGTCCCGACCATGCGCGAGAGGCGCCCGACGTTGATCGGCAGCCCGGCGAAGCGCTGCGAGAAATTCGAAAAATGCTGGCGCGCCAGCAGCGTCGTCGGGGCGACGATCGCAACCTGCTTGCCGTTGATCGCCGCGCAAAAGGCGGCGCGCAGCGCGACTTCCGTCTTGCCGAAGCCGACGTCGCCGCAGACGAGGCGGTCCATCGGCCGGCCGGCGGCGAGATCGTCGAGCGTCGCCTCGATGGCGAGCGCCTGATCCTCGGTCTCGTCGTAAGGGAAGCGCGCGCAAAACTCCTCGTAGACGCCTTCCGGCGGGACGAGTTTCGGCGCGGCTTTCAGCATGCGCTGCGCGGCGATCGCGATGAGGCCCTTGGCCATTTCGCGAATGCGCTTCTTCAACCGCGCCTTGCGGTTCTGCCAGCCGGCGCCGCCGAGCTTGTCGAGCTGCGCCTCCGTGTCCTCGGAGCCGTAGCGCGACAGGAGTTCGATGTTTTCGACGGGCAGATAGAGCTTGTCGCCGCCGTCGTAGCGAATTTCGAGGCAATCGTGCGGCGCGCCTGCCGCGACGATCGTGTCGATGCCGATGAAGCGGCCGATGCCGTGATCGACATGCACGACGAGATCGCCGGCCGACAGCGCCCCGGCCTCGCTCAACAGATTCTCGGTGCGCTTGCCCTTGCGCCTTTGGCGCACGAGGCGGTCGCCCAGAATGTCCTGCTCGCCGAGCAGCGCGAGGCTGTCGGTCTCGAAACCATGTTCGATCCCGAGCACGGCGAGCGTGACCGTGCGTCCGCCCAGTGCATGCGCGGTGGGCCAATCGGACACCAGCGGCGGCTGCGCCAATCCATGTTCGACGAGCACATGGCCGAGCCGCTCGCGCGAGCCCTCGGACCAGGCGGCGACGACGACGCGCTTGCCGGCGGCGGTCAGCGCCTTGACGTGATCGACGGCGGCCTGAAACACGTTGATCTCGGGCTGCGCGCGCTCCGGCGCAAAATCGCGTCCGACGCGGGCGCCGAAGTCGATTGCGGCTTCGGACCGCGAGCCTCCAAGCTCGCCCTGCGGCGAAAACCAAGCCTGCGCGCGGGCGGAAAGCTGCGCGCGCCACTCGTCCTGCGACAGATACAGCTCTTGCGGATCGAGCGGCTTGTAATTGCAGCGCGCGTGATCGAGTTCATAGGCGGATTTGCGCGCGTCGTAATAATCGGCGATCTGCGCCAGGCGCTCGACCGCCGCCTCCTCGCAGCGCGCGTCGAACAGCAAGGGCGCGGCGCCGACGTAATCGAACAGCGTGTCGAGCCTTTCGTAGAACAGCGGCAGCCAATGTTCGGCGCCGGGATGCCGGCGGCCTTCGCTGATCGTCTCGTAGAGCGTGTCGCCGCGCGTCTCGCCGCCGAAGCGCGTCGTATAGGCCTGGCGAAAGCGGCGCATCGTGTCGGTGACGATGCGCAATTCGCTCATCGGCACGAGATCGAGCGCGCGCAATTGTCCGGTCGTGCGCTGCGTCTCGGGATCGAAACTCCTGATCGACTCCAGCGTGTCGCCGAAGAAGTCGAGCCGGATCGGCGCCGGCATGCTCGGCGCGTAAAGATCGACGAGGCCGCCGCGCTGCGCATAGTCGCCGACCTCGCGCACCGTCGCGGCGCGGCTGAAGCCGTTGGTTTGCAACCAGCCGGTCAGGCCGTCCAGCGCGACGACGTTGCCGGGCGCCGCCGAAAAAGTGTCGGCCGCGATGCGCGCCAGGGGCGGCACGCGCTGCAACAGGCAATCGACGGTGGTCGCGACGACGCGCGGGCGCTCGGCCGAGGATTTGCTGCGTGCGAGACGCGCCAGCGCGATCGTGCGGCGGGAGGAGACGGCGGCGGAAGGCGAGACGCGGTCGTAGGGCTGGCAGTCCCAGCCGGGAATGTCGAGAATTTCGCAAAAAGGCGCGCAAAAGCGCAAGGCCTCGCGAAACTGCGCGCTGCGCTGCGCGTCGCGCGCGACATGCACGAAGACCGCCGGACGCCCTTCGGCGCCCGCCGCCAGCGCCCGCGCCAGATCGCCGGCGACGAAAGCGTCGAAGCCCTCGGGCGCGTGCGAAAAGACCAGCCTGTCGCCGGCTTCCAGCCCCTTCAGCGCACTGCGCAACACGGCGGCGTCCTCGCCCTTGCGCGTCTTGGCGGGCGGGCTCATCGGCCGGGCTCCCGGTGAAAGGCGGCGATCTTGGCGAAGAGTGGCGTATCGTGCGGCGGCTCCGCCGCGCCGGCGCAGAACCAGCGGAAGGCCAAATCGTCGTCGGCGTCGAGAAGCGCCTCGAAAGCGGCGAGTTCGCGCGCGTCGAGGCTCGCCAGCCGCGCATCGGCGAAGCCGCCGAGAATGAGGTCCATCTCGCGCATGCCGCGCCGCCAGGCGCGCAGGCGAATGCGCCGCCGCATCAGGTCGAGATCGTCGCGCTCAGGGGAAGTCGGGGCGATGGCGCCGTTGTCGCCGGTCATGAAGCAGAAGGCTCTCGGGAGGGGAGGCTGGAGCGCGAAGCCCGAGCGTCGAGGCGAGCGGCTTAGACCAGGCGCGCCGGAAAAGGAAGGGCCGCACAGCGCGCTTCACCCGGCGCGCGGCGCGCCGGGCGTTCCGCCCGAAAAAATCAGGCGTCGAGCAAGGGGCGTTCGAGAGACGATTCGATGGCGACGCGCTCATGTCCGTCGCGGTCGCTGCGCAGGCGATATTGAAGACCCTGGCCGCCGTCGGGCAGCTGGATCATGACGCGAAAGGAGACGCCTTCCGAATGATGGCCGGGCTTGTGCTGGACGCGCGCGCCGACGGGAAATTTATGCGCCGCGAGCCGCACGGCCTTGGCGTTGCGAAAGCGGTCGCGGCTGCTGACGGATTGACCCATGTGCTGCGTGCCTTTCCGGCGACGAGGCGCCGCCTTGCGTGCGAATGACGAGGAATTCGTCAAAAACGATCTTGGTCGCGAAAGGCTATTTCTTGCGGGGCTGCGCGGCCTTGGCCTGCAATTTGTCCACGGTCGTGAAGGGGGAAGAAGAGGCGGGCGCGGACGCGGCCTTGTCTTTCTTCGGCTTCTTGGTTTCGCGGTTGCCGCGTCTTTGTTCCTTGACCATGTCGGCGATCCCTTCGAGAGGTTGCGCCGAAGCGTCGCGCCCGAGCAGGCGCCGCGGCTCTGAAGCTTTGCCGCGCCGCCGGCCGAGCGCATTCGCGCATTGGCCGGCGGCGCGCGAAATCTCAGTTTTCGACTTGCAGCTGGTCGGCCGAGAGCTTGCCGCTGCGCTTGTCGGCGACGAGCTCGTAGGAGACCTTCTGACCTTCGTTCAGCGAACGCAGGCCGGCGCGCTCGACGGCGCTGATGTGCACGAAAACGTCATTGCCGCCGGCGTCCGGCTCGATGAAGCCGAAACCCTTTTGCGCGTTGAACCACTTAACTTTGCCCGAAGCCATGAGATGTCCTTTCCAGGAACGGTTTGGGGCCCGCGTCATTGCGGCCCCGGTAGATCGTAGTTCTGGAGAGGAAGTCACGAGCCGGCGCGCGGAGCGCGGTAGAGCAAGATCGTTCGGCCGAAACCCGATTCCCGTTGTTATAAACCTTTCGCGCGGCGAAACAATGTTTTTCTCCAAAAAGGCGGCGAACCGGCAAGCCGGGAGGCGTGACCCGCCGTCGACTCATATTTCCTGCCTTTCATGCCCCTGGGCCCGAGCGCGCGGCCAGCCATTGGCGCAAGGCGGATGCGGCGGTTGGCGCCCGCGCGTGCTCTATGTCATCGAGGCCGGCGAGAACGCAATCGGCAAGATCCGGGCGGTCGCGTCCAAGGCGCGCGAGAAGCACGATGGCGTCTTCGTCCGCGACGCCCGCCAGCGCCTCGATCGCGCGCCGCGAGGGGCGCTCCTCGAGCCGCCGTTTCAATGCAACGCGCGCCTCGCTTTTCCCCATGCGTCCGAGCGCGCAAGCTGCGGCGAGGCGGACCTCGCGATCGCGATCGCCGAGCAATTCGATCAGCACCGTGGCGACCTCGCGCCCGGCGCGCAGGCAGTCGCAGGCGGCGGTCCGAACCAGCGGGTTTGCGTGCCGAAGCAGCGGCAATGCGACGTCCGGCGAAAATACGACCCCGAGCCGCGACGCCGCGACGACCGCCACGACGAGCGTCGGACCCAGGACGACGCCTTTTTCGATCATCGCCGCCACGGCCCTCGACGCCTCGCCTCCGCCGATTTCGGCGAGGGCCGCGAGCGCCGCGGCCTGCTCTGGAACCAGGGCCCCCGCGCCGAAGCCGACGAAACGCCGGCAGAGCGCGGCGAGCGCCGCCACGGCGCCGGCGAGCCTACGCTGGGCGGCCTCGTCCGCGAGCGCGCGGGCGTCTTCGAGCGTGGACTCCGGCAGCGCGGCGATCAACGCCTCGTCCGATAGTCTTTTCGCGTCGAGCCCCTGCGTTCGCCGGGCGTCTGACGCGGCAGCGGTCGGCTCGCGCGGCGCGAAGAGGTCGAGTTGCGTGTCGTCCATGCTGTCGTGGAGTTTGTCGTGTCGGGGAGAAATGGGCAACTCGTTTCGGCGCGTGCGAAAATCGTCGACAGGATTTTTTGCGGGATGCGCGGACACGCCCAGACGGGGGAGACAGACCGGCTTCAGTCGGCGCATGAGGTTGGGAAAAAAGCAACGAACCCGTCATTCTCCCTTAAGAACATGGTCGCATGCTGCAATCTTCGAATGCTCCTTTGTCGCGCGGTCATGCCCTCGGCGGAAACTCGACGACGCGTCGTCGCAGGACCCGCGCGTTGTCGTCTGCCGCGACTGCGTGGACATGTGCATCGACGTGTTCGCTGCGAAGGACGCGCGTTGGCGCGACGCAAAAGTCAAGCAACTCGGGACGCTACGGGGCTCCATGTTCGGGACGGCCCTCGACGCGTTGCTTCGGCGCCCGAAAATGCCGTGACGGCGGGGATTACCGGAATGAGCGAATTCAGCAGCAGCTTTCACATTCGGACGGCCGATGCGCCAGCGGCGGAAAAGGCGCTTGCGTGCGCGCGCTTCCGAGGTCTCGTTTTCGGCCCAAAAAACGGCTGGCTGACGTTCGTGCCCTACGCCGAGGACGACGACGGCAGGGATGTTCCCCCGGACACCATCGTCAAACTGGCGGAAGCCGTTAATGCGCTGGCGCTGTACTACAGCTGCGCCGAGGATCATGGCTGGTCGTTCACCGTGGTCGACCCCGGCAGGCCGCCGGGCATGTTCGCCTGTTCGTGGAACGCGCAAACGCGCCTCACCCGCCATGATCTGGACCTGCGAATATTCGAAGGAATCGCGGCGACGGCTGACCTCGAAAAGTTTTTGACGGAGCCGGCGGACGCCATCGAATGGAATCTGGAAGAGCCGGACGAAGACCTTTGCGGCCAGGCGTTGGCCCATGGTTTCGCCAAGGCTCTGGGCCTGCCGGCCTATGAATGGCTCTCGCCGGACCTCGTCACGCGCGACACGGAGCATTTCGTCGCCAATGGCGGGCGCCGGCTCGGGCGCAAGAAGCCCTCTGCGGAGAAGCGGCTGAAACTGCCGCCGTCGACGAAATTGGAAATTCCCACCAAAGACATGTCCGCTCGGCAAGCGCTGGAGATCGTGACGCCGCTCGTGGCTGGCCTCGGCCCCGCCTGGACCCTTTATGCTTTCAACGGACGCGCTCATCACTATGCCGGCAAGCCATCCCCGGACTGCAGGAGCGATTGGCAATTCTGGTATCTCAAAGCCAAGACACGCGATACGGTATGCGTATACGTAGTTTCAAACGGTTCCGCCGGCATTCGGGCGCTCGGCAAAATGCCGCGGCAGGAAAGAATGTCTCCCGCAGAGATTCGGGACGCGATCGCCCGCTTCGCCGGCATGGCCGAGATGGCGCATGTGGTGCGGCAACTCGAGCAAGAGCTGAACTCGCCATCGCCGCCGCCGAAGCTGGAGCTGCCGGAAAACTGGCTGGACAGTCCGCGCATCGCGCAGATCGCGCGGGGGCTTGAGCCGCCCGAGGAGATCGCCAAGCCGGTCATCGGGATGCTCGGGTTGTCTTGGGGAAGCATGCCGGAGGCGCGATGGCGGGTTAGTTGCAGCCCATCCGGCTTCAAATCCTGGAACATCGAGATCGACGCGCTGACCGGCGAGGTCTTGTACGAGACCCTGGTGGGGCCCCGTTCCGGCGAGTTTGTCGGCAGAACATGTCGCGAGCGTTTGCGAGGCGGCCCTTGGCGCGACGCGTGAAACGGACACAGGGCGGAGATCGGGGACGCCGGCTTCGATCGAGGACGCCGAGGTTGAACGGGTTTCCTGGCCGCTCGCCGAAAGGCGCGTCGCCAGGATTTCAAGAGCCCATCCGAAGCATGGCGAGAAGCCCTCACGCCAATTTGGAGCCGACATGCGCAAAATCGTTTCATTCGTCTGCGCCGTAGCCCTGCTGTGCCTCAGCATTCATTTCATCGTTCTCGCCCTCGAAAACCCAACCTTCTACACGCTCATCCGCACGCTCGGCATTGGGGTCGTCTTCGCGGGCGTCGCCGTGGTCTGGCTGTGGGAAGACTTTCTCTCGCCCGTCGTGCGCAAGCGCAATTCGCACAACCGCATGGACACGTAAAAAGTCGCCGCTTCCGGCTCGCTGGGAGCATCTCGTCTTTCCGCCGCCCCGCCCACCTTGACTCCCCCTCCCCCTTTGCCGCACTGCCTCGCCAAACATCAGCGTGCATGAGGAAACGGCATGGCGGTCGCATTCATTTTTCCGGGTCAAGGCTCGCAGACGGTCGGCATGGGCAAGGCGCTCGCCGAGAATTTTCCCGAGGCCAAGGCGGTGTTCGAGGAGATCGATTCCGCGCTCGGCGAAAAGCTCAGCCGCACGATCTTCGACGGTCCCGAGGCCGAGCTGACGCTGACCGCCAACGCCCAGCCGGCGCTCATGGCCGTCTCGCTCGCCGCCATGCGCGTCTTGCAGAAGGAAGCGGGGCTCGATCTGGCGAAAACCGCCAAATTCGTCGCCGGCCATTCGCTGGGCGAATATTCGGCGCTCTGCGCCGCTGGGGCGCTCTCGCTCGCCGACGCGGCGCGGCTGTTGCGGCTGCGCGGTTCGGCGATGCAGGCGGCTGTGCCGGTCGGGCAGGGCGCGATGGCCGCTCTACTCGGGGTCGAATTGGACGCGGCGAAGGAAATCGCCCGCGACGCGGCGGAGGCGACCGGCGGCGTCTGCCAGGTCGCCAACGACAATGGCGGCGGTCAGGTCGTGCTGTCCGGCGACAAGACCGCCGTGGGCAAGGCGATCGAGATTTCGAAGGAGCGCGGGGTCAAGCGCGCCGTGCCCTTGCCCGTCTCCGCCCCCTTCCATTGCGCCTTGATGCAGCCCGCCGCCGACGCGATGCGGGCGGCCCTCGCCGGCGCCGCGATCGCCCGCCCCTGCGTCCCCGTCGTCGCCAATGTGACGGCGTCGGCCGTCTCCGACCCCGAGGACATCCGCCGCCTGCTGGTCGAGCAGGTGACCGGCTCGGTGCGCTGGCGCGAGAGCGTCGTCTACATGGCGGAAGCCGGCGTGACCAAATTCGTCGAATGCGGCGCCGGCAAGGTGCTGACCGGCCTGTTGAAACGCATCGCGCCGGGCGTCTCGGGCGTCAGCGTCGGCGCGCCGGCGGATTTGGACGGCTATCGCGCCTTTTTGTGAGGCGGGCGACGCCGTCGCTTGCGGCGCGGCGGGGCGCGTGGCGCACCTTTGAGAAGGCCCGAGCCTCTCGGCCGAACTCTTCGACGAGGGACGCGACGGTTGCATGCCGCACGCGCTTTTGCTCATATGGCCTCCTGGCGAGGGCCCATGCAGTTTTCCCTCGCGCGGGGGTGGGGCGACCCTACGACTTCACCATTTTCGTAAAATCCGACCACTGCTCCACACGGAAGGCGCGGATGTCGCGCACCGAGGCGGGCAGCCAGGGCAACGCCTTGAGAGCGCTGATCGCCGCGAAGAGATTGGCCAAATCCTCGGACTCGCTCGTGTAAAGACTGCCTTGAACGCGAAGGAAGCCATAAGTCGAAAGCGTCGCGCCAATATCGGCGTAGGCGTGCGCGACGCCCTTTGGATGATGCTGCAACATGTCCGCGACGACGAGATCGAAGGCGATGGCGAACATCAACTCTCCTTCGGATCGTCCAAAATAGCGGCGAGCTTGTAATTGACTTCCTCGCCGGTTTCGAGCACGCGGATGCGCATCACCCTGTCCCGATTTTGCAACCCCGCGACCTCGCCGATGATTTGGTAGACCGGGCCGACCGCGCCAAAGCGCCGCCAGCTTCCGGTGAGATTGGCGGGGGCGAGCGGTAGGGGGCGTGCGTTGGTCTGGGCCATGCGCGCAGCATATCACGGCGCGCGTCGCTCGCAATCCGGGCTTGCCAACCCAAAGGGATCGCCCCGCCGCCCAAAGAATGCCCTCGACGCCGCGACGCGCGATGCTTACATCGGGCGGCGAACTGGTGTAACGCCTGTGCTTCGAGCAAGGGCCGCGGCGCAGCAACCCGGCGGCCCCCGCGTCTCTTCGACCAACGAACGTCCGACATGGCAAAACGCGACTATTACGAGGTTCTCGGCGTCTCCCGCACGGCGACGGAAGTCGAAATGAAGATCGCCTTCCGCAAGGCGGCGATGGAGTGTCACCCCGACCGCAATCCGGGCGACAAGGCGGCGGAGGCGCGCTTCAAGGACCTCAATGAGGCCTATCAGGCGTTATCCGACGCGCAGAAGCGCTCGGCCTACGACCGATTCGGCCATGCCGCCTTCGAGCAGGGCGGCGCCGGCGGCGGCGGCTTCTCGGCCGAGGGTTTCGGCTCCATGGCCGACATCTTCGAAGATCTCTTCGGCGACGTCATGGGCCGGCGCGGCGGCGGACGCTCCAACGGCGGACGCGAGCGCGGCTCGGACCTGCGCTACAACATGGAGATCACGCTCGAGGAGGCCTATAGCGGCAAGGCGGCGACCCTAAAGCTGCCGACCTCGGCGACCTGCGACGCCTGCAACGGCAGCGGCGCCAAGAAAGGCTCGAAGCCCAAGACCTGCACGACCTGCGCCGGCCACGGCCGCGTCCGCGCCCAGCAGGGTTTTTTCGCGATAGAGCGCACCTGCCCGGCCTGCCAGGGCCGCGGCGAAATCATCGAACAGCCCTGCCCCACTTGCGCCGGTTCGGGGCGCAAGACGCTGGAGCGCACGCTCTCGGTCAACGTGCCGGCGGGCGTCGAGGACGGCACGCGCATCCGCCTCGCCGGCGAAGGCGAAGCCGGCCTGCGCGGCGGTCCCTCCGGCGATCTCTACATCTTCCTGTCGGTCAAGCCGCACGGCTTCTTCCAGCGCGACGGCGCCGACCTCTATTGCCGCGTGCCGATCTCCATGGTGCGCGCGGCGATCGGCGGCGAGATCGTCGTGCATGCGATCGACGGCGCCGAATGCAAGCTGAAGATCCCGGAAGGCGCGCAATCCGGCCGCCAGCTGAAGGTCAAGGGCAAGGGCATGCCGGTGCTGCGCGGCCGCGACATGGGCGATCTGCACGTGCAGCTTTCCGTCGAGACCCCGCAGAATTTGACCAAGCGGCAGAAGGAGTTGCTGGCGGAGTTCGAAGAGGAATCCTCGCACCACACCCATCCGGAATCGAGCGGTTTTTTTGCGAAGATGAAGGAGTTTTTGGGGAAATAGGGGGATCGAGCTTCCAGCCCGCTCCCCATCGCTCCCCCGCAAATCGAATAGCGTCGACTGTTCGATACCTTGCCGGAAGAAAAAAAGCAGGCCGGAGCCTGCTGTTCATTTGGTGAGGCTGGCCTCTTGTTGACGAAGAGACCACACCGTCTCCTTTTATAGACAGAGGGAGGCCGGCACAGTTACACTCCATTGCACTCCAAATTTCGTCCCCCTTTTCTTGGTTGCCGTCCCTCGAGAGAGAAAGCATTCGATGACTGGCTGCTCACCGTTGCGCGTCGCTTTCGACATCAGCACCAATTCGATTGGTTGGTAACAGCGTCGCGCACCGCGCTAGACAAAGCGCAGAAGACGAGCAACACTCCGCGGCGTCCGCGCTCTTGCGAGCCGCTCGGCGTTCTGGAATTGGTCTTCGCCCCTCAACCGCGGGAAGTTCGGCATGCGGATATTGCTCGTCACGACCGCCTACAACGGCCTTTGCCAGCGCGCGCACATCGAACTCGACGACCGCGGCCACGAGGTTTCCGTCGCCCTCGCCTTGGGCGAAGCCGAGATACGCAAGGCGGTCGCGTTGTTCCAACCGCATTTGATCGTTTGTCCGTTCTTGAAGGAAAAAGTCCCCGCCGACATTTTCGAAAAGACGCTCTGCATCATCCTGCATCCGGGAATCCAAGGCGACCGCGGCGCCTCGTCGCTCGATTGGGCGATCATGAACGAGGAGCGCGAATGGGGCGCGACGGCGTTGCAGGCGGCGGAAGAGATGGACGCCGGCGACATATGGGCGACCGGCGTCTTTCCGATGCGCGAGGCCTCCAAGGCCAGTCTCTATCGACGCGAAGTGACGCGCGTCGCCATCGCCGCGATGCTGGAGACGATCACGCGCATCGAGCAAGGAGAATTTCGTCCCGAGCCGCTGAACGACGACGATCCCAATGTGCGCGGACGCTTGCGTCCGACGATGCAGCAGGCCGATCGCGCCATCCATTGGCGACGCGACAACGTCGCGACGATCCTGCGCAAAATCCACGCGGGCGACAGCGCCCCCGGCGTTCTCGACGACATCGACGGCGAGGAATTCTATCTCTTCGGCGCGCATGAGGAGGGCCGGCTGCGCGGCGCTTTCCCCGGCGAAATCATCGCCCAGCGGCACGGCGCCATCTGCCGCGCGGCGATCGACGGCGCCGTGTGGATCACGCATCTGAAAAAGAAGAACGTCGTCAAACAGCCCTTCCTGACGCGGCTGCTCTCCGGCCATAAGGATTTCGACTTCAAACTGCCGGCGACGATGCTGCTCGGCGAAGCCGTGAACGACGCGCCGGAATCGCCGATCGAGCCCTTGCACCAGGACGCGGCCAAGACCTTCAAGGAGATTTGGTACGAGGAGAGCGCCGAGGTCGGCTATCTGCATTTCGATTTCCACAATGGCGCGATGAGCACGCAGCAGTGCCAGCGCCTGCGCGAGGCCTATCTTCTCGCCGCGGCGCGGCCCATAAAGGTTCTCGTGCTGATGGGCGGCGGGGATTTCTGGTCCAACGGCATTCACCTCAACACGATCGAGGCGGCGCAAAATCCCGCCGACGAGTCCTGGCGCAACATCAACGCCATCGACGACGTGGTGTTCGAGATCATCGACACCATGCACATTCTCACGGTTGCGGCCGTCTGGGGCGGCGCCGGGGCCGGCGGCGCGATCATGCCGCTCGCCGCCGACGAAGTCTGGGCGCGCGAAGGCGTCGTGATGAATCCGCATTACAAGTCCATGGGCCTCTACGGCTCCGAATATTGGACCTATCTGCTGCCGCGCCGCGTCGGGCCCGGCATGGCGCTGGAATTGACCGAACAGCCTCTGCCGATCGGCGGCATGCGGAAGGCCAAGTCGATCGGCATGGTGGATCGCCTCTTGCCCGACGATTGGGACGCCTATCGAGCGGCCTTGCGCGAACAGGCGCAAGCGCTCGCGCAGGGCGCCGACTACGACCGGCGCCTGCGCGAAAAGCGCGAAAGACGCGCCGCCGACGAGGCGACGAAGCCGCTGGCGAGCTATCGCGCCGCCGAGCTGAACCGCATGCGCATCAATTTTTACGGCAGATTTTACGGCGGCGACACCAGCTATCACGAGGCGCGGCACGCCTTCGTGCACAAGATCAGACCCAAACAGACGGCGGCGCATCTCGCCAAACATGCGCAGCTCGACTTTTCCCGCCTTGGCGAGCTCCGCCAGCCCCTGACCTATTGAGGGAGATCGCCGATGTTTTTCGATTACTGGCCCGTGCTCTTCGTCGACGACGAACCCGACGTGCTCGCCGTCTCGCGGCTCGCCATGAAGAATTTCGAGGTCTATGGCCTGCCGCTGAAAATCTACACGGCGTCGAGCAAGGCGGAGGCCGTCGCCTTGATGAACGACAATGCGGAGGTCGCCTGCAATCTCGCGGTCGCCTTCCTCGACGTGGTGATGGAGACCGATCGCGCCGGGCTCGATCTGTGCGATCATTTTCGCAAGGACATGGGCAATACGACGACGCAGATCTTCGTGCGCACCGGCCAGGCCGGCCTCGCGCCGGAGCGCGAAGTCATCGACAAATACGACATCGCCGGCTATTTCAGCAAAACCGAGATGACGCAGAGCAAGCTCTACTCCGTGGTCAAGAGCGGCGTGCGGCAATATCTGGCTTTCGGCATGGCGCAAGCCACCATCGAATTGACGCAGGCGCTGCTCGCCGCCTATGGCTCGCGCGAGAGACTCCTGCACGTCGTGCGTTCGGTCGCCGGCCCGAGCGAGCGACAGGCCGAGGCGCCGCGCTGGCTCGTCGTCGACGGCGAGGTGCTCTTCGCCGCGGAGGTCGACGCGGCGCGGGCGCTGGAGACGCTGCGGCGGCTGAGGGCGTTGCGCGCCGCGCCGCTCGGTCCTTTCGGCGACAGTTACGTGATGGACGCCGACGGCCATCATCTCATCCATGTGGCGGAACACGCGGCGCGGTCGGAGACGTCCTTCGTCTTCAAGAGCCGCTTCGCCCCGCCGCCGTCGATCGTGACGATGATGCACAGTTTCGTCACCGGCCTCGCCATCGCCTGGCGCGGCAGCGCGGCCTAATCCGCGTCATGTCGCGGGAACGACGACCTTCGGCATCAGTATGCGAACCTCGACGCCCGCGCCGGGCCGCGAGAAAACGTCGATTTCGCCGCCAAGCGATTCGGTGACGAGATTCTTGACGATGGGCAGGCCGAGGCCGGTGCCGCCCTTGCCCCTTCCCGTCGTGAAGAAGGGCTCGAACAGATGCGGCAGATTTTCCGGCGCGACGCCGGCGCCGTGGTCGCGCACGACGACGGCGTAACGCTCCTCATGGCCCCTGCGCGCCTCCAGTCCGATGTCGATTTCGACGCGCCCGCCGGCGTCGTCCGGATAGGCGTAACGATCGACGTTGGTGAGCAGGTTCAGCACGATCTGCGCGTAATGCCCGGGGTAGCCGCGCCAGGCGTCGCCGGCGGGCCCGAGCCGGTCGAGGACGCGAATGTCGAGCTTCGAGGCGCGCGCCTTGAGCCGGTAGAGATCGACCGTGTCCTGCGTCAATTGCAGGAGATCGACGTCGTCGAGACTGTCGATCGCCTGATTGACCGACAGCGTCTTGAAGGTCAGCACGAGGCGGTCGGCGCGCGCGATGTTCTCGGTCAGGAGCTTCGTCGCCGCCTGAATGTCGTCCAAGGTCTCGCGATCCTTTTGCGGCAGCGGCGCCTTGGCGAGATCGCGCACGAGTTCGGCGATGATGCTGCCCGCATGATTGGCGATGCCGAGCGGCGTGTTGATCTCATGCGCGACGCCGGCCACCATCTGCGACAGGGTGCGGCGGCGGTCCTCCTCCTGCTGCGCGCGCAGCCGCTCCGACGCGGTCAGCACGTCGGCATGCGCGTCGGTGCTCGCCGCGAGCCGCTCGCCGAGAATATGCGCGAGATTGATCAGCAGAATGATCGCGGTGTGCGGCGCCGTCTGGATCAGGCGCGCGAGGCTGTCGCGCGAGATCACGACGAGCTCCAGTTCGGTCGCCGCGACCACGTCGGCGGTGCGCGGGAAACCGCCGAGGAACGCCAATTCGCCAAAAATTTCGCCGGGATGCAGGGTCAAGAGGCTGCGCGCCTCACCGTCGACTTCGCGCTGCACCTCCGCCGCGCCGGACAGCAGCAGGAAGAGGTCTTGGCCCGGATCGCCCCGGCGCAGGATCGTCTCGCCGGGCGCGGCGCGACGACGCCCCGACTCCGCGATGATTTGCGCGATGTTGGGCGCCGAGAGGCCGCGAAACAGCGCCGATTTCGAATCCGCGGCGGCGGCTGCGAAACGCGCGGCTTCGGCGTCCGGCGACTCCGCCGGCCCGGGCGGCTCGGTCGAAAAGCGCAACGCGGAAATCAGCCCGTCTCCATTCATCCTCGCCCCTCCGCCGGCAGGCGCCGCGAACGTCGCCCTCTCCTCATCATCAAACCACGCTTCCGTTTTTTGGGCCAGCGCGCCGCGCAACGCTTTGTTAACCAAGACCGCGCGTGGTTTAGGCTTGGTAACTCTATTTTCGACAATTGAATGCGAAATCGGCTCAACCTTAACGTCCGGCGACCCGGACGTAGCGTCCGCGTTTCGGTTGGAGCAGCGTCATGAGCGTCAGCGGTTTCGAACATGAGTATTTCCTCGATCCCGGCCCCAGGCCGATCCACGCCCGGCCCGCCGGAATGTGGGCGGCGACCGCGATCGGCGGATCGGCCTTGCTCGTGCTCTTCGGCTTTCTGATCTTCGGCAAGCCGAAGACCGAGGTCGCCGCGGCCCCGCCCGCGCGCGGCGCGGCGATCGACGCGCCGGCGGCGCAGCCCGCCGTACCGCGGCCCCTCGCCTTCGATCTCGCGGCGCCGGAGTTCGCCAAGGAGGCCAAGGCCGTCACGGTGCGCGTTCTGGAGAACGGCGGGCGCGAAGACAGTCTGACGCTCGGGCAGTTCGGGCCGAGCGCGGCGTTTCTGCGCCTCGACATCCGCTCGGGAGCCGACAAGCGCGGCAGTTCGGATTTCTTTCTCGATCTGACGCATCATGCGTCCGACGCCGGGCTGAGCGTGCAGAAGATCGGCGCGCCGGCGCCTTTCGCCACCCGTTTCGGCGCCTTCGAAGTCGGAGAGATCAAACTGTCGCTCGCCGGCGCCGAGGGAGAGCGGGTCTGTCAGGCGATGCGTCTCGCCGGCTCCAAGCACGGCGTCGAAATCGCCGGGATCGTCTGCGGCGCCGGCGGCAAACAGATCGACCGCCGCGCCCTGCCCTGTCTGGTGGATCGGCTGGAATATCGCCCGGCCGCCGACAAAGCGGCGCTGGCCAAGTTCTTCGAGGCGAGCGCGGCCGAGCGCGGCCACGCCTGCGGCCAGGCGGCGGGCGAGGCCGAAAAGGCCGATTGGCTGGAGGCCCATTCCGCCCCGCCGGCCGGAAAGACCCCGGCCGCGCCGCCAAAGCCGGCCAAGAAGACGCGCTAACCAAGCGAACGGCCGGGGCGGGGATTTTTCTGCGCCGCGCCCGGCCGGAGCTATCGCCCGCCGTTCGGATGGGCTAGTCTGGACAATGAAATCACGTCGATCAGGGAGGTCGAGCAAGATGCGCAAATTAATCGGAACGGCGGTGGCGGTCGGCCTCTTGTTCGCCCTCGCCCCCGTCGAGGGCGTGAGCGCCAAGGCGCGTCACGCACGGCGGCACGGCCCCGCTTACACCTATGGCTATGCGCATCGCCCGATCGTCGTCGAACGCCGCAGTTTCCTCGATCCCGGCACGGTGGTTCCTGTCGGGCGCTACACCGGCTACGTGTATCAGCGGCCTTACGCCAACATCGATCCGCCGGGCACTTACCAGGCCGGCACCTTCATGATGGACACGCTGCACCCGCCCTTCGGCGCCAACGCCGAGACCGGCGGCTTCGGCCCCTGAGGCGCGGCCTCTTTCGGTCACAGGCTTGCGAAACGTTGCGAGCCTGGAGGCTCGCGGTCCAGGGGTTTCCTTGGACCGCGAGCCTCCAGGCTCGCTTTTTTCATGCGGGTCGCTTCAAGGCGAGATTTCTTCCAGCCCCGCCGCATAGCGCCGGGCGTTTTCGACATAGTGCCGCGCCGATTCCAGGTTGCGGGCAGCGGCGTCCGGCCCCAACTCGCGTATGATTTTCGCCGGCGCGCCGACGATCAGGCTGTTGTCGGGAAAAACCTTGTTCTCGGTGATCAGCGCATTGGCGCCGACGAGGCAATTCCTGCCGATCTTCGCGCCATTGAGAATCGTCGCGCCCATGCCGATCAGCGTGTTGGCTCCGATCGTGCAGCTGTGCAGAATGACGTTGTGGCCGATCGTGCAATCCTCGCCGATGTCGAGCGGAAAGCCCATGTCGGTGTGCAGCACGCTGTTGTCCTGAACGTTGCTGCGCGCGCCGACGGTGATCCATTCGTTGTCGCCGCGCAGCACGCAGCCGAACCAGACGTTGGCGTCCTCCTCCAGCGCGACGCGGCCGATGAGGCTAGCGTTCGGCGCGACCCAGTAGCGCCCCGGCGCGGGCAGCCGAGGCGAGGTTTTGTCGAGCATATAGAGCGGCATGCGTGAGACTCCCGGTGGTCGAGGATACATGCCACGTATGGGCGCGCCGGAAAAGCGGCGCGGCGGCGTCGATACCTTCGAGGCGCAAAAGCTCCAACCTGCCTGCGTTCTTCCCGGCGAGGCGCGCCGCCGGCGATTCGACCCTTGCCCGCCACGAGGCGCAGCGACGGAGCGACCATGCGCGCGAAAGCCCAAGCGGCGCGCCGGCCGCGCGGGTCCGCTTGCCCCCGCCGCATCCGCCATTTATATGCGCCGCCAAGGCCTTTGGCGCCCTTGCGTCGGGGCGCAGCGCACACAATCTCATGGAACGAGCGGCGGCGGCCGGGCGGGCTTCGTTGGGAAGCCGCGATGGCGCCGCGAACACGGGACCGCTTCGGGGCCCGGCGAATTTGGTTCAAGGAAGGATCGCAAAATGGCGAAAATCATCGGCATCGACCTCGGCACCACGAACAGCTGCGTGGCCGTCATGGAAGGGTCGACCCCCAAGGTCATCGAAAACGCCGAAGGCGCGCGCACGACGCCGTCCATCGTCGCTTTCACCGACGACGGCGAGCGTCTCGTCGGCCAGCCGGCCAAGCGTCAGGCGGTGACCAATCCCGAAAAGACCTTCTTCGCGATCAAGCGCCTCATCGGCCGCACCTTCGACGATCCGTTGACCAAGAAGGACATGAGCCTCGTCCCCTATCACATCGTGCGCGGCGGCAACGGCGACGCCTGGGTCGAGGCGGCGGGCAAGCAATATTCCCCCTCGCAGATTTCCGCCTTCACTTTGCAGAAGATGAAGGAGACCGCCGAGGCGCATCTCGGCTATCCCGTCACCCAGGCCGTCATCACCGTCCCGGCTTACTTCAACGACGCCCAGCGTCAGGCGACGAAGGACGCCGGCAAGATCGCCGGCCTCGAAGTGCTGCGCATCATCAACGAGCCGACCGCGGCGGCGCTGGCCTATGGCCTCGACAAGAAGCACTCGGGCGCGATCGCCGTCTATGACCTCGGCGGCGGCACCTTCGACGTGTCGATCCTCGAGATCGGCGACGGCGTCTTCGAGGTGAAGTCGACGAACGGCGACACTTTCCTCGGCGGCGAAGACTTCGACAACCGCTTGGTCGAATATCTCGCGGGCGAGTTCAAGAAAGAGAACGGCATCGATCTGACCAAGGACAAGCTCGCCTTGCAGCGCCTGAAGAAGGCGGCGGAGGACGCAAAAATCGCGCTCTCCTCGGCGACGCAGACCGAGATCAACGAGCCCTACATCACCGCCGACTCGGCGGGCCCGAAGCATCTGTCGATGAAGCTGACGCGCGCCAAATTCGAGCAACTCGTCGACGATCTGATCCAGCGCACGATCGAGCCCTGCCGCAAGGCCTTGAAGGACGCCGGCATGGCGGCCGGCGAGATCGGCGAAGTGGTGCTGGTCGGCGGCATGACGCGCATGCCCAAGGTGCAGGAGATCGTCAAGCAGTTCTTCGGCAAGGAGCCGCATAAGGGCGTCAACCCCGACGAAGTCGTCGCCATCGGCGCTGCGGTGCAGGCCGGCGTTCTGCAAGGCGACGTGAAGGACGTGCTGCTGCTCGACGTGACCCCGCTGTCGCTCGGCATCGAGACGCTGGGCGGCGTGTTTACGCGCCTGATCGACCGCAACACGACGATCCCGACCAAGAAGAGCCAGGTCTTCTCGACCGCCGAGGACAATCAGACGGCCGTCACCATCAACGTGTTCCAGGGCGAGCGCGAGATGGCGCAGGACAACAAGAGCCTCGGGCGCTTCGACCTCGCCGGCATTCCGCCGGCCCCGCGCGGCATGCCGCAGATCGAGGTCACTTTCGACATCGACGCCAACGGCATCGTCAACGTGACGGCGAAGGACAAGGCGACCAACAAGGAGCAGCAGATCCGCATCCAGGCCTCGGGCGGCCTCAGCGACGCCGACATCGACAAGATGGTCAAGGACGCCGAGATTCACGCCGCCGACGACAAGGCGCGGCGCGAACTCGTCGACGCCAAGAACCACGGCGAAGCCAGCGTCCATTCGGCGGAAAAATCCCTCGCCGAATTCGGCGACAAGGTCTCCGCCGCCGACAAGAGCGCGATCGAAGCGGCGATCGCCGCGTTGAAGACCGCGCTCGAAGGCGAGGACGCCGAGGCGATCAAGGCCAAGACCAACGAAGTGGCGCAGGCCTCGATGAAGCTGGGCGAAGCGATGTACAAGACCCAACAGGCCGAAGGCGCGGCGCCCGGCGGCCACGAGGGTCACGGCAAGGACGACGTGATCGACGCGGACTTCAAGGAAGTCGGCGGGGACGATCAGAAGAAGTGAGGTTACAGTTCCACGAAAACGGCGTCATGATCTACGATTTTGTGGGTCATGACCGCCGCCACATAAGAATCTACTCGTCGTCAGGCCGCTTAATACCAATTTCTTGCCTAATTTTTTCCAGTTTAAGCTTGCATTCATCTAATGCTTTCATTTCTTGGGCTATATAGTTTTTTGCTAAAATTGAAGGCGCTCCGTCTAAAGCAGAAAGCGCAATTAGCGCAAACCCACCGCGATCAAGATCTACAATTGCGACGCCAAGGTCTGCTAATCGTGCCCCGATTTCACGCTCGAATGCGCCTTTCAGGCGCTCCCTGAAGGAAACGTATTTTATGGTCTTTTCACTAATTCGCACTCGGGTTTTTCCTGATCTGTGCAGCATGAGGGCCAACAGATGCGCTGCTTCGTCGGCAGAGGGGAGGGGAGAAGAGTCCATAAGTTCGTTCCTCTTTTGGATTCGCCATCCTTTATCAGGATATAACACCTGAATCAGGATGATTATCCTTTTTTAGGATAATAGGGCGAGGAGTCAAGCAAACTTTTGAGTCGAGAGTTGTGCCTTCGACGGCCTGCTTGCCGCGCGCCCATGCGCCGCGTAAATTTCCACGATGAAACCTTCCGCCGCACTTGATCAAAATCGCGAAGCCGTGCGCGCGGCGGTCGGCCGCTGCCGCGCCGCGAACCCGCGCGTGTTCGGCTCGGTGTTGCGCGGCGACGACCAGGAAGGCGGCGACATCGACATTCTCGTCGACGCGCTGCCCGGCGCGGCGCTGTTCGACCTCGGCGGGTTGCAGATGGACTTGCGGGATATCTTGGGCGTTCCCGTCGATTTGGTGACGCCGGAGGAACTGCCGCGGCGCATTCGCGCCAGGGTGATTTCAGAGGCCCCCCTGATATGAAGGAACGCGACGTTTTCGCTTGCGAACCCGAACCGCCGTCGCATTGACCGCAATTCCGGGCGCGCCTATCTTCCTTCCATGGGCACGATCTCAATTCTCGACGCGAAAGAGCGCCTCGCCGAACTCGTCCAGGAGGTCGAGGCCGGCGAAACCATCGTATTGACGCGCGACGGCGAACCGGTGGCCGACCTCGCGCCGCATCGCGTCCACAACGGGCTTCGTCTCGAGGCGATCGAGGAATTCGAGAAGAAGCACGGCGTGGATTGTATCGTTCCATACGTTGCCGAGGATTTCGACGACCCTCTTCCCGAAGATTTCCTTTTGCGTCCGCTGCCCCCGGATCCATGAATCTGTTGCTCGACACTCGCGTGCTGCTCGCGTTGGTTCGAAAGGACGTCCCGGCCTTGGGGCGCCGCATCCAGACCATGCTCGGCGACCCCGACAACAAGCGCGTCGTCAGCGTCGCGAGCCTATGGGAGATCGCGATAAAGTATCGGTTGGGGAAACTCCAATTGGCGCCGCCAAACCTCGATGAATGGCCTGCGCTGATCGCGAACCTCGGAATCGACATCCTCCCGATCACCGCCCGTCATGCGCTCGCGACAGTCGAGCCCGAGCCGCCGACCCGCGATCCGTTCGATCGCCTGCTGCTCGCTCAATGCAAGGTCGAAGACTTGCGCCTCGTCACCATCGACCGCGCTCTCGTCGTGCATCCGTATGCAGCGAGGTGAAAGCTGGACAGAGCCCGCTCACAACTCGCGTTCGTCGAGCGCCACGGACTTCACCAGCGCGTGGACCTGCTCGCCCTGGCACGGCTCCCTCTCGTCTCGCGAGGCCGCAGGCGAATCCGAACCGCCGTCGCATTGACCGCAATTCCGAGCGCGCCTATCTTCCTTCCATGGCCACGATCTCCGTTCTCGACGCGAAAGAGCGTCTCGCCGAACTCGTCCAGGAGGTCGAGGCCGGGGAAACCATCGTGTTGACGCGCGACGGGGAACCGGTCGCGGAGATCAAAGCACACGGCGGTCGCATTGCGCGCTGGCGAGGAGCCATCGCGGACTTCAAGAAGAAGCACGGCGTCGAGACGATTTTTCCCGAGATTCCGGAGAATTTCGACGACCCTCTTCCCGAGGATATTCTCCTTCGTCCGCTGCCGCCGGGAACATGAGGCTGCTGCTCGATACGCATATACTGCTCGCCATCGTCGAAGATCGCGTGGATGGATCGCCGCCCCGCATTAAAGCACTTTTGGCGGACCCCGGGAACAAACTCGACGCCAGCGTCGCCAGCCTGTGGGAAATCGCCATCAAGCACAGGCTGGGTAAGCTCCCCATCACGCCGCCGCTCGATGCGCCGCCAGCGCTGATCGCCCGAATGGAAATAGATGTCCTCGCCATTACCGCCCGTCATGCGCTCGCGACCGTCGACCCCGAGCCGCCGACCCGCGATCCTTTCGACCGCCTGCTGCTCGCCCAATGCAAAGTCGAAGACATGCGCCTCGTCACCATCGACCGCGCCCTCGTCGCGCATCCCCATTCGGCGCGATGAACGCGAGCCGCGCCCCGCTCACATCTCGCGTTCGTCGAGCGCCACGGACTTCACCAGCGCGTAGACCGGCTCGCCCTCGCGCAGCCCCATCTCGTCGATGGCGAGCCGGGTGATCGAGGCGATCAGCCGTTCGCCGCCGGCAAGCTCCAGCGTCGCGAAGGCGAGCGGGCTTTCGGCCATGTCGATCGCGGCGACGACGCCGCGCAAGCTCGTGCGCAGCGACATGCCATCCTCCCGCCCACGCGACAGCACGACGTCCGTCGATTTGATCTCGACGCGAACGGGCTCGGCGCTCTCCGCGAGCCGCGCCGCGACGACGATCTCGCCGGAAGGATGCGCCAGCCGCGTCACGCCGTAACGCGAGTCATAGGCCAAATATCGCGCATGCAGCGCGCTCGCCAGAGCGAAGCGGCCGCCGGCGATGCGCCGCGCCGCGCCCGGCAGAGTCGCGCCCGGCGCGCCTTGCGCAACGACCTCGCCCCTGTCGAGCACGACGATCTCGTCCGCGAGCCGCAGTATCTCCTCGGCCGAATGCGAGACGAGCACGATCGGCGTCGAAAATTTTTCGCGCAATGTTTCGATCAGAGCGAGGATTTCGCCGCGGCGGGCCGAATCGAGCGCCGCGGTCGGCTCGTCGAGCACCAGGAGGCGCGGGCTCGCCAGCAGCGCGCGGGCGATGCCGACGCGCTGCTTCTCGCCGCCCGACAGCGCTCCGGGGCGGCGCTGCAACAGATGGCCGATGCCGAGCGGCTCGACCAGTTGGTCGAAGGCGACGCGGCGCTCCGCGCGCGGCGTGAAGAAGCGGCCGAAGAGAATGTTGCGTTCGACGCTCAAATGCGGAAACAGCAGCGCGTCCTGAAACACGACGGCGATGCGGCGCCGCTCCGGCGCCATCCAGATTCCGCGCGCCGTGTCGACCAGCGTCTCGCCGTCCAGCGCGATGCGGCCGGCGTCGGGCCGCGCCAGTCCCGCGATCAGCATGGCCAGCGTCGATTTGCCGGCGCCGGAAGGCCCATAGAGCGCCAGCGTGCGCGCCCTGGTCTCGAAGGCGGCGCGCAAACAGAAATCGCCGCGCCGCCAGAGGACGTCGAGCGCCATCATGCGCGGCGTCCGGCGCGGCGCTGCGCGGCTTCCGAAATCATCAGCGCGCCGACCGCCAGCGCCGTCGCCAGCAAAGCGAGGCGCAGCGCGCCGAGATCGCCCTCGGGGGATTGGATCAGCCCATAGATCGCGGCCGGAATCGTGCGGGTTTCGCCGGGGATGCTGGAGACGAAAGTGATCGTCGCGCCGAATTCGCCGAGCGCCTTGGCGAAGCCGAGCGCGGCGCCGGCGAGGACGCCCGGCAAGGCCAGCGGCAGTTCGACGAGCAGAAATCCCCAGAGCCGCCCGGCGCCGAGCGACCGCGCGACCTGCGGCAAGCGCGGATCGACGGCCTCGAAGGAGAGGCGGATGGGCCGCACCAGCAGCGGAAAGCTCATCGTCGCCGCGGCCAGCGCCGCGCCGGTCCAGCGAAAGGCGAAGACGACGCCGAAATGCGCGGCGAGAAAGGCGCCGAGCGGCCCACGCAGGCCGAACAGCAGCAGCAGCGCATAGCCGGTGACGACCGGCGGCAGCACCAGCGGCAGATGCGTCGCCGCATTGAGCAGCGCATGGCCGGGAAACTCGCGCGACAGCGCATAGCCGACGAGGATGGCGAATGGCAGCGACGCCAGCGTCGCGACGCCGGCGATCTTTAGGCTGAGCAGTGTGGCTTCGAGTTCTTGCGGGGTGAGGTCCAACGCCGGCGCCCCGCGAACAAATTACAGCGCGCCGGAAATCCAGCGCAGCAGTTCGCCCTTCGGCGCGGCGCCGACCTTCTGCGCGGCGGCCTGGCCGTTCTTGAAGACGATCAGCGTCGGAATCGAACGAATGCCGAGCTTGCCGGCGACATTGGGATTCTCGTCGATGTTGACCTTCACGAGCTTGATCTTGTCGCCGAGTTCATTGGCGATCTCCTCCAAGGCCGGGGCGATCATGCGGCAGGGCCCGCACCATTCGGCCCAAAAATCGACGACGACCGGCGTTTGTGAATCGAGCACGTCGGCTTTGAAGCTGGCGTCGGTGGTCTTTTGCGTGGCCATGTAGGGATTCCCTTTGGAAGCAGCGAAACCGGAAGTTAGTTACGCGCCCGACACAGGTCAAGGACGCGCGGCGGGCGGGCGCCGCTCATCGGGGCATCGACAGTGTCCATCGACCCTCCAAAAACACAAAGAGCGGGGACGGCGGCACGCCTCTCCCCACTCTTTGGCGCCTCGTCCTTTACCGATCCCGAACCAGCGGCTCGCGCGCGTTTCCCGCGCTTCTCGAGCCTACCCCTCTACGCTCTTAGGTGGCGCTCAACGGGCAATTCGAAACCGACGTCCTCCCCGACTCGGACCTAAGCCTGGTCCGGAACCATGCGCTATTGCTGCGGCGGCTCCTCCCGACCTGGTTGGCGAGGCGGACATTATGACAAAAGCTGGGCGCTGTCATGCAAATTATGCGACCCGTCCAAATTTCACGCACGGCTTCGCCCAATTCGCGATCACCCACTCCCCTTGCGGCTGCGCCGAGGCTCCCCACATCCAACGCGCCGGCGCAAACCACGGCCGGCGAACTGCAAGGATCGGACGAGATCATGAGCTGCCATCGAACCAACCGCATGTCCTCGAGCGACGCCGCGGGCGCGCCATGGGGAACAACGACCGGATGCGCGAGGGCGCATTGGAAGCCCGTGGAAATTGCGATGATGGTGCTGGGCTTCATCCTCTTCTGGCCGCTCGGCCTCGCCATTCTCGCCGCCGTGACGTGGCGCCGCAGCCTCGGCTATGAGGGAGACCTTTTCGGCTTCGCCCGGGAACAGGCGAGCCGCTTCCAAAACGGCTTCGCCTCGCAGCCGGTTTGGCGCAGCGGCAGCGGCAACCTGGCCTTCGACGAATGGCGCGAGCGAGAACTCGCCCGCCTCGAGGAGGAGCGCCGCAAACTCGCCGGGGCCGAGCGCGAATTCGTCGACCACATGGCGGAATTGCGGCGCGCCCGCGACCGCGAGGAGTTCGAGTCCTTCATGCGCGCCAAGAAGGGCGGGACCAACGGGTGAGGCGTTTGGAGTTTGCGTGCGGCGTGGCCGGGGGCTTCCCGGCCACGTTCTCGATCGTTTCGGCGAATTCGCGTTTTGCGCGATGCGCGAAGGGACCCCCGAAGGGATTGGAGAGCGCAAAATCCTGCAGCGCCGAAACGCCATTTGACCCACAGAGTTCCTCGGCCTCCCGCGTAACCCGCTCCTACATTCCTCCCATCGACCGCACTTCCATCACTTCGATGGAGGCTTGCGGGATTTGCAGATGCGGATGGCCCTCCAAGGCTTTCGCGGCGGCTTCATGCGACGGCGCTTCGATGACGGAATAAATTACGATGTCGTTCCTCATGTCGGCAACGCCGCTCGCCGTGACGCGTTTCGTCTTGCCCCCGACTTCCGTGAGCTTGACCAGCTGCGCATGTTCGCCCAGCCAAGAGCCCCACTCCGCGTGCAACTTCTGCTCGGAGGCTTTGCGGGTTTCCGGATCGATTTTCGCCCAGTCCGCCATCACGGCGGCCGGGATCAGATAAAAGACGAGGAACTTCTTCGGCTCTTGGTCGGTCATGGCGTTTCCTTTCGCTGTCCGTCGCGCGGCGCGTCGAAGAATAGCACGAGACGGCGCCGCGATTGCGCGAGACTCTCCGGCGCCCCCTACTCCGCGCTGGCCTCCACCTCCAGATCCTGCAAAATCTCCGGAAAGCTCTTCATCAAATCCAGCGCGCCAAACCCCTTGGACGCGGCGAAGGCGATGCGCAGCCGCTTCGGATTGGCGACGTAGCGCCGCAGCGCATCGGCGATGCGCCGCGCCTTGTCGTCGTCGCCGAGTTCGGCGATCGCGACTTTGGCGAGATTGTCGGCGTATTCGGCGCGAAGTCTGGCGGGGTCGGTCCCGCTCGACTTGGCCTCGCTGGCCAGCAGGCGTTCGAGCAGCCCGCCGCCTTCCAGCGTCGCCTCCAAGCGGTTCAGCCGCGCCGCGAGCAGCAGCGCGCCGGCGACGAGCGGATTGGGGTTGAAGACGCCGGCGTCGACGCCCGAAAACTTCGCCGCCAGGGTCAGCGCGCCCATGTCCTTCGAGTCGAGGCGCAATTGCGAGACCTCCAGCTCGCGCGTCGCCTCGCGCCACTCGGCGGCGCCCGCGCCGGAAAATTCCAGCGCCGCATAGCCGAGCGCGCGCAAGATCTTGCCGCTCGCCGCTTCCTCGCCGCGCCCGGCGAGGTCGATCTTGAAGCCTTCGAAGCGGAAGGCGGCCTTGGTCGGGACGCCCTCGCGAAAATTGGCGAGGTCGACCCCGGCGGAATCGGCGGAAAATTTCAGGCGTCCGCCCGCCTCCGGATCGGGCGCGTCGCCGGAAAATTTCGTCAGCGACGCGCGCGCGAAACGTAGCGCGCTCGATCCCGACGCTTTGAATGCTTGGGCGAGGTCGAGACCGTCCAGCGACAGCCGCTCGATGGCGAGCTTTGCGCCGTCGGCGCCTTCGAGCCCAAAACCCTCCAGCGTCGCCTCGCGCAAAATTCCGCCCGAAAACCCTTTGGCCGCGAGACTGCGCGCGCCGACGACGTGCTTGCCGCCCGCCGCGCCCGGCCCCGCCAGCGCGAAATCCCGCAGCTCCAGCGCACCGAATTCGATCGATTCGATCAGCCCGAGCGCCAGCGCCGCGTCCTGCGCGCCGCCAGTGAGCGGCCCCTCCGGTCGCGACAGGGCGGTCAGCGTCGCGCCGGAAAAACCGCGCGATCGAATGTCCGAAGCGGCGAATTGCGCGGCGCGCAGTTCGAGCCCGCCGTCCTTGGAGGCGAGCGCGATCTTCTCGGCGCGCGCCGCCTCGACGATCGGCGCCGCCGCCGCCACATCGGCGGCGCGCGGCGCGGCGAGGAGGCGCGCCAAGGCTGGGAGATCCAAGCCCTTGGCGGAAAGATTCTGGTAGGAAGCGACGATCGTTCCGCCCGGCTCTTCGAGCGTCTCGGAGAGCCTTGCGACGTGCAAGGCGCCGACGCGGCCGGCCGTCACCTCGTCGAGTCCGGCGTCCTCGTAGAGAAAGCGCCGCTTGCGCTCGCCGGTCGTCGCCTCGCCGCGAATTTCTCCCGCGCGAACGCGGGCGGCGGAAAAACCCGACAGCCGCTCGGCGAGGGAGGCGGGCGCGGCGGGATCGAACAGGCGCTTCAACGCGGCGGCGGTGAGCGGCGTTTCCTCCAAGGTGAGCTTGGGTATGTCGATCCGCGTCGCGCCCGACCGCGCCTCGAGATTTTCCGCCGCGACGCTTCGCTCCAGGGCGCTCGCCGGCAGGACGCGCGCCGCCAGGAAGAAACACAGCAGGATCAATCTGATCGGCATCACGGAGCCTCTCCGGTCGCGGCGACTCGTTTGAGCGTTCCGCACGAAAAACCGCCCGCCGCGACATGCGGTCGTCTCGCGCGGCGCGAATCGCATGTTACAAGGACCTTATGCGAAGACTTCTCCTGCTGCGACACGCCAAGGCCGACCGGCACTCCGCCGGCGGCGACCGGGAACGCCCGCTGATGCAGCGCGGCCTCGAGGACGCCCGCCGCGTCGGGGAGTTCATGGCGAAGAGCGGCTTCACGCCGGAACTCGCCGTGGCCTCCAACGCCAGGCGCGCCAGACAGACGCTGGAGCAGGCGCTCGGCGCCTTTCCGGGCCATGTCGCGCATCTGATCGAGAATACGATCTACAACGCGACCGAGGACCATCTTCTGGAAATCCTGCGGCAATCGCCGGACCGCGTCGAAACGCTGCTGGTCGTCGGCCACAATCCCGGCTTCAGCGAACTCGCCTCGGCGCTCGCCGGGGCCGGCGATCCGGCGGAACTGAAGCGGCTGCGCATGAAATATCCCACGGCGACGCTGGCGGTGCTGGAGTTTTCTTGCGACTCCTGGGCGCAAGCGGCCTTTGGCGGCGCGACGCTGGCGCGCTTCGTCACGCCGGCCGACCTGCGCGGCGAGGACGACGACGAAGACGGCGATTAAGTCATGATGTTCGGCGCCGATCCGAACCGTGCGGCGCCGCCTTGCGAGCCTGGAGGCTCGCGGTCCAACCCCGTCCCTGGACCGCGAGCCCCCAGGCCGGCATTTTTCCCGGGCGCGCCGCGATCACCACGAGCCGCTCGCGTATGATCCTCGAATATCTCCTGCTGCTGAACGCCTTGGCGACGCCGCCCGCGCCGGCGACGCCCGTCGCCCCGATGGCGTCCGCCGCCGCCTATGCGCCCAAGGAGCGCGCCGTCGACGGCTGGCGCATCGAGGGCGCCTTCGCGCTCGATCTCAAGCCGAAAGCCGCCTGGGCGCTGGCGCTCGGCGTCGAAGCCGCCGCGCCGCCGCGTTGCGTGCGGCTCAACAATTATTGGTGCGTGAAGCACGGCGGCTGGCGCGGCGAGATCGCCGCCGACCCCGACGGTCACGCGGCTTTCGCCGCGCCGCGCGACGGCGCCGCCGCCGCCGCGATGCTGCTGCGCCGCTATTATGTGGATTTCAAGCGCCGCACGGCGCGCGAGATCGCCGCGCGCTGGGCGCCGGCGCAATGTTTCGACGCCATCGGCGGCCTCGCGCCGATCCCTTTGGGCGCGCCGATCAAGCCCAATCTCTTGCGCATGCTGCCGCAACGCCCCGTGCCGATGGGGCTCGCGCCGCGCGGCCTCGCCAACACGCTGCGGGCGCGCTGGCTCGGCGCGCATCGTGGCGGTATGGCCGCTCGCGCCTCGGCCCGCCGCCGCGCGGCGGAGGCGAGCGGGCTGGACTTGCTTCCCGCCCCGGAGATCGCCGTCGGCATGGGCGAACCGGCGCATGCGCGACCGCCGCCGCCCGCCGCGGCTGCGCTTACGCCCTTGGCGCCGCTTGCGGATTGCCCCGACGAGCGGCTGCGCGTCGCCAATTACGCGGCGCGCATCGCCGAGGGCGTCGCCGCCAATCCGGACCAGGATCTGGCGCTCGTCGCGCCCGACGGGACTCCCACGGCGAATTTCGCCAAGGTCCTGGCCAACATGGCCGCGGTCGAGATCGGGCCGATGCGCGCCGGACGGCTGCTCGTCGAGGACGCCGTCGCGCATTTGCGCGGCGAGCGCCTCGCGGCCGAGAGCAAGTGACGCGCTTTACGCCGTCCAGCGCCAGCGCCAGCTTTCCGGCACAGGACCGCTTTTTTGATCGATGGCGTCGGTCTTCAAACCCTTCAGCAGCAGCGCCTGCCGCACGATCTCGGGAATCGTCGCAGCGCCGATGGCGCGGCCCAGACATTCGTGCAGGCCGAGACCGAAGTGGAAGCTGTTGGTCATGCCGCGCGTCGGATCGAAATCGTCGGGATTGTCGAAGGCGGTCTCGTCGAACATCGCGGAATGGGTGAGCGCGAACACCGTTTCGCCCGGCTGGAACTCTTCCTCATATTCCAAACCGCGTCCCAGCACGGTCGGCGCCGTGACTGTGCGGAAGAAATAGGGAAAGGCCGGGCGAAAGCGCAGCGCTTCGAAGACGTAACCGTCGAACTGCGCGGGATCGGCCGCCGCCGCGGCGTCGGTCGCGGCTTTCAGCACGTCGGGATTCTTCAAGAAGAACTCGATCGCGTTGCAGGCCGCATGCGAGGTGGTCTCGACCGCGCCGATGAGCAGCCCGCCGATGTTGAGGATCAGCCGCTCCGGCGGAAAATCGTGCAAGGCGCCGGAATTGGCCAGGAGGATCAGCCGCGTCACGGGGTCGTCGTGCTTGACGCCGGCGCGCAGTTCGGCGCCGCGCTTTTGCACGAGGCCGACGATGTATTTGCCGAGCGCGAGATTGCCCGCCTCCCGATTGGCGGTGATCTGCGCGGCGTTGGCGTTGCCGTCGAAGCTCTGGTTCCAGAAAGTGTCCATCTGGCTCCAATAGGACCAGTTGCGCAGATCGTCGGGGTTGCTGTCGGCGTAGCCGAACCAGTCCTGCACCAGCGCGATCGGCACGGCGCGCGTCAGGCCGTCGACGGCGTCGAGATCGCCCTTGGCGGCGGCGAGCAGGGCCTTGGTCTTGTCGGCGGCGAAGCTGCGGATTTTCGGCACGTCCTCGAAATCGAGCACGCATTTCATGACCGCTTTTTCGCGCCAATGCTGCGCGGTGTCGTCCTGCGCCATGAAATAATCGCCCTGCTTGGGCTTATAGAGCGCCACGCTGTAGAGGTCGTAGCGACGCAGAATTTCGTCGCAATCCACGAAGCGCGAGGCGATCGTCAGCTCCGGCAGACGCAGCAGAGGCTCCTCGTTGCGCAGCTCTTCGTAAAAGGCCCGCTCCTCCGCGAAAATCCAGCGCCGCACCTGCGGCCAACGCTCTTCCGGCTTCAAATCGTCCAATCTGTCGAGATAGCTCTTCATCGATCGCTTCCCTCTCGCTGTATGACCGCTTGGACTATGGTCTTCCGCGCGTGGCCCCCTTGAAGGGAAAAGCTCCGGGCCTTGGCGAGCGAGCAAGCAATGAAACTATTCCCGTCCGCCGACCGCGCCGACCCTGGCCAGCGTGGTCCCCAATTGCATTCGCGCGAAAAATCATGCCTTGCGCCTTGGACCCCGCAGGATCGAAAGGCATGATAGCACCATATTCTCAGCGCGTCTCACGCGCATGGGAAAAATTACGCGGCGGGCTTCCTGGCTTCGCCGCGTTACGTTTCCCGCTTCGCTCGAAAATGCGCCGAAGGCTAATGCCGCGTGACGCGCGCCTCGGCGGGCTGCGGCGCGGCGGCGATCGGGCTGGCTTGATGATGCACGAGGCGCCAGCGTGCATCGACGCGCCGGAAACAGTTCGTCGCGACGAGCAAGGCGTCGCCGACTTTCTCGATGCAGATCACGCGGGCGTCCTCGCCGTGTTCGAGCAGCGTTTCGCGACCGCGCTGGACGTCCATCTGGCCCGGATTGCGAAAAATGTCGCGGAAGGAGGCGAGGACCGCCTGCCGGCCGAACAAGGGCGGCCAACCCGGATGGACGCAGGAGAGATCCTCGGCTTGCGCCCAAATCTCCTCCATCGCCGCGGCGTCGCGGCGCGCGAAGGCCTCGTAATAGGCCCGGTTTGCGGCTTGGAGGGGGTGTTCCTCGGTCATGGCGGCGAATTTCGCGGATTTTGCGCGCCAATGCAATTTATTGTGGCGTGCGGCGGCGGATCGCTGCGTCTATATATCAGGAAATACGAGATTCCCGCGCCGATGCGCGGGCGCCAGCCGCGAGGAACGCATGTTCATCCAAACCGAATCCACCCCCAATCCGTCGACGCTGAAGTTTCTGCCGGGACAGGCCGTGCTCGCGCAAGGGTCGCTCGAGTTCAAGAAAGCGCCGGAGAGCGCGACGAAATCGCCGCTCGCCGCGGCGCTGCTCGACATGCCGGGCGTCGAGTCGGTCATGTTCGGCGTCGATTTCGTTTCGGTGACCAAGGGCGACGTCGACTGGGCGCATCTGAAACCGGCGGTGCTCGGGCTGATCATGGAGCATTTTTCGAGCGACGCGCCCTTGCTGCTCGGCGAGGCCGGCGCGGCCGAGGCTACGGGCGAATTCTTCGATCCGGCCGAGGCCGAAACGGTGGAGACGATCAAAAATCTGATCGCGACGCGCGTGCGGCCGGCGGTCGCCGCCGACGGCGGCGACATCGTGTTCAAGGGCTTTCGCGACGGCGTCGTCTATGTGACGATGAAGGGCGCCTGTTCGGGCTGCCCGTCTTCGACCGCGACGCTCAAGAGCGGCATCGAAAAGCTGCTGCGCCACTTCGTGCCGCAAGTGCGCGCCGTCGAAGGCGCGTGACGCGAGGCGCAAGGCCGCCGGCGCCGAGGCCGGCGGCGAAACGCGGACACGCCCGGCGTCGCGTCGATGAATTTCCGTATTTTTTCATGTGCATTCCGGCCGATGTCGCGCGCCGCCGCGTTGACAGTCGCCGCCCGAGCGGCGAAGGAGTCGCGCTTGCGTAGTTCCCGCCCCATTCAAGGACGCCGCCAGATGCCGATCTCGACGAAGTCTCAGCTCCCGACGCCGCGCCGCGCCCTCTCGGTCGCGGCGGCCCTGACGCTCGCGACGCTGCTGCTCGCGGCCTGCGGCGACACCGAGAAGAAAGACGACAAACAGGTCGACGCGGGACCCAAAATGCCGGCGAGCCCGACGATCGCGACGCTCGGCAAGGAAGAGATCAAAGCCTACGAGCTCGCCAATGAAATGCGCCTCGCCGGCGTGCCGCTCGACAAGGACAAGCGCGACGATCAGACGACCAAGCGCATCATGCGCGAATTGGTGCAGCGCAAGTTTCTCGCGCAAAAGGCCGTCGCCCAGAAGCTCGACCAGGACCCGGGCTTCGTGATCGAAGCGGCGCGCGCGCGCGAGCAGATGCTCGCCAACGCCTATCTGCAAAAATCCGTCTCCGACAAATGGGTCACGGAATCGCAAGTCTACCGCTACCAACTCGACCATCCGCTGATGTTCGAAAAGCGCCAGGTCGTCGGGATCGATCAGGTCACCGTGCCGATGGCGGGCAACGAGAAGGCCATCGTCGAGGCGACGAAGACCGCCAAATCTCTCGACGACGTGGTGCGCGCCCTGACGTCGCTCGGCGTGAACTACGGTCATGCGGAAAGCGAAATCGCCAGCGGCGACATCCCGCCCGAATTGTTCGCCGCGATCGAGAAGAAGAAGTCCGAGGACGTGTTTTTCCTGTCGCGCGGCTCGACCGGGGTGTTCTTCGTCGCCAAGCGCTTCGAACCCAAACCGCTGACCGGTGAGCCCGCCACGCTGCTCGCCAAGCGCATGCTGCTCAACGAGATGTTCAGGCAGAAAGCCTCCGAAAAGCCTTTGGACGCCGACGTGCGTTACGAAGGCGACCTCGAGCGCATCATGAAGCTTCCCGACGCGCCGCCGCCCGCCAAGATCGCGCCCCCGGCCAGTGCGGCGCCGGACGCGACGCGGGCGACCGCGCCAGCGCCCGCCGCGCCGGCGCCCGCAGCCGCAGCGCCCGCCGCCCCGGCCGCCAAGGGCAAGCCGGATGCGTCGAAAGACAAGCCGGCGAAAAAATAGGCAGAGGACGACGGCGGGTCGTCGCGCGCGGACAAACGCGTTTTATTGCGGATGAAGGCGGGGACGCCCCTAGACATTCTTGCGGTGACGCCGCACGATGAGTCATGCCCGCCGACGAAAGCCCCGCCGCCGACATCGAAAATTCCGGGGCGCCGGAGGACTGCGCCAGCCCCCCGTCGCTGGAGGGGCTGCGCATCCTCATCGTCGAGGACAATCCCTACATCGCGCTCGCCTTGGAGGACATGCTGGCCGAGCACGGCCTCGTCGTCGCGGGCGTCGCCGGCACGATGGACGACGCGCTTCTGCTCGCCGCCTCGGCGCCGCTCGATCTCGCTTTGCTCGACGTGAACATCGGAGAAAAGAAGATCGACCCCGTCGCTGAAGCTTTGCTGGCGCGCGGCATCCCGTTCATCTTTACGACCGGCTGCGGCCGCGCTGGGCTGCCGGAGGCCTTCGTCGACCGTCCGATCGTCGAAAAGCCCTTCTACATCGAGGAAATCCTCCAGGCGCTGCAAAGCTTGCCGCCGCCGGCCGCCGGCGCGTTAAGGTAAGCGCCGGAATCTGCGGGGGATCCAACGAATGGGATTCCTCTCGCCTTGAAACCGTCGTGGTATTGAATTAAAAAAGAGCTAATATCGTAGTGTCCCGTTAAGAAGAGTTAACGTCGATGGCGTCTCCCTCAGTGCTCTCCCGGCTGGCGAAAGCCTATGCGGATCCCGAGCTCCGCTCGCATCGCCGCCTCGCGTCCGTCGCCGCCTTCGCGACCGTGGCGATCCTTTTCGGCCTGCTCGCCCTGGACCTGCCGCAAGGCTTTGCGCAGGGCGGCTTCTTCGAAGAGCTTTTCGGCGGCGGCGACGGCTACCGCCGGGCCGAGCCGAGCTACGGCTATTATGGCGAGTATCGGCACGCCAGGCGGCACGCCAGCCGGCGCCACGCGTCTCGTCATCGCCACGCCAGACATGCGCTGAGCGAGCGTCACGTCGCCAAGGCGCATCATTCGCATCCCCATTCCACGCATATGGCGTTGACGCGCCCAGCGCCCGCGCGCCTCGCCACGGCGACGCCAGCCGCGACGCCGGCCGCCACGGGCAAGCGCACCGTGTGCGTGCGCTCCTGCGACGGCTATTTCTTCCAATTCTCCACCGCGCAGCGCGGCTTCGACGTCGCCGCGCGCGAATCCGCTTGCGGCGCGGCCTGCCCCGACGCGGAGACCAAACTCTTCGTCATGCCGAGCGGCGGCGAGGACATCGCCCAGGCGAGCGAGGCGCGCCATGGCGAGCTCTATTCCGAATATCTCGCCCGGTTGAAAGGCGACGCGGCGAAGCCGGGAAATTGCGGCTGCCATCTGGCGTCGACGGCGGGCGCCGACACGAGCGCAGCTTTGAAGGATCCCACTTTGCGCAAAGGCGACATGGTCGTCACGCCCAAAGGGGTTCGCGTCTTCCAAGGCTCGGGCGGTCGCGCGCGCGGCGACGGCGCGTTCCTGTCGCTGGCCGAAACGCGCGGCCTGACCCCGGCGCGGCGCGGCGCTCTGGCGGCGATCGACCGAGTCTTGAAGTTCCCGCGCCATCGCGCGGCGCAACCCGCCGAAGGGGACGAGCATAAGGGGCAATAGACCCGGACCTCTCAGGCCAGCGCGACGGCCTTGAGGTAGAATTCCCGCGCTTGAGGCATGGCGACGCCGCGCGGAGCAAAGACGTCGCGATAGAGAAAATGCGCCGTCAGCCGAAAGGCGGCGGCGAGGTCGGCGGCGGGGGGCGATTGCGCCCCGCCCTGCGCCCGCAAAAATTCCGGATAGGGCAGCAGCCGATCGCGCCAGGGCGCGCCGGCGGCGCGAGAGACGGCGCGGCCGCTGCGAGGCGAGACGTAAGCCAAATCCTCGCTGTCGCCCGTCAGCGCGCAACGCGACAAATCGAGACCGAAGCCCAGCGCCGCAAGCATGGCGACTTCGAATCGCGCCAGCAGCGCCGGCGCATGTTCCCTGGCGATCAGCACGTCGGCGACGATCCGCGCCATCTCGAAGACTTCCGCGTGAGGATCGCGTTCCGGCAAGAGGCGCAGCAGCGCGCAGAGGAAGGCCACGCCGTGCAGAGCGTGACTTTCGTCGATCATTCCGGCGGCGCGGGCGCGCAAAGGTTCGATCGTATAGGCGCCGAGCTGCTGCTCCAGCCGCGCGCGCCAAACGGCGTCGACGTCGTTGCCAGGTTGCAGCACGCAGCGCAGGGCGCGCCCACGGCCGCCGCGCACGAGGCCCAGATGCCGCCCGTGGGCTTTCGTCATGAGTTCGAGCACGACCGAGGCTTCGCCCTGCCGGCGCACGCCGATCACCAAGCCTTCGTCCCGCCATTGCATCTTGAAATCTTTACAGGTCCGAGAGCTTCATATCCACTTTATATTCCACCCCCGCCACCTCCTTGGTGAGCGCCTGGCCGCAGATCACCTTGCCGCGCGCCGCGTCGAAGGTCAGCGTCGGCCCGCCATGGAGCGTCCATCCCATGCTCAGCGCCTGGGTGACGCGATGACAGAAGGAGACGTCGTCGGGACCCGTGAGGTAACGATACAATGTCAAGGTCTTTTGCGGCGTGTCGGACATGTCGGCCCTCGCGTCCCGCCGCGGCGCGGCGAATCTCCGATGTGCGGGGGAAGACTACACGCAAATCGGCGGTGGTGGTAAACACGGCGAAGAAATCCGCCAGCCGCGCGGCGCCGCGAGAATTCAGGCTTCGACGACGAGAGCGACAGCGGCGGCGACCCCGGCTCCGCGGGCCGTTTGTGCGGTTTCGCGACCTCAGCTATGATTTTCGCCTGAAACGCCTGTGGATTCGAATGCGAGGCCCAACGATGAACCGCGCCGCCCTCCTTCTCTTCCCCGTTTTTCTTCTCGGCGCTTCGGCCCGGGCGGAAGACGTTTCGCTCACTTGTTCGGTGAGTTCGGCGAGCTTTCCAAATCAAGAGATTTTCCTGCAAATCAAGGGCGGGCGCATCAGCTACGGCTCCGACAAGGACAGTCTCGTCGAGGCGGAGTCGATCGAAAAAGCCTCGCTCGTGGTCAAGCCGGACCGAATCGCCTTCAAACAATTGTTCGCCTCGACGCGCGTCGCCTGGGAATGGAAGATCGAGCGGGCGACGGGCGGCATCGAGATCAAATACGTCAACACGGAAAACGGCAAATCCTTCCTGACCAAGAAGGGCAAGTGTTCGTAAGGCGCTCCCGGCAAGTTGCGGATGAATTGCGCGCCTGGAGGCTCGCGGGTCCAGCGCCGCGCTTGGACCGCGAGTCCCAGGCTCGCAACACGCGTCAGCCGAGCGCCACGAGCCCGGCGCGCAAGGCCGCCCAGACGAGATGCGCGTCGGTCTCGGCGCCGAGCTTGGTCTTGATCTGATAAGTGTAGTTCTGCACGGTCTTGGGGCTGAGGCGCAGCGCGTCGGCGATGGCCTGCGTCGTCAGGCCGCTGGCGACGAGCCGCAGGATTTCGGTCTCGCGCGGCGCGAGGCCGTCGACGGGCGAGGTCTTGCCGGCGAGGCGCTCCGCCGCGACCTCGCGCGCAATGTCGTCGCTGAGCACGAGAGGCCGCGCGCCTTGCGCCGCCGCCGCGACGCAAGCGACGGCGCGCAGCAGTTCGGCCGCGTCGCTGCTCTTCGTCACATAGCCCATCGCACCCGCCTCGAAGGCTTTCAGCGCGAAGGCCGCGCCGCTGTGCATCGAGAAGATCAACACGCGCGCCCGCTTGTCCCACTGGCGGATGTGGCGCAGGGCTTCCAGCCCGCCCGCTCCCGGCAGAGCGAGGTCCATGATCGTCACGTCGGGCCCATGCGCGCGATAGGCCTCATAGGCCGCGGCGGCGTCCGCGGCCTCGGCGACGACGCGGTAGCCGGGACGGCGCTCGAGCAGGCGGCGATAGCCCTCGCGCACGACCGGATGGTCGTCGACCAGCAAGATGGAGAGCCCGCTCACGCCGCCTCGCGCAGCGGAATATGCGCGGCGACGCGCACGCCGCAGGGCGATGCGGCGATCGACAGGCGCCCGCCCAAAGCCGCGACGCGCTCGCGCATGCCGAGCACGCCGCCGCCAGGCTCCGCCAAGAGTCGCGCCGGATCGCCGCCGCCGTCGTCCTCGACGCTGAGCGCCACGGCGCCGCCCGCCTCCGCCAGCCGCGCGACGCAAAGGCGCACTTGGCTCGGGCGGCCGTGGCGCGCGGCGTTGGTCAGACATTCCTGCGCGACGCGATAGACGCCGATGGCGACGCCGCCAGGCAATCCGGCGAGATCGCCGTCGATGTCCAGCCGGAAGGCGGCGCCGCGCCCGCCCTGCGCATTCCAGCCGGCGACGAGCCGCGCCAGCGAGGCCTCGAGCCCCAGCTCCTCCAATTCCTGGGCGCGCAGCCGCGCCAGGGCCTGGCGCAAGGTCGCCCGCATGCCGCGCGCCAGTTTCGAGATGGCGCGCGCATCCTCGGCGAGATCGGGCCGGTCCAGCGCGCCGGCCTCGATCGATGCGGCGAAAGCGGTCGCGGCGGTGAGGTTCTGGCCGAATTCGTCGTGCAGATCGCGGGCCAGCGCGCGGCGTTCCTCCTCCTGCACCTCGAACAGCCGCTTGGTCAGCGAGACGCGCTCCGCGGTGATTTCGGCGAGGCGGCGCGCCAGATCCTCGACGGCGCGCGCGATCCGTCCGAATTCCCCCGCGCCGTGCATCGTCGGACTTGCGGCAAAATCGCCTCGTTCGAGCCGGCGCAAAGCGGCGACGATGGCGCGCGTCGGCGCCAGCAAATGGCCGATGGCCGCGGCGCCCAGCAGCACGATGGCGACCACCATCAAGCTCGCGACCCGCAGCACGACCGAGGCCTCGCGCCAGGCGAGGCGCACGGCGGCCTCCGCGTCGGCCTGCGCGGTCAGCACGCCCGCGTCCTGCTGGCGCACGGTCATGAAGCGCGCCACGCGCGGCGGCGGCCCGAACCAGGCTTCGAAAGCCCGCGCGAACCAGGCGGGCGCCGGCGCCCCGACGCCCTCGATCTGACTGCACAGCCGCCTTTGCGGCGCGGCGCCCGGCGCGAAGGCGACGCAAACGCCCGGCGAAACGAGTTTTAGGGTTTCGATCGACTCCCATTCGGGAACCGGCAGGATCAGATTCTTGCTCAGGCTGCCGCGCCACAAGAGTTCGCGCCAATAGAGGTTTTCGAGTTCGCCGGAGACGCGCTCGGCGGAAGCGGTCGTCGCCGCCGCGATGGAGTCGTGCGCTTCGCCGACGACCCACAGCGTCGTGACGGCGAGGCAGAAAGCCGCGACGCAAACGAGCCGCAAGACGGATTGCGCGATGATCTGCATGAAGAAGGTCCCTTCGTCCGGAAGATTAAGCCGTTTCGCGCAGGCGGCCAATGCGGGCGCGGCGAAGTCGGGCAAAATGCCCAGGGCTTTTCGCGCCGCTTCGCCTTTGCGCGCGGCGGGGAAGGGCGGCAAGTTTGGCGGCGGTTGAAGCGGCGGCGCCCCCACCCCAACCCTCCCCCGCTTCGCGGGAGAGGGGGCAGATTCGGCTCTTCATCGAGTTCCCGATTCATGCCGTTTGGGCGCGTTCCCTCTCCCGCGAAGCGGGGAGGGTTAGGGAGGGGGCCTGTCGTCATCGGCTTCGCTCGACACGTTTCGCACCAGCGCAAGGACACTCAAAGCATGGATTTGGCCCTCTTCACGCTCGGCGGCTTCGCGGCGTTCCTTCTCTTGCTGGCGCTGCTGCTCGCCTGGGTGCTCGGCGTCACGCTGTTTCATCCCGGCGGCGCGCTGGCGGCGCGCCTCGCCGACCGAAGCGACATCGTCCGTTCGCACATCGACTTTCTGATGATGGCGCAGTTCCTGTTCATCTTCTTCCTCGCCTTCAAGCAATTCGCCATCGCGCCGCCGATTCCGATCCTCGCCTGCCTGTGTTTCGGCGCCTTCTTCAACCCTTTCGCTTTCGCGCTGCGCGGCCTCCTGGGCAGGCCGGCGCCGCCGCCCAAGGAAGCATTCCCGATCACGGCGATCGTCAGCTTCGGGGCCACGACGATCGGCTTCCTCGGCGCAGCGGCGCTGATCGTGAGCGCAGCATGGAAAGGCCTGTGAAGATGGATCTCCGCATGAAGACGCTGCTTGCGACGGCGGCGGTCTTGGCGCCGCCGCTCCTTGCGACGCCCGCCGGCGCGTTGGAGCCGACGACGATCGTCGTGCTCGACTTCGATTATTCGGACAGTTCCGGCGAACCGCGCGACCAGGAGGCCGTTCATCAGGCTAGGCTCGGGGCTTTCGCCGAGCGCATCCGCGCGGCGCTCGCCGCGAGCGGCGCCTATCGCGTCGTTCCGGCGCAATGTCCCGCGCGGCCCTGCTCGGCGAAGAATTACGAAACCGAAGAGCTGTTCGATTTCGCCCGCCGCGCCGGAGCGAAACTCATGCTGTTCGGCGGCGTCCACAAGATGAGCACGCTGGTGCAATGGGCGCGCGTCGAACTCGTCGACGTGGCCGAGAACCGTCTCGTCGACGACCGCCATTTGAGCTTTCGCGGCGACGACGAAGACTCCTGGCGGCGCGCCGCCGATTACGTCGCGCGGAAAATGACGAAGCAACATGCGCAAGAGGAGAGGCCGGAATGACCGAGCCCGTCGTCGTCGACAAGAAATTGAGCGTTCCGGCCGATAAGGTCTGGGCGGCGATCGAGGCGATCGGCGGACTCGACCGCTGGTTTCCGATCATCGACGCCTGCCGCGTCGAGGGCGCGGGCGTCGGCGCGTTGCGCGTCCTGACGCTGGCGGGCGGCGCGGGCGAGATGCGCGACCGGATCGTCGAAATCGCGCCGCAAGAGTGGCGGTTGCGCTACCACAGGACGCATCTGCCCTTCCCCGTCACCGACTATTTTGGCGTCGTCGAAATTTCCGACACTGGCCCCGGCGCGAGCCGTCTCGTCTGGACGGTGAACTTCGACGCCGCGCCGCAAGACGCGCAAGCGATGCGCGCCTTGGTGCAAAGCGCGATTTCCGACGGCGTGGATGGGCTGGAGCATGAATTGCGGTAGGGCGCTTTCGCCCGGGGAGGCCGCGCGACCGAACCCCGCAACGCCGTCCTCGGCATGTTGGTCGAAAACCGGTAGCCGGAGCGGCCCTCCCATGTCTTGCCGCGGGGCGCGGCTCCCCCAAACCCTCTCGGACAGGAGACCGATCGCCCGCCCTCGCCCCATGCGCCGCGACCGCGGCGGCGTAGATGGATGCGTCGAACTGCCGGGCGGGAGGCGTTGGCCCATCTCCTTTGGGAGCAGGCCACGGCGATCGCCGATCTGATCGACACTCAATCCGCGACCAAAGCGGATGTGGAGGCGGGGGAGCACCGGCTGGATCTCAAAATCGAGGCCTTGGAGCATCGCCTGGACGCCAAGATCGAGGCAGGCGGTCGATCGTCGGCTCGATCTCAAGCTCACCGCGCTGCAAGGCGAGATGGTCCTGCTGAAATGGATGATGGGCTTCGTGCTCGCCTTCCAAGTCGCGATCTTCGCCAAGCTGTTCCTGCACTGACGCCGCTCACCCCTTCTCCGGCAAATTCACCCGTATATGCAACTCCCGCAGCTGCTTGTTGCTCGCCTCCGACGGCGCGCTCATCAGCAAATCTTCGGCGCGCTGGTTCATCGGGAACAGCGTCACCTCGCGCAAATTCTGTTCGCCGGCGAGCAGCATGACGATGCGGTCGAGGCCGGCGGCCATGCCGCCATGCGGCGGCGCGCCATATTGGAAGGCGCGATACATGCCGCCGAAGCGTTCGATCACGTCGGTTTCCCCATAGCCGGCGATCTCGAAGGCGCGCACCATCGCCTCGGGCTTGTGGTTGCGGATGCCGCCCGAGGCGAGCTCGAAACCGTTGCAGGCGATGTCGTATTGGAACGCCTTGATCGTCAGCGGATCGTCGTTGTCCAGCGCGTCGAGCCCGCCCTGCGGCATGGAGAAGGGGTTGTGCGAGAAATCGACCTTCTTCTCGGTCTCGTCATATTCGAACATCGGGAAGTCGACGACCCAGGCGAATTCATAGGCGTCCAGCTTCGTCAGGCCGAGTTCCGAACCGATCCGCAGCCGCGCCTGGCCGGCGAGCTTCGCCGCCGGCGTCTCCTCGCCAGCCGAAAAGAACACCGCGTCGCCGGCTTTGACGCCGGCCTTCGACGCAATGGCGGCCTGCGCCTCAACCGGAATGAATTTGGCGATCGGGCCCTTGCCGACGAGCGCGCCGTTCTCTTCCTCGAAGATCACATAGCCGAGGCCCGGCGCACCCTCGGTCCGCGCCCATTCGTTGAGCTTGTCGAAGAAGCTGCGCGGCTGACTCGCGGCGCCCGGCGCCGGTATCGCGCGCACGGTCTTGCCTTTGAAAGCCTTGAAGGAGACGTCCTCGCGGGCGAATTCTTCCGACACGTCGACGATCACCAGCGGATTGCGCAAGTCCGGCTTGTCGGAGCCGTATTTCAGCATGGATTCGGCGTAAGGGATGCGCGGCCAGGGGCTGGGGGTGACGGTCTTGTCGCCCCTAAATTCGTCGAAGACGCCGTGGATGACCGGCTCCAGCGCGGCGAAGACGTCGTCTTGCGTGACGAAGCTCATTTCGACGTCGAGCTGGTAGAATTCGCCCGGCAGACGGTCGGCGCGCGGGTCTTCGTCGCGAAAGCACGGCGCGATCTGAAAATAGCGGTCGAAGCCGGCCATCATCAACAGCTGCTTATACTGCTGCGGCGCTTGCGGCAGCGCGTAGAACTTGCCGGGATGCAGGCGCGACGGCACCAAAAAGTCGCGCGCGCCCTCCGGCGAGGAGGCGGTCAGAATCGGCGTCTGAAACTCGAAGAAGCCCTGGGCCTTCATGCGCGAACGCATGCTGTCGACCACTTTGCCGCGCAGCATGATGTTGGCGTGCAGCTTTTCGCGGCGCAGATCCAGGAAGCGGTATTTGAGCCGGGTTTCTTCCGGATAGGGCAGATCGCCGAAGACGGGCAGCGGCAGTTCGGCGGCGGGGCCGAGCACTTCGATCTCGCGCACGTAGATTTCGATCTGTCCGGTGGCCATTTCGGCGTTTTCGGTGCCGGCGGGGCGCTTGCGCACGTCGCCGTCGAGCCGGACCACCCATTCCGAGCGCAGCTTTTCCGCTTGGGCGAAGGCCGGCGAATCGGGATCGACGACGCATTGCGTCAGCCCATAGTGATCGCGCAGATCGACGAACAGCACGCCGCCATGGTCGCGAATGCGATGGCACCAGCCGGAAAGCCGGATTTTCTCGCCGATGTGGGACTCGCGGAGTTCTCCGCAGCTGTGGGAGCGGTAGCGGTGCATGGGGGTCTTCTTGTGGGGGAACGGCCAAAGGGCGGGATTGGCGCGGAAAACGCATGAGAACGGCGGCGCTGTCAAGCGTGGGGCGAAGCGCGGCCCCTGCAATCTCGTGAAGCCGCCGTTCAACGCCCCTCATGCAGAGGAGCGCCGCAAGGCGCGTCTCGAAGCATGGCCCAGGGCGCAATCTCGCGGCGTCCGGTAAACAAAATCGTCGGGTGGTGACGATCGAAATCGAGCGGCCTTGTGATCCCTTCGCGTCCTTCGCGCCTTGGTCGTGGAAAAAGCTCATCACCAAGGCGCGAAGGACACGAAGAGGTCACGAAGAAAAATTGCGATTGACCCGCGAATTCTCGTCGGAGCCTCGGCGCCGCGTGGCCACGCCATCGGCGTCATCACCCCAAAATCGCTGAATGAGCCAGGTGAGTTTGTCGCGACGCATCAAAATTGATACCTTGGAGGCCACGACTTTCCCAAATTACCTCTGCGAGACCAGCATCGGCATCGACGTTGGCGCGGAGCAGACAACAGGACCTGGAGGAATGACGGCGAAAAATCCGCATGTCGGCTCGAGCTTCGAAGATTGGCTGGACGCGCATGATTTGCGCGAGGAAGTCATGGCCGCCGCGGTCAAGGAAGTGATCGCCGCGCAACTCGCCGAGGAGATGAAGCGGCAGGGCGTCACCAAGACGCGCATGGCGGAGATGATGCGGACGAGCCGGGCTCAGATCGACCGTCTGCTCGATCCCAAGAACGGCGGCGCGACGCTGGAGACGCTGATGCGCGCCGCCAAGGTGCTGGGCCGCGAACTGCGCCTGGAGCTGGTTTAGGCGATAATTGGCCGCAGCGCTGGCTGTCACGAAAAAACCCGTCCGCAGTCTCCCGCGCGGCGGCATTTTGGGCCGTCAGTTCGCCAAAACAAACCCCTTGCGCCGGACGCGGACGAAGAGCGCCTTTCCAGTCTTGGCTAAAACGCGTTCAGCCAGTTGCACCAATCCCGATATCCCGGAAGCACGGACTTCCCGTCGTCGTCGCGCAGGCCATACTGGAAGAAATGTCCCGATTTGGCGTCGACGCCGGCGGGCGGCGCGCCGCCCGGCCAGGCGCTCGCCTGCACGTCGGCGAAGATCGCCAGATGGTCCGTCACCAGCGGACATTCGAATTTGCCGTCGATTTGCAGCGTCCTCGACTTCAGGAACAGCAAGAGCGCCGGCGCGTCCATCTTGGCGATGTCCCGCCACCGCGTCCAATCGTCGGGAGCGTCCCGCCCGCCCTGGGGAAGCGCGATGGCCGAGGGCTTGCCGTCGACATAGAGGACGCGCGGCCCGAAATGCCCGTAGGGCGACAATTTTCGCGCCCATCCAAGCGGGTCGAGCTTGGAGAGTTCCGACCATTGCGCGAGGAAAGGCAGGCTGTCGTCAGTCGGCAGCGTCGGCACGAGATCGCCGGCGCGCTCGAAACGCCAGAGCGCGCGCGACGAATAGGCCGGCGTCGTCGCTGCCGCGATCGCGACGGATTTCGCCGCGGCGAAGGTGAACACCCTTTGCGGCACGTTCGGCAGGGCCGCCGCGAGATCGAGGCCGGCCAGCGTCGCCAGCGCGCCGCCCTTGCTGTGCCCGGTGACGAACAGAGTGGGACGCGTCCCGTTCTTTTCGGCGAGGAAGGCGCAAAACTTGCCGGCCGCCGGCGCGCCGGCGACGCAATCCGGCTTCAAGACCTCGCGCAAGCGGCCCCAGGACTCGTCGAAGCCGCTATGTCGCTGGCGCGCGTCGACTTGCACGAAGGCGTTGTTGAACCAGTCGGTGAGGAAGGCGCCCCAGGCCTCGCGCGCCTTCTCTCTAAGGAACGCCTTCTTCGCCACCTCCCCGAGCTTCGCATCGCCCGGGTCGTCCGGCGACACGGGCGGCAGCAGCGTGCCGCGAAACGCCAGCACGACGCCCATCGGCGTGTCGAGCAGCAAAAAGCCGTCGATGCCGTCGCCGCCGGTGAGCCCGGCCGCGACGCCCTGCCCCGTCGGCGGCGAAACGAAGACGTCGTCCTTGCTCCGCAGGGTGAAGCCGAGCTTCGCCAGGGTCGGATCGCGGTGCCCCGCCGCCTCGACGCAACGAAAAGCCAGGTCTTGCCCATTGTCGGGCTGCTCCTTGCCTTCGAATTTCGGTCCGACCGCATAGGCGCAGTAGGAGGCCGTCGCGAGCGCGTAGGCCGTGGGATAATCGGGTTTCGGCGTCTGCGCGGACGCGGAAGCGACGAGGCCGGAGAGCCAGCCGAAAACGGCGAAAACGAAAGCGATGGCGCGCAATGCTTCCCCCTGCGAACGAGAGGCTTCAAAGTTAACGCGCAGCGAAGATTATGTCAATTTTGTGGCTAGGGCGCTTTGCGACCAGGGCCGGCGCGGCGCGCGCGAAGGCCGAGGGAGCGTCGCCGTCACTTCCTGAAGAAGGCGTCCGCGGCCGACTTCGCCGCGGCCTTGCTGTCTCGCGCGGCCTCGAGCCGGGCGATCTCCTCTCGCAAGGCGTCGATGCGGGCAATGATCTCCTCGATCGAGATCTGATCGAGCGCTTCGCCGATCGCATGGGAAGGCTTCGGTTTCGGGGCGGCGTCGCCTTCGTCGGACATGTCGACCTCCTGGGGCGATATTTACGCACGATCCCGCGGTCGGCGTAAAGATATGATAGTGTTTTCGGCGCGGCGTTGCGCAACCGCAACCGCATCTTCGACGGGCAGAAAAAGGAGCGCGACATGGCGTTTGACGACGGTCTCCCCCAGCCCCCCGGGCCTCGCGACATCGGCCACGCCTTGGAGCGGCTGCGCGATCATTGGGGACGCTTTGCGGCCTTTGGCGCACTGGCGATGTTCCTTGGTTTCGTCGCGCTCGGTCTTGGCGAGATCTCGACCCTCGCGGCGGTCTATCTCGTCGCGATCTTCGTCATTCTCATCGGCGGGGTCGACCTCGCGCTCGCCTTGCAGGCGCATCGCTGGAGCAACCGGCTCTTGGCCGGCTCCGTCGGCCTGCTCTACATCGTCGCCGGCGCCTTCGCGCTGGCGCGGCCGATGAGCGGCGCGCTCGGCCTGACGCTGATGGTCGGGGTTTCCCTGATCGCGACGGGTTCGATGCGCATCGCCTTCGCGACGCTGCTGCCGGCGGGACCCAAATGGCGGGTCGTGCTGGCCGGCGTGGTGACGCTGCTGCTCGGCGCGCTGATCGTCGCGGATTGGCCGGGCAATTCGGAATATGTGCTCGGGCTGTTTCTCGGCGTCGACATGCTGGTCTATGGCGGGAGCTGGCTCTCCTTCGCGATGTTCCTGCGCAAACGCCTGCCGGGTCGCGGTTAAGGGGCCCGGTCGCCTGAAGCCGGGGGGCGCCAGCGGACGAGAGCAGGCCAGCGCATCCGCCTCGGCGCACGGCGGCTTGCGCGGGGCGCGGATCGGGGGCGGGCCTGCACCCAACGCCGCCGAGACGGGGCGGAGCTCCATCCTTGGCCCCGCGGCGCAACGCCGGCCTACAGCGGGAGGCGGCCTCGTTTCGCTCGAAAACACACTAACCAACGCTTAAGCAAAAAGGACAATCTCTAATCCACCCGCGGGACGGACCCGCCCCAAGGGCGTTATCTATCCAGTCGCGGGACGGAGCGCGCGTCGGGCGGAACTTCGCGAAGGGGGCGGCGGAAAGTGCAAGCGCAGCGACGCCCCTTCTGGCTGACCGCGGCGCCGCCGATCGGCGCCTGCATCCTGGCCTTCGCGCTCTCCGCGATGCTCGCCGGCTTCGTCGGCTTCGCCAATTCACTGGCGCGCGAGGAGCGCGTGCTCGAGGTGGAGGCCGAGGGCGTCGTCGCCCTGACCGGCGGATCGGACCGAATCGTCGAGGCGGCGGAATTTCTGGCGCGCGGGCAGGCGCGGCGGCTGCTGATCACCGGCGTCAATCCGGCGACGCAAGGCGCCGATCTCGAGCGAATCCTGCCGATCTCGCGCGAACTTTTCGAATGCTGCGTCGACCTCGGCTACAAGGCCCTGGACACTGCGGGCAACGCCCAGGAAACCCGCGATTGGATGAAACTGCGCGGCCTGAAGGGCCCCTTGATCGTGGTCACGTCGAATTACCACATGCCGCGCGCGCTGGTGGAACTGTCCGCCGCCCTGCCCGGCACGCGGCTCTATCCGTTCCCGGTGGTGAGCGACCACGTCAATGTCGCGCATTGGACGCAGGACGGCCCCGCCTTCCGCCTGCTGTTCAAGGAATATCTGAAATATCTGCGATCCTTGGCGCGCAAGGAGGGCGAGGCGGCGGCGGCCCTGTTCGGGTTCGGATAGCGCGGGCGCGCTATTTCTTCGCGGCGGGACGCGCTTTCGTCGCCAAGGCCTTTTGTTCCGACGGCGAGGCCACGCCCGATTTTTCCGTCATCTCGCGCAGAAAGTTGAATTCGTCGATGCTCAGCACGACCAGCCGCTCCCGACCGTTCTTCGTGACCACGATCGGCGCGTTCAGCGCCATGTCGCAATAGGCGCTGAATCGCTTGGCCATCTCGGCGGAGCTTACTCGTTTCATGGGCGGCCGGTTTCTCGTCGCGCGCATTCCGGCGGATCGAAAACGATCCCTGTGCGAAAGGCTTGGCGCTGGATTCTCAGTAAATTGTGACTCTGTTCGCGAATTTTCACAAGCGTCGTTTACTCTCATCCCTCGAAATATGCGCCGCGCTGCAGAGCTCGCCGCTTCTTGCGTCAAATGCGGAAAGCGCAGGAAACCTAGCAAATTCCGCCTTCTGCGCCGAGAAGCCCGGCGCGGAGAGCCCGCGCTCGAGCCCGCAGGAGCGGCGCGGGAATTTGGGCCCGTCGCCGCTCGGCCGGCCCCAGACGGTCGCGTCTCAGCGCGGCAGAACCGCCCAATAGTCGAGATCGAGCAGCACGGCCGGATCCGGCTTGCCGTCGGCGCCGTTCAGCGGGAAATCGGCGCAGGGCCTGTCCCTGGCCGCGACGAGGCGCAGCCGCAGCGCGCCAATGTCGGACCGGCCCGGGATTTCCGCTTTGTCAAGCACCTCGCTCCAGGCGAAGATCGTTCCCCCGGAGAACAACGGATTGACGTGCCGCCCGCCGTTGATCGCCGCGATGTGGAAGGCGTTGGCCAGCCCGTTGAAGGACAGCGCCCGCGCCATCGAAATCACATGGCCGCCGTAGATGATGCGTTTGCCGAAGCGCCCCTGCGATTCGTAATATTGGTTGAAATGCACCTTGCTGTTGTTCTGATAGAGGCGCGTCGCCAACTGATGCTCGGCCTCCTCGACGGTCATGCCGTCGATGTGGTCGATCTTCTCCCCCTTCTCGTAATCGCCCCAGAAGAACGGCGAGCCGGCGAGCGCTTTGTCGTAAGCGGCCACGTCGATCGGCGGCACGGCCTTGCCGAGATCCTTCGGCTCCACGGATTTCGGCAGCGTCGGGACGACTTCCGGGCCGACGGCGGCGTTCTTGTCGCGCTTCTTGACCATCACCCAGCGGGCGTAATCCAGCACGACCGCGCCGTGCTGATTGCGTCCCGTGGAGCGCACGTAGACGACGCCGGTCTCCTTGTTGGAGTTCTCCTTGAGGCCGATGACCTCGGAGGTCGAGGTCAGCGTGTCGCCGGGATAGACCGGGGCCAGAAATTTCAGATCGGCATAGCCGAGATTGGCGAGGGCGTTCAGCGACACGTCCGGCACGGTCTTGCCGAGCACGAAATGAAACACAAGCGCGTCGTCGATCGGCGCTTGCGCGTAGCCGATCGCCTTGGCGAAGGCGGTCGAGGACTGCACGGCGAAGCGCGGCAGATACAGCGCCGTGTAGAAGGACGCGTCGCCCACGGTCACCGTGCGCGGCGTCGCGTGGCGGATGATCTGGCCGAGCGAAAAATCCTCGAAGAAATTGCCGATGTTGGATTTGAGTGCGGTCATGGGCTCTACTGCGTCCCTCTAATTTGACTCTTGCGCCAGCACCCGGGCCAGCGCGGCGATCAGCGTCGCGGGATCGCCCGCGACATGCAGCTTCTTCACCCGCGACGTCTCGCCGGAAACGAGCGTCACGGCGCTTTTGGGCGCGCCCAGCGTCTTGGCCAGCAAGGCGACCAGCGCCGCATTGGCCTTGCCGTCCTCCGGCGCGGCGCGCACCCGCGCCTTGACCACCTTGCGCCCGTCGGCGAGCGTCTCGACGCTTTCCAGCGCGTCGCGCCCGCCTTTCGGCGTCAGGCGCAGGAAGAGCGCCACGCCCTCCGCGTCGGCGCTCCAGGGCGCGGCGGCGGGCTCAGCCGACAAGCAGGCTGTGCGAAATCAGATTGCGCAGGAACTGCAGGCCGAGCAGCACGATCATCGGCGAAAAGTCCAGCCCGCCGAAGGCCGGCACGACCCGGCGAATCGGCTCGTACAGCGGCTCGGTCATCGCGGCGAGCGCGCGGCGGATCGAATAGACCGCGCTGGACCGCGTATTGATCACGTCGAAGGCGACGAGCCAGGAGACGATGAAGGAGGCCACGACGATCCACCAGTAAAGGTCGAGGATCGTCAAAAGCAGGTCGACGATGGCATATTGCATTTGGTGCGGACTCCTGCCCCGAAGCGGGTTTTGACGGTTTCTCTATCGCCCCGCGCCGCGGCGCGCAATCGCCGCGTCGGCCTTCGCCCACGCAACGCCATATGGAGGCGATTGACAGGGCGAAGCGGCGCGGTGTAGTCACGCCCTCGGAACGGGGCTGTAGCTCAGATGGGAGAGCGCTGCAATCGCACTGCAGAGGTCCGGGGTTCGATTCCCCGCAGCTCCACCAAATAACCCCTTGAAAATCAGCGAAATAAGCCTCGGCGAGTCGGGCCGACGCCAATCGATTTTTATTCGGGGAAGCACCGGGGAAGCACGGAAATGAATGGTTCCCCGGGTGGAACCATTCAACCGGAGCCAGTCGCCGCCAGCGCGCCGACTCGTTTTGGTTCACGCGCAGGTCGGAAAGCCGCGCTTTGGAAATGGTCGTTTCGCTACAACCATTTTCTTTCGGCTGCCTCCCCACTGGCGCGTGCTAAACGGTCGCGCAGCGGATTCGGACTAAGGTGCTACCTCACGCCATTTCGTCTTCGCCCTCGTCCGCGCGACGAACAAGAAGCGCAACATCCTCGCGAACATGACCGGTAAGCAGCGGCTGCAACACCTTGAGGGCGGGGCCAAGAGAGCCGATGGCGATGCGTTCGAACTGCATTTCCGCACTATCGACCCAAAGGCCAGCGACGATCTTTGCCGCGACGGCGTCGGGGCAGACCGACGGGCATTTCAGAATTGCATGGGCCGCTTTTCCTACCCGATCGGCGGCGTGATCCTGCTCTTGATCCAACTGGGGTAAACCGAGCTTGCGCCTCTCGGCGAGCAGCGCTATGCGGACACGGGCGAGCTGGCGGAGTTGCGAGCGATAAACCGACTTTGCCTTCGCCTCATTCTGCGAATATTTTAAGAATTCGAAGTCATTCCGGCAATCGGCGAGTGTGCGGCGCACGTTCCTGAAAACTCTGTCATCGTCAGGATAATCAGGCGGCGTGATCGTGGTGTCGAGCGGCGCATACATTACGTCACCCCGATAAGAGCCGTCCGAGTGGAGGTGCCCGGGTCCGGGTTGCGCCCAAAACGGCAGGGAGTTTTCAGCCGCCTCTCGCCTCGCATTCACTTCGAAATAGTCGCCAATGAGCGCACGCCAATCATCCCAAAGCCTATGGACACTCAAGTCCGATTCGCCAGCTATGACGGGAAGCGCCGCGGCCGGCGTCAATGCCAGGCCGGCGACGACGGCGCGGCGGTTTGGGGTGTTTTGCATCGGTTTCTCCTGTTCGGGTTGATTGGGGTTACGCGGCTTGCACACTCGGCGGCGGGGGGGCCTGGGACGGAAAGAACCATCCGCCCTTGCCGTCGACGGGCGGGGACTTGCCCTTGGTTTCGCGCCAATGCGCCTCCCATGCGGGCCACAGCGGCGAAGTTCGATCGATCCTAACGCCCGCCGACTCGGCGCGGGGCGGCGGCGCGGCGGGCGCTGCGGTCACGTAGCGCCCCTCGGCGAGCCAGCGCGCCGCCGAGGCGATGTATTGCGGGTCCCGGCCCTGCACCTCCGCGGCGTAGGCCTTCGCCGCCGCGACGATCGCCGCCGACGAGGCGCCGGCGTCCAGGGCGCGGCGTAGCGCGGCGCGCGCCGGCGCTTCCGGGTTCTCGCCGACGCGTTTCGGAAAGGCGCGCCAAAATTCCTCGAAAATTTTCGCGCGCGCCGCAGGCGCGGTGTCTTTTGGTTCTTCGTCTCTCTCTTGATCTCCCGTCACATCGTCGTCACCGCGTGACGCGGCGCAGGCCGCCGCCCGCCGCTCGCGCCATTGGCGAGTCCGCTCCGCGCCGGATGTGGGTTCCTCGGCGCTCGCCGCCTCGCGCAGCTGCTGGCGTTTCTCCCATTGCGCCGGGCGCAGGACGCCGCCAGCGTCGGCTTCTATGAGGCCGGCGGCGCGCAGCGCCTCGAGGCGCGGCGCCAGCACGGCCGGGCGCGTGCGCAGCAGGAACGCCAGCTCGGCGAGCGGCGGGAGCGTCCCAGCCCGGCGCGAGGCCACGCAAAGGCAATTGAACCAAGTCCGGAAGGTCGCCGGCGGAAGCCGTTGAAGGCGCGGATCGTCGAGCGCTTCGTCGTGAATTTTGAACCAGAGGCTCATTGCCGCGAGCTTTCCTCATGACAAGCCGGGGGCATTCGCCGAAACGAGAGTTTCGGCGCTGTTGCTCGAATGAACGGCTTGTGATACATCATGTATCGCACATGGGCCGGTTAGTCAAGCTGTGCGATACACCACGTATCTCAGGAACGCATGAGCGAGCAAGTAACCTCTGAAATCATTCGGGCGGCGCGCATGCTCGTGCGCTGGGATCAGAAAGCTTTGGCGGAAGCCGCTGGCGTTTCGCATGTCACGGTAAGACGATTGGAGGCCAAGCCGGGCCAATTGGTCGCCGAGCGCCCGACGATTGCGAAGCTGCGCACTGCGCTCGAATCGGCGGGCGTCGAGTTCATCGCGGAGAACGGCGGCGGGGCGGGCGTGCGGTTGCGTAAGAGCGGAACCGCTGCGGGCGAATGAAGGGCGGCGCGGGTCTCTGCGCGAACCGCCTCATGCATTGCCAGCCATGCACGCCTATCTTTTGGGATCATCTTCAAGCGACACTTCCGGCAATTTCCAGCCCTCCAACTTGCATTTTTCGAGAGCCTCAAAGCGCTCGCGCACGGCGAAACGGTCGCCTTCGACACGCTGCTTCAGTTTCGCCATGTCGCCCGCGACAAAGGCCGCAAAGCTCGGCGATTCGTGCTTGTCGCTTTCGTCACCCATGTCACTCCCCCCTCAAGGCCCCAGGCCGCGCTTCCGGCATGCTTTCCCCTGTGTCGGCGCGCAGCGCGCCATCGGCATGGATGACTTGCCTTACTTGCGCGGCGAACATGTCGTTGTTGAGAGACAACTCGATGCGCGAGACGATTGAGGCGGAGCCTTCCAATCTGGAAACGATCGGGGCTCCTCCTCGGGGCAAATGCAACTCGGGCGACCCGTGATATTGGTCGAAAGGCACAGCGCCTGCATAGGGCGTCGGCGAACGGGTGAGCCCGGCCCAACGATCGAACTTGTCAGCCCATCGCTCCAAGGTGTTTTGCGGCGCAAGGTCGTTGCTGTCCGGCATGCCGCGGTAAATGTCGAAGGCGGATTTTCCCGCATAAGCGCCAGCGCCAAGGCCCGCGAGCGGGCCAAGCCGGCCCAGCCCGGACGCCGCCGCGCCCGTCACCGCGCCGCCAACGGCGCCCGGGATCGCCGGCGCCGCCGCCGCGCCGCCGCTCAAGATTCTGGCGCCGAGCAACAGCGTCTGGATGGAACCAAGACCGACGATCAGCGCGCCGAGGCCGGTCGCGACCCGCTGCGCTCCCGCGTCCATTTCGGCCAAGGATTGCACGAATTTCGCGCCTTGATTGATGGCCGGCGTCAGCCACGCATCATTGGCGCGGCCGAACGCCGTTTCGAGGTTTTTGACGGAGCCTTCGAGTTTCGACATTGCGCCGTCAAAACCAGCCATGCGCTCCGCCGCGACCTTTTCGGAATAGCCTGCCGAATGATTGTTGAGTTCGTCAAGCATATGCTTGAAAACCTTTGGGTCGCTGAACGCATTAGCGATGCGCGCGCCCTGCTTCGGCCCGAAGATGGCGTTCGCCAATTGCAGATTGCCGGGCAACTTCAACATCAGGTCCGTAATAAGGGCGTTCATATCAACGCCCTTCATCGAAGCGCTGCGATAGCGTGACGCCTCGCCGGCAATGCTTTTCAAGCTTTTGGCGTCGGCGCCCCCCAGGACGTCGCGCAAAACCCCAACAACCGCAGGGTTGAATTTTTCCGGCGAGGCGATCAGCGCCTTGTTGCCGAATATTGCTCCGAGCGCGCTTTGAGCATGTCGGTCGAGTTTGACGCCATAACGCTCAGCAACGTCGGCGACGAAAGGCGACATCGCCAGCCGGTCCGGCGCACGCTGATAATCGGCGTATCGCATGCCCGCAGCTCGCATCGCCGTGCGGGCCCCGGAGGTCGGCGATTCGCCAGCGGCGACAAGAGCGCGAAAGGCGACGCCCGATTCATCCCCTCCCATGTTGGCCTTTTTCGAAATTGCCCCGAAGGCCAAAAGACTAGCCTCGGAAATGCCCGCAAGATGCGCCGGCGTGGCCCCATATTTATAAAGCTGGGTGATATCTTCCGGCTTCATTCCGGAAATCTTGGCGGCTTTGACCTGAATGTCAGCAGTCTGGGCCGCCGACGCAGTGGCGTCAGCGAGCGTCGAAATATTCTTCTTGAAGCCGAAGATCGCGCCTTCCATCTGCCGGACGGAATCGGGCAGCGAAAGATCGAGCGACTGGCCTAGATTAGCCGCCGGCTCCATAAATCCAAGAATCTGGTCTCTATTCAGACCGCGGGCGGCGAGTTCGCGTTGCGCCTCGAGGAACTGGATATCGTTGTATTTGGTAACGGAGCCGCCGTGGATCGCTTGCTTGACGAGCGGGGCTTGTTCCTCATCGGTGAGGCCCATCACAGCCTTTTGAAAGCGACGCTCTTTATCGAATTCGCGATATGTATGGAGAGCGTCCTTAGCGAACTGGTCGACCTTCATCGCCGCCAAGGGCAGCATGATCGCTTTCAACGACCCCAACGTTTTGCCGAGATTCGACAACGCGACGCTCGCGGCATCGGCGGCGGGGGCGACCTGCGCCATACGCTTGACCATGTCGGCGCTGCGTTGGCGCGAGTCGAAATTCGACAGGCCGCCGATCAAGTCGAGCTTGCCCGCGACGCCGTTGTTCATCGCGCGCGACAATGCGTCGATGCGCTTTTCGATGCCGGAGAACACGTCTTTGGTTCGATCTTCGGCGCTGATTATCGCTCGCGCCTCAAGAATTGTGTTCGCCATTATCGTCCTGCGCTTTGCGCCTTACGCCGCGCCAGCGCGCGCGCGTGCCAATATTTCATTCGGTCAAAGGTCATCGCCTCCACCTCGCTCGTCGCAAAGCCGAAAGCGAAAACCAAATTGTCCATTACGATGGCGATTTCTTCTCCTCTTCCGAAAAAAAACCCAGCAGCACCATCGTCGCCTTTCTGATGTCGGCGAGCGACATGAAGGACTCGACGGTCGGGATGCGCTCGCCGCGCCGATCGCTCTTGAAAACGCAGCGCTCCAGATATTTTTTGATCACGGGCATGTCGTGAATGGCGTAAATCGAGCCGTCCGGCGTTCGGCTGTAAATGCGCGGTTCGCCCAATTCGAGATAATCGGCGCCACGCGGCTCGCGAATTTCGACGCTCGTCACCGTTTCGCCGAAAGCTTCGAATGGACTCGACAGCTGCATCGTCTCTGGCATTTGAAGATGTTCCTTATGTCGCGCCGCGTGCGGCGTCGATTGAGTGAGTGGGGCCACGCTTCCCTTGACCGTTATGTCGCGAAGATACGACGCCGGACGGAGAGAAACTTACCGCTGTCGGACGGACCCCGACGCCCTCGGACTTTCCGGCGTCATTCTGGTGCAGCGCGGGCTTCCCCGCGCGGGGCGCCGAAGCTTACGCCCCCAGGAATACTGCTACTTGAGGAGACGCCGCGCCTCATAGGCGCCGCGCTCGAATAGCGAGAGATCGTCGACCGAGGCGCGATGGTCATCGATGTAGGGGCCGCGCCTTCGGCTGTGGCGCCTTGAAGAGGAGCGACGCTTCACGCGCGCCGCACTCGAACTGCGAGAGCTCATCGACCGAGGCGCGATTGTCATCGATATCGGGCCGCGCCTTCGGCTGCGGCTTGAAGAGGAGCGACGCTTCACGCACGCCGCACGCGAACGGCGACAGATCGTCGACCGAGGCGCGATTGTCGTCGATGTCGGGCCGCGCCTTCGGCTGCGGCGGCTTGAAGAGGAGCGACGCTTCACGCGCGCCGCACTCGAACTGCGAGAGCTCATCGACCGAGGCGCGATTGTCGTCGATGTCGGGCCGCGCCTTCGGCTGCGGCGGCTTGAAGAGGAGCGACGCTTCACGCGCGCCGCACTCGAACTGCGAGAGCTCATCGACCGAGGCGCGATTGTCATCGATGTCGGGCCGCGCCTTCGGCTGCGGCATGAGGCGCGGAGCCGCGGCCGATGCGGCGGTCCCCGGGGGTTGCGCGTCGTCGAGCAGACCATAGCGGCGAAGAAGAGAATCGAGACGGGGGTCCTCTTTCGCGCGAGCCGCGAGAAGCGACCGCGGAACTTCTGCGAGCGCAGCGAGCACCCGTTCGAGCGAAAACATTTTGTTTCCCGCGGCGAGGCGGGCGAGGCGGCCGAGGTAGGTCGATTCGGATCGGTGATCGGCCTGCAGATCGGCAATCAAATCGTTTTGCATGGTGAGCCTTTCTCGCGGCTAGACGACGTAGCGGCCCGGTGCGGGTCCGATCGCGCCAAGGAAGGCGCGCGGGTCCGCGTCGCGGCGGCGGGGGATTGCGATTGCATAGCGCGCGGCGTCGAGGATTAGCGCCTCTTCCTGCCGCTCCATTTCGAGCCGCTCGGCGTCGAGCGCGGCGAGCTTATCGCGTCGCTCTTGCGGGAGAAGGGCGCGCTCGTCGTCGGCGGCGCGATCGATGGCTTCTCTCACGACCTTAAGCAGTTCTTTCTTGAACAGCCGCGCGATCAGCGCATCAACTCGGGGCAATTGAAACCCGAGACCGGAATCGACGAGCGGCGAAACGTCGACCTGGCCGCTCGCCGCGAGCGCGTCGATCTGCGCCTCGGCGCGGCGCAGGCACTCCTGCGACGGGACCGGCGCAAGGTCTATTTCGCGGCGAGGAGTCTCAAGAGCCTCGATGCGCTCGCGCAGCTCTTTGACGCGTTCCTCATGCCGTCCGTCGACATCGCGAAGCTCGACGGGCGGCGCCGCCGTGATTTTCGTGAGATGGTCGCGCGCATAGCTTTCCGACCGTTCGGCGACGGCGAAAAGCTCGTATTCGGAGCGCTCCCTGTCGGAGCGAGCTTCCGCGGAGGCGGCGAGTTCGGCTTTCAGATCGTCGAGCTTCTCCCGCTCGCAGGCGAGTTTGGGATGGTCCGGCGTGAGTTTTTTTTCGAGTGTGGAGACGTCGAACTCTTGATGCTCGAGGCGCTTGAGCAATTCGTCGAACTCGGCGCGGGCCGCTTCGACGAAGGCCCGGCGCTCCGAGACAGCGCGATCGAGGTCTCGCAATTTTGCCGAGACCGCGGGTGGCAATTGCCGCCATAGCTCGCGCCGCTGGTTGAATTTCGCGTGCTTTTGCTTCTGCTCGGAAGTCGGAACAGAATCGGGATCAGTGGGGAAACCGCGCGGGGATTGGTAAATGTTCATGGGCGCGTCCTTTCGCGTCATTCGGCCCGCACGCCGGTGAGATAGCGCGCCAGCGGGGGCTGCGCGGGAAGATCTTCCTTTTCGTTGCTCGCGATGAGCGAGGCCTTGTCGCCGTAATTGGCGAGAAGGCGGTCGGCGTCTGCCGCGTCGAGCGTCACGGGCTCGCCGGGCGCGATCTCGCGCACGACGATCTTGCCTTTTACGCGCGCGTAATTCTGATCATAGACGACCGGCAGCTCCGAATTTTCGAGGTCGAGCACATGCGCTGTCGCCGGCAGTTTGATGGTTTTCGTGGCCATGTCGGAACCTTTCGAGTGGGTTGCTTCGTGGAGGAGTGCTCCGCGCCGGCTCGGGATCACGCGGCGGAGTTGGCGGCCGATTCGCGAAGCCAGCGACGGATGGTGCGCTCGTCGACGGCGCGACCGCGCCGGTGCGCCGCCGCGGCGATATCGGCCGCGAGAGTTTTTGGCCGCTCGGCGACGGGGCGACAGGACTCCGGCGCGAGCTTTTCGCGGGGCTCCGGCCGGTCGCGCGGGAGATTGGGCAACACGGCACCGGCCGCCTCCGCGAACGCCAGGCGTTTGGTTCCGGGAACGAGATAAGCCAATTTTTCGGAGAGCTTGGGAGCCGGATCGCCCCAAAGCGTGCGCGCGGCGGCGAACCTCGCCTGCGCATGCTCAACGAAGGCGCGGGGCCGCGAATCGGGATCATTCCCCAAGGCGGAGGGCGTAGACAAGATCATCGGGCGTCCTTTCGGTGATCACACTGCGCCGGGCGGCGCACGGGGTCACCGGACATTTCGGACACGTCCCCGGACATTTCGGACATCGACAGAAATTGCTCGAGCCGGGCGCGGTTGACGACAAGCCGCCCTCCCACCCGCCCGCCGATGTTAAACTTCGCGACCCAGCGGCGAATGGTCCGCTCGTCGACGACGCGCCCGCGCAGCCGCTCGACGATGCGGATAGCTTCTCCAGGCGTGATTTCATCGCGCTCGACGCGCGCGGCCCCGTCGACCTCGGCCGCTGCGGCGAGCCGCTCCAGCTCGCCCGCGCGCGCCTCAGCCTCGCGCCGGATCGCGACGGCTTGCGCGCGCAATGCTGCGGCGAGCGCAGTCATGGGGCGCCCTTGGAGACGCCGTCCCAGGCGGCGACCTCGCCGATAGTGGGCGTCAACCGCGCTGTGCCACTCGTCAACATCGTCAACCCTGTTTCAAAGCCGCCCAGCTTCCTTTTTCGCGAATGCCGCCGGGGCCCCGCGCGAGGGGGTGGGCGGGGAAGGACCCGCGGGAGTTTTGGGGATAGTCGAAGGCGCGGCGCCCAGCGCGACCCCGCGCGGATGCGGGGCATCTCTTGCGCGCGCTCCGGTCGCGAAGGGCGCGGGCCTCAGTCTGGCGGACCTGTAGCCGTCGGGGGATATTCGCTCGCACGCCACACGCCTTGCCCGAGTCCCTCGACGCGGACGAAGGCGAAGCGGAACTTCGGATTGCTCCGCAGCTCGTGCGCCTGCCAGGCTTTGAGCTGCTCAGAACCAATGCGGAGGAAGAAACCTCGCGCCGGGTCTTGCGGCGTCTCCCGCGGCCGTGCCGCGACCACCGCCGGCCGGGCGCGATCTCGCAGGCCAGTCCAACGACGCTCACGGAGATAGGTCCGCGCATGGGGTCGCTTGTGCTGCTGTTCGTCCACTGCGGCCAGGAAGATCGAAACGGATTTTAGCGCGGAGGCCTTGGCGGCATCGCCGAGCCTCTTCCAAACGGCTCCAGCAGCGTCGCGAGGTTCGGTCTCGCTCCATGGCCAAATGGCCTCGAATTCGGCCCATGTCGGCGCCTGCGCATGGGGGTTTGGGGGTAGGTTAGAATTCGTATTAGGTATATTCTTAGTAATAGGTATGGGGCCTGATTTTCCGACTGTCGGTTTTTCCGACTGTCGGGTTTTCAGGCTGTCGGTGACCGAACCGACAACCTGATTTTCCGGCCGTCGGGTTTTCAGGCTGTCGGCGAACAAATCGTCACGCTCGCCCTCAGGTTTTGAGCCGTCTCCGTTGGCCAGTTCGAAGATGACCCATCGTTTTCCGCCGAGACGGCCGCTCGCGGCGTCGCGCGCGTCTCGCAGTTGCGCATAGCCCGTCGTTTGCAACTCGCGCATAATCTTTTGCGTTTTGTCGCGACCAATGCGCAATTCATTCGCAAGATGATCAAGCCGGATCGTCCAATCGTCAGGAAGCGTAAGCAGGTAAGCCAGCATGCCGCGAGCCTCTATTGACAATGCTTTGTCGGTCAACGATTCGCTCGCGATCGTTGTGTAGCGCGCGCGCTTCGTGGCGCGATGAATTGTCTTCGCCGGCCCAGTGCACCTGACCTCGGCGGCGCCCTCAGCCATACGCGCCGCTCGCACTCGGCGCCCCTTTCCCAAGCTTCTCGCGATGCGCTTCGCAGGTCGTCACGGCGAACACTTTGGTTTTTTTGTGCGAGACCAACCCGCGAAAAGTGAGCACGTAAAATGGTCGCCCGCATTTCACGCAATGGCCTTCCCACTTTGCAACAGGGTGTTTCCCAAGCCTGGTTTGCGATACGAAGGCGACGCGGCGAAACTCCCGCGTTTGGCCATCGCGCCAAGGCACTCCGATAAGGAGATTGTCGCCAGGCCGTTCGATCGGAGCCGCATCGCGCTCGCGCCGCGCATCGCCCTTTTCGAGGAACACGCCGCGACTCTCGAGGCGCCGCATGACACGCGCGAGAAAATCCGCGCCCTCGATGGCGATCGCCGCCGAAACTTCGGCCGCCATGCCGGCGGCGCGCGGCGCCGGCGCATCCTCGGCGTAATCTTTTGGTTTTGCGGCGGGCGGCGAGGAACTCCCGCCCTTGTCGTCGGCGAGGATCGTCATTGACCGCGCGCCCGGGCCGCGTCCAGCGCAACCTTGCACGGCCGCCCGCGCTTTTTCCCGGACTTCGGAACGGACACGGGTGAAGTCGAGCGCAGCGGGCCGGAAATCTTGCTCCGCGCATAATCGTCGAGGTCTTCTTGCGTGTAGAGAACGATATGCCCCCGTTTGAAAAATGCCGGGGTGTCCCCCGACACGACGCCTTTGGCGAGCAAACTCACACTGCCGAACCCGAACTTGTCTTTCAGGTAACGGGCCGCCGCGTCTCGGCGCATGTATTGAGGCGAGGTTTCCATTTTCTGCCATTCATGTGAAAGGCCGGGGCTTGTCCCGGAATGGCTAAAAATTTAATCAGTTTTTCAGGCCTGTCTTGGCTGATTAATTCATCGGAAAATCGGGCAGCAGAAAATCAATGACTTCGCCCCTCAATGTTGCGTCGATTGCTGGAATAATTTTCGCAATGACCCAGTCCCGCTCCCCGACCGACTCCCCAAAAATGATCGCATGATTTTTCGCAAGAGGGTCTCTCGCTCTGAACGCAATCATGAAGACGAACGCGATTCGAAAAAGCCAAACCCCGTCACATGCGTCGAACCTTCCACCATAGTGTGCGCCGCTCGCCTTACTTCGGATGCGTGTCGCTATCGTCCACAGGGAGTGGGGAGCGCCCGGCATTGTTCGCCGATCCAAGACGAAAGGCGGCCGGTAACCACTTCGAGACTTCGATTTCTTCGACGCCGCGAATCGCGAAACAGGAGCTATCGCGAGCGTGGCCCGCATCGCAGCCTGGCGCTCACTGAGACCTTCCAAAATAGACAAGGCGACGCAAAGCGCGACCGCATAGCGGTCGTCGTCATGCCGAAGCAACTTACGACGCCGACCCCTTCTTGGGCGGTTCTCGGCGACCTCCATCTGTTCTTTTTTTGGTCTCCCGCGGGGCCGCCCAGTCGGCTTCGTCATCGGCGCTTCCTCGCCAGCGGCGTCACATTCGCATTCCCGCCTCCCTCCATCGCCGCCGAAATCGTCGCGCCGATGCTGTCCGTAGCTCGGCGCAGCGGGTCGGCGTCCAAATGGGCGTAGCGCTGCGTCGTGGACGCCTGCGTATGACCCAGCAGCTTGCCGACGATCGGCAGCCCGAGGCCCCCGCCCGCGCCATAGGACGCAAAGGTATGGCGCAAGTCGTGAAGGCGCACGCCGTCCAGCCCGGCGCGCGCCGTGACAGCGGCCCAGATGCGCTTAAGGTCAGACCGCGGCGAGTCGGGTTTATCGCCGGGGATCACGTAAGCGCCTCTATCGTCAAGGCCCTGCAAAATCGCCAGCGCCGGCGCGTTCAAGACGACGGATTTCTTGCCGGTTTTCGAGTCGCCCAAAAACAGCAATCCGCGCTCGAAATCGATTTCCGAGCGGCGAAGGTGCAATATTTCGCGCAGCCTGCATCCCGTGAAGATCAACAGCCGGACGGCCGCCACGGCGGCGGGGTCGAAGTGCGAAAGCCTGTTCTCCGGCCTGGCGAGATGCTTCGCCTTGGGGCCGGCCTCGTTGGGGCGCCGCCAGGGCAAGCCGACCGTCTCGGCTTCGCGCAGCGCCTCGCCGAGCCGCGCCAGCTCGGCGACCGTGAGGAAGCGCTCGCGCTTCTCCTCTTCGAACCTTTCGACGTGGCGCGTGGGATTGACGCCGTCGGGAATGAGCCCCCGCGCTTGACCGAAAGTGAAAATCGCCGAGAGAACGGCCACGATGTAATTGGCGATCGTCGGACGCTCGGCGTTGTCGTGGTGCAGCTTGGCCACGGCGCCGCGCGTCACGTCGGACGGCTTCATGCGCCCAAAGGCCGGGACGATGAATTCCGACACGACATAGCGATACTTCGTCGCCGTCGCCGGCTTGCGCTTGGCCTCCACATGCTCGGCGAGGAACAATTCGGCTATGTCCTTCAGGGTCGCCGCGCGGCGCTCTTGCGCCCGATCGCCGGCCGGGTCGACGCCATGCGCGATGGACCCGAGCACCTTCCTGGCGATCTTCCGCGCTTCGTCGGGCGTGATCTTGCCGACGGCGGCGATGGTGACGCGCCGAACCGCCGCCTTCCTGCCCTCGCCGATCGGGCGGTAGACCACCACGTAGGAGCGCGCGCCCGACGGCCGCACGCGCAAGCCAAAGCCCTTCAGCTCCGCGTCCCAAACGGCAAACTCGCGCTCACGCGGCTGCGCCTCGTCAACGGTCCGCTTCGTGATCTTCTCGGCGATCTTCGGCATTCTGGCCCCGGCGTGCTTCCCCGGGGAAGCACCGGGGAAGCACGGCAAAGGAAACGAAACGAAATTCCAGAAATTGGGATACACGGAAAACCGTTGAAAATCCAATGATTTTGGAACGCCGATCAATTTTCAGGAATTGGCGGGAAAGCTATATCTTAGCAATCGCACTGCAGAGGTCCGGGGTTCGATTCCCCGCAGCTCCACCATTCTTTCCGCGCCGACCGAAATCTTCGTGAGACCGTCTCGTCGCCCAACCGCCACGACGCGCGGACCGGAACCCGTTTTTCGCTCCGCTGCGCATGCCCCGGAAAAATGCAGCCGGGACGCTAAGCCATCCGACTTTGCGACGAGGGTAGGACCGCAACTCGCGTAAATTGGGCGACCGGGGAGTCGGCTCGAGCCGGTTGCAGGACATGCTTCGTCTCTCCGGCGAATCGGCCGCCGCGCGCAATCGCCTTCGCGGCGCGTTTCGGCCCCAGCCCAGATGCTGCGCGCGGCTAAGTAATCGCCGAGCGGCGTCGTGACGCAGCCGCTTCTTGCCGTTCGTCAATCCGGACCGCGCAAAATCCAGTAGTTTCGCTGGGTTGGAAGCCGATTGCGAAGAGGTGGACATGCGCACGCGTCGAGAGACCGGCGACCTCGTCGGGTTGGCGGGTCTGCTCGCTATATTCGCGGTGATCTCCCTGATGGTCGCGGCGCACTTCAATCTGTCGCCCTAACCGGCGTTCCGAGCGCTTGCGTCGGCGCCGGGCTCACGACCAATTCTCGAAGGACATCGGCTTCCAGCCCTCGAGCTCCATCTCCACCGCGAAAGCCGCGCCGCGCGACGCCGCTTGCGCCGCCTCGCCGACGCCGACGACGCTCGCCTTGCGCGACAGCGCGATTTCGACGATGGGCGCGCCCTTTCCCACCGCCTGCTCTCGCCGCGCCATTCCCTTGACGCGCCCGGCGACGGGCGCAAGGACGGGCGTGTCGAGGACGAAGCCGAGCGTCTCGCCGGCCTGGACCATCGCGCCGATGCGGGCCTTGGCGCGAAAAAGTCCGGGACGCGGGGCGAGCGCCTCGCAATGACCGGGCGCCGAGCCGCTCGTCGCCCGCCGCTTTCGCCGCGCCTCGCCGGGCCGCAGGATCGTGCCGGGGTCCGGCCCATCGGTCTCGACCACGAGGTCGCAGTCCTCCCCCGCGACGAAGCCTTCGCCGAGGCCGATCGACAGTTCCGCCAGATCGCGCAGCGACGGCGCGGTCGGCTCGCCCTCCTCGCGCGCGGCGACGATCACGTCCCAAGGCCAGCGTTCGATCACGTCCCACAGACGCGCGCGCAGCAGCGGGATGAAATTGCGGCTTTGCAGCCCGAGCAGGAATTCGGCGGCCACGTCCGCGCGCCGCGCCTCGACGCCGTCGAGCAGCGCGCGCATGTCGAACCAGGCGTCGGCGAAGCACATGCCGCGACGCAGCATGCGCGGCGGCGCGGCGCGGTGCAGCGCCACGGCGTAGCCCTCCAGGAACAGCCGGCGCGCCACCGCCGAGGCGGTTTCGCCGATCCCGCAGACCAGCACGCTTTTGTCCTTGGTCATGCAATCCCACCCCAACCGACGCCCGCGTCGGAAAGCAAGAACGTCGCCAGCCGCCGCAGCACGGCGCCTTCAGCAGCCGGCGATCGCGTCGAAAGCTTGCGCCGCCTCGCGCATGTCGAATTCGCCGATCGCCGCCGGCGCCAGCGGATCCTCGCCCGCGATCCATCTGTCGATCGCGTCCTTCGTCTTCAGCGCGATGTGCATCCCCCGGTTGATTTCATAGAGCCGCCAGGCGAGCCCGGCGTCGCGCAGCGCCGACATCATCGCGTTCTGGACGAGGCTGCGCACGACGAGATGCGGCGTCGACACGTCGATCTGGACATCCTCCCCGGCCGCGACCTTGCCGCAAGCGTCGCGGTCGAAGGCGGCGTGACCGCGGCAGGCGAGCGGCCGCACGCGATAGGCGAGGCAGAGGCCGGCTTCCAGCAAGGAACAATTGCGCCGCATGGCCAGGCGCTCGGCTTCGCCGAGGCCGCCGACGGCGGCCTCCGTTTCGGCGACGCGGCGCAAGAGGTCGACGCCGCGCTCCAGGAAGGCCGGGGCGTTCACCGCGACGAAACGCGCCACCAGAAAAATTTCCGGAGCCGTCGCGACGACGCGCAACGCGCAGCAGGCGGCGCATTCGCCGGCGCAGGCGGGCGCCGGCGCGCCCTCCGCCTGAATCGCCGCGTTCTTCTCGAAACCGTCGAAAGCCTGCGCGCAAAGGGCGCCGACGAGTTCGGCGCGCCCGCGGCGCGGCGCGATGGTCTGCGCGAAAGCCGCGGCGGTCTGCTTGAAAAATGCGGAAGGTCCGTTGTCGTCGCTCATCCTCGAAAACTCCCGATCGGCAAAGTCTAGCGCGAGATCGCGCCGCCCGCAGCAAATATGGCGGCTGTGCGACGAACTGGCGCGGCGAGTCTACCGCGCCCTCAGTGCGGGGCCGGAACGCCGGCGGCGCGCCGATCGTCGAGGCAAGGAACCTCTTGCGCCAGCCACCAGGATTCGAGCGCGCCGCCGTCGCCGACGACGAATTCGAAGAGGCCTTCGGCGAAGCGCTCCCAATCCTCCAGCATGATCGCCGGCACCGTCGTGACGACGGGAACATCCGCGTAAATCGCGGCGCGAAAGGCGTCGTAGAGCCCGCCGCGCGCGGCTTCCGATTTGCCGAACTTGCTCAAGATCACGATCTGCGCGCCGTCGTCGATCGCCTCTTCGACGCGCGCGCAGGCCGTCGCCAGGCCGAAAGGATCGAGATTGCAGGCCGTCGAGCCCGCGCCCAGTCTTTGCGAGATCGATATCGTCTCGCCGGAGACGAGGTCGCGCACCCCGAGATTCTTGCACATGCCGGGCTGCGCGCAGCGCGTCTCCTCGATGACGCCCGCGACGCGCATCCCCTCGCGGCGGCGGCGTTCCGCGAAATCGGCCAGGACGTTTTGGATCGGCGCGCCGGAGCCGCTGCGCAGCGCCGCGATCTTGAACGGCTGAAGCATGGCGGGGCCAATCGTCATTCCAACCTCCCGGAGTTTAGGAAACGGCGGCGAGCGTCGCGAGACGCCCGCGTTGAAATTCGGCGGCGCGGAGGGCCTGCGTCGCGGCGCTGGCCACGCTTCGCGCATGTTCGTCGGTCCCGACGCAAGCCGGCGGCCGGCCGCGCGGGTCGATTTCGAGCAGACGCGCGCCTTTCGGCACGAAGGTTCCGTCGCGCGCAATGCCGCGCAAATAGCCGTCCATCGGCGCGAAGACGCGAAGCCCGGCGTGTCGCCCGAGCGCCACGCCCTTGTAGACCCGCGCGCCGACGTCGAGCGGGGTCAGCCACAGGCCTTCGCGCTGGGCGCCGACGAAGGTCTCGGCCGCAGCGCCGCTGGGCGGCCTTGCGGCGCCAGGCTTGCGAGAAGCGGTTTCGACCGAAAAATCGCAGTTGCGCGCCGTTTCGAAATTCGCGCCGACGCCGATCGTCACGCCCGCGAATCCGCGAAGATCCGGGGTCACGCGGCAGGTTTGCAGCCGGGAGTCGATCAGCGCGTCGAAACGGCGCATGACGATCAGATCCATCAGTTGCAGCGGCGTGACGGCCACGACGCCCCCGGGGTGCGCCAGCGCGGCGGCGATCTCGACGAGCGACTCGGCGCGTCGGCCGACGATGCCGTCGAGTTCGGCGTGGTCGTCGAACAGCGCGTCGTGGAACGCCATTTTGCGGCGCAGGACGGGCGTGTAGGGATCGTGGCTGAGGATGACGCGATGGCCGTCGTAGGTCAGGCGCACGGCGATCGCCGAGGCGATCTCGTTCGTCCCCAAAACCACGGCGAGCGGGCGCGCTTCGGTCTCCAGAAATTTGCGCAGGGGCGTTTCGTGCATCTCGCTCTCCCGATCCCCGCCGCAAGCGTGGACTTCGAGGCTCCGGGAGCAAGCTCCGGGCCAGCCGCGAGAGCGCTATATAATCACGCTATATATATGTCGAGGCGCCTCCCCGCGCTTACCGGCGCGGCAATTTGTCGAAGAGATGACACGCAAGCCGAACGGCTTGTGCAAAACCGCGCAATATACGTGGACTAGCCATCGCTAGCGCGGTCCGCGCACGGGGCGAAGCGCCTCGTCCCTCAATCCACGGCGAGAATGACGTTGGCCGGGCTGAAGCTGGCGCTGGCGCGGTCGCCTTCCCGAAGACCCAAATCCTCGATCGTCTGCCGCATGGCGACGGCGGTCATGGTTTTGCCGCCGCCGATGTCGAGCAGGATCTCGCTGTTGCGCTCCGCGTCGACGCGCCGCGCGATCTTGCCGCGAAAACAATTGCGCGTCGGACTTTCGGCCGAATCGACCAATCCGATGTTGACGAAATTGGATTTGATCAGCGCCAGGGCCTTGCGTCCCGGCTCCAGCGCGAGTTCTGTGGCCGCCTCGTTGGTTACGACGGCGAGAATCGAATTTTCCTCCGAGACGCGCAGGTTCACCTCGACGTCGACCGGCCAGCGCTTCAAGGCGACGACCTCGGTCTGAAACATGTTGCGCGTCGAGATCTTTATGCCGACGCTCCAGAGGAGAAAATTCTCGTGCTCCTCGAGCCCCTCCTCGGCGATCAGCGAGGAGATGCGCGACATGCGCGCCTCCAGCCGGTGGAAGGTGGCGATCAAGCGCCGGCCCTCGGGCGTCACCTCGGCGCCGCCGCCGGCGCGTCCGCCGGCCTTGGTGACGAAGGCCGGGCTCGGCAGGAGATTGTTGATCGAATTCACCGCGTCCCAGGCCGCCTTATAGCTGAAGCCCGCGACCTTGGCGGCCTTGGTGATGCTGCCATGCTCGACGACGGCTTCGAGCACCTTGATGCGATCGCGCCCGACGAGCAGGCGGCCGTCGCTGCGCAGCGCCAAGAGGGCGTCGATCTTGTTGCCGGCCATTCCAACCGTCCTCGCGCGATTTGAGACGGGCCTAGGTTACATGAAAATCCGCGCCTACGGGAACATGATTGGCGCCCTTCTTGAAAGCGCTCCCTATGGGCCGCGGCCGGGCCGGCGTCGTCTCGACGGATCATTCCGACCATGGGACCAAATGCCCGGAGTATAAAGCGACGGCGGTTCAGGTGACGCCCTCCAACGGTCCGACCGACTGGCGCGCGCTATCGCGAAATGCCGGCGCGGAGCCGCGGAGTGGCCCCGCCCGCCGAAGCGGTCGATTGAGCGCTACGGAAACCCTGAGGAGACGCGCATGACCTTCGATTTTCCGCCCATTGAGGACGCCGCCGAAAGGACCAGGATCGAGAGCGCCATCGACGCCTGCGTGCGCGCCTTCTACGCCAAGGGCGCCGCCGATCCGCTGCTCGGCCCGGTGTTCTCGGGCGCCATTGCGGATCTCGAAAAGCACATGATCATCGTCGCGAATTTCTGGTCGAAGTCGCTGCTGCACACGCAGCGCTACGAAGGACTGCCCTTCGCCTCGCACATCAATTTGCCGATACGGCCGGAGCATTTCGGACGCTGGCTGGAGCTGTTCGCCGAAACGGCGCGCGAAACCCTGCCGCGCACGCAGGCGGAGCAGGCTGTGGCCAAGGCCACGCACATGACCCAGTGCTTCCAGTCCGGCCTGTTCCCCTTCATCGGCGCGGACGGCAAGCCGGCCCGCCATCCGCCGGAAGCGCCAGCGCATTCATGAGAAGGCCTCGGCGCGAGGCCCGCCTCTCGGCGGCCCCCGCGCAAAGGCGTCAGAACTTGAACTTCACGCCGCCTTGGATGAGGCGCGGATTTCCGGCGTAGATCGAACCGGTGCTGCCCGCCATCGTCGCATAGGGGTTTTGCACGAGGACGCCGTTCACCAGCGTCGCGCTGTTCTGGATGTTGTTCGCCGAGGCGACCCAATGGCGGTCGCCGACGTTGCGCACCTCGAAATAGACCCCGGCGCTCTTCAACCAGCCCCAATTCAGATCGCGATCCCAATGCGCATTGACGTTGACGAGCCCATAGCTCGGGATCGTCAGAACATTGCCGTTTTCGAGGAAATAGTTGCTCTTGTAGAGATATTCGACATAGGCGCCGAGGCCCTTGAACTCCCCGTACGGCGCGTCGTAGCCGAGGCGCGCGGTCAATTCATGCGGCGCGACGCCTGGGATGCGATAGCCCGCGCGGTCGAAGAAGGCGGATTGCCCTTTGGCCGCCAGCACCTCGGTGAAGTCGGTGAAGATTTGATTGTTGTAGGTGTAGTTGCCGAGCACGCGCCAGCCGTCGAACGGGCGCCAATCCACCGTGAACTCCACGCCGCGATGCGCGGAGCCCGGCGCGTTGAAGGTGTACGTGCCGAAGGTTCCAAAACCCGCCGTCTGGGTCAGCTGTTCGTTCTGATATACCCCGACTCATTGAGCTTTCGGGAAAATTTCCTTGCATCTTCCTACGCGGGGGATTCGGATGGGGCATGATTCGCAACGGCTTCCTCAGCGAAGATGATCGCGCAAGACTGATCGCGTTGGCGCGCGACGGGTCGGCGCGGTCTCGCGTGACGCGGCGGGCGAATGCGCTCGTGCTGCTGGACGACGGCTGGAGCTGCGTCGACGTCGCCCGTGCGCTGCTGCTCGACGACGACACGGTTCGCAACTGGCGCAAACTCTACGAGCAACGCGGGATCGAAGGCCTGACCAGCTTCGACATGGGCGGGAGCGCCAGCTTTTTGAGCGCGGCGCAGGAAGAGGCGCTGAAGGCCTTCGTCAGCGAAACGCTGCCGCGCTCGACGCGCCATGTCGGCGCCTTCATCCTGAAGGAGTTCGGCCTCGTTTACGAGAGCCGCTCGGGATTGATCGCTCTGCTGCATCGGCTGGGGCTGGAGTATCGCAAGCCGACCGTCATCCCGCGCAAACTCGATGAAAAGAAGCAGAAAGCCTTCATCGACGCCTATGAAGACCTGTTGAATTCCATGGGCGACGACGAGGCCGTGGTGTTCATGGACGCCGTGCATCCGACTCATGCGACGCGCCCCGCCGGCTGCTGGGCGGCGAAGGAGCAGAAGCTCGCCGTCGAGCAGACCAGCGGGCGCCAGCGCATCAACATTCACGGCGCCGTCAATCTGGAAACCGGGGAAACCCGGATGATCGAGGCCCTGACCATCGACGCCGTCTCGACCATCAAGCTGCTGGAAGCGCTCGAAGCGCTCTATCCGTTGATGGTGATGATCCATGTTTTCCTAGACAACGCGGCCTATCACCACGCCAAGATCGTGCGCGAATGGCTGGCCCAGCCGGGGCGCAGGATCAAGCTGCATTTCGTGCCGGCCTACTGCCCGCATCTCAACCCGATCGAGCGGCTGTGGGGCGTCATGCACAAGCATCTGACCCACAACAAAACCTACGCCACATGCAAGGAGTTCGCCGACACGACGCTGGAATTCCTACGCGAAAAAATCCCCCGAAATTGGGAGGAATTCAGCGATTCGGTCTCAGACAATTTTCGCATCATCAAGCCGAAGGATTTTCGGGTTGTGAGGTGAACGGAGTATACCACTCGTAGAAGCCGGTCAGGCTGACCTTGACGGTCTTCAGCGGCGTCCAATCGCCGCCGATGTCGAAGCCGGTGTTGCGCTGGGTCTTCAAAGAAGAATTGTCGCCGTATTGCCCCGAGGAGTTGATGAACAACTGTCCAGGGTTGGGTGTTCCATAGCCCGACGAGGCGCGAAAATGCGTCAGCAATTCGGGAAGGGCGCGCCAGGTGACCGAAGCCTCCGGCGCGAAGTTCCAATAGGTGTGGCTGACGGCGATCGGCGGCTGCCCGGTGACGAAGCCGGTCGGTTGACCCGCGAGGTTGTAGCCATAGTTTTCGTTACGCCCCGCGATTTTCGTCATCTCGGCGGCGAGGCCGAGAACGCCGGTCACGGTCGGCGACAGCGCCAGCTCTTCGCGCGCCCGTGCGCCGAGATTTTGCTGCATGTTGTCCTGGCGGTTGGTCGTCGCGCCCCAGGCGCCGTCGCCGACGGCGAAGGAGTTTCCGCCAAAACTGGTGTAGCGCGTGCGGTTGAAATAAAGGCCGGCGAAATGCGTCGCGTCATGGCCATCGAACGACCAATGCTGCGTGACGTCCGTCGTGGCGTTGACGGCCGGTTCGTCTTGCAGAAAGTTCGACGGACTCGTCGGCTGGAAGATGTTCTTGTCGTCCCAATCGGCCTGAACGCGCCATTTGGTGTCCTTGTCGAAATCATGCTCCCAGCGCAGTCCGACGATGTCGCGCCGGTCGTTGCGATGAAACCCGTTGATGTCGGCGGAGACCTGCGTCTTGGCGCCCGAAACGCCGTTGATGAAGGCCGAGGCCTGGCCGCACCAGGCGTTGCTGAGAACGCCGATCGTCGTCGCGGCGCCGACGTTCGGGATCAGCGCGCAGCCCCTCTGATAGGGGTTGAGATAATATTGGTTCAGCGACAGGCGCGCCGAAAGATCGCCGAACAGCTCGTTGTGGATGCCCTTGAACACCAGCATGTCGTCGGGCGTGACCTGCCAGCGCGCCGTCATGTTGATGGTTTGCGTATCGTAGTCGCTGTGCTGCGTCCAGCCGTCGGCGCGCACGTCGGAGACGAAGGCGGCGATGTCGAAATTCTCGACCTGCTTGCCGATCGCCGCGTAATTGTTGATGTAGCCGTAGCTGCCGAACTCGTGCACGGTCTCGACCCCGTCGATCTCGGCGCCCGTGCGGGTGCGGAAGTTGACGGCGCCGCCATTGGCGTAATTGCCGAACAGCGCGGAGGACGGGCCGCGATAGACGTCGACTGCGCCATAGGCATGCGGATCGGTCAAATCGGTGCGCGACAGGCCGTCCGGCTGCGTGACCGAAAAACCGTCCTCGAGCAGCACGATGTTGCGCACGCCAAAGCCGTTGCGCGCCGAGGAGCCGCGGATCGACACGACGATGTCGCGCGGACCGTTGCCCTGTTTGAACGACATGCCCGGACTGTATTGCAGCAGGTCCTGAATCGTCGTTTGCGGGCTGTCCTTGAAGTCCTCCTGCTTGACCGAGGTGAAGGTCTGCCCCGTCGGTTCGCGGTAGACCGGCAGCTGCTTCTTTTCCGGCGAGAAGCCGGGGGCGGTCGCGACGACGGGCGCCGGCGCCGGCGCGGGACGCGCGACCGGCGCCGGACGCGCCACGCGCAGGGGTTTCGCAGCGGCGTGGGTAACGCGCGCCGGCGCACGATGCGGCTTCGCGGCGCCAACGTCGATGGACGGCAGGCTCTGCTGCGCCGAAGCGCTGGCGACGAGGGCGAGGGTGAGTGTGGCGACGGACGCGCCGCGCGACAGGAAGGCGTGAGACATGACGGATTGCTCCCGGAGCGCCAGCTTTATCCAAGCTGCGCCGAGTTGAAGGAGGGCCTTCGCGGACACGCGGCCCGCGTTGCGATGGATCTGTTTTGGAGATGCGGTCGCGCGCGGCGCCAAGGGCCGGCCGGGACCGAGTTTCGTTACGTCAGGCGCGGCGCGCGGGCGGTCCGCGCGCGGCGTTCTCCTGGAACACGGTGCGCGCGCGCGGCGCATCGCTCGGCGCACTCAGAAAAGCGAGATGATGCGTAATGGGCGCCGACGGCAGGCCCGGCGACGCGACGGCTTCCGAGCCGGCGAAGCATCCGGCGACGCAGTGGTGGCAGTCGTCACCCGAGTGACGCTGCGCGGGCCGGTTCGGCGCGTCGATTGCATCGGCGCTGGCGCTCCGGCAATCGCCGGAAATCCCGACCGCGTCGCCCGGCGCACCCCATCCGCCAACACCGAGCCTTCCGGCGACGGTCAGCGAGACCAGCGCCAGCAAGAGGGCGATGTAACGGGTGGACGCGCGCATCTTCATCTTTCTCTTGAACCGTGGCCGGGTTCGCGACGATCTGAAAAATATACGTTTCCAGCAGAGGAACAATCGGGCGCCGGAGAAACCGGCAAATAATTCCGCATCGTGGCGAATCCGTCACAGTCGTGTCGGCGACGACGGCGACCGAAATATCCGCCCGGAGCTTCCGCGCGCTCCAGCAATGAGCGGCGCGCCTCGCCGCGCGGTTCCCTGTCGCTCGGTTCGAAGTCGACGCGCGCGAAATCGTCTTGGACGCATTCGACGCAATTTGCTGTCGCAATTTGCTTGACGCGCATTGTTCGCGCGCTTAGCTTTCGGCGTCCTGACATGGGAGCGGCGGTTTGACGGGCAGGGTCGGCATTTTGGCGAGGAGAGGCGACACGCTTTTGGCGTGGGTCGCCGTCGTCGCCTTCGCCCTGCAATTGCTGGTCTCCGCGGCGGCCATGGCCGCGCCCCTTGCGGGCGGGCTGGAGCAGGCCTATGCGCAGGGTTGCGCGACGCCGAATGGGGACGCCGATGGCGCGCCTGTCGCGCCCGCATCGCATCACAAGCATGGCGCCTGCTGTTTCTTGCACGGCGGCGCGATCGCGGCGCCGTCCTTTTGCGCCAGCATCGGCTTACGCCTTTCGCCCCCCGCCAAGCACGCCTTCGCGCTGCAAGGCAAAAGTGCGGAGCCTCTCGGGCCCGCGCCCGAATTAGGCCCGCTCGCGCCGCGAGCGCCCCCGTCCCTCTGAGCTTGGCGCAATTTGACCGGCACGGCGTTTTCTGAACGCCTCCAGAAACATTGCGCCCCTCGTTCGGGACTTCACTCAACGACGCTTCCGGTCACGACGCTTCGTCGGCGCTCCTCCTGCGCGCGGCGGCGCTTTCGACCGTTCAATTCATCCGACGGCGCCATGGCGCCGCCCCCAAGCTATTTCCCAAAAGGATCGGAACCCCAATGAGCATCAACGAAACCGCCAGCCCCGCTGGCGTCGAGAAAACGCGCGCGCTTCTCGATCTTCGGCTTCTGGCCTTCGGCGGCCCGGCGCTCTTCGCCATCGTCGCCGCCTTGCGACTCTACGAACAATTCTTCGCCTGGAGCCATGGCCTCGACTCTTTCTCTCCGGAATTCGGTCTCTACTGGAACAGCCTCCTCGTCCTGTCGATTGCCGCGGCGCTGCTCGGCGCCCTGGGCTTCGCCGCCTATCTGTGGCGGACTCGCGATCGCCATCTGGACGCGGTGGAGCCCGCCGAAGAATTGCGCCGCTATTTCGTGCTGGTGCAGTGGCTGACGCTGTTCGCGCTGGCGCTCTATTTCGGTCTGAGCTTCTTCACCGAACAAACCGCCGTGTGGCACATGACGGCGGTGCGCGACACCGACTTCACGCCGAGCAACATCGTCACTTTCTACGCCGCCTATCCGCTCTACGTCGTGCTCGGCGTCGGCGCCTATTTTTATGCGGCGACGCGCCTGCCGGCCTTCGCCAAGGGTTACTCCCTGCCCTTCGTCGTGCTCGTCGTCGGGACCTTCATGACGATCCCCAACGTCGGCCTCAACGAATGGGGCCACACTTTCTGGTTCATGGACGAGGGCTTCGCCGGTCCGCTGCATTGGGGCTTCGTCGTGTTCGGCTGGATGACGCTGGGCAGCTTCGGCGTCGTGCTGCAGATACTGATGCGTTTGCAGGCGCTGTTCGGCGAGGAATTTTGCGCGCAGCTGATCGCCGCGCGCAAGAAGTGAGACACTTGCGCTCGCGCGCTTCTCCTTCGCGCGGGCGCCTTTCCGACCGCCGCTCCCCGGCGATACGCGCTTCACGCAGCCTATCTCCCCTCGCGTGAGGCCCGTCGACTTCCCCGCCCGGCGCCATTACGGCCCGGCGGGGCTTTTTTTTGGCCCGAGCGCCGAAAGAGCCGGCGGCTTCATCTCCGGTTCAGGCCGAAAAGCCGATCCTTCCCTGGCGGCCGGAAATCCCGGTCCGCTCGAGGAGAAACATCATGTCGAAGAAACTCGTCGCCGCCATGCTCTTGGCCCTCGCCACGGCCGTCGCGCCCGTCGCCGCCTTCGCGCAAACCGAAGCGGCGCCGGCGGCGCCCGCCACCGAGACGGCGACCAAAGTCGCGCATGGCGGGCGTCATCATCATCATCATCGCCATCATCATCACCGTCACCACCACCATCATCGCCATCACGCCTGATCGCGGCGCGCGAAAGCCGCCGGCGACGCGCCTCGCGATCGCCGGCGGGCCCTCTCCGCCGCAGCGCGCGACGCTTTTCCGGCGTCCCACGCATCCAAATGCGCGGCGGGAGCGCGCGGAGCGAAGCCGTTCCCACGAAGCGCTCGAGCACGCCGCGCGTCTCGCCCCCGCGAAAGCCAACCGCCGCGCCGCAGGCAAAAGGGCCGCGGGCTGGAAACGAAGAAAATCCGCCGCTGCATCTCCCGCTGCGACAATTGGCGGATTGCATTTGGCGCCGCTTTTGCTGCTTAAGTGAGCAGTCCATCGCCGGACGAGGCCATCGAGCCGTCCCCGGCAAAAAAGCGAGCGCAACATTGCAGAACGGAACGCCGCAATTCGACGAAATGCGCGGCTTCGACGGAACGATTCGGGCTCCTTACCGCCAGCTTGCGCAATGGCTGGAGGCGGCTCCCCCCGAACTTCTCGCGGCGCGCGCCGCCCAGGCGGAACTGCTGTTCCGCCGCATCGGCATCACCTTCGCGGTCTATGGCGAGGAAGAGTCGGTCGAGCGCCTCATTCCCTTCGACATATTGCCGCGCGTGCTGTCGCGCTCCGAGTGGGTGCGGATGGAAGCCGGCCTCATCCAGCGCATGAGGGTGCTCAACCTGCTGCTCGCCGATCTCTATGGCGCTGGCGAGATCATGAAGGCCGGCGTCATCCCGTCCGAACTCGTCTATCGCAACCCCGCCTATCGCCCGGAAATGGCGGGGCGGCGCGTGCCGCACGACATTTTCGTGCACATCGCCGGGGTCGACATCGTCCGCACCGACGACGAGGATTTCTTCGTGCTCGAGGACAACGCCCGCACGCCCTCGGGCGTCTCCTACATGCTCGAGAACCGCGAAGTGATGATGCGGCTGCTGCCGGAGCTGTTCGCCGCGCAAAAAGTCGCGCCGATCGAGGATTATCCCGATCATCTGCTCGCCACGCTGCGCTCCGTCGCGCCGCCCAACGCCAATGGCGAACCCAGCGTCGCCCTGCTGACGCCCGGCCGCTACAATTCCGCCTTCTACGAACATTCCTTCCTGGCCGACAAGCTCGGCGTCGAACTCGTCGAAGGCTGCGATCTCTTCGTCAAGAACGACGTGGTCTTCATGCGCACCACCGAGGGGCCGCGCCGCATCGACGTGCTCTACCGGCGCATCGACGACGATTTCCTCGATCCCCTCGCCTTCCGCCCCGATTCCGCCCTGGGCGTCGCCGGTTTGATGGGCGCCTATCAAGCAGGCAATGTGACGCTCGCCAATGCAGTCGGGACCGGGGTCGCCGACGACAAGGCGATGTACACTTACATCCCCGACGCCATTCGCTTCTATCTGGGCGAGGAGCCGCTGCTGAAGAACGTGCCGACTTGGCGCTGCCGCGAGCCGGAGGCGCTACGCTACGTGTTGGAGCATTTGAGCGAACTCGTCGTCAAGGAGGTCAACGGCTCGGGCGGCTACGGCATGCTCGTCGGGCCGCACGCAAGCCAGGCGCAAATCGCCGAATTCGCCCTGAAACTGCGAGCCAATCCCGATAATTTCATCGCCCAGCCGACGCTGGCGCTGTCGACTTGTCCGATTTCGACGGCGCAAGGCGTCGCTCCCCGCCACGTCGATTTGCGGCCTTTCGTGCTGGCGGGCCGCGACGGCGTGCGGGTGACGCCGGGCGGGCTGACGCGCGTCGCGATGAAGGAGAACTCGCTCGTCGTCAACTCCAGCCAAGGCGGCGGCACCAAGGACACTTGGGTGATCGACGACGTCGCGGCCGGTTCGGCCTAACCCAATCAGACTGACGGAGAAACAAGTCGATGCTGTCGCGAACCGCCGACAATCTCTACTGGCTGGCGCGCTACATGGAGCGCGCCGACTATCTGGCGCGGCTCATCGAGGCGTCCAGGCGACTCGCGGCCCTGCCCAAGGCCTATGGCGGCACGGAGAGCGAATGGGAGAGCGTGCTGCTGTCCTCCGGCGCGAGCGAGGCCTATCACGCCTCCGGACGAACGCTGGACGAAGCCGGCGTGACGCAATATCTCGCCTTCGCCAGCGACAATCCCTCCTCCATCCGCAGCTGTCTGGAGCTGGCGCGCGGCAACGCCCGCGCCGTGCGCACCGCGCTGACCGCCGAAGTCTGGGAGGCGATCAACGACGGTTTCCTCAACATGCAAGGCGTCATGCGCGGCGCCAGCGCGCGCGACGCCGAAAGCCTCAGCCAATTCATCGAATTCGTCAAGAAACTGTCGATCGCCTATGACGGCGGCGCCTATCGCACCATGCTGCGCAACGACGCCTATTGGTTCACGCGGCTCGGCCTGCTCATCGAACGCGCCGACAACACCGCGCGGCTGCTTGACGTGAAATACCACGTGCTGCTGCCCGAAAAGGAGATGGTCGGCGGTTCGGTGGATTATTTCCAATGGGCGGCGATCTTGCGCGCCGTCTCGGCGCACACCGCCTACCACTGGGTCTATCGCGAAAGCCTGAAACCCTGGCTCGTCGCGGATCTGTTGATCCTGCGGCGCGAGATGCCGCGCTCCTTGATCTCCTGCTATCTCGCGCTCGTCGAGAATCTCGATCGACTCGCCAAGGCCCACGGCCGCCAGGGCGAAGCGCAACGTCACAGCCGAGCGGTCTTCGGCAAGTTGGAGCGGCTCTCGATGCAGAGCGTATTCCAGGGCGGCCTGCACGAGTTCGTCCAGGAGTTCATCTCCAGCAACAATCAGCTCGCCGCGCTGATCGGCGAACAATATTATTTTTGAAGCCGGTCGAGGCGCTCGCTCATGCTGATCCGCATCAGACACGAAACCGTCTATCGCTACACTGCGCCGGCGCGCGGCGCGGTGCAGCGCCTCCTGCTGACGCCGCGCAATTTCGACGGACAGCACATTCGCAATTGGCGCATCGACGTCGACCGCGATTGCCGCCTGGTCGAGAGCGAGGACGCCTTCGGCAACATACAGCATCGCTTTCACGTCGACGGCCCGCTCAGTTCGTTGACGACTTTGGTCGAAGGCGAGATCGAGACCTTCGATCTCGCCGGCGTCGTGCGCGGCGGGGTCGAACGCTTCCCCTTGCAACTTTATCTGCGCGACACGCCGCTGACCGCGCCGACCGCGGAGCTGCGCGACTTCGCGCAACGCTGCGCGGCCGGCGAGACGACGACGCTCGGCAAACTCCACGCGCTGATGGGCGCGCTGCACGCCGCGATGAGTTTCGAGACCGAGGCGGCCAGCGTCGCCACGCCCGCCGCGGAGGCCTTCGCCCGTCGCCGCGGCGCTTGTCAGGAATTCGCGCATGTCTTCGTCGCTTGCGCGCGCGCCCTCGCCATTCCCGCGCGTTACGTCAGCGGCTATTTTTGCCGCGGCGACGGCGCCGGCGAACAGGCGGCTGGCCACGCCTGGGGCGAGGCTTATGTCGAGGATTTCGGCTGGATCGGCTTCGATCCGGCGCAAGATCTGTGTCCGAACGAAGCCTATGTGCGCGTCGCCGTCGCGCTCGACCATCTCGGCGCCGCGCCCATTCGCGGCGCGCGCATCGGCGGCGACGGCGAGGAAATGGCGGTGAGCGTCCGCGTCGACGCCATGCGCCGGCAGTCGCAAAGCTGATCGAAGCGCCGCGCCGCGCTCAATAAGGCGGACGCGGAATCGCGATGTGCGCGGCGCGCAGCGCCTTCGACCATTGCTCGCGCAGATCGCGGAAATAAGGGTCGGAGGCGTCGACGCGGCGCGAGGTCTCCAGCTTCAGGGCGTCGCGCCGCAGCAAGGCGAGATCGAGCGGCAGGCCGACGGAAAGATTGGAGCGGATCGTCGAATCCATCGAGATCAGTCCGATCTTCAACGCGTCGGAGAGATCGGTGTCGAAGGAGATCGCGCGGTCGAGGATCGGCTTGCCGTATTTGTGCTCGCCGATCTGGAAATAGGGCGTGTCGATCGTGCATTCTATGGCGTTGCCTTCGGAATAGACCATGTAGAGGCGCATCGGCCCGGCGCCGATCTGCCCGCCGAGCAGGAACGACACCTCGAAATTGACGCTGGACTGCTCCAGCCCCTCGCAGGTCATCGCACGCGAGCGACGCGTCGCAATGCCGACGAGATGCGCGGCGGCCGTCATGCTTTCCGCATCGACGATTTTCGTCTTCGTGTCGAGCGCCGCGTCGTGCACGCCCTCGTTCAGCATGTTCACGACGCCTTGGCTCACCGAGAGATTGCCGGCCGTCGACAGCAGCAGCACGACTTCGCCCGGCTTCTCGAACAAATGCAGCTTGCGGAACGTCGATATGTTGTCGACGCCGGCGTTGGTGCGGGTGTCGGCGAGCATGACGAGCCCGTCGCGCACCAATATGCCGCAGCAATAGGTCATGGGACCGCCCTCCTCGCGCCGGACAATGTCGCGATGCGGCGCCCGCTGTCAATGCGCCGCGTAACGCCAACGACACATATGTTCTTTAGGCATGGCGAGGATCGCATCGCCCTGGAACGAGGAAATCTCGATGAATGCATTTCGCTGGATCTGCGTGCTTTGCTTCGGGCTCCTCGCCGCCTCCGCCGCGGCGAAGGACGCGGTCTTCGCGACGCCGGAGCAGACGCATCCCCTCAACATTCTGGCGGCGCCGCCGGCCGAGGGCTCCGAACAGCAGAAGCAGGAACTCGCCGAACTGCACAAGATCGAATCCGAACGCACGGCGGCGCAGGCCGCACAGGCCGGCTTCGACGACGAGCACGAGGACTTCTTCTTGTTCCAGAGCGTGCTCGGCGAAAAATTCGCGGCGGAAAATCTGCCGCTCACGGCGGCGTTCGGCAAAGAGATTTCCGCCGACGAAAGCGGCAATGCGGCGGCGGCGAAAGGGTTTTTCCACCGCGCGCATCCCTACACGGTCGACGCGACGCTGAAGCCCGTGTGCAAGACCAAGACGAAGCCCGACTCCTATCCCAGCGGCCATACGCTGGTCGGCTGGCTGCTGGGCCTCGCGCTCGTCGAGATGATCCCGGAGAAGCGCGAGGAGATTCTCGCCCGCGCCGAGGACTATGGCCACAACCGCCTCGTCTGCGGCGTGCATTTTCCAAGCGACGTGCAGGCCAGCAAGCTGCTCGGCTACGCCGCGCACGCCGTCGAAATGCAAAATCCGCAATTTCGCGCCGAGCTCGCCGCCGCCAAGGCGGAAGTGCGCGCGCGGCTCGGCCTCGCCGAGAGCAAGTAGCACAGGGCGACGCCGCGGCGTTTGGAGTCCGGCGGATGTATCGCAGTCCGAAACGATTGCGCGCGGACACGAATTGAGGGAAAAATCTCGCGCCCCGCAAGGCGTCGGCGGCGTTGGAGTTTGCGCGTGAGCCTAACAACAGCGTGACGAATCATGTGCATATCGTAGTGATTCAATTTCTCGTGCAAAATCTGTTTGACAATCCGCCTAAGTCGGGGGAGCATCAGCGTCATTGGTTGCCCACATGGAGGCGGCGAAATGACTGATAGAGGGATTTTCAGCGCATCGAATTATGCGCTTCTTCGCAAACCGTTGACCCAACAAATTGGGCAATTACTCTTCCAATCCGTCGTCCTGCCCTTCAACATGCAGGCGCAAACGCAAACCAACTGGTGCTGGGCGGCGACCTCGACCAGCGTCTCCCACTACTATTTTTTCTTCAGTCACTGGACACAATGTCTCGTGGCGAATGGCGAACTTGGCCATTCGGATTGTTGCAGTTCTCCCGTGCCAAGTCCCTGCAACGTATCGTGGTACCTCGATCGAGCGCTTCAGCGCACATTGAACCTGGATCACATGGTCACAGGAACGATCAGCTTTCAGGATATCAAAGCGCAGATCGACTCCGGTCGAGTGATCGGCGTGCGGATAGGTTGGTTGAACGACGGCGGACATTTCCTCGCCATACGCGGGTATAGCGAAATCGGAACAAGGCAATACGTCGATGTCGATGATCCGATTTTCGGCAAGAGCCATCTCCCGCTTTCCACGTTTTCAAGCGGCTATCAAGGAAACGGTGCCTGGACGCACACGTACTTCACGAAGAGGTGGCCTCCCTTGCCCTTCATCCTCCCGGAATTGACCGCCACGGCGATCGACAAAATTATTGAGCTGCGGCCACTTCTGGCGATCAAGCGCGGAGAGCGCTCCGTCGAACCGAAGTTGGCAGAAAATACGTCCCTGTCGACGCCGCACCACGTCTATGTCGCAAACCCCAAAGATCTGCTGGTTGCCGGTGAAGACCCGTTCCCCCTGCTGCTCCCAACAAATATTCGCGTCATTGAAACGGAAGGGGAAAAGCCGAAGGCATTTTACGACCTGAGCCTCACCGCTGCCTCGGATATCGCGAGTCTCAGCGAGGATGCAGCGACCATCGAGCTCTTGCGTGCAGGGTTAGCTGCGGCAACAAAGCTCCTCCCCGAAGGGGGAGAAACACCCGAGCTACGATTCCTCCGCATACCGGCGTTGTATGTCGAAGCCTTTTGGTTGCATTTCAAAGACGCGAAAAAGGATATCTACGTCCCCGTGCGGGGGATAGGACTGTTTGAGGTCGCGCAGCCTGTTCCGGTGGAGAAGTTCGTCGCGACCGTCAGGAAGGCCACAAATGAACGCACTTCGCATCCGGGTGACGATACCATCGCGCCATAGTGGGCGATGATGGCGCTTCACGGGCCGACAGATCATTTTGCTAGACTTTATATGATTTCATGCATGGCGCGGCGCGCGAGACGCTGACGATCACGCGCAAGGATGAGGATGGCAAGAAGCGGACTTATCGGCTGCGCTGGTTTTTGGCGGCTCCGTTGCGCGACGGCAAGGATGGGCTGCATGTCAATTGGCTTGGCGTGACCGTATTGAACGCGAAGGGTAAGGTTTGTTACGAGGGCGCATTGGTGACCTCGCTGGCCATTACAAAGGAGAACGTGCAGGAAATTGCGGCCTGTGCGCGAGCACGATGGAAGATAGAAAACGAAACTTTCAACGTGCTCAAGAACAACGGCTACAATCTTGAACACAATTTTGGTCATGGCAAGAAACATCTCGCAATGCTGTTTGCTGCGATGAATTTGTTGGCATTTGCCATGCATACAGTCATGGATTGCGTCGAAGAACGTTGGGTCAAAGCCAGGAACGCCAAACGCGTCCGGAAACGCTTCTTCGACCACATCCGAATGCTCACCGAATATCTGGTGTTTGCAGACTGGGACGCGCTCATGACGACCCTCATAACCTCAAAACCGCCTCCAAAAATTCAGTGCGACGCCTGAAAATTTTTGGAGGGAGGGGGATTTAGAATTGCTGCTAGCACAGGTCACTGAAAGGGCGCGGCACCAGCCATGGGCGAACATTGGCTCAAGATAGGTCGCTCAAACAGTGACTGGCGCTCCACACCACTGGAATTTTCTGAGAACAAATGCAAAACAGGCTGCGCCGATTCTGCACGGGCGCACGTGCATTTTCCTGCTCTGTTCGGCCCGCACACGCCGAATCGAATCATCAGCTTTTGGCGTAACACGCTGAAATCATGGGGAAGTGATGGTGCTGCAAGAGAGGATTGAACTCTCGACCTCTCCCTTACCAAGGGAGTGCTCTACCACTGAGCTACTGCAGCTTTATGATGGCGGCCTTGTGCCACAGGCCGCGACCGCAAGCAAGCCGCGCTTTGCAAAGCTTCGCCCGCCGGCGCCCCCCGCGGCGTCCCGCCAAGCGGTGGCGCGGGAGGGCGAAGAAAGTTTTCACCATATATGTGCACAGCCCGCCTAGGTTGTGTTGCAAAATATACAACCTAAGGTAGAATGGCAATCGACTGAGGGCCGCTCGCGCGATTCGAAACCGCGGGGCGCGTCCGAGGGCCAACCCAGTCAACCGCGTCGGCCGCCAATCGGCGACGCGCGCCCGGCGGCGCGCGAATGACGGCGTGCGCCTAGGCCGCAAAGGGGGTTTATCGTGACCGAATATTATCTCAACGAAGAACGCTGGACGCTGATCGCCTCGAAATTGCCGGGCAAGGAAGGCGATCCGGGGTGCCACGGGCGCGACAATCGCTTGTTCGTCGAAGCCGTGTTTTGGATCGCGCGCACCCATTCCTCCTGGCGCAATCTGCCGCCGCATTTCGGCAAATGGTACACCAATTACACGCGCTTCCGCCGCTGGACGCAAAAATCGGTCTGGCCGAGCGTGATGGCGGCGCTGGCGCAAGACGAATCCTGCGAATATTTCTACGAGGACGGCATGATCCGCCATGCGCCGCTGCGCGGGATTCTGGCGCGGGAAGGCGGCGCGCCGGCGCAGGCCGAACGCGCCGCCTGACGCGCCGCGACTTTCGAAAAGAATCGCCAATGGCTGGGCGCGTCCCGGCCATTTTGCGTTTTTCGGGCGGTCGCCGCCGCGACCCCCCGCCCGCGGGGTGCGAACCAAAGTTGTGCGGTCAAGCGGCGTGGTTTTTTGATTTGGGGGCGTTGTCGTTGGCGGCGTCGGGTTTTTGGGCGAGGTTCCGCCAATAGGCGTCCCAGTCGCCGTTGATGCGCAGG